>JAANMY010000689.1_pt1 | contig 45155 bp, 42 predicted proteins | sample 7279691 | NCBI WGS metagenome assembly JAANMY01 (sample SAMN14094543, study PRJNA606508) | bioreactor metagenome | isolation source: A lab-scale SPAN reactor treating ammonium-rich wastewater day 388 | place: Ireland: Galway | collected 2018-02-07 | reverse complement strand
GGCGGCGGCATCGTGCCGATGCCGCAAGGCCCTGTCCGGGCGAGGGAAATCTGTCGGATCGGGGCAGGCCCGCCGGTGCCGCAGCGTTGGCCCGGCAAGGCGCCTTGCAATTCAGACTTTTTCAATCAACAATTCACCGCGCCGGACCCGTGGCCGCGCCCGCAATTTCCAGCAACGCACCCAGGCAGGAGAAGATGTCGCCCCACAGAGAGTTTCGCCCCCGGATGGAGACCCGCATCCACGGGCTGCGAACCCTGGCGCCGCTGTCCTTCCGCCGCTTTTGCGGCGCGATCGCGGATGTCTGGTCGGTCCGGGGCGAGGCGGGCGGCGGCGGGTTCTACATCGCGCCGGACCCGCGCATCGTGATCTTCCTGGGCGAGGCGCCGCCGCCGCTGGCGCTGCGCACCGGCGCGGACCAGGCCGAGCATCGCGGCATCCAGGCGCTGTATGTCCCGGCCGGCGTCCCGCTGTGGAGCCGCATCGAGGCCGGGCATGAAAAGATGCATCTGGACTTCCACCTGGAAGGCGGCGCCTTGCAGCAGCGGCTGGCGGCCTCGAACATCCGGCCGGACCTGTCCATGCCGCGGCTGATCGGGCAGGGCGACAGCCTGACCCATCTGGGCCAGCTGGCCGCCGACGAGGTCCGCGCCCCGCGCCGGGGCGACATGCTGATCGACGCGCTGCTTTCGGCCACGCTGGGCGAGATCTTCGCCACCGATGCCGAGGCCCGGCCATCCGCCCCGGCCAGCGGCGGGCTTTCCGCGCGCCGGCTGGCCGCCCTGGAGCGCCACCTGCACCAGAACCTGAACCGGCATGTCACCGTGGCCGAGATGGCCAGGATCGCCGGGCTTTCGGAAAGCCGGTTCTTCCACGCCTTCAAGCAATCGCGCAACGAGACGCCGCAACGCTGGCAGGCCGGCCTGCGGCTGAAGGCGGCCTGCGACATGATGCGCGACCCGGCCCTGTCGCTGGCCGACATCGCCTATGCGACCGGGTTCGCCGACCAGGCGCATCTGTCGCGCGCCTTCCGCGCCGTCCACGGCATGCCGCCTTCGGTCTGGCGCCGCGCCGGATTGCAGGATTCCTGAACAAATCGCAGCGGTCTCGTTCAAGACAGCCGGGAAATACCCGAGTTAATAGCTCGGAAACTTTCGCGGACAGAACAGGTCAAGATGAACAAAGCCCAACCGCTCCTTCTCGGCGCCAGCGTCCTTGCCGTCGCGGCGACCAGCGCCTTTGCCCAGGACCAGCAGGATCCCCGCCAGACCTTCATGGGGGCGATCGTGCTGGATACCGTCACGATCGAGGGGTTCGAAAACCCCAGCGCGCCCCTGGAGGGCACGGTCGCGCATTCATCGGCCACGACCAAGACCGGCCGGCCGATCCTAGAGACGCAATCCTCGGTCTCGGTCGTGCCCCGCGCCCAGATCGAAGAGCAGGGCGCGACGAACCTGGCCGAGGCGCTGAGCTATTCCGCCGGCGTCGTGACCGAGAACTACGGCGGCGATCCGCGTTTCGACAGCCTGTTCCTGCGCGGCTTCAACCTGGAGAACGACAAGTTCCTGGACGGGTTGCGGCTGATGCGCTCGACCCAGTTCCCGACCAGCGCCCCGGCGTTCGAGCTTTACGGGCTGGAGCGGGTCGAGGTGCTGCGCGGCCCGGCCTCGGTGCTTTATGGGGCCGGCACGCCGGCGGGCCTGGTCAACATGGTGCAAAAGCGCGCCCAGGCCGATGGCGATTTCACCGAGCTGGGGTTCAGCCTGGACAGCAAGGGCTCGACCTCGGCTTTCGGCGATGCGAACCGGGTGGTCGACGACCGCTTCGCCTATCGCATCACCGCCAAGGGCGGCAATGACAAGACCGATGTCGAGGAAATCGACAACAAGCGCGCCTATCTGGGCCTGTCGGCCAGCTTTGCGCTGAGCGAGGCGACCGAGTTGGAACTGATGGCCAGCTATCACGACGACGCGCCGATCTCGCCCACGGGCGTGCCGAACGAACTGGTCGGCCTGGTCGATGCCAAGGATCTGCGCGAGTTCTATTTCGGCGACGATTCGGTCAATTTCAGCGACCGCAAGATGGCCACGCTCGGCTTTGGCTTGACGCATGATTTCGGCAATGGCTGGCGGCTGAACAACACCTTCCGCTATACCGATTTCGACTGGGATTACGACGGCATCTACCTGAACCCGCTGGTCGGCGGCACCCTGGTCGGACGCGGCGTCATCAACCAGCGGGAAAGCTTCCGCACCATCGCCACCGACCTGCGGCTGGCGGGCCGCGTCACCTCGGGCGCGATGACGCATGACCTGACCTTCGGCGTCGATGCGCAGAAGCTGAAGGAGCGCGCCTATACCGGCTTTTCCACCGTTTCCCCCATCGACTATGCCGCGCCGTCCTATGGCAGCGTCACCGTGGAGGCGCCCTGGTATACGGCGAACAAATCCGTCGATGCGCGGCAGATCGGCATCTATGCGCTGGACGAGATCGAATATGGCAACTGGCGCGCGACCGCCGGGCTGCGCCATGAATGGACCCGGCAAAGCGGCCAGAGCGCGACGAATTACGGCACCACCGACTATGCCCGCGACGACCAGCAGCTGACCGGCCATCTGGGACTGGGCTATCTTTGGGACAACGGCGTTTCGGTCTATGCCGCCTATTCGACCTCGTATCTGCCGCAGCCCGGCTTCGACATCGACAACAACCCGCTGAAGCCGACCCATGGCAAGCAGGTCGAACTTGGCGCCAAATACGAACCCACCGCCTTCGACGGGCTGTTCACCGCGGCGCTTTACGACCTGCGCGAGACCGACCGCAACACCACCGTCACCGAGGAGATCGGCGGGCGGCCGATCACCGGCACCCGCCAGATCGGCGAGGCGCGCATCCGCGGGCTGGAACTGGAGGGCGTGGCCGAACTGGCCGAGGGCTGGTCGCTGAAGGGCGCCTACACCTATGCCTCGACCGAGATTTCGGGCGACAACGATGGCAACGAGCTGGCGAACACCCCGCGCCATGCCGCCAGCCTGTGGCTGTCGCACGAATTCCAATCCGGCGCGATGCAGGGGTTGCAACTGGGCGGCGGTATCCGCCATATCGGCTCTCGCTGGTCCTCGGACGCGAATACGCAGCGGCTCGAGGCGGTGACGCTGGTGGACCTGGGCGCAAGCTACGAATGGGAAAACGGCATCGTCGGCCGGCTGAACATCAACAACGTGACGGACGAGACCTATATTTCGGCCGTCGGGCTGAACTCCAGCTATTATGGCGACGGACGAACCGTGCAGGCAAGCTTGACGCGTAAATGGTGACACTGTCCGGCAAGGGATTGACGCGACGCGCCCTTCTGGCTGCCGCCTGTGCGGCGGCCGGCGGGGCGCTGCCGGCTTTCGCGGCGCAGGGGATGCGGCTGGCGGCGGTGGACTGGGCCATGGCCGAGACGGCGATGGCGCTGGGCCATGCGCCCGTCGCCCTGGCGGAGCTGATCGCCTTTCGCGACGCCGCGGTGGCGCAGCCGCCGCGCGCGACCGTCGACCTGGGCCTGCGCGGGGCGCCCAATCTGGAGGCGCTGAGCCTTGTCGCGCCCGACCTGATCCTGTCCTCGAGCTATTACAGCGCCATCGAGCCGCGGCTGGCGCGCATCGCGCCGGTCTTTACCCGCGCGCTTTACGTCCCCGGCGAGCCGGCCTTTCCCAAGGTGATGGCGCTGCTGGGGGACCTGGCCGGGCGGCTGGGCGACGCCGCTGCCGGGACGCGGGTCCAGGCTGCCGCCGCGGCCGAGTTCGCCATGCTGGCCGGCCGCGCGGCGCCCCATGCCGGGCGCGCCTGCCTGCTGTTCGAGCTGGGCGATTCCCGCCATATCCGCATCTTCGGCACCGACAGCCTGTTCGGCGGCGCGCTGGAGGCGATGGGGATGCGCAATGCCTGGGCCGGGGGCACCCGCTTTGCCTTTGCCGCGCCCATCCCGCTGGAGCGGCTGGCCGCATATCCCGAGGCCCGGCTGGTGGTGGCCGGTGCGATGCCGGTCCAGGTCGAACGCGCGCTGCGCTCGGCGGCGCTGTGGAACAGCCTGCCGCCGGTCAGGGCGGGGCGGGTGCATCGCCTGCCGGAACTGCGGCCCTTTGCCGGCATCCCCTCGGCCCTGCGCTTCGGCCACGAGCTTGTCGCCGCGCTGGAGGGCCGGGGATGAACCGCATGATCCTTGTCGGGGGCGCGGTGGCGGCGCTGGCGCTTTGGACGATTGCCGCGCTGTCGGCCCTGCCGCTGGCCGAATGGCCGGCCTTGCCCTGGCGGATCGACGGGATGTCGGTCGGGCAGATCCTGCTGGCCTATGGGCTGATGCCGCGCGGGGTGCTGGCGCTGCTGGCCGGCGCGGCGCTGGGGCTGGCGGGGGCGCTGATGCAGGCGGTGCTGCGCAACCCGCTGGCCGATCCGACGACGCTGGGCACCGCCTCGGGCGCGCAGCTGGCCATCGTCGCGGCCACGATCCATGCGCCCGGCTGGCTGGCCGGGGGCAACCTGCCGGTGGCGCTGGCGGGGGCGGGGGCCGCGACCTTCCTGGTCATGGCGCTGGGCGCGCGGCGGGGGTTCGCCCCGGTGACGGTGACGATCGCGGGGATGCTGGTGGGGCTGATGGCCTCGGCCCTGGCGACGGCGATGACGCTGGCGCAGGGGCATTACCTGCTGTCGCTGGTGATGTGGAACGGCGGGGCGCTGGCGCAGGTGGACTGGTCGGGCAGCCGGAACATGGCGCTGGCGCTGGTGCCGGCGCTGGTCGCCGCCGCGGCGCTGGCCCGGCCGCTGATGGTGATGTCGCTGGGTCCCGAGGGCGCGCATGGGCTGGGCCTGCGGCTGGCGCCGCTGCGCTTTGCCACCCTGCTGCTGGCGGTCGCGCTGTCGGCCATGGTCTCGGCCCAGGTCGGGCTGGTGGGCTTCGTCGGCCTGGCCGCCCCCGCCATCGTGCGCAGCCTGGGCGCGCGGACGCTGCTGCAGCGGCTGATGCTGGCGCCGCTGGCGGGGGCGCTGGTGCTGTCGCTGGCCGACGGGCTGCTGCTGGCGCTGGCGGCGGCGGGCGGCCCCAGCCTGCCCACCGGGGCGCTGACCGGGCTGATCGGCGGGCCGCTGCTGATCTGGCTGCTGCCGCGGATGAAGGCGCAGGTGCCCCAGCAGACCGAGGCGGGCGACCGCCGCGGCCACCGCGCCCCGCGGCCCGCACGGCTGCTGGCGGGGCTGGCCGCGGCCTGCCTGGCGCTGGGCCTGCTGACCCTGTTCGGCGGGCGGGGGCCGGGGGGCTGGGGCTTCATCGCCCCGGAACTGCGCGAGACCTTCCTGCCGCTGCGCGCCACCGCGATCCTTGCCGCGGCCTCGGCCGGGGCGCTGCTGGCCGGGGCGGGGGCGATCCTGCAGCGGCTGACCGCGAACCCGATGGCCGCGCCCGAGGTGCTGGGCGTGACCGGCGGCGCCTCGCTGGGCTATGCGGTCACGGTCATGGCCGTGGACGGCGCGGGGCCGCTGATGCTGGCGCTGGGAACCTCGGCCGGGGGCGCGCTGGCGCTGGCCGGGCTGGCGGGATTCGCCATGCGCGCCGACCTGGCGCCGGCGCGGCTGCTGCTGGCGGGGCTGGCCATCGGGGCGCTGGCCTCGGCCGTGCTGGGGGCGATCATGGCCTCGGACGACCGGCGGGCCTGGGTGATCCTGGGCTGGCTGGCGGGCAGTGCCTCGCAGGTCTCGGCCCTGGGCGCCGCCGCGCTGGCCGGGCTGGCGCTGGCGTTGCTGGCCGTGCTGGTGGCCTTGGCCCGCGTGCTGGAAATCCTGCCGCTGGGCACCGAGGTCGGCCGCGCGCTAGGCCTGCCGCTGGCGCGGGTGCGGCTGGGGCTGATCCTGCTGGCGGGGCTGGCCACCGGGGCGGCGACCATGCTGGTCGGCCCGGTCAGCTTCGTCGGGCTGATGGCGCCGCACCTGGCCCGCGCCATGGGGCTGGCCCGCGCCGTGCCCTTCTGCACCGGCAGCTGGCTTTTGGGCGCGGTGCTGATGCTGCTGGCGGCCTTCGGCGCGCGCACGGCAAGCTATCCCTACGACCTGCCGCTGGGCCTGTTCGCCACGCTGATCGGCACGCCCTGGCTGTTCATCCTGCTGGTGAAAAGGACATCCGCATGACGCTGTTCACCCTGTCGGGCGTCACCTATGACGTGCCGGGCCGCCGGCTGATCGAAAGGCTGGACCTGACGATCCGCCCCGGCATGGTCACGGCGCTGATCGGGCGCAACGGCTCGGGCAAGTCGACGCTGCTGAAGCTGATCTCGGGGCAGAACCGGCCCTCGGCCGGGCGCATCGCCTATGCCGGGCGCGACCTGGCGGATTGGGCGCCGCGCGAGCTGGCCCGCGACCTGGCCTATCTGCCGCAGGTCACGCCCCCGGCCGAGGGGATGCTGGTCGAGGAGCTGGTGGCGCTTGGCCGCTTTCCCTGGCGCGGCGCGCTGGGCCGCTTTCGCGCCGAGGACCACGCCGCCGTCGATGCCGCGATCCGGCGCTGCAGCGTCGGCCACCTGCGCCACCGCCTGGTCGATACCCTGTCGGGGGGCGAGCGCCAGCGCAGCTGGATCGCGATGATGCTGGCGCAGGGCGCGCGCACCTTGCTGCTGGACGAGCCGATCTCGGCCCTGGACGTGGCCCACCAGGTCGAGGTGCTGGACCTGGTCCATGGTATGTGCCGCGACGAGGGGTTTTCGGCCATCGTCGTGCTGCACGACCTGAACATGGCCGCGCGCTATTGCGACCATGTGGTCGCGCTGGGGGCGGGCCGGCTGCTGCTGGACGGTCCCATCGGCGCCCTGATGACACCCGAGGCGCTGCTGAGTATCTATGGCCTGCCGATGCATGTCGCCGCGCATGAAGGCCATGCCTTTGCGCTGCCGCGCTGAGACCCGGAAAGGAAGACGGAATGCTGCGCAAGTTTCTGGCCTATTACAAACCGCACCGCCGGCTGTTCTGGCTGGATTTCGGCTCGGCCGTGGTCTCGGGGCTTCTGGAGCTGTCCTTCCCGCTGGCGATCACGCTGTTCATCGACCACCTGCTGCCGATGGGCGACTGGTCGCTGACCATCGCCGCCGCCATCGGCCTGCTGGCCGTCTATGCCTTCAACACCATGCTGATGGGCATCGTGATCTATTGGGGCCACATGCTGGGGATCGAGATCGAGACCGAGATGCGCGCCCGCGCATTCAGCCACCTGACGCGCCTGTCCTGGCGCTGGTACGACCGCGCCCGCACCGGCAAGCTGGTCGCCCGCGTCACCCGCGACCTGGAAGAGATCGGCGAGGTCGCCCATCACGGCCCCGAAGACCTGTTCATCGCGGTGATGACCTTTGTCGGCGCCCTGGTGCTGATGGTCATGCTGCATCCCACGCTGGCGCTGGTGACGGCGGGGATCGTGCCGCTGACCGTCTGGCTGGTCGTGGTCTATGGCACGCGGATGACCAACACCTGGCGCCAGATCTATGCCCGCGTCGGCAATTTCAACGTCCGGCTGGAAGAGGCGATCGGCGGCATCCGCGTCGTGCAGGCCTTTGCCAACGAGGCGCATGAGGAGCGGCTGTTCGAAAAGGACAACCGCGCCTATCGCGCGACCAAGCTGGACGCCTATCGGATCATGGCGCTGTCCAGCGCCATCCACTACATGGGCCTGCGCTTCGTGCAGGTGGTGGTCATGGTCGCGGGCGCGGGCTTCGTGCTGCAGGGCAGCCTGACGACCGGCGGTTTCGTGGGCTTCCTGCTGCTGGTCGGCGTCTTCTTCCGCCCGCTGGAAAAGATCGCCGCGGTGATCGAGACCTATCCGCGCGGCATCGCCGGCTTTCGCCGCTACCTGGAGCTGCTGGAGACCGAGGCCGAGATCGCCGACGCGCCGGATGCGATCCCCGCGCCCGTGCTGAAGGGCAACGTCGTGTTCGAAGACGTCTCCTTCGGCTATGACAGCACCCGCCCGGTGCTGCGCGGCATCTCGCTGGAGGTGAAGGCGGGCGAGACGGTGGCCTTCGTCGGCCCCTCGGGCGCGGGCAAGACGACGCTGCTGGCGCTGGTGCCGCGTTTCTATGAACCCGACGGGGGGCGGATCAGCATCGACGGGCTGCCCCTGGACGCGATGACGCTGGACAGCCTGCGCGGCCAGATCGGCATCGTCAGCCAGGACGTGTTCCTGTTCGGCACCACCCTGCGCGAGAACATCGCCTATGGCCGGCTGGGCGCCAGCGACGACGAGATCATGGCCGCCGCTGCCAAGGCCCAGCTGGGCCCGCTGATCGCCGGCCTGCCCGAGGGGCTGGACACGCTGGTCGGCGAACGCGGCGTCATGCTGTCGGGCGGGCAGAAGCAGCGCGTCGCCATCGCCCGCGCCTTCCTGAAGAACCCGCCGATCCTGATCCTGGACGAGGCGACCTCGGCCCTGGACCGCGAGACCGAGCGCGAGATCCAGGCGGCGCTGGAGGCGCTGTCGGCCGGGCGCACCACGCTGGTCATCGCGCATCGGCTGGGCACCATCCGCAACGCCGACCGCATCGTGGTGATGGAGGACGGCCAGCTGCGGGAGGCCGGCGATCACCACGGGCTGATCTCGCAGGGCGGGCTTTACGCCCGGCTGGCCAGCTGAGAAGAAGGAGGAGGAGGCCATGACCCGCAATGTCGTCGCCCTGGGCCGCCTGTCTTGCGTCCGTTGGGACGCGATCGAGGATTTCGCCCGCACCCTGTCCGAGTTCTGCAAGGTCCATGTCACCCCCGACCATGTGCTGACGGCAGACCTGGGGGCCGGCGGGATCGAGCTTCGCTGGGCCGGCAACGAGGCCGCGGTCCGGCTGGAGGCGGCGCTGGAACCGGGCCTGCAGAACCTGCGCGACACGCTGGCGCATATGCTGGACACGGTGCGCGAGGGCCTGTCGGCGAACCTGCGCTGGGAGGCGGGGGGCGACCTGGCGGGCCGCCTGCCGCCGAATTTCCGCCTGGGGCGCGTGCGCAGCGCCCGGCGGATCGCGCCGCGCTTCATCCGCCTGCGCATCGAGGCCGAGGACCTGGCCTATCTCAACCAGACCGGGCTGCATCTGCGGCTGTTGCAGCCCAGGGATCCCGAGAACCCGGTCTGGCCCCGCCTGCTGGCGAACGGGCGCACCGGCTGGCCCGGCGGCGCGCATCTGCACATGCCGGTCTATACCATCCGCGCCATCGACCCCGGCGCCGGCTGGCTGGACGTCGACGTCTTCCTGCACGGCAACGGCCCGACCTGCGCCTGGGCGCAGGAGGTCCGGCCCGGCGCGCCGGTGGGGCTGACCGGGCCGGGCGGCGGCTGGCTGCCGCAGGGCCGGCACCTTTGCCTGGGCGGCGACGAGACCGCCCTGCCGGTCATCGCCCGCATCCTGGAGCAGGCGGCGCCCGACAGCCGCGGGCTTGCCCTGATCGAGATCGAGGACGCGCAGGACATCCAGCCCATCGCCGCGCCCGCGGGGGTGGAGCTGGTCTGGCTGGTCCGCAACCGCCGCGATCCCGGCCTGCGCGACACGCTGACCCGCTCGGCCGCGCGGGCCTATGCCGCCGACCCGCAAGCCGAGATCCTGTTCGGCGGCGAAAAGGCCGATGCGCTGGCCATCCGGGCGGCGCTGCGCGAGGCCTTCGGCCGCCTGCCCGCCACCGTCTCGACCAGCGCCTATTGGTCGCGCACCGCCTGACCGGCGCGGCGAAAGGCCCCGCGGGGCGGGCCGGCGCGGCCTATCGCGCGGCGGCGGCCTGCGCCACCTCGACGAAGTCCCGCACCTGCCTGGAGCGGTTCGAGCGTTTCCAGGCAAGCACGGTGCGGTTGCGGAAAAGCGGGTGCATGATCTGCCGCACCTCGACGTTGGAGCCCAGAAAGCCGATCAGGCTTTCGGGATAGATCGTCACGCCCAGCCCGGCCGCGACCAGGCCGATCAGGGCCAATGTGTTGGACGCCTCCAGCGTCACGTTCAGCGAGATGCCCTCGGCGCTGAACAGGTTGTTCAGCCGCCAGCGATATTCGTCCCATTCATGCGTGTCGCCCAGGATCATCTCTTGCCCGGCCAGGTCGGCCGGGGTGACGGCCGGCAGCCGCAGCAGCGCATGGCCGCGGGGCGTCACCACATAAAGCGGGTCCAGGGAAAGCTGGACCGTCTGGTAGTCGGAATGATCGAAGGGCCCGATCATGTAGCCCAGGTCGATCTCGTCATTGGCCAGGGCGATCTTTTGCCCCTGAGTCCGGATATAGCGGATCCTCAGGTCGATATGGGGATGGCGGCGCTGGAACCCGGCGACGGCCAGGGGCATCAGCTCGGTCGCAGCGAAGGCCATGTAGCCGACGGTCAGCGCGCCCAGCTTGCCCGCGGCGATGCGCCGGGCCAGCTGGACCGAGGATTCGTAGCGCTGCAGAAGATGGGCGTTGTCTTCATAGAAGCTGCGGCCGGCCTGGGTCAGCCTGACCTCTCGGGTGGTGCGCTCCAGCAGGCGAAAGCCCAGCACCGATTCAAGCTTCTGGATCCGGCGGCTCAGCGCGGACTGGTCCAGGTTCAGCCGCTCGGCCGTGCGGCGGAAGTTCAGTTCCTCGGCCAGGGTGATGAAGGAATGGACACTCTCGATGCCCTGGAGATCGTGCAAGCGGCCACCTTCCAAGATTGATGCAAACGGCGCATGAATAAATGCTGACACGCCATTTCCCTTGCGTCAAGCATGGCCGGATTATGGCCATCAGAGCGACGGATCACCAGTCCTGCGGGGGCTGGGGCGGCTCGTAAACCAGGGCCCGCGAAGGCGGCCTTGCATCAATGGCACAAGGAAAGACCGATCATGAGCGAAGTCGACACCAAGGAACTGGACCGTCTGCTGCAAGAGGCGTTCGACACGGCCACGAAACTGTATCAGGAGCGCGGCTTCCAGCGCCGCGTGGGCTTTGGCAAGCGTCCGGCGCTGGTCAGCGTCGATCTGGCGAATGCCTGGACCCGTCCGGGCAACCCCTTCACCTGCGACCAGGAGAAGATGGACGGCGAGATCATCCCCGGCATGCAGAAGCTGCTGAAGGCCTTCCGCGCCGCCGGCCTGCCCGTGGTCCATGTCACCACCGCCTATGAGATCACCGACCGCAATGCCGATTTCACCGACATGGGGCTGTGGCACAACAAGATCCCGGTCGATGTCGTCGACCTGGCCAAGCCGGAGCTTTGGGCCATCGACAGCCGCATCGCCCCGGTCGAGGGCGAATACACGCTGCTGAAAAAGCGCGCCTCGTCCTTTCACGGCACGGAACTGGCGGGCATCCTGCGGGCCAACAACGTGGACACGATCCTTGTCACCGGCGTGACCGCCTGCGCCTGCGTGCGCCAGACCATCTGCGACGGCATCGCCGACGGCTTCCGCACCATCGCGGTCAAGGAATGCATCGGCGACCGCGTGCCGGGCGCCGTGGCCTGGAACCTGTTCGACATCGACGCGAAGTTCGGCGACGTCCACACGGTGGACGAATGCGTGGCCTATATCGACGGGCTTGCGGCGCAAAAGATCGCCGCCGAATAGTCCCCATGCGGCGCCCGGAAACGGGCGCCGTTTTCATTCCGGTCGCCAAGAACCACACATGAATTCCAAAGGGAGCTTCGCATGACACAAACTGCCGAATCCGATCCCGCCACCCTGAGAAAGGTGACGACCGCCGCGGTCGCGGGCACGGTGATCGAATGGTTTGACTTCGCCATCTACGGCTTCATGGCCCCGATCCTGGCCGTGACCTTCTTTCCCGAAGGCGACGACCTGGTCGGGCTGTTGCAGACCTTCGCCATCTTCGCGATTTCCTTTGCGCTTCGCCCCATCGGCGGGGCCTATTTCGGCATGATGGGCGATCGGGTCGGCCGCAAGCGCGTCCTGGCCCTGACGGTGCTGCTGATGTCGATCGCGACCGTCGCCATCGGCCTGCTGCCCAGCTATCAGGCGATCGGCATCTGGGCGCCGATCCTGCTGACGGTGGCCCGCTGCGTGCAGGGGTTTTCCGCCGGCGGCGAATATGCCGGGGCCGTCACCTATGTCATCGAACATGCGCCGGCGCATCAGCGGTCGCGCTATTCCAGCTACATGCCCGCCTCGACCTTCGCCTCGTTCGCGCTGGCGGCGATGTGTTCCTATCTGCTGACGGCAAGCCTGACGACCGAGCAGATGCACAGCTGGGGCTGGCGCGTGCCGTTCCTGATCGCGGCGCCCCTGGGGCTGGTCGCCCTTTATATCCGGCATCGGCTGGACGAGAGCCCGCTGTTCCAGAAGATCATGGATGCGCCCGCGCCCGAACATGCCCCGCTGCGCCAGACCCTGCGCGAGCAGTGGCTGCCCATGCTGCGGCTTGGCTGCTACATCAGCCTGACGGCGCTGTCCTTCTACATCTTCTCGACCTATATGACGAGCTTCCTGCGCACGGTCGTCGGAATGCCCGCAGACAAGGTGCTGCTGAGCAATGTCATCGCGCTGAGCGCCGCGGCCCTGGCCGCCCCCCTGATCGGCAAGGTCTGCGACCGGGTCGGACGGCGCCCGACCATGGCGGTTTCGGCGCTGCTTCTGGGTTGCCTTGCCATCCCGGCCTATCAGATGGCATCCGACGGGACCATCGGCTCGGCCGTATCCGCGCAGCTGATGCTGGCGCTTGGCGCGGTGACGGCGAATGTGGTGACGGCCGTGCTGCTGTGCGAGGTCTTCCCGACCCGCGTGCGCTATACCGCCTCGGCCGTCACCTACAACGTGGCCTATGCCGTCTTCGGAGGCACCGCGCCCTTCGTCGCCACCTGGCTGATCGCATCGACCGGAGACCGCCTGGCCCCGGCGATCTACATCACCGTGATCGCGGTCATCGCCTTCATCGTGACGCTGATTTCGCCCGAGACGGCGGGGCGTCCGTTCCGGGGGATCAACCGCTCGGCCGAGGACGCCACGATCGAGCATGGCCGCGTGAAATCCCCGGCCTGAGAGCCTTGCGGCGGTGCCGATGGTGCCGCCGCATCATTTTGCCGGAAGCGAGCGGAAGTGCGCTTTCCGCTCGCGACCGTTTCCGGGGGCGCGCTTCGCGATCCCCAAGGTGCGGCATCCCGGCGGCCCGGAGAGGAGCGCGAGATGCATTCCGAGGCTCTCGGGCCTGGCCGTCGGGGCAAGGACGCCCTGAGCTATTGCGGCCCGAACGGCGGCGGCTACGGCGATCCGCTGAACCGGCCGCCGCGCAAGGTGCTGGAGGACGTGCTGGGCGGCTATTGCTCGGCTGACCATGCCCGGACGGTCTATGGCGTCGCAATCGGCCTCGACGCCGAGACGGTCGATCTTGCCGCGACGGAAAAGCTGCGCGGCGATGCGCAAGCCGAACAGGGGCCGCGCAAAGCGGCCCCTTGCGCATGGAAAACCCGGTGCGGCTGGTTCTGGCGCAATGGTCCCCACTCACTCGGCCAACCTGATCCCCGCGGCCCTGGCCCTCGTCACCCTGACGCCCAGGCCCTTCATCGGACGCAGCGGCGTGGCTCAAGGCGCCGCCTTTCCGCGGCCAGGAATTTTCTTCTCAAAGAAGGGCGGATTTTGGAATGTAAAACCCGATAAAGATGATAGATATTTAAGGGAAGGAGAAAGCCATGATTCGCACGTTACTTCTTCCCGGCCTTGACGGTTCGCCCGCACCGCATTGGCAGCATTGGTGGGCGCAAACCGATCCGCATGCGGTGATCGTCGAGCAGGGCTCGTGGTCGCGGCCCTGCCCGGACCAATGGCTGACCGAGATCGCCGGCGCCCTGCTGCGCCATCCCGGCGCGGTCCTGGTCGGGCATTCGCTGGGCGCCATCGCGGCGGTCAAGCTTTTGCTGCAATGGCCGCAGCTCCAGGCAGGCGGGGCGCTGCTGGTCGCGCCGGCGGAACCCGGCCGCGATCCGCGCACCGCCATCTTCGGCAAGATACCCGAAGGCCCGCTGCCGGTTCCGGCGATCGTGGTGGCCAGCCGGAACGACCCCTGGATGGAGCACGAGCGGGCAAGCACCCTTGCCCGTGCCTGGCGCGCAGCCTTCGTCGACCTGGGGGATGCCGGACATGTCAACGTGGCGGCGGGCTATGGTCCCTGGCCCCAGGGCCGCCAGTTGCGCGCGCTGCTGCCCCGGACCCAGAGCCGGCCGGCGGGGTTGCGCCTGCCGCCCCGGCCCGCGCCGGGACGACGCGCCTTGCCGGAACGGCCGGCGCTATGACCCGGCAAGGATCGCAATCCAGAAGCGAAAGGACGAACCGATGTATGGCTTTGCCTATGATCCGGGCTTCATCGCCTTTCTGCCGCAAGACGGCGAAGCCCTGCCCGAGCAGCAGGAAAGCCGGCTGGGACGGGCGCTGGCCGTGTTCTGGTCGCTGGCCTTCCTTTGCCTGATGGTGCTGTGATGGACGGCCAGTTTCCGCAGGACGGCAGCCGCCACGTCATCATCGTCGGCGGCGGGGCCAGCGGCGTGCTGGCGGCCGCGCATCTGCTGCGTGCCAATCCCCTGCTGCGCATCAGCATGATCGAGAAGGCGCAGACCCTGGGATGCGGCATCGCCTATGCGACCGAGAACCCGGACCACCTGCTGAACACCCGCGTCCACAACATGAGCGCATTTCCCGACGATCCGGGGCATTTCCTGCGCTGGCTGCACGATTCGGCCGAGGCGCCGGCCGCCACGCCCGATTGCTTTGCCAGCCGGGCGGCCTATGGCCGATACCTGGAGGGCCTGCTTGCGGCCTGGGGCCGGGATCGCCTGACCTGCCACCGCCGGGAATGCCTGCGGGTCGAGGAAAGCCGCGGCTGCGTGCGCGCGCATCTGGACGACGGCAGCGCGATCACCGGGCATCTGGCGATCCTCGCCACCGGCCATGCGGTTCCGCAGCACCCGCCGCAGGGCATGCGCGGAGCCTGGGACTTCGGCCCTCCGGCCGATCTTGGGGCGGAGGTGGCGATCATCGGCACCGGCCTGTCGATGGTGGACCATGTCGTCTCGCTGCTGGGGCGCGGGCATCGCGGGCGCATCACCTGCCTGTCGCGGCGCGGGCTCCTGCCGCGCGCCCATGCCGCCGGCCATGCCCTTGCCATTGCGCGCGACGAGATCCCGCTGGGCGCGCCGGTCGGCCGCCTGCTGGCCTGGCTGCGCGCACGCATCCGCGGGGCCGAGGCCGGGGGGCTGGACTGGCGCGATGTCATCGACGGCTTGCGCCCGCATGTCAGCGCCATCTGGCAGGGCTGGGACGAGGACAGCCGGCGCCGCTTCCTGCGCCACGGCGCCGCGTGGTGGGAAGTGCATCGCCACCGCATGCCGCCGCAATCCGCGGCGATGATCGCCGAGGCCGAGGCGCGGGGCCAGCTGCACGTGCTGAAGGCCCGGTTCGAGCGCCTGGCCGGCGACCGCGTGCATGTGCTGACGCCGCAAGGTCCGCTGCGGCTGCCGGCCGATCATGTCATCGACTGCCGCGGCATCCGGCGCGATCCCGAAACCGACAGCGCGCCGGTGGTGCTGGACCTGCTGGCGACCGGGCAGGGGCGGCTGGACCGCCTGCGGCTGGGGCTGGACGCCACCGCCGAGGCGCAGCTGATCGCCCGCGACGGCCGCGTCTCGCGGCGGCTGTTCGCCATCGGCCCCTGCGCCCGCGGCGCACTGTGGGAGATCACGGCGATCCCGGACATCCGGCTGCAATGCGCCCGCCTGGCCGGGTTGCTGGACCGGCTGCCCCAAGAAGCCCTGGGTTGAACCCCGTGCCTCGCTGGCCGGCGGTCGCCACCCGCCGGCGAACGGGCAAGCGGCTGATTTTCCGTGGCCTTCTTTATCGGCAAGAATACTCGATTGATCACATCGACAATATCGTTATTCTTTCCGTCGAATCCCTGGACGCGAAGAAGGCGAAGCCATGCAGGATCTGGACCTGATCGACCGCAAGATCGTGGCGGAACTGATGCGGGATGCAACCTTGCCGATCGCGCAGATCGCCGAAAAGGTGGGCCTGTCGCAAACCCCCTGCTGGAAGCGGATACAGAAGCTCGAGGCGCAGGGCGTGCTGACCGGGCGGGTGGCGCTGGCCGATCCCGTCAAGCTGGGCTTCGGCATCCTGGTCTTTATCGAGATCGAGGCGCCGGTCCATTCGCCGGAATGGCGCGACGCGTTCACCCGCGCCGTCGCCGGCCTGCCCGAGATCATGGAGGTCTATCGCATGGCCGGGCGCATAGATTACCTGCTGCGCGTGGCGGTGCCGGACATGACCGCCTTCGACCTGTTCTACAAGCGGCTGACGGATGCCGTGCCGATCAAGAACGTCACCTCGCATTTTTCGATGGAGCGCATCCGGTTCAGCACCGCCTATCCGGTGGACACCCGCAACCGCTGAACCGCGGCAAAGGGGAATCGGGGTGCGCATCCCATTCGCCTCGGGTGTGGATAATTCACTATAAAAACGATGAAGTTTATCGTGTAAAATGGGGCCGGATGTGCTATGCTGACGGGGCAGCGCAATCCCTGTGCAGCCCGTTTGGAGGACGTGAAATGACCCGCAAACCGAGCAATCGCGACGTGAAACTGGCCATTTTCAAGGAACGTCAGACGCTGAAGGCGGCGGCGGATGTTCTGGACGACCGCGACGCGGTCGAAGCGAAGCAGCTTGAGATCGTTCCCCAACCCCGGACCTGGGAACAGCATTACGACGCTCTTGGCAGATAATTCGGCCATGGGACGGCGGGTCGCCCCGCCGTCCCCCTGCGAACCGGCGGCCGGGGTCCGGCAAGGACATGGACCCCGGCCGTCGCCGTTTTCGGGGGCGGCGGGTCACTCGGCCGCCAGGGGGCGTTCGGGATCGTCCGCCGCGATCCCGCCGTCGATGCGGATGATCCGGTCGGTCATGGCCAGCGTCGTCTCGCGATGGGCGATGACGATGCGTGTCATGCCCAGCCGGCGGATGGCGAGGTTGATGATTTCCTCGTTGGTGCTGTCGAGGTGGCTGGTCGCCTCGTCCATGAGCAGGACCGAGGGCCGGCGATAGAGCGCGCGGGCCAGCACGATGCGCTGCTTCTGCCCGCCCGAAAGCGTGCTGCCCATGTCGCCGACCAGCGTCTCGTATCCCATCGGCATGGCGCGGATCTCGTCATGGATGGCGGCCATGCGAGCGGCGCGCTCCAGATCCTCGGCCGAGACCTGGGCCGCGAAGCCGGTGATATTGTCGATGATCGAGCCGGCGAACAGCCGATCCTCCTGCAACACGCAGCCGACGCGGCTGCGATAGGCCGCAAGGCCGATGGCGTCCAGCGGAACGCCGTCGATCAGCACCTGGCCCGAGCCGGGCCGGGCCAGCCCGGCCAGCACCTTCAGCAGCGTGGTCTTGCCCGCGCCCGAGGGCCCGGCGATGCCGACGCATTCGCCCGCCTCGATGCGCAGGCCGATGCCCTTCAGCACCTCGGGGTCGTTGTCGGCATAGCGAAAGCGCACGTCGCGCATCTCGAGCCGGGCGGGCTTTGCCGACGGGGGCGGGGCGGCGAGGGGGCGGCGCGCCTCTTCCTCGGGCTCGGCCATGGCGATGTCGGCGATGCGTTCGCCGTGCAGCGCCAGCATGCGGAATTGCAGCACGGTGTCGATGAAGCTGTTGATGCGGTCGGCGAACTGGTCCTTGTAGGCCAGGAAGGCCACGAACATGCCGACCGTTATGGCCGAGTCGATGATCGCCATCACCCCGAAATAGATGATCAGCAGCCGGTCGATGCCAAAGATCGAGGCCGCGCCCGACCGGAAATAGACGTCGAACTTCTGGACCCGCAGCTCGGCGTTCAGGCGCTCGACCAGGTGGTTGATCCAGGTGCCCTGGCGGCGCGATTCCAGGTTCAGCACCTTCACGCTGCCGATCCCGCGCACCGATTCCATGAAATGCGTGTTTTCCTGCGCGGCATGGACGATGGCCTCTTCGGACATGCGGCGATAGATGCCCCAGGTCGAAAGGCGCAGGACCGCGTAAAGCCCCACCCCCAGCAGCGCCAGCCACAAGAGCCAGCCGCCATAGAGCCACATCATCGCGATCAGCGCCAGCGACATCACCCCGTCCAGCAGCGCCGTCACCGCCGATGCGGTCACGGTGCGCTGGATCGAATCCAGCGACCCGAAGCGCGAGACGATGTCGCCGACATGGCGATTTTCGTAATAGGCCAGGGGCAGGCGCATCAGGTGGTCGAACAGCCCCACCTTCCATTGCAGGGCCAGGCCCGAGCCCGTCAGCAGGGTGATCCAGCTGCGCGCGAAGCTTGCCGCGACCTGCAATATCAGCAGGAAGGCCAGCGCGATGACCAGGATGGTCAGCAGGTCGCGGTCGGCCGCCACCACCACCTCGTCCAGGATCAGCTGGAAGCCGATGGGCATGGCGATCACGGTGATCTCCAGCAGCAGCGAAACCGCCAGCACCTGCGCCACCGCGGCGCCGATGCCGCGCGTGCGCCGGATCATGTCCAGGATGCTGATCCGCACCGTCTCGTCGCGCCGGGCGAAGCCGTCGGTCGGCCATGCCTCCAACGCGATGCCGGTGAATTTCCGCGACACCTCGGCCATCGGCACCTTGCGCCGGCCGATGGCGGGATCGTGGATGGTGATGCCGCGCGCGCCGACGCGGGTCAGCACCACGAAATGATTGTGGTCCCAATGCAGCACGCAGGGCAGGCGCAACCGGGACAGATCCTCCAGGTCCAGCCGCAGGGCGCGGGTGGCCAGGTGCAGCGCCTCGCCGATGCCGGCCAGATCCTTCAGCGTCGTGCCCTTCATCGAGGCCGAGAAGCGCCGCCGGATCGCGGGCAGGTCCATCCGGTGGCCGTGATGGCCGGCGACCATGGCCAGGCAGGCCAGGCCGCATTCGGCCGCCTCGCTTTGCAGGATGACCGGCGTGGCCCCGAAAAGGCGCGCGTTCAGCCGCTGGGGCAGGGCCTGCGTCATCCCGCACCGCCGGAAACGGCGCCCCGCAAGCCGTAGAGCGGTTCGAGGATCCATTGATACAGCGGCCGGGTCTCGACCAGCAGATGCGCCTCGACCTCCATGCCGGCCTGCAAGGGCTGCGCCTGGCCATAGGCGTTCACATGCGGCAGCCTGGGCTGGACGGTGACGCGGTAAAGCACCGGCGCGTCCTGGTTGTCGCGGCGCAGCTCTCCCAGCCCCTCGGGGCCCAGGCTGGCGCGCGAGATCACCGTGACCTCGCCCGGATATTGCCCGAACTTCTGATAGGGGAAGGCCCGATAGCGCAGCAGGACCGGCATGCCTTCGCGCACGAAGCCGATGGCCGATCCCGGCGCCAGCAGCTGCGCGACCAGCGGGCGGTTCTGCGGCACGATGGTCAGAAGCGGCGCCCCGGCCGTCACCGTCTGCCCGGCCAGCGTGATGATCCCGGTCACGGTGCCGTCGCGCGGGGCGGTGACGGCGACCTCGCGCCGGGCCTCGCTTTCCGAGATCTGCTGGTCGATGTCGAGGATCTGGCGCCGGATCTCGGCCGCCTGCGCCTGGGATTGCAGGTCGAAGGCGGCGATCTGGGCCTGCAGGTCGTTCACCCGGCTTTCCGCCTGCACGCTTTCGCGCCGCAAGGCGGGCAACTGCGCGCGCTCGGCATAGAACACGCGCAGGCGCTGTTCGTATTCGGCCGAGACGGCGACCCCGCGCGCCAGCAGGTCTTTCTGCCGCTCGGCGAAGCCGGAAAACTCGCGCACCGTCGCCTCGAGCAATTGCAATTGCTCGTCGATCTGCGGGATTTCACGCTGAAGATCGGCCAGCCGGGCCTGGATCGCCCGCTTCTCCAGCGCCCGCATCCGCCTGTCCCGTTCCAGCGTCCGGGTCAGTTCGACCCGCTTGCCGGCCAGGATCTCGGACACCGCGTCCTGGGTGGGGCCAAGCGCGGTGGTGACGTCGATGCTGAGCGTGTAGAGCACGTCGCCGCGCCGCACCTGCTGGCCTTCGCCGACGCGAAGCTCGGTGACCCAGCCCGATTGCGGGGCGGTGACGCGGGTCAGCCCGTCCTGCGGCAGGATCATCCCGCCGACCCGGACGCGGCGGGTGTAATCGGCAAAGGTGACGAACAGCACCATCGCAACCACGAAGGCAATCGAGAACAGGGCAAAGGCGACGATCGGGATGCGAGAGATCACCACCGGGCGCCCCAGCCACGCCTGGGCGCGCGCATGCAGCGATTCCGGCCGGAACAAGGGTGCCACGTCAGTTTACCGCTGGTTGATGCCGCCGCGCCTTGGGGCGGGCGGCACCTGTCATGCCGGAACCGGCAGCGGGCCCGGAATCGGCCCCGGTCCAGGATCGGGGGCCGGCATGGCGGGAAAGCGCGGCCAGGGCCGCGGCGGCGGCACGATCGGCCGGCGCGGGCGCTGTTCGGGCGGCGGAACCCCGTCGAGGCCGCCGCCGGCGATCCGCCCCAGCATGTCGTCGGGGATGAGGGTCAGGGTCATGTCGGGTCTCTCCCATATCGGCCGCGTTGCGTTCCCAAGGGTCGCAGCGCAAGGCGCCCGAGTCATTAGTGCGGATGTGCTATGTCGGCGCCCGCCCGATGCGCTAGACTGGGGATGAAGGGGGGAGGCCGAGCATGCCGGACAGCGCGCGGGACCGCATCGTTCTGGCGGACGACCATCCGGTCTTTCGCGACGGGCTGCGCCGGATCATCCTGGGCATCGACCCGACCGTCGCCATCGCCGAGGCCGCCAGTTTCGAGCAGGTGCTGCAACGCGCGCGCGACGGCGCGGCCCCCGACGCCTTCATCCTGGACCTGGTCTTTCCGGGCTTCGAGCCGTGCCAGTCGCTTTCCCTGCTGCGGCGGGAGTTTCCGGCAAGCTCGATCATCATGGTCTCGATGATGGACGACGGCGCCACCATCCAGCGGCTGATGCAGGCCGGGGCGGATGGGTTCGTCGGCAAGTCGCTGCCGGCCGAGGCGATGGCGCAGGCGATCCAGGCCATCCGCGCGGGCGAGCCGGTGATCGCCACCGCCGCCGCAGGCGGCGGGCCCGAGGTCGCGCCGGACGAGCCGTCGATCCTGGACCGGCTGACGCCGCGGCAGGTCGAGGTTCTTCGCCATCTCTCGGCCGGCTGCTCGAACAAGGAAATCGCCCGCAACCTGGGAATTTCGCCCTTTACCGTGCGCATCCACGTCTCGGGCGTGCTGCGCGCGCTGGGCGTGCAGACGCGGGCGGCGGCAGCGGCCAGGGCCGCGGCGGCGGGCCTGCCCGGCAGCTGAGGGTCAGGCCGCCGGGCCGGCGAATTTCTGCGCCATAAGCGCCGCGCGCAGCCTGGCGGGATGCACGGGCTTCGGCAGGATCGGCAGCGACTTGTCCGGCAGCTCGTCGGCGATATGCGCGGCGTCGTGGCCGGACATGATGATCGCCGGGACCGGCCGGCCCAGGGCCGCGCGGATGCGCTGGATGCATTCGCCGCCGGTCCCGTCCTCCAGATCCTGGTCGGCCAGGATCAGGTCGCAATCGCGCGGCAGGGCATGGGCCGAGGCCTCGTCCTCGACGATGCAGCCCCAGCTTTCCAGGATGCGGCGGGTGGCGCCCCGGACCTCGTCATGGTCCTCGACCAGCAGGATCCGCATCCCGGCCAGCGCCGTGGCGGGCGCCGCCGCCGGGGCGGGCGCGGCCGCGACCTCCTGCGTCGGCTCCAGCCCGGAAATCTCGATCGTCGTGCCATGGCCGGGCACCGAGTCCAGCGCGACCTGCAATCCCAGCAGCCTTGCCATCCTGACGACGATGGGCAGGCCCAGCCCGATCCCCTCGCGCGTGCGGCGATGGCGGGGGCTGCGATAGAACTCTTCGAAGATGCGGGCCTGTTCCTCGGGCTCGATGCCCGGCCCGCTGTCGCAGATCAGGACCGAGACCTGCCCGCCCCGCCGCCGGCACCCGATCACCACCTTGCGCCCCGGCGCGTATTTCACCGCGTTCGACACGAGATTGCCCAGCATCACCGCCAGGATCGCCCGGTCGGTGCGCACCGACAGCCCACTGTCCACGACCCGCAGCGTCACCCCCGCCTTGTGCGCGGCGTCGCCGTGCTGGTCCGCGACATCGCGCAAAAGCGGCCCCAGCGCCACGACCTGCGGCCTGGGCACGATCCGCCCGCTGTCCAGCGTGGACACGTCCAGCAGCGAGCGGAACAGCGCCGACACCCCGTTCAGCGCCCGGTCGATGCTGTCCACCATCCTGGCCTGGTCCTGGTTCAGCCCCGACCGTTTCAGGCAAGAGGTGAACAGGCCGATGGCATGGATCGGCTGGCGCAGGTCGTGGCTGGCCTGGGCCAGGAAGCGCGATTTCGCCAGATCGGCGCGCAAAGCCTCGTCATGGGCCCGGCGCAGCGCGGAGATCAGCGTATGGGCATAGGCCGGGACGACCAGCGCCATCAGCGCCACGGTGATCAGGAAATAGGGCAACTCGCGCCAATACGGGCTGAACAGCCCGACGCCCAGCACGCTGAGCTGCGACAGCGCCATGGCGATCAGCAGGTAGCGGCGGCCATAGCGGATGCCATAGCCGATGGTGATCCACAGCAGCACCACGAAGACCGGCGTCATGGTCTGTCCCGCCACGCCGATCAGGAAGGCGGTGTTGCCGTAGTCCAGCGCCATCGCCAGGGCGCGCCGCCAGTGGCGCACCCCCGGCCTGGCCCGCGCCGACCAGTGGATGAACAGCGCGATGGCGAAAAGCTGCACCATCTCGAGCAGCAGGATGCCCTCGAGCGGCGGCCCGATCACGTCAAGCGCGATCAGCAGCCCGATATAAAGGGCGACGATCCCCGCCAGGGTCAGGCGGACGTTGCTTTGCCGCTGCTCGGTTTCGGCAAAGAACTCGTCGGATCTTGCGGGATGGGCGGGATGGGGCAGCCAGGCTGTCTTCATGCGGTCTCCGGTCCGGCGCCGCGGGCAGCGCCTGGGCAGGTTCCGGCCGATAGTCCATCTGAGCTAGATGCCTGATCCGGCCCGATCCCCAAGATTGATGGGGGGCACATGCCCCGTCAAGACAGGAGAGGACACCATGACCACTGTTCAACACCAGAGCCGGGATCTGCGTGAGCTGACTTCCGCCGAACTCGATGCCGTGGGCGGCGCCTGGAGCATCGGCTCGTCCGGGGACGGCGGCATCTCGTTCGAGATCGGCAATTACAGCGGCACGGTCTGGACCGACGGCGCGGCGATCGGGACGACCAGGAACGGCCAGTATCAGGTCACCTATTACCGCTGGTGAACGCCATGGAGCGTGACACCGCAAACACCCGCACCGGCTGGCGCGAACTCGGCGGCGACGAGGCCGCGCTGGTCGCGGGCGGCAGGTCCGAGGGCGGCTGCATCAAGCCGGTCAAGCTGCCCGGCATCCCGCAAACCCAAGCAAAGTGAGGCATGACCATGCGCGAACTGAATGACACCGAACAGGGGCTGATCTCGGGCGGCAGCGGCGCGTCCGGCGACGGCGGCTTCGGCTATGGCCAGGTTCCGGGGTTCGACCTGGAAGGACCGAGGGGGCCGAACTACACCCATTCCTTCGGCAATGGCTGGAGCCTGACCTTTGGCTCCACCACCGACAGGTCGGCCCAGGGGATCGGGGTGCGCTATGTCTGGAAGTGACCCCGCGCCACGCCCCGGCCCGCGGGCGCTCGACCCCGACCAGCTGAAGCTGGTCGCGGGCGGCGTGACCGAGGGACCGGACGGCAAGGGCTGCACGGAACCCCGCAAGGGCACGCTGGCGCAGCATTGACGAAAGGACGGCCCCGGTTCCGGCCGGGGCCTTCGCCGTCAGCGTGCTGCGGTCCCCGGCGAGCTGCATCCCGCTGAGCCAGGCGGATGCCCGAGGCCGGGGAAAGGCCGCGCGGGGCAGAGGGGTCTGGGATGCCGGCGCGTTCATCATGATGCCGCGGTGGCGCCGCGGCATCATGCCCGGCGATATGACGCTCGACGACTATGGGGCCCGCCGCCGCCATTACCCGCAACAGCTGGCCGCGCCGGCTCCATCAGCCCTTCCGAAAGCTGCGCACGAACCGGAAGATCGCGACGCCGGCCGCGACGGCATAGAGAAAACCGCCGATGAACATGATGCCGTAGATGGCGGCGAAGAGGTCGCGGTCATGCTCGTAGGTATGAGGCTCCAGCGTCGCGGAAAAGACGAACATCGCGATGAGATAGCCGATGGCATAGCCCAGCAGCCCACATGCGGGCACAAGCGCGACCAGCCCGACGATGAGAAGCGCGATCTTTTTCAGCATGGCGCGCCTCGCTAGAAATCCGTCAGGTGATCGAGCGAGAACCTGTCGGACCCGCTCTCGCAGATGTGCCAGTCCTTCTGGGCATTCGCCTCGTCCTGGCGGCCATGGCACCAGCCGCGTTCGTTCAGCGCCAGCCCGTAGATGATCATCGCCTTGCAGGCCACCACGACCTCGACGTCGCGACTCGGGTTCCTGAGGCAAAGATCGCCGGCCTCGTGGTGAAGTTCCTTCAGCCGCTGGTCGCTTTCGGTCGCTTCGGCGAAAAGCTTTTCCTCGGCCTGGGCCGGCAGGGGGCAGCCGGCTGCCGCGATCATTGCCGTGAAGCCAAGTGCGGTCAGGCGCATGGCCCTCCTCCTCTTCTTCCGAAAAAGTCGCATGGGTCGGGTTCATATCACGACCGTGCCTTGGGCGACACCGCCCGGCGGTTTGCACGCTGCCTTGGGCGGTTCGCGGCCGATGGCATCTGCCGGGCAGGTCGACAGCGGGCGGATTTCGCGTTAAAAGAGAATACACGATTCTCTTATGGAGGCGGGTATGAACGCCGACCAAGCCGACACCACCGACCTGCCGCTGGTCGACCTGGACGCGACGGCCCAGGCCGAGATGGTCAGCACCGGCGCGGCGACGCCGATGGACCTGCTCACGGCCGTGATCACCCGATGCGAGGCGCTGAACCCGGCGCTGAACGCCCTGGCTTCGCTGGATGCCGATGCCGCCCGGCGGCGCGTCGAGGCGCTGGCGCCGGGCGGCGTGTTCCATGGCGTCCCGACCCTGCTGAAGGATCTGCTGGCCTGGCCCGGCCTGCCCATCGGGCTCGGCTCGCGGCTGATGGCGGGACAGGTCACGCCGCAGGGCTCGGCCTATACCGAGGCGCTGGAGGCCGCCGGGCTGGTCGTGCTGGGCAAGACCACGACCTCGGAATTCGGGCTGCTGGGCACGACCGAGCCGCTGGCCACGGGGCCCACGCGCAATCCCTGGGATCTGTCGCGCTCGACCGGCGGCTCGTCGGGGGGCGCGGCGGCGGCGGTGGCCGCAGGCATGGTGCCGGTGGCGCATGGCTCGGATGGCGGCGGTTCGATCCGCGGGCCGGCGGCGCTGTGCGGCGTCTTCGGCTTCAAGCCGGGGCGTGGGCGGACCAGGCCCGCGGGCATCCCGCCCAAAGCGCCGCTGGCGGGCATCCTCAGCGATCACTGCCTTAGCCGCACGGTCCGCGACAGCGCCACATGGCTGCGTGCGACCGAGGCGCAGGGGCTGCCCGATCCGCTGCCCGAGGCATCGGCGCTGGCCGGTGATCCGCCCGCTGGGCTGCGGATCGGCTGGTTCGCGCGGGACTGTTTCGGCGAGCTGCCCGAGCCGGAGGTGCTGGCCGGACTGGAGCGGACCGTCGCGCTGTGCCAATCCCTCGGCCACCGGCTCGTTCCCGTCGAGGGGCCGCGGCTGGACCGCGCGCTTGCGGGCCAGGCGATGTTCGACCTGATGGCGGTGACGACGGCGGGCATGATCGAGATGCTGGCGCCGGGACGCGAAGACGCCGCCGGCCTACTGGAGCCCTATACGCGCTGGCTGGCCGATCACGGGCGCGGCTTGGCCCCGCCGCGCATCGGCGAGGCGATGCAGGTGATCGCCGCCTCCGGCGCGGCGCTGACGGACTGCCTCGATGGGGTCGATCTGCTGCTGTCGCCGACCATTCCCTTCACCGCCTTTCCGCTTGGCGCATTCGCCCCCGGCACGGCCAACGAGGTGCTGCGCGCCCATTTCGAGCGCAGCGCGGCCTATACCGCGCCCGCCTCGCTGGCCGGTTGCCCGGCGATGTCGTTGCCGCTGCATGTCGGCCCCTCCGGCCTGCCGGTCGGCAGCCATTTCACCGCCCCGGCAGGGGGTGATGCGCTGCTCTTCCGGCTCGCTTTCCAGCTTGAACGGGCGGCCCCCTGGCTGCCGCGCCTGCAGGCGCTGTCGCGGGACCTGGCATGGCGCAGGTCCTGAAGGAGGAGCTGCGGGCGCGGATCCTTCAGGCGGCGGGGTCGGAATTCGCCGCCCGCGGCTTCGCGGCCGCGCGGCTTGCCGATATCGCCAGGCAGGCGGGCACGACGGCCAGCAACCTTTACAAATACGCGCCGGACAAGGAGGCGCTGTTCCTGCAAGTCGTCCCGCCGGAACTGGCCGCCCGCCACATGGACTTGCTGCGCGCCCGCCTGGCGGGGTTCGAGCAGGGCGAGGCCTGGACCTCGCTGACCGCCGACGAGTCGGCGGCGGCGGCCGGGTTGCTGGCGTTCTGGGCCAGCCATCGCCATGCGGTGGCGATCCTGATGAGCAATGCCCACGGCACCCGCTACGAGACCATGCGCGAGCGGATGATCGAGGAGATGGCGACCCGCGCCATGCTGCGCTTTCCGCGCGGGAACGATCCGGCGCTGGCCTTCGTGCTGCGCCGGATCTTTTCGGCCACGCTCGACACGATCTCCGCCATCCTGCGGGAATACGAGCGGCCCGAGGACATCGGCGAGGCGATCCGCCATTTCTGGCGCTTCCAACTGGCCGGGCTCCAGGCCCTGCTGGTCGAGGGAAGCCGGGAGACGGGCCAGACGTGATGCGACCGGCGGATGGCCTGGGCAGAGCGCCGGCGAGGGGCCGGCCGGGCGGGCAAAGCGGGCCCACGCCCGCCGGAATGATCCTCCTCATATTGCGAAGCAGCGTTCCTCGAGCGGACATGCGAATGCGATCCGGGGCTGGTGGCGGGGCAATCCTGGTCGGGGCTCAAGACGGAAGCGGCGGGCTCGTTCCTGGCGGGCAGCTTGACGCCGCCGGGTCTTGCTGACGAAGTTCGACCCGGCCCCATGATGCAGGACGTGGCAAGGCGGCCGGAAACGATGCATGTTCGAGAGGCGGGAAGATGGCGACGGAACTGCTGATTGTGCTGGTGCTGCTGGCTGCGGCGATTGCGATGTTCGCCCTCAACCGGCCGCGCATGGACGTGGTCGCGATCCTGGCGCTGGTGGCGCTGCCGTTGACCGGCATCATCAGCCTCGACGAGGCGCTGGCCGGTTTCAGCGACCCCAATGTCATCCTGATCGCCGCGCTTTTCGTCCTGGGCGAGGCGCTTGTGCGCACGGGCGTCGCGCAGCGCACCGGCGATCTGCTGGTGCGCCGTGCCGGCGCGTCCGAGATGCGGCTGATCGTGCTGCTGATGGCGGTCGTTGCCGGGATCGGCGCCTTCATGAGCTCGACCGGCGTGGTCGCGATCTTCATCCCCATCGTGCTGCGGATCGCGGCGAAGATCGGGGCGGCGCCGGGGCGGCTGATGATGCCGCTGAGCGCGGCGGCGCTGATCAGCGGCATGATGACGCTGGTCGCCACGGCCCCGAACCTGGTGCTCGACAGCCTGCTCAGGCGCGAGGGGTATCGGGGCTTCGGCTTTTTCGACTTCACGCCATTCGGGCTGCCGATCCTGCTGCTGGGGATCGGCTACATGCTGATCGCCCGCCGCTGGCTGGCGACCGACAGCCCGGCCAGCGTCAATCGGCGGCCGAGGCTTGCCGACTGGATCGCCAGCTATGGCCTGGCCGGGCGCGAGTTCCGCCTGCAGCTGTCGGCCCGGTCGGGGCTGGTTGGCAAGCGGCTCGACCAGCTTGATCTGCGCGGGACGGCGGGGATCAACATCCTGGGGATCGAGCGGTCGACCGCCTATGGCCGACGGCTGATCCAGCCGCGCGCCGACACCGTATTGCAGGCCGAGGACGCCCTGTTCCTGGACGTGTTCGGCGAAGGCACGGATATCGAGGCTTTCTGCACCAGCCATGGATTGCGGCGGCTGCCCATTTCGGGGCGCTACTTCACCGACCACGCGCAAGAGATCGGCATGGCCGAGCTGATCGTGCCGCCCGATTCGCCGCTTGTCGGCAGAAGCATCGCGCAGTCGCGGTTCCGGTCGGTCCACGGCCTTGCCGTCGTCGGCCTGCGCCGCGACAACCGGCCGATCCGGGATGTCGATGCGCGGACCGTGCTGCGCGGCGGCGACGTGCTGCTGTCGGTCGGTCCCTGGAGCCGGATCCGGCAGGTCCATCAGGGCCGGGATCTGGTCGTTCTGGCCCTGCCGGAAGAGATCGATGAGCTGCTGGAGGCGCCTTTCCGGGCCGTTCCCGCCGTCGCCATCCTTGCCCTGGTCGTCATGATGATGATTACCGGCATGGTTCCCAATGTGCTGGCGGCGCTGATCGGCTGTCTGCTGATGGGGCTTTTCGGCTGCGTCGACATGGCCTCGGCCTATCGTTCGATCCATTGGCAGAGCCTCGTGCTGATCATCGGCATGTTGCCCTTTTCGCTGGCGCTTCAGAAGACAGGCGGCATCGAGCTGGCAGCCGAGGCGCTGCGCGCCATGGTCGGGGATTCGACGCCCCGCGCCGCGCTGGCATTGATCTTCGTGACCACGACGGCGCTGGGCCTGTTCATCTCGAACACGGCGACGGCGGTGTTGATGGGGCCGGTCGCGCTGGCCCTGGCGTCCGACCTTGGGGTGTCGCCCCATCCTTTCGCGATGACCGTGGCGCTGGCGGCATCGGCTGCCTTCCTGACGCCGGTGTCTTCGCCGGTCAATACCCTGGTCGTAGGTCCGGGCGGCTACGGGTTCTGGGATTTCACCCGGATCGGTTTGCCGCTGGTCGCCATCGTCCTGATCGTCGCGATCGGGCTGGTGCCGGTGATCTTCCCCTTCCATCCGGGATGAACGGGAAGCGGCCCGCCGGATCTCGCAAGGACGAAAGCCGCCGCGAAATCCGCGCCGCCACGACGGCTTTGCGGGGCGAAGCTGCCGGTCGGCTCTTGATGCCTCTGCCCGACAATGGTTAGAATTCCCGGCATCGACCGAGTGGCAACTAGGGTTCCGGGCGATCTGCCGCTGGACCGAGCGTTGCAGAGACCGGGGAAGTTCCCCGGCTGCACCCAAGGGACAAAAGCCCAGGGGAGGAGACGTCAAGATCAACCGCGCCGATGGCGCAAAGGGGGTCTCAATGACGCTTGCCTCGCTGCTTCTTGTCGTTCTCGCATCCTTCATCCATGCCAGCTGGAACCTGCTGGCGAAACGTGCCGCCTCGGTCGGGCCGGTGTTCGTCTTTGCCTATAACCTGGTCGCCTGCGTCGCCTATGCGCCATGGGTGATCTGGCTGCTGGCGCAGGGCGGCGTCGACTGGACCAGGGAAGGCATCGGCTTTGTCCTGCTCAGCGGGCTGATCCATCTGGCCTACAGCCTGTGCCTGCAGCGCGGCTACAGGGTGGCGGACCTGTCGGTGGTCTATCCGGTGGCGCGGGGGACCGGGCCGATGCTGTCCTCGATCGGCGCATTTCTGATCCTGGGGGAAAGCCCGACCGGCACGGGCCTGGTCGGGCTGGTCCTTGTCGTTCTCGGCATCCTGCTGATCGCCACGCAGGGAAGGCTGGCCGCCTTCGCCCGCCCCGGCGGGCAGGCCGGGGTTCGATGGGGCACGGCGACGGGCGGGCTGATCGCCAGCTATACCGTGGTCGATGCCTATGCGGTGAAAGCCCTTGGTATCGCGCCGGTGGTGCTCGACTGGTTCTCGAACCTGCTGCGGTTCTTCCTGCTGCTGCCGCTGGTGCTTGCCAACCCTCGCCGTGCCATGGCGGCGATGCGGGGCCATTGGTGGACCGCCTTGGGCGTGGGGCTGCTGTCGCCGCTGTCCTATATTCTGGTGCTTGCCGCGCTGACGGGTGGCGCACCGCTCAGCCTTGTCGCACCGATGCGTGAAATGTCGATGATGGTCGGCGCGCTGATGGGGATGCTGATCCTGCGAGAGGCGGTCGGCCCGTGGCGGCTGGCTGGTTGCGGCGTGCTGATCGCGGGCGTGATCCTGTTGTCGGCATCGTGACGACCGCGACGGTCCGCCATCGGCTCTGCGCATCATCGCAGGAGGTTCGGCCGGCCCGCTGCCTGCGCGCCCAGCCAGGGGCGGGTCCGGCGCGGATCTGCGCAAAGCGGTCGCCCGTGCTTGCGGCAAGGATGCTTCCGTATCGGCGATAGAGGATAAACGCTTCATTGGAAGCGGCCCCGCAGCCGGATCAAAGAACGCCGCCGTTCGGGTGCCACGCTTCTGCGAGGTGGAAGCCGGGGCAGCGCGGCAGGAAGCCCTTCGGCATCGGGTTTACCGCCTGCGGCATTGGTCGAAGGAAGGTCGGCTGGCATTCACGCAAATGCCGGATGGTATTGCCCTGCCTCTTGCCCGGACAGGGCCAGGGCCCTATTTTCCGGGACGAAAGGACAGTTTCATGCATCAGTCGATCCGCAAGCGCTAAGGATCCGGTTTCCGGTTTCGCCACCCCTGCCTGCCGGCGGGGTGTCCTTTTGCACTTGCTGGACTGACATCATGAAAACCTTCCACACCTTCGACACCCCCGATGGCTGGGCTTCCGCCGCCGAGGCCTTCCGCGACGATTTCGCCACGGGCGGGCGTATCCAGATCGCGCCATGGGGAGGCTATGCCATCCTGGGCCACCGGGAACTGGTCAGCCTCGCCCGCGATCCGCTGGCCGACGGCATGGCGCCCGATCCCGCCGCGATGGCGGATACGCCCGCGCTGCTGTCGCTGCTCGACCGGGCGCTTTTCACCAAATCCGGCGATGCCCACCGGACCCAGCGGGCCGCGCTGATCGCCGCCTTCAATACCGTGCCGCTGGCCGGGATCGCGCGCGAAGCGGTGCGGCGGGCGCTGCCCTCCGGCACGGCCCGGATCGACCTCAGGGCCGGGCTGATCGCGCCGGTCGTGCGCCGGGTCTGGGGCGAGATCATCGGGCTTGACGCGACGGCGGCCCTGCAGCTGGAGGATGCGGTGCGGGACATGGCCCATGTCCTGTCCCTTTCGCCCGATCCGGCCAAGGCCCATCTGGCCGAAGCGGCCGCCGGCAGGGTGCGGAACCTGTCGCTGGCGGCGCTGGAGGGCGGGACGCCCTTTTCGCGGAACCTGCGGGACCGGCTGGGCGACGGGCTGGCCGCCGACCTGATCGCGGGCATGGCCTTCGATGCCATCGAGTCGGCCGCCACCGGGCTGGATGCGGCGCTGCGGGTGGCCTTTGCGCATCGGCACCAGGTGACGGCGACGGCGCAATGCGCCAATGAATGCCTGCGCCTGGCCAGCTCCACCCCCATGACCATGCGGCTGACGACGGGCAGGATTGCCCTGGGCGATCTGGCGATGCAGGCCGGGACCGTCCTGTCTATGGTCTGGGCCGCGGGCAATCACGACCCGCTGGCATTTCCGGGGCCGGAAAGGTTCGACCCCGACCGCCAAGGCGCGCGCCCGCTGATGTTCGGCACGGGGCAGCATGCCTGCCTGGGCCACGCGATCATCCGGGCGACCTTGGTGCAGCTGCTCGGCGTCCTGGAGGCATTCGCCCCCGAGGCCGGCACCCGGCCAGCGCGCTGGTCGCCGTTTGCGAAGGACTCTCTGCCCGCCCTCGGCATCCGTTTCGAGGGCTGATCGCCGCGGGCGGATCGGTCCATGAATGCCGCAGCCCACTCATGGCCCTTTCCTGGGGCGATGCAGATCGCGCCTTGCTTGCAGCGGGCCGCACCTTGCCCGAGTTCCCAACTTTCGCCGCGGGGGCTGCGGCCGATGCTGCGATTGGCAGCCCGCATCGGCCGTGCCAGAGTGAGGAAGAAGACCCGCGACAGAAGCGCCGATGACGACGGCACCGCAGCATGGTCCCTCTGGTCCCGAGCCGGATCGGTGCGCCGCTGGCCGGGGAGAGGCGGTCCCTGCCACGGCCCGGACCGGGCGCGCTGGGGTTCGGCGTCGATCCCTGTCATGGATGGCGAACCAGCCCGCCGGATCGAAGGGGGGACGGATGAGCGAAACAGGAAAGGAAAGCATCATGAAGGAACTGCCGCTGAGCCGCGCCTTCACCCTGATCGAGCCGGGGCCGGTGACCCTGGTCACCACGCATGACGGCGCAAGGGACAACGTGATGACCATCACCTGGACCATGGTGATAGATTTCACCCCGCGTTTCGCCATCACCACCGGGCCATGGAACCATTCCTGGACCGCGCTCAGCGAGACCGGGGAATGCGTGATCGCCATCCCGACGCTGGACATGATCGACACGGTGATCGGCATCGGCACCTGCTCGGGCGCCGAGGTGGACAAGTTCCAGCGGTTCGGCCTGGCGCGCCTGCCCGCCCGCCATGTCCGCGCACCGCTGATCGGCGACTGCCTTGCCAATATCGAATGCCGCGTGGTCGATATAATCGAGCGGCACGGCATCGTCGTGCTGGACGGGCTGGCGGCCTGGTTCGACGGCGACCGTCAGGAAACGCGGACCCTGCATGCGGTGGGCGACGGCACCTTCGTCGTCGACGGAGACAGGCTCGACCGAAGGGAGGCGATGCGGTCGAAACTGCCCGAAGGGATATAGGCGGAACCTTGCGGAGACCGGCGGCCGAGGCTGTATCAAAGCTCGGTATCCGGGAAGGCTTGCCAAGGCGAGTTCGGTGTCATGCCTCAGGGCCAGATCGTGCTTGACGTCATGGACGATGGGCGCGGCCTTTCGGCGGGCAACGAGACGCGGATCTTCGAGCCGTTCTTCACCACCCGCCGCGCCTCGGGCGGCACCGGCATGGGCCTTGCGGTGGTGCGCAACCTGCTTGCCGCCCACCGTGCGGGCATCATGCTGTGCTCCCGCCAACCAACCCGGTTTCGCATTACCTTCGCCCCCGGCGCGACAGGCTGAGCCCCGCGCTCGACGGACCCAAAGCATGATGCCGACCGGCCCTGCCGGTTGCCGGCGACGCTTCCCGACCCCGGCCGCGACGACAAGCGGATCAGGACCAATCCGCGGGCTTGTTCGTGATCGCGCTGGAGACATTGCTGCGGATTTCGCCATCTTCATAGGCCGGGGGCGGATCAAGCCATGCGACGGAGCGGCCCCATCCCCGTTCGGGGGCGGCCATGTTCCGTTTCGGCGATTGCCCTTGGCGCCCATGCGGGCTGGTCATGCAGGGTGCAAGCTGCAACCCGCCGGCGGGCATCCCATCCTTCCCCTTCCAGCCGCGGCAGGAACCTCTTTGCGTGGCTCGTCGGAAAGCTGACGGCCGATGTCGCATTGCTGCTGCGCCGGAACAAGGGCGCGGGACAGGATGCCCGCGAATGCCGAAATGCGTCCCCATCGGAAGGTTTCTCAAGAGGTTGCCGAGAATGCTGAAAGAACGGATAGCGGGTTTGCTCGACCAGCGCCGGCCCGGCCATTCCTTGCCCCGCGACTTTTATGTAGACGACGAGATCTTTCGCGCCGACATGCAGGCGGTGTTCGAAACCGACTGGATCTTTGCCTGCAATGTGGTCGAGATTCCGCGCCCCGGCGACTACCTGACGCTGAAGGTCGGCGACAATCCCGTCGTCGTGCTGCGCGACCGCGAGGGCGGGATCGCGGCCTTTCACAACAGCTGCCGCCATCGCGGCTCGCTGATCTGCCAGAAGGAGAGGGGGCGCGCGAACCGCCTGGTCTGCCCCTATCACCAATGGGTCTACGAGCTGGACGGCAGCCTGATCAACGCCCGCCAGATGCCCGAGGATTTCGACAGGGCGGCCCATGGCCTCGTCCCGGTTCATGTCGAGGTGATCTGCGGCATGGTCTATATCTGCCTTGCCGACGAGCCGCCCTCGCTGGCGCGCTTCCGCGCCGGGGTCACGCCCTATATCGCCCCGCACATGCCCGACCGCACCAAGGTCGCCTTCACCTCGACCATCGTCGAGGAAGCGAACTGGAAGCTGGTGATCGAGAACAACCGCGAATGCTATCACTGCGCGGGCAACCACCCCGAACTGCTGGTGACGCTGGTCGAATTCGCCCTGCCCGACGATCCGCTGGTCAAGGCGCAATTCCAGGGGCTGATGGACCGCTCGGCCGCGCGTTGGGACGGGCTGGGGCTGCCGCACAAGCCGGCCGAGGGCGGCGTCGAGTTCCGCTGCATCCGCCTGCCCTTCAACGAGGGTTGCCTGTCCTTCACCATGGACGGCAAGCCCGCGTGCAACAAGCTTCTGGCCGATTTCACCGAACCCGACCTGGGCTCGGTCCGCATGTTCCGGGTGCCGAACAACTGGAACCATTTCCTGTCCGACCACATCCTGCATTTCCGGGTGCTGCCGCTGTCGGCGAACCGGACCGAGGTGCGCACGACATGGCTGGTCCACGAGGATGCGGTCGAGGGCGTGGATTACGACCTTCGGCGCCTGACCGAGGTCTGGCTGGCCACCAATGACGAGGATCGCGTGCTGGCCGAGAACAACCATCGCGGCATCCTGTCGCGCGCCTACCGGCCCGGACCCTATGCGCCTTCCGAGTTCATGCTGAACAATTTCTCGGAATGGTATGCGGGCAAGATGGGTGATTTCACCGGCGGCCCGCAGGCGCGGATCGCGGCGGAGTAAGGCGCATGGACATGCAAGCCCCTTCAGCGGCCCTGCTGTCGCTGTCCTGCATCGCCGTCCGCGACGAGACGCCCACCGTCAAGACCTTCCGCCTGCGCGCAGGCGGCGGCCCGGTGGGGTTCACCCCCGGCCAGGCGCTGGCGCTGAGGGTGCCCTTGCCGGGCGGTCCGGTCTGGCGCAGCTTCACCATCTCGGGCGGCACGGGGGGCGATCTTGAACTGACGATCAAGGCGCAGGCGCCGGGCGGCGCGACCCGCTGGCTGCACGGGAACCTGCGCGAGGGCAGGGGTATCCAGGCCCGCCCTCCGCGCGGCGCCTTCACCCTGGGGCTGCGCGGCAACGACCGGCTGGCCTTCGTCTCGGGCGGGTCGGGGGCCACGCCGATGATGGCGATGCTGCGGCATCTGGCGCAAACCGATCCCGAGGCCGATCTGGTGTGGTTCCACGCCGCCCGCGATCCGGCCGAGGTGCTCTTTGCCCGCGAACTGGCCGAGATGCAGGGCCGGATGCCCAACCTGGCGGTGGCGGTCAGCGTCAGCCAGGCCGCCCCCGGCTGGTTCGGCTATCGCGGGCGGATCAACCGGGCGCGGCTGGCCGCCGCCATCCCCGACCTGGGCCGACGCGAGGTGTTCTGCTGCGGCCCGCAGGGCTTCATGCACGAGGTCCGGCTGATCCATGCCGCCGAGGGCGGCGCGCGGGCGCAGTTCCATACCGAAAGCTTCGGCGGTGCCGACTTGGCCCCGCCGCCCATGGCCACCGCCGCCGCCGATGCCCCCGGTTTCGGCCTGACCGTGAACGGCCGCGCCATCGGCATCCGCCCGGACGAGACGCTTCTGCAGGCCAGCCTGCGCCAGGGGGTCGTCATCCCCTGCGGCTGCGGCGCAGGCATGTGCGGCACCTGCATGGTGCGGATCGTCTCGGGCCGGGTCGACAGCCGGCCGAACGGCGGGCTGACGCCGGAAGAGGCGGCCGAAGGCTATGTGCTGGCCTGCTCGACCCGCGCGGCGTCGGATGTCGAGATCAAGCTGGCCTGAACCCCGGATCACGGTCGGATTCCTTTCCCTTCCGGGCGGAAACCTGCTGTCGGCCGGGCTGGCCTTGCCCCAAGGATGACCCTGCCGCGATGCCCGCCGACCAGCCACCAGAGGACGCAAGATGACCACAGACCCCCGATCCGTCGCCGGCAAGCGCCTTGAGATCGCGGAACGGACCCAGATCCTGATCGTCGGTGCCGGCCCCGCCGGGATCGCCGCCGCCCGCCACGCGCATCGGGGCGGCGCGCAGGTGCTGCTGGTGGACGAACATCCGGTGCCCTTCGAGACCATGGGCGAAAGCGTCCCGCAGATCTGGGGCGGCCGCATGGGCGGCGCGGTCCGCAACCGCAACGCCATGACCGAACGGATGCTGGAGGCGCGGCCCGATCTGGTCGAGCTGTTCGATCTGGGCATCGACATCCGCCTGGGCACCGCCTGCTGGGGGCTGTTCGCCAACCAGCCCAACCTGGGCTGGATGCCCGGCCTGGTCGCCGGGCTGGTGGACGAGGGCCAGGGCAGCCATCTGGTCGGCTTCGACCAGGCGGTGGTGGCGAGCGGGCGGCGCGACATGGGGCTGGCCTTTCCCGGCTGGGACCTGCCCGGCGTGCTGGGCGCTGGCGCCGCGCTGATGCTGGCGCGGCTTTACGATGCGCTGGACAGCCGGCGCGCGGTCATGCTGGGCTCGACCCCCGAGGCGCTGCTGGCGGCGCTGGACCTGATCGACGCGGGCGTGACCATCGCCGCCGTGATCGAACAGGCCGCCGCCCCCGCCGCGCCCGAGGATCTGGTCGCGCGCATCCGCGCCGCCGGGGTCGAGATCGTCACCGGCGAAGCGCCGCGCGGCACCACCTCGGACGCGGAGGGCGTCACCGGGCTGGTGCTGCGCAACCGCACCATCCCTTGCGATTCCGTGCTGCTGGGCGTCGGCGTGGTGCCGATGATCGACCTGCTGCAGGCCGCGGGCGCGCGCTGTGCCTTCGACAATGATCGCGGCGGCTTCGTGCCGCTGCTGGGCGCGGGGGGCGAAACCAGCCTGCCCGGCATCCGCGCCGCCGGCGACTGCGCGGGGATCTGGCCCGCGAAATCCGCCGATCCCGCGCTGGCCGAGGCCGAGGGGCGGCTGGCCGCCGGGGCCGCGCTGGCGGCGCTGGGGCTGGCGGATGCTCCGGCCGAGAACGCGCCGCAGCCCGGCCCCGCCGCCGATCTGGGCGAATACCGCAAGGCCTGGGTCCGCGCCTCGGTGGTCGAGGCCGTGGCCGAGATGCCGGTCTGCCAATGCGAAGAGGTCACGGCGCGCGAGATCCTGGAGGTCAGCCCGCCGCGCTATCTGAACGCGCCGCATCTGCCGAACCTGACGCGCAGCCTGACCCAGATCCTGGGCGAGGGGCCGCCCGATCCCGACCAGATCAAGCGGCTGACCCGCGCCGGCATGGGGCCCTGCCAGGGCCGCCGCTGCCGCGAGCAGATCCAGGCGCTGCTGGCCTTGCAGGACGACCTGTCGCTGGGGGTGGTGCCGCTGGCCGGCTATCGCAGCCCGGTCCGGCCGATCAGCCTGGCCGCCGCCGCCATGCCCGAGGATCCCGCCATCGCCGCCGCCTGGGATTCCTGGTTCGGCATGCCGCGCCAATGGGTTCCCTTCTGGGATGTCGAGGAACATTACACGGTCGCCGCGCTTGCGACGGAGAAGGAACATGTCAGCGAATAACCCCATCCCCGGCATCGACGCCGGCGACGACAATCGCGGCGCCCCGGTCATCGTGATCGGCGGCGGCGTCACCGGCCTTTCCACCGCCTTCTGGCTGGCCGAGGCGGGGGTCGACGTGCTGGTGCTGGAACGCGGCATCACCGGCTGGGAGGCTTCGGGGCGCAATGGCGGCGGCTGCTCGCACCACCACAGCCCGCTTTTCGCCGAGGAACAGCGGCTGTGGCCGATGATGGACGAATTGCTGGGCTATCCGACCGAGTTCCGGCCGAACCGCATCCGCATCGCGCTGTCGCCCGAGCAGTTCGCGCTTTACGGCCGCGCCGTGGCCAATGCCCGCAAGCAGGGCTTCCGCGCCGACGACCTGGATGCGCAGACGGTGCGCGAGCTGGTGCCGCTGGCCGGGGACAATGTCCATGCCGGGCATTACTATCACTTCGGCGGCCATGCGAACCCGCACCGCACCGTGCAGGCCTATGCCTGGGCGCTGCGCGACCGCGGCGGGCGGCTGCGCCAGCACGTCACCGTCACCGGCTTCCGGCGACAGGGCGACCGGGTGACGGCGGTCGAGACCGACAAGGGCGTCTTCGGCTGCGACCACCTGGTCATCGCGGCGGGCCCGCAGACCGGCCGGCTGGCCGCGATGCTGGAGGTGGCGATCCCCATGCGCGCCGCCCGCGCCGAGATGATCGTGACCGAACCCCTGCCGCTGATGCCGCTGGGCGGGATCGACGGCAACGGGCTCTATGGCCGCCAGACCCTGCGCGGCAACCTGGCCTATGGCGGCGGCCCGCATGAATGGGTCGAGACCGAGGAGCAACCGGGCGGGCCGCGCCCCTCGACCCCGCTCGCGGGCAGCATCGCCAGGCGCGTGGCCGAGCTTTTGCCCAAGGCTGCCCATGCCCGCGTCATCCGCAGCTGGGCTGGCATCATCGAGAACACCCCCGACGGCCGCCCGGTCATCGACCGTCCGGCACCGTGGCAGAACCTGACCGTCGCCACGCTGTCCGGCGTGGGCTTCGGCCTGTCGCCGGCCTCGGGCCGCGCGCTGATGCAGCTGGTGATGCGGGGGCATTGCGATTTCGCCGATCTCTCCAGCCTGCGGCTGGCCCGCTTCGACAGGCTGGAGCCGGACTGGGACGCGCTTCAGGGCTGGCTGCCCGCCGCGATGGCCTCGGCCTGATGCGGACCGCTTGAAGCAGGGCGACTTGAAGAGCGGGGCGGCTTGGCCGAACATGGCGCATCGCAACCCGGATCCGCCGATGTTCTACCATGACGCGGGCGAGCCCCTGTGCTTCGCCTTCCTGATGATCGAGGGGCTCTCGATGCTGAGCCTTGCCTCGGCGACGGAACCCTTGCGCGCCGCGAACCGCCTGCTGGGGCGCGACGCCTTTCGCTGGGATCTGTGCAGCATCGACGGCCAGCCGGTCATGCCTTCCTCGGGCATCCCGTTTCCGGCCATCCCCGTCGACCAGGCGATCGAGCGCAACCACGCCCTGTTCATCTGCGGCGGCGCGCGCGTCGATCCCCAGGACGAACGCCCCTATCTTGCCGCGCTGCGGCGGGCGGCGCATCGCGGCCGGGCCATCGGCGCCCTGTCCACGGCCAGTTACCTGCTGGCCAAGGCCGGGCTGCTGGACGGCTATCGCTGCACCATCCACTGGGAAAACCGCGCCGCCTTCGAAGAGGATTTCCCCCACCTGCCGATCACCGGCACGCTTTACGAGATCGACCGCAACCGGCTGACCTGTTCGGGCGGGACGGCCTCGATGGACCTGATGCTGCATATCATCGCCGACCTGCACGGGCGCGACCTGGCCAACGGGGTCGCCAACCAGTTCCACCATGCCCGCATGCGCGATGCGGGCGAGAACCAGCAGGGCGGCCGGGCCGAACAGATCGGCACCCTGCCGGGGACGATGCAGATGGCCATCCGGCTGATGCAGGCCAATATCGAGACGCCGTTGCAGATCGAAAGGCTGGCCGCGCTGACGGGGGTCAGCGAGCGGCAGATGGAGCGCAACTTCCGCAGCTTCCTGGGCATGACGCCGGCGCGCTGCTACCTGTCGCTGCGGGTCGAGCGTGCGCGCGAGATGCTGCTTTACACCGAACAGCCGATCATCGACATCGCGGTCGCCACGGGCTTCGCCTCGACCTCGCATTTCTCGAAATGGGTCAAGGAATTCTATGGGATACGCCCCAGCGAGATGCGCGAACAGGCACGCGCCGCGCGGGCCCGGTCGCGCCGCATCGCCTGAGCCGCCGCTCAGGTCGCGCCCAGCAGGTCGAACAGCGCCCCCGTGCCGCCGCCGTCGCCCAGCCGGTCCACGGTCCTTTCCAGTTCGGCGGCGCGGATCTCGCCCAGAACCGGCGCGGCATAGGCGCGGAACTTGGCGCGCACCGCATCCGTCGTTGCCGGCGCCTCGGGGTCGCCCGCCGCCTCGGTCGGGCCGGATTCCAGCACCTGGCCGCTTTTCATCACCAGCTGCACATCGGCAAAGCGGCGGGCCGGGAAGGCGGCATTGAAATCCTCGCGCTCGGTGACGGTCATGCCGGTGGCAAGGGCGCGGATCAGCGGGTCGGCCAGGCCGTCCTCGGCCACGTCCGCGGGATCGACGCGGCCCCGCACCAGCGCCACGGCGGCGGGATAGGCGGTGGAATACTGCGCCTCTTCGGTGCTGGCCGGATCGCGGCTGGCAAGGCGGCGGGACTGGTGGAAGGTGGCGATCTCGATCCGCTCGACCTGATCGGCGGTCACGCCATGCCGCGCCCGCAGGTCCAGCACCGCCTGGACCGAGGGCTGCGCCCAGCGGCAGACCGGCCAGGGCTTGAAATACTGCTCGGCGATGCGCCAGGTCGTGCCCAGATCGGCCCACAGGTCGGCCACATCCGCGCCCTCGACCGTGATCGCCGGGGCGCCGGTGAAACCATCCGCCGCCAGATAGGCGGCCGAGACCCCGGCCATCGCGCCCCAGCCCGAGCCGTCCTTGACCATGGTCGGGTGGTCGATGCAGCGCATCATCTGGCTGCGCGGGCCGTGATATTCGGCGATGCCGATGGCCTCGCGTGTCCTGGCGCCGTCCAGCCCCAGCACCCGCGCGCCCAGCGACGCCGCCGCAACCGCGACCCAGGCCCCGGAGGTGTGATAGTCGCAGGCGGTGCGGTGCAGCGCGATGCCCGCGCGCGTCCCGATCTCATACCCGATGACCAGACCGGCCAGAAGCTCGCGGTCGTCCGCCCGCCCCTCGGCCTGCATCAGCGCCAGCAGGGCGGGCAGGCTGCCGCAGCCGACATGGCCCTTGGTCAGCTTGTGGCCGTCATGGCCGTCCAGCGCGTCGATGGTCATGCCGCCCGCCAGCGCCGCGCCCGCCGGGCTGACCATGCGGCCATCCATCAGCATCGGGGCCGCGCGGGTGCCCGCGCCGAAATGTGCCGCCGCATGGTCGCGGACGATGCGCGACAGCCGCGTCCGGCTGCCGCCCGCCGCGACCCCCAGCAGGTCCAGAAGCCAGCGGCGGCCCAGGTCCAGCACCGCATCCGGCATGTCTGCCGCGCGCATGTCGTGCAGGAAATCGTGAAAGGGCGAAGTCATGATGTCGTCCTCAGGCAGCCGGTTGCGGGGCGTGGCGCGCGATCAGTTCGCGCCGGAGCACCTTGCCGCTGGGGTTCAGCGGCAGGCTTTCCAGGAACTCGTAGCGGCGGGGCCGCTTGTAGGGCGCCAGATCCTCGCTGGCCTTGCAGAATGCGTCCAATGCCTGCGGGCTCAGCGCCGGGTCCGAGCGGACGACGAAGGCCGTCACCGCCTGGCCCCATTTCTCGTCTGCCAGCCCGACGACCGCCACCTCCTGCACGCCGGGGCAGCGATAGAGGATCTCCTCGACCTCGCGCGGATGGATGTTCTCGCCGCCCGAGACGATCATGTCGTCGGCCCGACCGTGGAAATAATAGAACCCGTCCCGGTCCTGGCTGAACAGGTCGCCGGTATAGATCCAGCCCGCCTTCAGCTTCTTCTGCGTCTCGAAGGGGTTGTTCCAATAGCCCTGCATCGCCTGCGGGCCGCGCACGATCAGCTGGCCCACCTGCCCGCGCGGCACGGTTTCCGAGGGCGGCACCTCGCGCAGCGGGTCGTCGGTCACGATCCGGCATTCCGAAATCAGCGTCGGCTTGCCGCAGGATCCCAGCTTGCGCAGCGCGTCCTGCGGATGCAGCACCAGCGTCAGCGACGCCTCGGTCATGCCGTAGCCGTTGAAGATCGCCGGGCAGAACTCGGCCATCACCCGCGCCATCGTCGCGGCGGAAATGGCCGCGCCGCCGGTGGTGATCAGCCGCAGTGAGGACAGATCCTGATCGTGGAAACGCGGGTGAAACAGCATCTTCTGGATCTGAGTGGGCACGGCGAACAGCGTGGTGATGCGCTCGGCCGCGATGGTGTCCAGCGTCTTGTCCGCCTCGTAGCGGCCGATCACGACATTGGTGCCGCCAACCAGCAGGTGCGGAATGAAATAGGCCTGCATCCCGCCCACGTGGTAAAGCGGCGCGATATGCAGCGCATTGTCGGTATGGTTCAGCGAATATTCCATGACGCAGTTCATCGCGATGGCGATGTCGTTGGCATGGGTGTGGATCACCCCCTTGGGCCGACCCGTCGTCCCCGAGGTATAGACCAGCGAGGAAATCGCATCCCCCGAGGGAATGATGCGTGGCTCGTCGCGGTCCGCGGTCTGCTCGGCCAGGGTTTCGAAATGCAGGTGGCCGGCGGGGATATGCGCCCGGTCGTAGGCGCAGCCGATGAAATCATGGACCGAATGCATCTGCGCCGCGATCCTTTCGACGTTCCCGGTCAGGCTGCGGCCATAGATCAGCACGCGGGCGCCGGAATCCTGCAGGATATGGGCGGCCTCGCCCGCCGAAAGGCGGAAGTTCATCGGCACCGCCACCGCACCGAGCATCTGGCAGGCGAAATAGGTCGTCACCGAGTTTTCCGAGGTCGAGACATAAAAGGCCACGCGGTCCCCCGGCCGCACCCCCAGGTCGGACAGCGCCTGCGCAAAGCGGCGCACGCGGGCCAGCCATTCGGCATAGGTCCAGCGCCGGTCCTCGAAGACCAGGGCCAGGTGATCCGGGTAGCGGTCGGCGGAAGCCTCGAGAATGCGGGCGATATGCATCGGTTTCCCCTGCCTGTCACAGATTGGGACGGATCGCCGGCATCTCGCGCGCCGCGATCAGGTATTTGCACATCTCGGAGCTGCCGCCGACGATGGGCAGCGCGCGGGCGTCGCGGTATAGCTGCTCGACCCGGCCGTATTGGCGGGTGACGCCGTCGCCGCCCAGGATCTGCACCGCGCGGTCGGAACAGAAGACGGCGGTTTCGGTCGCGACCAGCTTGGCCTGGCTGGCCTCGCGCATCAGATCCTTGCCGCCGATGCCGCCGTCATGCATCCTGGCCGCCCGCTGGGTCAGCAGTTCGGCCGCGTCGATCCGCCAGCTCATCTGCGCGATCATGTCCCAGATCAGCTGTTTCTGGCCCAGCCGCTCGCCGAAGCTGACGCGGCTTTGCGCGTGGTCCCGCGCCAGGTCGAAGGCCGCCCGCGCGACGCCCAGGCCCGAGCCGCCCAGGATCACCCGCTCGAAGTTGAAGGCGCCCAGCATGATGCGGAAGCCGGCATTCACCTGTCCCAGCAGGTTCTCCTCGGGGACGCGGACCCCGTCCAGCGCGACCTCGCCCACGACCGAGCCTCGCCGGCCCATGAAGTCATAGAGGCGGGGAAAGGACAGGCCGGGGGTATCGGCGGGAACCAGCACCGCGCTCATGCCTTTTTGCGGGGCGGCGTCGGGATCGGTGATGCCCCAGACGATATAGACATCGGCCTTGGTCGCGTTCGAGATATAGCGCTTGAACCCGTCGATCACCCATTCGCGGCTGGCCGCGTCAAAGCGGATCGCGGTTTCCATGCCGGCGCTGTCGGAACCGACATTCGGCTCGGTCATGCAGATCGAGCCGACGGCGCGGCCTTCCAGGATCGGCGTCAGGTAGCGTTCGCGCAGCGCCGGCCGGGCATGGCGGTGGATCGGGTAGGCGCAGGACAGGGCCGTGGCGATGGTCGTCTCGAAGGCGTAGTTCAGATAGGCCGCCTCTTCCGAGACGATCACCGCATGGGTCAGGCCGGGCCGCGACAGGCTGCCCGCGTAAAGGTCGGGGAACATCAGCTTCAGATAGCCGGCCTCGCCCAGGGCCCGCGCGACTTCCAGCTGGGCCGCGAAATCCTGGTCGCGCTCGATCCGGTCCACGCGCGGGGCCAGTTCGCGGGCCAGGAAATCGCGGATCTCGGCGCGGAAGGCCCGGTCCTCGTCATTCAGGAAGAAATCGCGCATCGTCGTCTTGCCTCATTCGCGGACGAAATCCGGGACGCCCAGGGTGTCGATCAGCCGCGCCGTCTCGCGCTGGACCAGCGCCAGGTTGCTGTCGCGCACGGTGGGCAGCAGGTGGCGCGCGCGGCGCAGCACGTCGTAATCCAGCGTCGCGGCGATGATCTCTTCGCCGGAACCGGCCACGGCCAGTTCGCGCCCGAAGGGATCGACGATGCGCGAACCGCCCCAGAAGGTCAGGTCGCGCTCGGTCCCGGTGCGGTTCACCATGACGACCGGAGCGCCATAGATCATCGCATAGAACCGGCAGGTCAGCGCCCAGCCGCCAGGGTTGTCGAAATCGGCGCCCACCGCCTCCTCGCCGGAACTGACCGGGCAGATCAGCAGGGTGGCGCCATGGAGGAAGGCCAGATGGGTCAGCGCCGGGTTCCAGACATCGGCGCAGATCAGCAGGCCCGCGCGCCAATGCCCGACCAGCTCGCAGGTCTCGACGAAGCGGCCGGGCGCGTAATGCTTGCCTTCTTCCAGCTTGCCATAGGTGGGCAGGTTCACCTTGCGGTGCAGATGGATCATCCGCCCGTCGCAGAGGATCGCGGCCGCGTTGTAGAATTGCGCGGCCGGCCCCTCCTCGATGAAGCCCAGCGTCACGGCCATCGGCCCCGCCGCCTCGGCCAGCCGCTTCAGCCGCGGATCCTTGCGCGACATGGCGGCGTCCAGCAGGTTCTCGGAGCCGTAATGGCCGGTCAGGGACAGTTCCGGCATGACCAGCATGTCCAGCCCGGCCTCGCGCCCCCGCGCGATCCAGTGCAGGTGGCGGTCCAGGTTGGCGTCGACATCGCCGATCTCGCTGGAGAATTGCGCGGCCCCGATGGTGATCGTCTTGCTGGTCGTCATCGCCCCGGCCCTTTCGCATCACCACCCCGAGGGCAGGGGCGCCGCCGCCCCCGCCCGTTCCACCTCAGATAAGGCCGTTATCCTGCAGGAACTTCGCCGCCGCATTCTCGACCGAGACCTTGTCCACGTCGACGCTGGCATTCAGCGCGGCCATGACCTGATCGTCCAGCTTGGCCGAGACCTCGTTCAGCAGGTCGCCGATGCCGGGGTTCGCCTCCAGCACCTCGGTGCGGATCACGGGCGCCAGCGCATAGCTGGGGAAATAGCCCTGGTCGTCCTCCAGCACGGTGAAGTCGAAGGCGGGAATGCGGCCGTCGGTGGCAAAGACCAGCCCCACGTCGACCTGCCCGTCCCGCAGCGCCTGATAGACCAGCCCGGTATCCATGCGCTTGACATTGGCGCGGCCGAACTCGAAGCCGTAAGCGGTCTCCAGCGGCTTCAGCCCATCCGGGCGGGCATAGAATTCGGC
>JAANMY010000686.1_pt1 | contig 45169 bp, 38 predicted proteins | sample 7279691 | NCBI WGS metagenome assembly JAANMY01 (sample SAMN14094543, study PRJNA606508) | bioreactor metagenome | isolation source: A lab-scale SPAN reactor treating ammonium-rich wastewater day 388 | place: Ireland: Galway | collected 2018-02-07 | reverse complement strand
GCGCCCACCAGCTCGGCGACCGCGGCATGGCGCGCCGCGGGCTCGGCGCGTTCGCGCAGCGGGTGATGCAGTGCGTGGCGCAGCCAGCGCGAGCCCATGCTGGTGACGCAGGTGTCGAGGAGCGACATCAGCGTAGGCGACGCTTCGCCGCGCAGGGTTTCGGTCAGCTCGAGGTTGCGCCGCGTGGCGGCGTCCAGGCGCAGGGTTTCGGATTCGCGTTCGACGACGAGCCCGGTGACGTGGGCGAGGGTCTGGCGCTGGGTGGCCTGGGCGTAGTCGTAAAGGGCTGCGGCCGCGCCGAGCGCCACCGGCAGGTCCTCGACCCCGAAGCCGGCGAGGTCGCGGGTGCCGAAGTGGGTGGTGAGCAGCCGCGTGCCGGTCTCGGCGTCGAACTGCCAGTCCGCCAGCCGGCGCTGGGTCGGGGCGAGCGCATCTAGCAGCGGCAGGGCGAGCCCGTCGGGCACCAGCACCTCGGCCGGGCGCAGGCGCTCGAACTGTGCCTGCAGCGCGTCCGCCGGGCACTGCATGAGGCGGAAGTCGCCGTTGGCGAGGTTCAGCCAAGCCAGCCCGAGCACGCCGCGGTGCAGGCTGGCGGCGAGCAGCAGCGCATCGCGGCGGTCGTCAAGCAATGCGGCGTCGGTCAGTGTGCCGGGGGTGACGATGCGGCTCACTGCACGCTCCATCGGCCCCTTGGTCGCGCCCGGTTCGCCCACCTGCTCGGCGATCACCACCGATTCGCCGAGCTTGACCAGGCGCGCGAGGTACTGCTCGACCGCGTGGAAGGGCACGCCCGCCATGCGGATCGGCTTGCCGCTCGACTGGCCGCGCGTGGTGAGCGTGATGTCGAGCAGGCGCGCGGCCTTCTCGGCGTCTTCGAAGAAGAGCTCGTAGAAGTCGCCCATGCGGTAGAAGAGCAGGGTGTCCGGATGCGCCTGCTTGATCCGCAGGTATTGCTGCATCATCGGCGTGTGGGCGGCGATCTCCGCCTCGCTCAGGCTGTCGGGCCGCGCGGCGGCTTCGACCCGGGTAAGCTTGCTGGCTGCCAAGGCGCGATCAGGCCTGCATGTTGGCCGGACGGTAGGACTGGATGATCGGCAGCAACTGGCCGAAGATCTTCGGCGTGCCGGCGACCACGTTGCCGGTGGTGAGGTAGTTGCCTTCACCGGACAGGTCCGACACCAGGCCGCCGGCTTCCTGGATGAGCAGCACGCCCGCGGCCATGTCCCATGGCGACAGCCCCATCTCCCAGAAACCGTCGAGGCGGCCTGCGGCGACATAGGCCAGATCGAGCGCGGCCGCGCCCGGGCGGCGGATGCCGGCGGTCTTCTGGGTCAGCTCCTTGAACATCGCCAGGTAGGCGTCGATGTTGTCGAACTGGCGGAAGGGGAAGCCGGTGCCGATCAGCGCCTCATTGAGGCGGGTGCGACGCGACACGCGCAGGCGGCGGTCGTTGAGAAAGGCGCCGCTGCCGCGCGAGGCGGTAAACAGCTCGTTGGTGTTGGGATCGAAGACCACCGCATGCTCGAGCACGCCGTTCTTGGTCTGCGCGATCGAGACCGCGTACTGCGGGAAGCCGTGGATGAAGTTGGTGGTGCCGTCGAGCGGGTCGATGATCCAGTTGAACTCGCTCTCCTGGCCATTCGCCGGGCCAGTCTCGCCGGACTCCTCTGCTAGAATCCCGTGGTTCGGGAACGCGTCGCGCAGCACGTCGATGATCGCCTGCTCGGCGGCGCGGTCCACCTCGGTGACGAAGTCGTTGGGCGACTTGGACTGCACGGTCAGCAGGTCGAGCTGGGTCGCGGCGCGGTTGATGACGGTCGCGGCGCGACGGGCGGCCTTGACGGCGATGTTCAGTGTGGCATGCATGCGGAGCGGTCTCGGTTAAAGAATCGGGTGCCTGCGACGCGTTGCCCGCGGCGCGCTTCGACTGGCGATGCGGCGGCCCGGCTTCACACGTTCCGGGCAGGCAGCCCGGCAAATTCGGAAAACGCGGAATTTTAATATGAATCGCCCCCTCGCGCTCGACCGTATCCGGGTCGTCCTGTCTCGCACCAGCCACCCGGGCAACATCGGCGCTGCCGCGCGCGCGATGAAGACCATGGGTCTGCGCGACCTGTGGCTGGTGGCGCCCGAGGCCTTTCCCGACGAGGTGGCGACGGCGCGTGCCTCGGGAGCGGCAGATCTGCTCGAATCCGCGCGGGTGGTCGAGACCCTGCAGCAAGCGCTGGCCGACACGGTGTTCTCTGCTGCACTGACTGCCAGACGGCGCGAGCTCTCGCTGCCGCGCATGCAGGCACGCGACGCCGCGCGCGAACTGGTGGCGCGCACTGGCGATGGCATCGTGGCGCTGGTGTTCGGCAACGAGACCAGCGGCATGACCAACGACGAGGTCGGGCTGTGCAGCCTGCCGGTGACGATTCCAACCGATCCGGACTTCTCCTCGCTCAACCTCGGCGCCGCGGTGCAGGTGCTGAGCTACGAGCTGCGCATGGCCGCCGTCGGCGAAGCGGCCGCGGCGTCCGCCGACGTGCAGGCCGAGCCGGCCACGCACGCCGATTTCGAAGGCTTCATGGGTCATCTCGAGCGTGTCGTCACCGCCAGCGGCTTCCACGACCCGGCCAACCCCAAGCGCCTGCTGCCGCGCATGCGGCGCCTATTCAACCGGGTGCGGCTGGAGAAGGAGGAGGTTGCGATCCTGCGCGGCATGCTGACCACCTTCGAGACCCCGAAACGTCGGGGTTGAACCCCGCGCTGGCGGACGCGGCTTGGTCGCCGTGTGGATAGTCGATTAAAATTCTCGGAAATTCGGCGGCGCAAGCGCATTGCTGCCGCTGCACGCAATCACCCGAACCCCGATCCCCTTCGAAGATGGAGTCCCCGAGCATGTTCAGCCGCCTGCGCGAAGATCTTGCCAGCGTACGCGAACGCGACCCCGCTGCGCGTTCCACGCTCGAGGTGCTGACCTGCTATCCGGGCATCCATGCGCTGATCTTCCACCGCATCGCCCACGGCGCGTGGGTGCGCGAATGGCACTGGCTGGGGCGCTTCATCAGCCACATCAGTCGTTTCCTGACCGGGATCGAGATCCATCCGGGCGCGGTGATCGGGCGCCGGGTGTTCATCGATCACGGCATGGGCGTGGTGATCGGCGAAACGGCCGAGATCGGCGACGACTGCACCATCTACCAGGCGGTGACGCTGGGCGGGACCTCGCTCTATCGCGGCACCAAGCGCCACCCCACGCTCGGCCGCGGGGTGGTGGTCGGCGCCGGGGCCAAGGTGCTCGGGGGCTTCACCGTGGGTGACGGCGCGAAGATCGGCTCGAACGCGGTGGTGGTCAAGCCGGTGCCTGCAGGCGCGACCGCGGTGGGAAACCCGGCGCGGGTCATCGACCCGGAGCGCGATGCGGCGCGCGAGCAGAAGGCCGAGCAGATCGGCTTCAGCGCCTACGGGGTCACGCGCGACATGGATGATCCGGTGTCGAAGGCGCTGCACGGACTGCTCGATCATTCCGTCGAGACCGACCGCCGTCTGGAGGCGATCATCAGTAGGCTCGAAGCGGCGGGCGTGAAGCTCGATGAATCCATGGCATCCGGCGACGATTTCGACGCCGGCAAGCTGTCCAAACTGGTCGACTAACGACAGGGGCGGTTCTTGAGCTGGATCATGGAATACCGTGGGAGGAGTAGTTGACCGTTTTTGTCGGGATAAGTATAGTTGAGCGAAACGTTCGGGTATTCGACGCCTGCCTTTCGCACAGCCGAATTCTTTGACGATCCCGACCGATTCGACTTCCGCACTCTTTCCAGGAGCGAGCATGAGACTCACGACCAAGGGCCGATTTGCCGTCACGGCGATGATCGATCTGGCGTCCCGTCAGACCGACGGACCGGTCACGCTGGCTGGCATCGCCGACCGTCAGAAGATCTCGCTGTCCTATCTCGAGCAGTTGTTCGGCAAGCTGCGCCGGCACGATCTGGTGAGCAGCGTGCGCGGGCCGGGTGGCGGCTATCGGCTGGCGCGCGACATGGGCGACATCACCGTGGCCGAGATCATCATTGCGGTCGACGAACCGCTGGATGCGACCCAGTGCGGCGGCAAGGAAAACTGCCACGACGCGCATCGCTGCATGACCCACGACCTGTGGGCGAATCTCAACAAGCGCATGTACGCCTATCTCGATTCGGTGACGCTAGATGCGTTGGTGAATCGGCGCGTGAAGCCCGATGCGGACATGGCCGTGCTGCGCAACATCCGGCGCCGCGCCACGCTGTCGAGCGTGCGCGAGATCGCGGCGATCTGAGGCCTGGCAATGAGCTTCGCCCCGGTCTATCTCGACTGGAACGCCACCACCCCGCTCGATGCGGTCGTGCGCGAGGCCATGCTGCCCTGGCTCGGCGCCGCCGAGCCCGCGCGCTTCGGCAATGCCTCGAGCCGGCACGAATACGGTCGCCAGGCGCGGGCCGCGGTCGACGAGGCGCGCGCGCGCGTTGCGGAGGCGGTGGGTGCGCATGCGACCGAGGTGGTGTTCACCAGCGGCGGCTCGGAAGCGAACAACCTGTTCCTCAAGGGCGCGGCAGCCACGATGAAGCCCGCGCTGGTGGCCGTCAGCAGCGTCGAGCATCCGTGCGTGCGTGAGCCCGCCCGGCAGTTGCAGCGCGCCGGCTGGGCGATGCGCGAGATCGCGGTCGATGCGCAGGGGCGGATCGACCTCGAAGACTGGCAATCGGTGCTGGTGGAGCGTCCGCGGCTGGTGTCGGTGATGCTCGCCAATAACGAGACCGGTGTGTTGCAGGACATCGCCACGCTCGCCGCGCAGGCGAGGGCGGCGGGTGCGTGGTTTCACACCGACGCGGTGCAGGCGCTCGGCAAGATCGAAGTGGATTTTCGCGCTCTCGGCGTGCATGGCATGACCTTGTCGGCGCACAAGATCGGCGGCCCGCTCGGCGCCGGTGCGCTGGTGATCGACAAGCGGGTCGAGCTCGCGCCGCTGATCGCCGGTGGTGGCCAGGAGCGCGGGCTGCGCTCCGGCACCGAGAACGTGGCCGCGATCGTCGGTTTCGGTGTGGCGTGCGAGCGCGCTGTGGCCCGTCGAGCGGACCAAGCACTGCGGCTCGCCGCGTTGCGCGACGAGGTCGGGCAGGCGCTCGGCGCGCTCGGCGCGCGGATCTTCTCGGCCGACGCCCCGCGCCTGCCGAACACCTTATTCTTCGCCGTACCCGACATCGATGGCGAAACCCTGGTCGGCAAGCTCGACCGCGCCGGTTTTGCGTGTGCAAGCGGCTCTGCGTGCTCGAGCGCCAATCCGGAGCCTTCGCACACGCTGCTGGCGATGGGCGTCGAGCCGGGCGTCGCACGCGGTGCGGTGCGTATCAGCCTCGGCCGCGACACCGTCGCCGACGACGTGCGGCGCTTCCTCGAAACCTTTGCCCGCGTGGTGGGCGAACTGAACAACCTGGCCTCGGTGGCGGCCTGATGCACACCAGCCGGACCTGAAATTGATACCCGTACAACGACTCTGCGGAGAGATTGAATGCTGAAGTTCCCCATCTACCTCGACTACTCGGCGACGACCCCGGTGGATCCGCGCGTGGCGCAGAAGATGATCCCCTGGCTCACCGAGCAATTCGGCAATCCCGCCAGCCGCTCGCACGCCTATGGCTGGGCGGCCGAGGCTGCGGTCGAGGAGGCCCGTGAGCAGGTGGCTGCGCTGGTAAATGCCGACGCCAAGGAGATCATCTGGACCTCGGGCGCGACCGAGTCGAACAACCTCGCCATCAAGGGCGCGGCGCACTTCTACCAGGGCAAGGGCAAGCACATCATCACGGTGAAGACCGAGCACAAGGCCGTGCTCGACACCGTGCGCGAACTCGAGCGCGAAGGCTTCGAGGCGACCTACCTCGACGTGCAGGAAAACGGCCTGATCGACCTCGACGTACTCAAGGCAGCGATCCGTCCCGACACCGTCGTGGTGTCGGTGATGTTCGTGAATAACGAGATCGGCGTGATCCAGCCGATCGCCGAGATCGGCGAGATCTGCCGCGAGAAGGGCATCGTGTTCCACGTCGACGCCGCACAGGCCACCGGCAAGGTCGACATCGATCTCGACAAGCTCAAGGTCGACCTGATGAGCTTCTGTGCCCACAAGACCTACGGCCCCAAGGGCATCGGCGCGCTCTACGTGCGCCGCAAGCCGCGCGTGCGCCTCGAGGCGCAGATGCACGGCGGCGGTCACGAGCGCGGCCTGCGTTCGGGCACGCTCGCCACGCATCAGATCGTCGGCATGGGCGAGTCCTTCCGCATTGCACGCGAGGAGATGGCGGCCGAAAATGCGCGCGTCAAGAAGCTGCGCGACAAGCTGCTCGCCGGCCTCTCCGACATCGAGGCCACCTATGTGAACGGGGACCTCGAGCACCGTGTGCCGCACAACCTCAACATCTCCTTCGCCTATGTCGAGGGCGAGTCGCTGATCATGGCGATCAAGGACATCGCGGTGTCGTCCGGCTCGGCCTGTACCTCGGCCAGCCTGGAGCCGTCCTACGTGTTGCGCGCGCTCGGGCGCAACGACGAACTCGCGCACAGCTCGATCCGGTTCACGATCGGCCGCTTCACCACCGAGGAAGAGATCGACTACACGATCGCGCTGCTGCACAAGAAGATCGGCAAGCTGCGCGAGCTGTCGCCCTTGTGGGACATGTACAAGGAAGGCATCGACCTCGACACCGTGCAGTGGGCAGCGCACTGATCAGCCCGACGAGCGGACGAACGCCACGGGCACCACAAGCGCGGTGCCGTGGTCTAAAAGATGTTGAACATACCCTGCAGGAGAACTTGAATGGCTTATAGCGAAAAGGTCCTCGACCACTACGAAAACCCCCGCAACGTCGGCTCCTTCGCCAAGGACGAGGAAGGCGTGGCCACCGGTATGGTCGGCGCCCCGGCCTGCGGCGACGTGATGAAGCTGCAGATCAAGGTCGGCAAGGACGGCGTGATCGAGGACGCGAAATTCAAGACCTACGGCTGCGGCTCGGCGATCGCGTCGAGCTCGCTGGTCACCGAGTGGGTCAAGGGCAAGACCATCGATCAGGCGCTGGACATCAAGAATACCCAGATCGCCGAGGAGCTCGCGCTGCCGCCGGTCAAGATCCACTGCTCGATCCTCGCCGAAGATGCGATCAAGGCTGCTGTGGCCGATTACAAGAAGAAGCACGAAGCCTGATCGGCCTTCACTGAACAGGAGTTGTAAACATGGCCGTTAGTCTTTCCGAATCCGCCGCCCGCCACGTCTCGAACTTCATTGCCAAGCGCGGCAAGGGCTTCGGCATCCGGCTCGGGGTCAAGACGTCCGGCTGCTCGGGCATGGCCTACAAGCTCGAGTTCGTCGACAACACCGAAGCCGAAGACATGGTGTTCGAGAGCCATGGCGTCAAGGTCGTCATCGACCCCAAGAGCCACGCCTATCTCGATGGCACCGAACTCGATTTCGTCAAGGAAGGCCTGAACGAAGGGTTCAAGTTCAACAACCCGAACGTGAAGGATCAGTGCGGGTGCGGCGAAAGCTTCAACGTCTGAGCCGCGCGCGATGAGCATCGACCTCACCCAGGACTTCTTCACGCTGTTCGGGCTGCATCGTCGCTACGCCATCGACGACGCCGCGCTCGAGGCGGCCTGGCACGAGCTACAGTCGCAGGTGCACCCCGATCGGCACGCGCATCTGTCCGACGTCGAGAAGCGGCTGTCGATGCAGTGGGCGACCCGCGTCAACGAGGGCTTTCGCACGCTGCGCCAGCCTCTGACGCGGGCGCAGTACCTGCTCGAGCTCGCCGGCGTCGATGCCGGGCTCGAGACCAACACCGCGATGTCGCCCGAGTTCCTGATGGAACAGATGGAGTGGCGCGAGGCGGTCGAGGAGGCGCGCGAGGCCGCCGAGGTTGGCGAACTCGAAGGCCTGCACAAGCGCCTGCTCGCGCACGCGCGCGCGGTGCGCGCTGACCTCGCCGCCCAGCTCGACGATGAACGGGACTACGAAGCAGCGGCCGACACCGTGCGCCGGCTGATGTTCATCGACAAACTCCAGCAAGAGATCGACGAGGCCCTGCTGGCCCTGGAAAACTAGAAAAGCACGGAACAAGACCTGATGGCCCTGCTGCAAATCGCTGAACCCGGCATGTTCGCCGAGCCGCACAAGCACCGCCTGGCAGTCGGTATCGACCTCGGCACCACCAACTCGCTCGTTGCCACCGTGCGCAATGGCATTGCCGTGTGCCTGCCCGACGAGACCGGACGCACCATGCTGCCCTCGGTCGTGCGTTACGGCACCGATGGATCGATCGAGGTGGGCCTTGGGGCGATGAAGGCCCAGGCCACCGATCCGCGCAACACGATCGTCTCGGTCAAGCGCTTCATGGGGCGCGGGCGCAAGGACGTGGCGCACATCGAGACCATGCCCTACGACTTCGAGGACAGCCCGGGCATGGTGCGGCTGCGCACCACGCAGGGCGTCAAGAGCCCGGTCGAGATCTCGGCGGAGATCCTGCGCAAGCTGCGCGAGCGCGCCGAGGCAAGCCTGGGCGGGGCGCTGGTCGGCGCGGTGATCACCGTGCCGGCGTATTTCGATGACGCCCAGCGCCAGGCGACCAAGGACGCTGCCCGACTTGCCGGCCTCGAGGTGTTGCGCCTGCTCAACGAACCCACCGCGGCCGCGGTGGCCTACGGCCTCGACAACGCAGCCGAAGGCGTCTATGCGGTGTACGACCTGGGCGGCGGCACCTTCGATCTGTCGATCCTGAAGCTCTCGCGCGGCGTGTTCGAGGTGTTGTCGACCAATGGCGACGCGGCGCTCGGAGGGGATGATTTCGACCACCGCCTGTTCTGCTGGATCCTCGATCGTGCGTGCATTTCCCCGCCCTCGATGGAAGACGCGCGCCGGCTGCAGATGAAGGCGCGCGAAGCCAAGGAGTTGCTGACCACCTGCGAGGAGGCGCCGATCCATCTGCGCCTGGCCTCGGGCGAGGAGGTCGATCTGGTCATCACCCGCGACGAGTTCGCCGAGATGACAAAGCCTCTGGTGCAGAAGACCCTGACGCCGGTGCGCAAGGCCTTGCGCGACGCAGGTCTTGCGCCCGACGAGATCAAGGGCGTCGTGATGGTCGGCGGCGCCACGCGCATGCCGCACATCCAGCGTGCGGTGGCGAACTACTTCGGCCAGGAACCGCTCACCAACCTCGACCCCGACAAGGTGGTCGCGCTTGGCGCGGCAATGCAGGCCAACGTGCTCGCCGGTAACCGTGCCGACCAGGACGACTGGCTGCTGCTCGACGTGATCCCGCTGTCCCTCGGCCTCGAGACCATGGGCGGGCTGGTCGAGAAGGTGGTGCCGCGCAACTCCACCTTGCCGATCGCGCGCGCGCAGGAATTCACCACCTTCAAGGACGGGCAGACCGCGATGGCCTTCCACGTCGTCCAGGGCGAGCGCGAGCTGGTGTCGGACTGCCGCTCGCTCGCACGTTTCGAACTGCGCGGGATTCCGCCGATGGTGGCGGGCGCGGCGCGGATTCGCGTGAGCTTCCAGGTAGACGCTGACGGCCTGCTCTCGGTTGCGGCGCGCGAGATGTCCTCGGGCGTCGAGGCGAGCGTGCTGGTTAAGCCTTCCTACGGATTGTCCGACGACGAGATCGCGCAGATGCTGCGCTCCGGTGCCGATCACGCCGGCGACGACATGATGGCGCGTGCGCTGCGCGAGCAGCAGGTCGAAGCCGATCGCGTCATCGAGGCCACCGAGCACGCCCTCGAAAAGGATGGCAGCCTGCTCGATGCGCAGGAACGTTGCGCGATCGACGCGGCAATCACTGCACTTCGCAGCCTGCGTGCCGGTACCGACCATCGCGCGATCAAGTCGGGCATCGACGCCCTCGGCCGCGCCACCGACGACTTTGCCGCCCGCCGCATGGACAACAGCATCCGCTCGGTGCTCGCTGGCCACAAGGTGGACGAACTCGAACTCTGAATTCCCCTCATCCAATACCCATGACCCAGATCATCGTCCTGCCCCACGTCGAGCTCTGTCCCGACGGCAGCGTCATCGACGCTGCGCCCGGTACCACCATCTGCGACACCCTGCTCGAGAACGGCATCGACATCGAGCACGCCTGCGAGAAGTCCTGTGCGTGCACTACCTGTCACGTCATCGTCCGCGAGGGCTTCGGCTCGCTCAACCCGGCCGAGGACGAAGAGGAGGACCTGCTCGACAAGGCCTGGGGCCTGGAGCCGCAGTCGCGCCTGTCATGCCAGGCGGTGGTGGCTGACACCCCGCTCGTGGTCGAGATTCCGCGCTACACGATCAACATGGCCCGCGAAGGAAAGCACTGACATGAAGTGGACCGAGGTACAGGAAATCGCCATCCAGCTCGCCGACGCCCATCCCGACGTCGATCCGACCAGGGTGAATTTCGTCGACCTGATGAACTGGGTGATGGCGCTCCCCGACTTCGACGACGACCCCAAGCGCTGCGGCGAGCGCATCCTGGAAGGGATCCAGCAGGCCTGGATCGACGAAGCTGCCTGAGTCACAGGCAGGCGTCAGTACGCGCCGCGCGAGACGGTTTCGGCGGTTTCGTTCAGCTCCAGCCAGTAGTGGCCAAGCAGGCCAATTGCGCGCTCGAAGCGTTCGAAATCGACCGGTTTGCGGATGTAGCTGTTGGCGCCGAGGCTGTAGGCTTGGCGCAGGTCGAGGTTTTCGCGCGAGGTGGTGAGCACGACCACGGGAAGCACCGCTGTGCGCGCGTCGGCGCGAATCCGGCGCAATACCTCGAGGCCGTCGATGCGTGGCAGCTTGAGGTCGAGCAGCACCACCGCCGGCAGCTCTTCGGCCTTGCGACCCGCGTGCACGCCGGTCCCGAACAGGTAGTCGAGGGCCTCCACGCCGTCGTGCGCCACCATGACCGGATTGGAAATCCGGTTGCGGCTCAGGGCGTGCAGCGTCAGCGCCTCGTCATCCGGGTTGTCCTCGACCAGCAGGATAGGGCGCTCGTTCGCCATGTTCACACTCGACTCCGGTGTTCGGCTCGCGCCGTCCGGATTCAGAGATCCTCGCGGCGCAGCAGGAAGACCATGTCGTCGCCACCACGCGTGGACAGCCAGTTGAAGGGCAGATCCGGGAACGCCGCTTCGACGATGTGGCGATTATGCCCCACTTCCACGGCCAGTATGCCGCCGGGATTCAGGTGCGCGGCAGCCTGCGAGAGCAGGCGACGGACCACGTCCAGTCCATCATCACCGGAAGCCAGGGCCATGTGCGGCTCATGCAGGTATTCCGGCGGTAGTGCATCCATCGCCTCGGCGGTGACGTAGGGCGGGTTGCTCAGGATCAGGTCGAAGCGGCGGCCGGCGAGAGCGTCGAACACATCGCTGCACACGAGTTCGATGCGATCTTCGAGGCCGTAATCGGCGACGTTGATGCGGGCGACGTCGAGCGCGTCGTCCGACAGGTCGACCGCGGTTACCGCTGCATTCGGGAAGACGTGCGCCATCAGGATCGCCAGGCAGCCCGAGCCGGTGCACATGTCGAGCACGCTCGAGACCGAGTCGGGGTCGTCCACCCAGGGCGCGAAGCCGTCCTCGAGCAACTCGGCAAGGAAGGAGCGCGGAACGATTACGCGCTGGTCGACGGTGAAGCGGAAATCGCCCAGCCAGGCTTCACCCAGGATGTAGGCGGTCGGCAGGCGCTCGTCGGCACGCTGTTCGATGGCCTCGAACAGGGCGATGCGCTCCTCGCCAGGGATGCAGGCGTCGAGGAAGGGCTCCAGGCGATCGAGCGGCAGCGCGAGCGTGCCCAGGATCAGCCACACCGCTTCATCGTAGGTGTCGTGCACGCCATGGCCGCAGAAGATGCCGGCACGGTTGAAGCGGGTGACGGCATAGCGCAGCCAGTCGCGTACGGTGACGAGTTCGGCCAGGGGACCGTGCTCGTGCTCGTGATCATGGTCATCGTGTGCCTGATCGTCGGGGTGCTGCACTTCGTGGGACATGGGGTGGAATCTCTGCGTGTTCTGGCGTGATGCGCGTTCAGCGGCCAGCGCCGAGCAGCGCCTGGAGGGTGCGTTCATACACCGCGGACAGGGGTTCGATCGCATCGACCGCGATGCATTCGTTCACCTGGTGGATCGATGCGTTGACCGGCCCGAACTCGACGACCTCGGAGCAGATCTCTGCGATGAAGCGGCCATCCGAGGTCCCGCCGGTGGTCGACAGCTCGGTGTCCACCCCGACGGTTTCCTGAATTGCAGCCGACAGCGCACCGACCAGCTTGCCGCGACCGGTGATGAAGGGCTTGCCCGACAGGTGCCAGTCGATCTCGTAGTCGAGCCCGTGGCGGTCGAGCACCTCGCAGGTGCGGCGCTTGAGTTCGTCCGCGCTGGAGACCGAGCCGAAGCGGAAGTTGAACATCACCTCGCACACGCCCGGAATCACGTTGTTGGCGCCGGTGCCGGCGTGGATGTTGGATACCTGCCAGGTGGTGGGCGGGAAGAACTCGTTGCCTTCGTCCCAGGTGATTGCGGCCAGTTCAGCCAGCGCGGGCGCGAACAGGTGGATCGGGTTGCGCGCGAGCTGCGGGTAGGCCACATGGCCTTGCTTGCCCCTGACGCGCAGCGTGCCCGACAGCGAGCCGCGGCGGCCGTTCTTGATCATGTCGCCGAGCGTCTTTACCGAGGTCGGCTCGCCGACCACGCAGTAGTCGAGGCGCTCGCCGCGCGCAGCCAGCGCCTCGACGACCTTGACCGTGCCGTGGGTGGCGATGCCTTCCTCGTCCGAGGTCAGCAGCAGGGCGATGCTGCCGGCGTGGTCGGGATTGGCGGCAACGAAGCGTTCGATCGCGGTGACGAACGCGGCGAGCGAGGTCTTCATGTCGGCGGCGCCGCGCCCGTACAGCACGCCGTCCTTGATCGTCGGGCTGAAGGGCGGCGTGTTCCAGGCCTCGGCCGGGCCGGGCGGGACCACATCGGTGTGACCGGCAAAGCACAGCACGGGGGCAGTGGTACCGCGGCGTGCCCACAGGTTGCAGACGCCACCGCCGTCGATGCGCTCGATGGTGAAATCGAGCGGGCGCAGGCGATCGGTGATGAGATCGAGGCAGCCGGCATCCTCCGGCGTGACGGAAGGGCGGGCGATCAGTTCGCAGGCCAGGGCCAGCGTGGCTTGGGTGGTCATGTGGGGAAGCGCTCTGGCGTACGTGGTTGTGGCCCGCGGCTCAGTTGTTGTCGGCGTTGAGGGTGAATTCGTGGAAGGACGCACCCTCGGTGTTGGTGGCTTCGAAGTCCATCACCTGGGTCGACTTGTTGACCGACGGCTGGCCATCGGGCACCTGGATCTGGGCGTTGTTGATGAGCCAGTGCAGGTTGCTCGGCGAATCGGCGTTCGCGAGCGCCTCGTCGAGCGTGATGGTCTTTTCCGCATGGAGGCGGAACAAGGATTGCTCGAAGGTCTGCGAGCCCGGCGCAAGCGACTGCTCCATCGCCTCCTTGATCCCGTTCAGCTCTCCGCGTTCGATGAGTTCGGCAATGTGGCGGGTGTTCATCAGGATCTCGACCGCGGGCAGGCGTGTGCCATTGGGCTTGCGCACCAGGCGCTGGGACACGATGCAGCGCAGTGCCACCGCAAGGTCGAGGTACAGCAACTGGCGGTTCTCGAGCGGGAAGAAGTTAACGATGCGGTTGAGCGCGTGGTAGGCGTTGTTCGCATGGAGCGTGGCCAGGCACAGGTGGCCGGTCTGCGCGTAGGAAATCGCCGCCTGCATGGTCTCGCGATCGCGGATCTCGCCGATCAGGATGCAGTCGGGGGCCTGGCGCATGGCGTTGCGCAGGGCCTCGTTCCAGCTCAGGGTGTCGATGCCGACCTCGCGCTGATTCACCACCGACTTTCGATGCTTGAACAGGTACTCGATCGGATCCTCGACGGTGAGGATGTGGCCGCTGCGGCTGCGGTTGCGGTGATCGATCATCGACGCGAGCGTTGTCGACTTGCCCGAACCTGTCGCGCCTACCACCAGGATCAGGCCGCGCTTTTCCATCACGACCTCGGTCAGCACCACGGGCAGGCCGAGCTCGGCAATGGTGGGGATCTCGCTCTGGATGTAGCGCACCACGACCGCCGGCGAATTGCGCTGCCAGAACACGTTGACGCGGAAGTTGCCCAGGTCGCGGCGCCCGAAGGAAAGGTTCAATTCGCGGTCGCGCTCGAGGACGGCCGTCTGCGCGGGCGTGATGGCCTCGCCCAACATGCGCTGGATCATCAGCGGATCCATGACCTGCTGGTTGATCGGCATGGTGTGCCCCTGGATCTTGATGTGGATCGGGGCGCCGGCCGTGATGAAGAGGTCCGAGGCCTTCTTCTCGGCCATCAGCTGGAACAGATTGTCGAAAATCACGCCTTCGGACTCCTTCAGCCTGCTGAGTGCGCCTTCCTCAGGCGCCGCGCAGCAGTTCGTTGATGGCGGTCTTGGCCCGGGTCTGCGCATCGACCCGCTTCACGATCACCGCGCAGTACAGGCTGTACTTGCCGCACGCCGAGGGCAGGCTGCCCGGCACCACCACGGCGCCGGACGGCACGCGGCCGTAGGTGACCTCACCGGTCTCGCGATCGTAGATCTTGGTGCTCATGCCGAGGTACACGCCCATCGACAGCACCGCGTTCTCCTCGATGATCACGCCTTCCACGACCTCGGAGCGCGCGCCGACGAACACGTTGTCCTCGATGATGACCGGGCCGGCCTGCACCGGCTCGAGCACGCCGCCGATGCCGACGCCGCCCGACAGGTGCACGTTCTTGCCGATCTGCGCGCACGAGCCGACCGTGGCCCACGTGTCGACCATCGTGCCCTCATCCACATACGCACCGATGTTCACGTAGGAGGGCATCAGCACCACGTTCCTGCCGATGAAGCTGCCCTTGCGCGCCATGGCGGGCGGCACCACGCGGAAGCCGCCGGCGCGGAACTGCTCGGGGGTGTAGTCACCGAACTTGGTCGCGACCTTGTCGAAGAAGTTGAGCCCGCCAGCCTGGACCACTTCGTTGTCGCGCAGGCGGAACGAGATCAGCACCGCCTTCTTGATCCATTGGTTGACCACCCACTGGCCGTCCTTCTTCTCGGCCACGCGCAGCGTGCCGGCGTCGAGGCCGGCGATCACCTCTTCCACCGCGTCGCGGATTTCGGCGGGCGCGGAGGAGGGTGACAGGCTGGCGCGGTTTTCGAAAGCGTCGTCGATGATCTGTTGCAGAGCGTGCATGGGGGGATTCTCTCTCAGAGGGTTTTGCAGAAATCGATGATGCGCCCGGCGGCCTCGACACACTCGTGGGTGTCGGCCACCAGCGCGATGCGGACGAAGCCGGCGCCCGGATTGACGCCCTGCGCTTCGCGGGCGAGGTAGCTGCCAGGCAGGACCGTCACATTATATTCAGCCTGCAGACGGCGGGCGAACTCGGTGTCCGGGATCGGCGTGCGCACCCAGTAGTAGAAGCCGGCATCCGGCAGCGCGACCGGAAGGTAGGGCTGAAGCATCGGCGTGATGCGGGCGAACTTGTCGCGGTAAAGGCGGCGGTTCTCCTCGACGTGCTCCTCGTCGTTCCAGGCCGCGACCGACGCCGCCTGCACCGCCGGGCTGAGCGCGCAGCCGTGGTAGGTGCGATAGAGCAGGAAGTCCTTGAGGATTTTCGCGTCGCCGGCGACGAAGCCCGAGCGCATGCCGGGCACGTTCGAGCGCTTGGACAGGCTGGAGAACATCACTACATTGCGAAAATCCGTGCGCCCCAGGCGCCAGGCCGCTTCCAGCCCGCCGATCGGCTTGGCGTCGTCGTCGAAGTAGATCTCGGAATAGCACTCGTCGGCGGCGATCACGAAGCCGTAGCGGTCGGACAGCTCGAACAGCGTCTTCCATTCCTCGAGCTTCAGCAGGCGCCCGGTAGGGTTGCCCGGCGAGCACACGTACACGAGTTGCACGTCGCGCCAGGTGGTCTCGTCGATGGCGCCGAAATCGGAGCCGAAGTCGCTCTCGGGCAGGTTGTTGATGAAAATCGGCTCGGCGTTGGCCAGAAAGGCCGCGCCTTCGTAGATCTGGTAGAACGGGTTCGGGCATAGCACCCTGGCGCCGGGTCTCGTGCCATCGACCACGCATTGCGCGAAGGCGAACAGCGCCTCGCGGGTGCCGGCGACCGGGATCACCTGGGTGGCAGGATCGATCTGCGGCAGGCCATAGCGGCGCTCCAGCCAGTGCGCGATCGCACCACGCAGCGCATCGCTGCCGAGCGTCGCGGGATAGCTCGACAGCCCGCCGAGGTTGTCGGCCAGGGTCTGGCGGATGAAGCCGGGTGTCGGGTGCTGCGGCTCGCCGATCGACAGGCGGATCGGCTTGAGCTCGGCAGGCGGTTCGATGCCGGCGAACAGCGCGCGCAGCTTCTCGAAGGGGTAGGTCTGGAGGCGGGCGAGGTTTGGATTCACTTTGATACCGATTGCCTGTGCGCACGGGCGCCGGCGGCGAAGTGGGGAAGGGCGAAGATGTTATCATGCGCAGCCTTTGCGGCCCCTGAACCAGCCACCTGCCGCGCGCCCGTTTTCCGTTGCGCTGTTCATCCCGCCTCCCGCTCCGCCTTCGCATTCTGCCTCGCCTCCGACGTGCGTCTTTCCAAACTCAAACTCGCCGGTTTCAAGACTTTCGTCGACCCGACCACCGTGCTCACCCCGGGCAACCTGGTCGGCGTGGTCGGCCCCAACGGTTGCGGCAAGTCGAACATCATCGACGCCGTGCGCTGGGTGCTGGGCGAGTCGCGCGCCTCGGCGTTGCGCGGCGAGTCGATGCAGGACGTGATCTTCAACGGTTCGACCACGCGCAAGCCGGTGTCGCGCGCAAGCGTGGAACTCGTCTTCGACAACAACGAGGGCAAGGCGGCGGGGCAGTGGTCGCGCTATGCTGAGATCTCGGTCAAGCGCGTGCTCGACCGTTCGGGCGAGTCGACCTACTACATCAACAACGTGCACGTCCGGCGCAAGGACGTCATCGACCTCTTCCTCGGCACCGGCCTCGGTCCGCGCGCCTACGCGATCATCGAGCAGGGCATGATCTCGCGCATCATCGAGGCGCGCCCCGAGGACATCCGCGGCTTTCTCGAAGAAGCGGCGGGGGTCACCAAGTACCGCGAGCGTCGCAAGGAAACAGAAGGCCGCCTGCGCGACGCGCGTGACAACCTCGCCCGCCTCGACGATATCCGCATGGAGATGGGCGAGCGCATCGTCCACCTCGAGGCCCAAGCTGGGGTCGCCGCGCGCTACCAGCAGCTGAACGCGGCGCACGTCGAGAAGCAGCAACTGCTGTGGCTGGTGAAGCGCAACGAGGCGCGGGCGGAGCACGCGCGCGTCTCGTCCGAACTGAACGAGGCCACGCGCCGCATCGAGGCCGACAGCGCCCGCCTGCAGGAACTCGAGGCGGCGGTGGAGACGCGACGGGACGCACACTTCGAGGCCTCCGAGTCGGTGCACGGCGCGCAGAGCGACCTGTTCGCGGTCAGCGCCGAGGTCACGCGCCTGGAGACCGAGCTTCAGCACCTCGGCGAGGCGCGCAGGCGGCTGGAGGCGCGCCTGGCGCAGCTCGAGCTCGATCGCGAGCACTGGCTGACGCGGCGCGAGACGCTCGGCGCCGAAGAGGCGCGTTGGCAGACATTGGCCGAGAACGCGGCGCTGCGCGCCGAGCAGGCCGAGGCCCGGCACGGCGAGATTTCCGATCGCATCCCGGACCTGGATGCGGCGCGCCAGGGGGCCGATGCGACGGTCGCGAGCGCGCGTCGCGAGCTTGCGCAGACCGAGCAGCAGTTGCGCGTCGAGGAGGCCAACCGTGCCAGCGCCCTGCGCGCGCTTGACGCCTTGGAGCAGCGGCGCGGCCGCCTCGAGGGCGAGCACGGCGCCATCGTCGGCCCCGACGAGCGCGAAGTCGCCGAGCGCGAGGCCCGACTCGAGGCGATGCAGGACGCGCTCGACGCCCATCAGCACGAACTCGCGGCGCGGCAGGCCCGCCTGCCCGAGGCACAGGCTGCGCTGAAGGCGGCGCTCGAGCACGAGCGTGCCATGCAGCGCCGGCTCACCGAGCTGCGTGCGCGCCGCGAGGCCCTGCTGCAGCTTCAGGCGCGCGTGCAGTCGCAGGGCAAGCTCGGCGACTGGCTCAAGCGCCATCGGCTCGACCACCTGCCGCCTTTGTGGAAACACCTGCAGGTGGAGGCCGGCTGGGACGACGCGGTGCAGGCTGTGCTGCGCGAGCGGCTGTCGGCGCTGACCAGCCCCGATTCGAGCGCTGCACAGGCCGTCGCGCGCACCCTGCTCGACGAGCGTCCGCCCGAGTCGCTTGCGCTGGCGTTTGCCGAAGCAAGCGCGTCCGAGGCTGAAACGGACGCGCCAGCCGCCGCTGCGGCCCTGGCAGAAACCGGGGCCCGGACCGAAGCCTGGGTGGACGTGCTCGCCGCCGCCGCCGCAGCAGCAGATGCCCCGCCACAGCCCCTGTCCGCCCTGGTGCGCGTCACCGATCCCGCCTTGCGCGGGCTGGTCGACGAATTCCTGGCCGGCGCGTTCGCGGTCGAGCGCCTGGAAGACTGGCTCCCCGCGCGCACCCGACTGCCGTCCGGCCTGTGCCTGGTGGGACCGCACGGCCAGGTCCTGAGCCGCGGTGCGCTCGTCCATCACGCCCCCGACGCACGCACTCATGGCGTGATCGAGCGCCAGCGCGAGATCGATACGCTCGCCGGCGAGCAGGGCGCGCTCGAGGAAGCTGCCGCGCTCGCCCACGAAGCCTTGCTGGCGGCCGAGGCGAGCGCCGCCGACGTGACCGAGCAGATCAACACCCTGCGCCGCGAGGTGCAGTCCGCGCAGTCGCAGGTGCATGCCGAACAGGTGGAGGTGCTCAAGCTCGCGCAGGCGCGCAGCCGTGCGGACGAGCGCCGCAGCCAATTGACGCGCGACCTGGAGGATCTGGTGCGCCTGGACGCGACCGAGCGCGAGCACCTGGCGCGGGCCGAGATGGAGCAGGCGCGCGCGGTGGAGCTGGCCGAACTGCAGCGCGAACGCCTGGACGGCGCGATGGCCGTGCTCAGCGAGCGCGAACAGGCGCTGCGCGAGGCGCGTGCGCTCGAGCTGGCCGCGGCGCGCGAGCTGCAGGAGGCCCGCTTTTCGGAGCGCGAGTGCGCGGGCAAGCTCGAGGACATCACACGCAACCAGCAACTCGCCGCCGAGCAACTGGCGCGCATCGTGAGCGAAACGGACACGCGCCAGGCCGAACTCGACGCCACCGACGACAACCGCAGCCACGCCGCGCTGCAGAGCGCACTTGCACTACGCACCACGCGCGAAGCCGCGCTCGCTGCACGGCGCGACGCGATGGAGGCGGCGACCGCGGCCTTGAAGCAGGCCGAGGAGCTGCGCCTGCGTACCGAGCACGAAGCGGCGCCGGTGCGGGCGCGGGTGGCCGAGCTGCGGCTGGCGGTGCAGGCCGCGGAGCTGGCGGTCGCGCAGTTCGACGAGCGCCTGCAGGAGGTGCAGGCCGACGAGGCCGCGCTCGCACCCCTGCTGGCGTCCGACCCGAAGGAGAGCACGCTGCAGCGCGAGGTTTCGCGGCTTGCGCGCGAGATCGCCGAGCTGGGTGCGGTGAACCTCGCCGCGCTCGACGAACTCAAGAGTGCGAGCGAGCGCAAGGGCTACCTCGACGCCCAGACCGACGACCTGATGCAGGCCATCGAGACGCTCGAAGACGCCATCCGCCGCATCGACCGCGAGACCCGCGAGCAACTGCAGGAGACCTACAATACGGTCAATCGGCAGTTCGGCACCTTGTTCCCGCAACTGTTCGGCGGAGGCAGGGCGGAGCTGGTGCTCACCGGCGAGGAGATCCTCGACGCCGGTATCCAGATCGTGGCGCAGCCGCCGGGCAAGAAGAACACGTCGATCCATCTGCTGTCGGGCGGGGAGAAGGCGCTCACCGCGATCGCGCTGGTATTTTCGATGTTCCAGCTCAATCCGGCGCCGTTCTGCATGCTTGACGAGGTGGACGCGCCGCTGGACGATACCAACACCGAGCGCTACGCCAACATGGTCAAGCGCATGTCATCGCAGACGCAGTTCATCTTCATCAGTCACAGCAAGATCACGATGGAGTTCGCGCAGCAGCTGGTGGGCGTGACGATGCAGGAGCAGGGTGTGTCGCGGGTCGTGGAAGTGGATATCGAAGAGGCGCTGCGCCTGGCCGAGCCGGCTGCAGCGTAGGGAACACCGGGCAACACGCAGGAATTCGGGAAACTAAATGGACAGCGAACTTCAGATCGCGCTGATCGGCGCCGGCCTTGCCGCCGTGGTGCTGGTCGTCGGCTACAACAAATGGCAGGAGCGCAAGCATCGGCGCGACGCCGAACGGGCGTTCCGCTCGGATCACCGCGACGTGCTGCTCGAACCGCGCACCGAGGCCGAGTCGGCCGAGCGCCGGGAGCCTGGGATCGGGGCTGCGGAAGGGGAATCGCGCCGCTTCACCGAAGTGCCGCTCAAGCGCGCCGCGCCCGAATTGCCGCGCCTGCTCGATTCACGTGCTGATTGCGTCATCCGGCTCGAGGCCATCGAAGCGCTCGACGTGGGCGCCGTATGGCTGGCGCAGGCCGAACAGCTCGCCGGCCTGAGCAAACCGGTGCGCTGGTTCGGCTTCAACGACGCGGACAACGTCTGGCTGCCGCTGGGCGCGGACAGCACCGGCGCCTGCCACTGGTTCTGCGCCGCGCTGCAACTCGTCAACCGCCAGGGCTCGATCGGCGAGACCGACTTCATGCGCTTCACCGGGGGCGTCCAGCGTGTGGCCGACGCGGTGATGGCCCTGCCGCCGGGGCTGCCGCTGCGCGCCGAAACCCTGAACCGCGCCACCGAGCTCGATCGCTTCTGTGCCGACGTCGATGTGCAGATCGGGGTGAACGTCGTCGCCCGCGACGGCCAGTTCGATGGCCGCGACATCCAGCGCGTCGCCGAACGGCTCGGCATGCGGCTCGCACCCGATGGGACTTTTCACGCGATCGAGGGCGAGGCCAGCCTGTTCACTCTGGCCAACCTCGAGGCGGGCAGCTTTGCGCCGGAGCGCATCAAGGGCATGGTTACCCGCGGGCTGACGCTGGTGATCGACGTGCCGCGCGTGGCGGCCGGCGGCGCGGCCTTCGACCGCATGATGCGCACCGCCAACGACCTTGCCGCCGAGCTCGGTGGCGACGTGGTCGACGATAACCGCGCGCCCTTCGGTACCGAGGCCGCGGCCATCATCCGCGGCCAGATCGAACAGTTCCAGGCGCGCATGAACGAAGTCGGCATGCCCGCTGGCGGCCCGCTGGCACAACGCCTGTTCGCGCTGTAATGGACCTGTTCGACTCGGTCGGTGGCGTGCCGCCCGATCCTGGCGCTGGCGAAGCCTCACCCGCCGTGCGTGCGGCGGCGCTGCGTGCGGAGATCGCACGGCACGACCACGCCTACTATGTGCTCGATGCACCGACGATCCCCGACGCCGAGTACGACCGCCTGTTTCGCGAGCTGCAGGCGATCGAGGCCGCGCATCCCGAGTTGCGCACCACGGATTCGCCGACCCAGCGCGTCGGCGGCAAGCCGCTCGCGCAGTTTCCGGCCGTGCGCCATCGCATCCCGATGCTGTCGATCCGGACCGAGACCGACACCGAGGCGAGCGGGGCCTTCGTCTTCGATTCCCGTGTGCGCAGTGCACTGAAGCTGAACGACGACGACCCGCCGGTCGAATACGCCGCCGAACTCAAGTTCGACGGGCTCGCGATCAGCCTGCGCTACGAGGACGGCGTGCTGGTCCAGGCCGCCACCCGCGGCGACGGCGAGACCGGCGAGGAGGTCACCAGCAACGTGCGCACCGTCAAGGCGATCCCGCTGCGCCTGCGTGGCGAGGCGCCAGCGGTGCTCGAGATCCGCGGCGAGGTGTACATGCGCCGCGACGACTTCGAGCGTCTGAATGCCCGCCAGGCCGAGGCCGGCGACAAGACCTTCGTCAATCCGCGCAACGCCGCTGCCGGCAGCATCCGCCAGCTCGACCCCGGCATCGCCGCGCGCCGCCCGCTTTCCTTCTTCGCCTACGGGCTCGGCGACACGGGCGAGTGGAGCGCGCCCGCGACCCACGCCAATGTGCTCGACGCGATCGCCGCCTTCGGTCTGCCGGTGTGCGCGCACCGCGCGGTGGTGCAGGGCGCGCAGGGGCTGGCCGACTTCCACGCGCGCATCGGCGCACTGCGCGACACGCTGCCCTTCGACATCGACGGCGTGGTCTACAAGGTGAATGCGCTCGCGCTGCAGCAGCAGCTCGGCTTCGTCACCCGTGAGCCGCGCTGGGCAGTGGCGCACAAGTATCCGGCGCAGGAGGCGGTGACCCTGCTGCGCGACATCGAGGTGCAGGTCGGACGCACCGGCGCGCTGACCCCGGTCGCGCGCCTGGAGCCGGTCTTCGTCGGCGGCGTCACCGTCACCAACGCCACCCTGCACAACCAGGACGAGATCGATCGCAAGGACGTGCGCATCGGTGACTGGGTGATCGTGCGCCGTGCCGGCGACGTGATCCCCGAAGTCGTCGCGCCAGTGCTCGAGCGCCGCAGCGGCGAGCCGCCACGCTTCGTGCTGCTCGACAAGTTCCCCACCTGCCCGGTGTGCGGCTCGCACGTGGTGCGCGGCGAAGACGAGGCGGTGGCGCGCTGCACCGGTGGGCTGTTCTGCCCGGCGCAGCGCAAGCAGGCCTTGCTGCATTTTGCCAGCCGGCGCGCGATGGACATCGAGGGCCTGGGCGACAAGCTGGTCGACCAACTCGTCGATGCGGCGATCGTCAAGACGCCGGTCGATCTGTACCGTCTCGGCGTGCTCGCGCTCGCCAACCTCGAGCGCATGGGCGAGAAATCGGCGCAGAACCTGCTGGCCGCGATCGAAAAAAGCCGCAGCACGACGCTCGCGCGCTTCGTCTTCGCGCTCGGAATCCGTAACGTCGGCGAAGCCACCGCGCGTGACCTCGCCCGCCACTTCGGCAACCTCGACGCCCTGATCGCGGCCGACGTCGATGCGCTGCAGCAGGTGCCGGACGTGGGGCCGATCGTGGCGCAGTCCATCGCCGCGTTCTTCGCCGAGTCGCACAATCTCGAGGTGATCGAGCAGTTGCGCGCCGCCGGCGTGCATTGGATCGAAGGCGAGCCGGCGACGGCGGTCGCGGGGGCCTTCGCCGGCAAGACCTTCGTGCTCACCGGTACGCTGCCGACGCTGACGCGCGACGAGGCCAAGGCGCTGATCGAAGCCCAGGGTGGGAAGGTCGCCGGCTCGGTGTCCAAGAAGACGCACTACGTGGTCGCCGGTGCCGAGGCCGGCTCCAAGCTGGAGAAGGCGCAGGCGCTCGGCGTCGCCATCCTTGACGAGGACGGCCTGCGCGCGCTGCTGAACGAAACGGATACAAACGCTTGATGCAAACCGCGAACGCTTGCCGCATGATCGCGCCCGCTGCTGCGTCGCAACACCCTCTACTCATGGGAGAGCAAGAAAAATGAAGAAGGTCACCAAGGCGATTTTCCCGGTCGCCGGCATGGGCACGCGCTTCCTGCCCGCCACCAAGGCGAGTCCGAAGGAGATGCTGCCGATCGTGGACAAGCCGCTGATCCAGTACGCGGTCGAAGAGGCGGTCGCCGCCGGCATCACCGACATGATCTTCATCACCGGGCGCACCAAGCGCTCGATCGAGGACCACTTCGACAAGGCCTACGAGCTCGAGACCGAGCTCGAGGCGCGCGGCAAGAAGGAATTGCTCGAGATCGTGCGCAAGACGGTGCCCAAGGGCGTCAACTGCATCTACATCCGCCAGTCGGAGGCGCTTGGCCTGGGGCATGCGGTGCAGTGCGCGAGCCACGTGGTCAGCGACGAGGCCTTTGCGGTGATCCTCGCCGACGACCTGCTCGACAACAAGGACGGCACGCCGGTGCTGAAGCAGATGGTCGATGTCTATAACTATCACCGCTGTTCGGTGCTCGGCACCATGAACGTGCCGCGCGAGGAGACCCGCAGCTACGGCATCGTCAGCACCGAGTCCGAAAAGGGCCAGGTGCAGCGCATGACCGGCATCGTCGAGAAGCCGAAGCCCGAGGAAGCGCCCACCACCCAGGCAGTGGTCGGCCGCTACATCCTGACCCCGCGCATCTTCGATCACATCCGTGCGTTGAAGCCCGGCGCCGGCGGCGAATACCAGCTCACCGACGCCATCGCCTCGCTGCTGAAGGAAGAGGCCGTGCTGGCCTTCCAGTTCGACGGCGTGCGTTACGACTGCGGCTCCAAGCTCGGCTACCTGAAGGCGACGATCGAGTTCGGCTTGCGGCATCCGGAAACCGGTGCCGATTTCGCGGCTTATCTCGTCAATCGCTTCGGCGCCGAAGGCAAGCCGGCGAAGGCTGCCAAATAAGATCGGTCCCGCGCATCGAGGCGAGTTGCTGACGGGCGGCCTGCGGGTCGCCCGTCCTACATGGTCTTGAGGTATTCGAGCAGGTCCGCCTTGTCCGCGGCAGGGAGAGTGGTGCCGAATTCGTGGCCGCGGTTGCTGCCGCCCTTGGCGGCGACGTCGTGGCGTGTCCCGCTGCGTTCGGCCTCGACACCGCTGGTAACGAAGCCGACCCGGTCCGGATCGTAGAGGTCGTAGCCGCGCCAGAAGGTGGTGGGGCGCTGCGCTGCAGGTTCGAGCAGGTCGCGCAGCGAGGGCACCGAGCCGTTGTGCAGGTAGGGCGCGCGCAGCCAGATGCCGTCGAGGAAGGCGGCCACGTAGCCGCTCAGGGGTTCCTCCACCAGGCCGGCGCGCTCGATGCCCATGTCCTCGACGACGGTATTGGCCTCGCGCGCGGCGCGCTCGTTCCAGGTGCCGATGCGGTCCGCGCTGGTGCCTACTTCGGCCAGCGGGATCACCGTGCCGGTGCGTGCCGATGCGTGGCAGCCAGCGCAGGTCGCCTCGAACACCTGCTTGCCGCGCGCCGCACCCGCCGTATCGATCACGAACGGATACGGTGGCGCACGTTTTGCCGACACGTATTCGATCAGCCAGCGCACCTCGCCGAGGAACTCGTCGCGGTCCTTCGGCGGCGCGCCGAGCAGGCCGAGCGCCGAGTCGATCACCACCGAATAGGCGTCGTGGCTGTCGCCGGCGAAGTTCATGCGCATGCCCTGCTCGGCGCGGTACTTGCCGAGGTTCCACAGCGAGGGCATGTCGGTCGGACCGTAGCTGTCGTCCATCGGCCAGCGGATCATGAAGTACTTGGTCAGGTTCATCGCGTCGTCGCGGCCGCGGCCCCAGGGCGGGAAGTCCTCGCGGTACAGCCAGGCGAACTGCTGTTCGCGCTCGAGCAGGCGTTTGCGCGTGATCGGGATGATCGCGAAGCGATAGAGCAGGCGGTCGATGAAGGACAGGTCGGTGACCAGATTGATCTCGGCCATCAGGTTGTCGGCATTGAAGCGCGGGTCCTTGGCGCAATCGACCAGGAAGCGGAAGAAGGCCCACAGGTTGAGCGTGTGGTTGGGGCCGGTCGGCACGAAGACCGGCGCCCCATCGGCCTGCGTGCGGTAGCTCGTGGTGTGGCAGGACGCGCAGTTGTTGGCCACGCGCGGAAAACCCACCACCTTCTTCGAGAATCCGACCGGCAGCTCCTGGCCTTCTTCCCACACCACGCCGAAGGCGGCGTAGCCGCCCGGGCCCGGCAGCTTGTCGGGAAACATCCGCGGCAGCACGTAGAAGATCCAGTACGGGATGCCGGCGTCGCGCTCGGCGCCGATCGAGCCGTACTTGAAGCGCATGTCGGGATCGCTGGTGATCCATTCCGGCTGCGCTTCCTCGCGGAAGAACTTGTACCAGGCGAACGCGCCGCCGGCGGCGCCGAGCGCGAGGAGTACGAGCAGCGCGACGAGCAGGCTGCGGCCCATGGTACGGAGCCGGGCGGGCGTGTGGCGCGCGCGCGGATTCGTGAAGGCGGCGGATTTCATGACGGTGCTCCTCGCATCAGAAGGTCTTCAGGTATTCGACCAGCGCATCCTTGTCGGCGGCCGGGAGTTCGGTGCCGTAGGCCGGGCCTTCGTGACCGGCGTTGCCGTTGCCAGGCAGCGTGGTGTCGAACAGGAAGCGATCAGTGGCATTGCCTTCCGTGCCGGTGCCCGCGGTCGCAGCGCATTGCGCAGGATCGGCGGCGCTGGCGAAGCCGACGCGCACCGCATCGATCACCGTGCTACCGCGCACAAAGCAGCGTGGCCGCGCCGTCGACGGTTCGAGCAGATCGCGCAGCGTCGGCACCGCGCCGTTGTGCAGGTAGGGCGCGCGCAGCCAGATGCCGTCGAGCGGCATGTTGGCGTAGCCCCAGGTCTTGCGGAAATGGCGGAATCGATGCGGATAACCGGCGTAGAGCGTGGCCTGGTTGAGCGCCAGGTCGCGCGTATAGGAATCGAGCCGCGCGCGATCGGTGGCGATGTGCGCGATCGGCGTGACGTGGCCGACCTGGGGCCCGGCGAAGTCGCTGCCGCTCGCGCCGTGGCAGTCGGCGCAATAGCGTGCGTACACCGCCGCACCGCGCGCGGCGAGGGTGGTGTCGATGGGCAGCGGCCAGGCGGGCGGGGCAAGGTCGAGCAGCCAGGCCTCGACGCGCGCGATGGCGGCCAGGTCGATGGTGGGCGGCGTGGTGCCGGTGCCGAAGGCGGCGCTCTTGTTGCGCTCCTCGGTGTGGGTGTTGTTGCCGTCCCAGTGCAGCTCCATGCGCTCGCCATCGTCGCGTTGCATGCGCTTGCGCTGGTTCCAGATCGACGGGAAGTCGGATGCGCCCAGACGCTCGTGTGCGGGCAGTTGCGCCACCGGAAAATTGAACAGCACTTTCGCAGCGTTGAAGGTGTCTACCCGGCCCGGGCCCCAGGGCGGCTGATCGAACACGAAGCCGAAGCGTCCGCGCAGCATCAGCAGGCGTTCGCGCATCAAGGCGATCGCCACCGGATAGACGAGGTAGCGGTCGATGAGGCCGAGCCCGCCGCTCAGGCGCTCGATCTCGGGCACGATGAACTCGCGCGAGAATTTCGGCCCGGCCGCGCATTCGAAGAAGAAGCGCTGGAAGGCACGGATGTCGAAACGATGGGCGGGCATGCCGACGACCAGGCGCGCCGGCGCAGCGGGCGTGTCGCGCACGAGGCCGGTGTGGCAGGCGGCGCAGTTGAGGAAGACGCGATCGATGCCGAGGTGGCGGCGCTTCGATACGCCCACCGGCAGATCGCGACCGTCCTCGAAGATGAAGCCGAGCGATGCGTAGCCGCGGCCGGGCAGATGCTCGGCGCACACGCTCGGCAAGGCCTGCCAGATCCAGTACGGGAACCCCGACTCGCGCTCGCCGCCGGTCGAGCCGTACTTGAAGTGCTCCACCGGGTCGGCATGGGTGACCGGCTCGTCGGGCAGGAAGCGCACCAACGCATAGCCGGCGCCGAACAGGATCAGCAGCCAGGGCAGCAGCACGAGGAGGCGAAACAGCGTGCGCGCGAGGCGGGGGCGATGCGTCTGCGAAGCGGATTCGGGCGTGTTCACGGTGACCTCGGATCTGCACTGCGGTGCAATGTCGGGGCGCTGCTCACCCGGTCGGGATCCGGCAGGGGGCGAGTGTGGCGTAGGGGTGGGCAAGCACGTCGTTGCCGGACGTGCCGCGCGCTTGCAGCAGACGGTCCAGCAATTCGCGCATCGCGGCCAGGTCGGGCGATTGCGTGAAGGCAGCCGCATGCGCGGCGGCGGGCGGCGGCATCGGTGTCTTCGCACGGGCTGCGACCGCTAGCCGGTTCATCTCCAGGCGATAGAACATGCGTGGCGCACAGGCCGCGAGGTTGGCGCGCACCCGCGGCTCCTCGCCGTGCAGGAAGCCGGGTGGGAAGGCGGTGTCATCGGAATGGCATTGGCTGCACTGGCGCAGGAAGGGCTGCAGGTCGGCGGGCCAGTGCATCGTGCGCGGCTGGGCCGCGTCGGCCGTTTGCATGGGCGCAGGCGCTGCCGCGGCGGGCGGGGCTGGAACGTCCTCGCCGAGCCCGCGCAGCAGCGGCGCCAGCAGGGCCATCCGGCGCGCCGGGCTGGCCGTCAGCGCATCGCCCTCGCCGACGAGGTTTGCTTGCGCGAGGGCATCGACGGCGCGCCCGAGCGGTTCGAGGTCATCGACGAGTTCCAGGCTTGCCGCGATCGCTTCAGCCGCCCCCGTACCCATCGGCAGGTTGGCGCTGGCGTCGCCACCGTCAAAGCGCAACGCCGTGATGGCTTCCCCGCTGCTGGCGCGGATCGGGCCGCCCGACCTGGTAGAGAGCGCGAAGCGGTTGGGAGCGCCGGATGCGTCGTCGTGATCACTGAAGATGGACAGCGTCACGCCGGAGTGTGCGCGCGACCGGGGCAGTTCGAGACGATCAAGGATGCCGTCAGCGGCGCGGTGTCCGTCGAGCATGATGCGCCCCCGGAGGCGGACCTCGCCGTCGCCCGTGCAGTCGAGGTCGAGCCGGGTTGCGTTTGCGGCCCGACGCAGGGTGCACGTCAGCTCGATCTCCCGCGCTGCGGGCCGCGGCAGGCGGGCAAGGGCGCGCTCGATGAGCGCAAGGTCGGCGCGCGAGAACAGCTCGCCGAGCAGGTGGATGAAGCGCGTCACATCGCCGGCGTCGCGTCCGCGCCAGAGTTCGAGCGGTGCACGCAGCGCGAGCGGATCGAAGGCAGCGGGAATGTCGGCATAACGCACGAGCTCGGCGTCTGCAGGGGGCGCAATCCCGCCCTCGATGCCAGCGAAGGGTTGGCGGTTGGGCACTTGTGGATCGGGAATGACGAGGCCGTCGGGCCAACGCGCCTGCCAGTTGGCCAGCAGTGGCTCGATCAGGCGGTGGGTGGTATCCGCGCTCGCGACGGTCGGCGCAGCGCCGATGAGCCGCTGGCGCAGCGCCTGCAGCAGGGCCTGCGCGCGGCAGTCGATGCTGGCCTGCGGGGTGGCCAGCGCGCAGCCGTCCTGCCACAGGCGCTGGGCGACGGCGAGGCGATTCGCGCGCGCAGTCGCAGCGTCGATCGCTTCGGGCACATCGACGCCGTGACGCCAGGGCAGGCCCTGGTAGTCGAGGCCGGTGGCAGCAAGGCGCGCGGCGACCGGCGGGCTGGCGCTGGTCTCGTCCCATGACGGGCGCGAGAAGATCGGTGCCGCGTTCTGGTGGCAGGCGAGGCAGAGCGTACGGTTCGCGGCTACTACCCGCGGGGTCGCCCCGGCGCGGTAGTCGAGTACGAGCTGGAACTCGAACCGGCCCTCATCTTCGTTGTAGCTGATCACCTCGAGCGCCTCGGCGCGTTCGTGGTGGGCGAGATAGAGCCGGTCCTTCAGGTAGAGGTGTCCGGCGGGCGCGTCGGGCGCCGGTTCGCCGGTGACCGTGGCCACCACGCGCGGAAAACGGAAGGCATCGACGTCACCGGCGGCGTGGCGCTGCAGCGAGCGCCCGAGCGGAATGAGCACGATGGCCAGTCCGCCGCTAGGGTCTTCGCCATCGAGGTGCGCGCGCACGCGTTGCAGCAGGGCCGGGAACGGGAAGGGCACCTGCGGCGTGCCGTCGGCCTGGTGCTCGAGCAGGCGGTCGAACAGCGAACCGTCGTAGGGTGACGGTGTGCGGTCGACGTCTGCGGCAATGGCGGGCGCCGCGAGCGCACCGCCGATCAGCACGCCCAGCAGCAGCGCAGGCACGATGCGGGAGAGAAGGCCTGAAAGAGGGCCGGAGCGCAGGCCGGAAAGATGGCCCAAGAGGGGGCGATGCGGGCGCATGCGCGTTCCCCTGCGCGATCTTCCGGGCCGCGGATGCTGCCGCCGCCCGGAAAACCACGCACGGCTCGTCCTCAGCCACCGCCTGCCGCCGCGGCCACCAGGCGCTGTTGGGTGCCGCTCCAGCAGTCCTGATCGACCTGGCCGGTCTTCATGAAGGCGTCGCGACTCGCTGCGATCATCTGCGCGTTGTAGAGCACGAAGTTCACCACGAAGGCGCGGTCCATGTAGGCCCGGCCGAGGTAGAAACCGGGATAGACCATGCGGATCTCGTCGCGGATCGCGAAGCCGTTGCGTCCCGCGAGCAGGTCGGGCATGCGCCGGTAGCCCGGCAGTTCGTCGGTGAAGGCGTAGTCGATGATGATGGACTCGCGCCGGCCGTCGAGCAGGCTCTGCCCGCAGTAGAGCTTCGCCGGGAACAGCAGCCACTGGTCCTTGCCGCCGACATTCACCTTCTGCAGCGGTGCGTCGGCACTTTCCTCGACGAGGCCGAGCTTGCGCAAGGTGGTGAGGTCCTCGATGCGGTTACGCAGCAGGCGCTCGTCGCGGTAGAACACCTTGCCCTTCCACAACACCTCGCCGATCAGGTCGAGCTTGCCGCCCGCCACGTTAACCAGCAGCCCCTTCAGGCCGCCGCCGGCGATCTCGGAAAGGCGCAGCTTGCCGCTGCCGCCGCGCGGGAAGAACAGGTCGCCGTCGAATGCGCCGTCGGGGATCGGTCCCGCGCTCAGGCGCGCATAGATCTGGTCGACCTGTTCCTGGTCGAGGCGCGCGATGTTCTGCGGCGTGATCTTGTACAGGTCGGCGGTCGACAGCGGATGGCGATGTTCAAGCCAGGCGAAATCGGGCTTGCCGGCATAGCCTTCGGCATGGGGAGCGAAGGCGATGTCCGGCGGGTCGTCCTCGTCGTCGTCGAACATGCCGCATCCGGAAAGGGTGACGGCGGCGAGCATGCAGGCGGCAAGCGCCGTGACTGGCCAGTGCGAGATCCTTGTCATGATGAGGTCCCCCGTGCTCAAAGCGTTGCGAGGAAGGCGATCAGCGCGTTCTTGTCGGCTTCGGACAGGTCTTCGCCAAAGCGATGGCCCTCGTTCTCGACCTCGGCGGTGCAACTGCTGTACACCTGCTTGATCAGGTAGGGCCGTGCACGCAGCGCCTCGACCAGCCCGTTCGGTTTGCCGGTCACCTCCTGGGCGACCGCCTTGAGGTCGGCGAGCACCTTCTTGCCCGTCTCCTTGCCCAGGCGCGCGTTCAGGCTGCGCTCGAGCTCGCCGGCTGCGGTCTTGGCGCGTACCAGGTCGACGATGAAGGCCTTGTGCTGGAAGTTGCCCAGCGTGCCGGCCGTCACGCCGCGGCCGTCGATCTCGCTCGGGATCGTCAGCTCGAAACCGAGCAGCCTTTCCTTGTCGGTGCCATCCCACAGCCGCGGGCCGATGCGCAGGGTCACGTCCTCGTTGAGCAGGGTCACCTTCGGGATGCGCTGCGCGGGATTGAGCAGCGCCTGCATCGACAGCGTGTACAGCTTGAAGCGCCCGTCGACGCTCGGGTCGTACTCGAAGCAGGCGGGCTGGCGCTCGGCGGGGAGCAACTTGACGTTGCTCGCGTCGACGTAGCGCGGACGCTGGGCATAGAAGTCGTTGGCGGCGTTGCGCGGCTTGCCGCACAGCTCGGGGCCGAGCGCGTTGTTGTGCAGAAAGGGGGCGTGCGCCCACAGGTTGAGCAACGAGATGTTGCGGTAGTAGCCGCGACCTCCGTCGCCGGGCTCTTTCACGTTGGGGTCGGGCGGCTGCGCGCGCAGGGTCTCGGAGCCGTATTCCTGCCAGACGTGGCCGGCCATGTGGTTCGAGTGCAGGGCGCGGCAGCGGAAGGTGCCGACCTCGGACACCGCGGTGGGGCCATCGTTGCCCAGCCAGTCCTCGCGCAGGCCGGTCTTGAGATCCAGCTTGTGGAAGTCGAGTCCGGCAAGCTGGCCGGTCGCCGCCTCGGGCTGACTCGAGTGGCAGCGGGCGCAGCCGCTGGCGAACACTTCGCGGCCGCGGGCGACCGCGCCCGCGCCGAACTCGCGCTCGAGATCGGCGATCAGGTCCTGGTCGGTGTAGCGCGCGCCGGGGTTGGCTGCGCGCAGCATGTTCTCGCGTGCCACGCGCAGGTCGGTGGCGTTGCCCTCGGCCGACATGAAGAAGTCGAGGATGTTTGCCAGGCGGTCTTCGATCGCGCGGAAGTTCGGGCAGTCGCGCCGGCACTGGCCGATGTCGAAGGGCGTCTGGCCGAAGCCGCGTTGCTGCGGATCGAGCTGGCGCAGGTCGGCGAGGTGATTCACCCAGCACTGCTCGGAGCAAGAGCCGATGTTGAAGTAGACGCGCTGGATGGCCTCGAGCGCGCCGATCGAGTCCTCACCGCCCTTGAGGATGTGATGCACGGCCTCCTTCTGCAGGGACTTCTCCCAGCACTTGCCGTCGCGGCCCGGCTCGCACCAGCATTTCGCCTCGTCCGCGCCCTTGGGGCAGGCGGCCGTCTTGCGCCACTTGATCACGGACTCGTTGGCGAAGGTCGGGCGCTTGGCGAGGTTGATCAGCGCATTGATCGTGCCGGGGTTGTTCACCTGGTCGGTCGGAATCGCCGAGGTGTCGCTGGTTCCCGGCCGGGCATGGGCGAACATCTGCCATTCGAGGGTGTTCGACGCCATGCCCGAGACCATGATCTCGGAGACGCGGGTGTATTGGTTGCCGACCAGGCCCTTGATGTTTTCCCACGCCGGGCGCGCCGGGTCGGCGGGCGGATTGAGCGGATCGAAGGCGATATGGCACGAACCGCAGGAGGTGCCGATGAGGAAGGGCGGTTCGATCGCGCCGTCCTGGAGGTGTGAGCGTGCGGCCTCGCCGCGTCCGCCGGCGGCGGCGATCGGCCGGTTGTAGCCTTCCCAGGTGGCCGTGCTGCCGTTGAGCTTCAGCCACGCGTCGCGGTCGAAGCGCGGATTGGGAAACTTGCGGATGCCGAGGGCGCCGGTCGAGGTGCCGAAGCGCAGGTCGCAGGCGTCGTGGCGCTGGTCGGCGGGACCATGCACGTCGTCGGCCTGCAGCGGCGCATCGCGAAAGTCGCAGGCCGGATCGCGGTAGCCGCTGCGCCCGACATGGGCGAGCAGTTCCTCGTCGCCCGGACACCAGTCGAAGCCGTAGGTCTCGTCCAGGCTCTTCGCCGGACAGTCCGGGCTGCCGGGCACGCAGCAGGCCGGGTCGTTGATGATGCCCCAGGCGCGGAAGCGGTCGCCGCGCTCGTCGCTGCGCAGCACGCGGAACCAGTCGATCAACACGCCGACCCGCTGCTGGAACACGTAGGTATGGAAGCGCTCGTTGCCGGCGGTGGCCTTGAACCAGATCAGGCGTCCGGCGCATTCGGACGCGTTCAGCCCTTCGCGCGCGCACGCTTCATAGTACGGCAGGTCCTGGTCATGAACCTTCGCTGGCGTCGACACGGGTGGGACGGCGGGCGTATCGGCAAATGCCACGGGGAGGGGCGCGGCGAGCATGGCGGCGATGAAGACCATGGCAGCCAACAGCACCTGCGATGAGGGGCGAATCATGTTCGTTCTCCTGCTCGGTTGAGTCGGCAGGGACGAAGACGCCCGTGTCGGACGCCCGCAGCGATGCGCGGTGCAGATGACCGGGCATGGCGACACCCGGCTTCTGCGGCCTGCGCAGCGAAGCTCTCTGTCGGTTCTCGGCGCGCGTTACAGCGTGTCCGCGGCGCGCGCTTCATTCATTTGTGGTACTTCCGTGATAGCAGGAAAGCCGGCGTTTGCAAACCGCGCACAGCGCTTGCAGCAAGCGCCGGGGGCGCAGATGGAAAAACGCCCCGCACAGCGACTGTGCAGGGCGTTCGGTGGGGCGCAGGCGGGGCAGTGCTCAGGCGTCGGCCGCCTTGGCCGCGCGCTTGCGGTCGGTTTCCTTCAGGTGACGCTTGCGCAGGCGGATGCTCTTGGGCGTGATCTCGACCAGTTCGTCGTCGGCGATGAACTCGATCGCGGATTCCAGCGTCAGCGCGATCGGCGTGATCAGGCGCACGGCTTCGTCGGTGCCCGATGCGCGCACGTTGGTGAGCTGCTTGCCCTTGATCGGGTTCACGACGAGATCGTTGTCGCGGGTGTGGATGCCGATGATCATGCCCTCGTACAGCGCATCACCCGGGCTCACGAACATGCGGCCGCGGTCCTGCAGGTTCCACAGCGCGTAGGCCACCGCGTCGCCGTCGTTCTGCGAGATCAGCACGCCGTTGCGGCGCTCGGCCATCGCGCCGGCCATCGGGCCGTAGTCGTCGAACACGTGGCTGGCCAGCCCGGTACCGCGCGTCATGGTGAGGAATTCGCCCTGGAAGCCGATCAGGCCGCGGGCAGGGATGCGGTACTCGAGGCGCACGCGACCCTTGCCGTCCGGCTGCATGTCCTGCAGTTCGCCACGGCGGCGGCCGAGTTCTTCCATCACGCCGCCCTGGTGGTCTTGCTCGACGTCGACCGTCAGCATTTCGTACGGCTCACACTTCACGCCGTCGATTTCCTTGTACACCACGCGCGGGCGGCCGACGGCGAGTTCGAAACCTTCGCGGCGCATGTTCTCGAGCAGGATGGTCAGGTGCAGTTCGCCGCGACCGGCCACCTCGAACACGTCCGAGTCACCGGTGTAGGTGACGCGCAGGGCGACGTTCTTGAGCAGTTCCTTTTCCAGGCGCTCGCGGATCTGGCGGCTGGTGACGTACTTGCCTTCGCGACCGGCCAGCGGCGAGGTGTTGACCATGAAGTTCATGGTCAGCGTCGGCTCGTCCACCGCGATCGGGGTCATGCCTTCGAGGCGCTCCGGGTCGCACAGCGTGACACCGATGTTGACCTGCGGAATGCCCGCGATCAGGACGATGTCTCCGGCCTCGGCCAATTCCGACGGTTTGCGCTCCAGCCCCTCGAAGGTGAGGATCTGGCTGACCTTGCCCTTGCCGCGGTTCTCGTCGCCGTACATGACCACCACTTCCTGGTTCGGACGCACGCGGCCACGCTTGATGCGGCCGATGCCAAGCTGGCCCATGTAGGTGGAGTAGTCGAGCGAGCAGACCTGGATCTGCAGCGGGCCGTCGGCGTCCACCTGGGGTGCAGGCACGTGCTCGAGGATGGCCTCGAACAGCGGGCGCATGTCCGTGCGCTCGTCGTTCTCGTTGATCACCGCGAAGCCGTTGAGGCCGGAGGCGTAGATCACCGGGAAGTCGAGCTGCTCTTCGGTGGCGCCGAGCTTGTCGAAGAGGTCGAAGGTGTGGTTGATCACCCAGTCCGGACGCGCACCCGGGCGGTCGATCTTGTTGACGACGACGATCGGCTTGAGACCGAGCGCGAGCGCCTTGCGGGTGACGAAGCGGGTCTGCGGCATCGGGCCTTCGACGGCATCGACCAGCAGCAGAACGCTGTCGACCATCGACAGCACGCGCTCGACCTCGCCGCCGAAGTCAGCGTGTCCCGGGGTGTCGACGATGTTGATGTGGGTGTCGCCGTACTGGATCGCGCAGTTCTTCGACAGGATCGTGATGCCGCGTTCCTTCTCGATGTCCCCCGAGTCCATGACGCGTTCGGCGACCTGCTGGTTCTCGCGGAAGGTGCCGGATTGGCGCAGCAGTTGGTCGACGAGGGTGGTCTTGCCGTGGTCGACGTGGGCGATGATGGCGATGTTGCGAATGGCGCGGGACATGGAGGCGGGAAGTCTTTGAAAGGACGAGGATTCTAACATGGGCTGCGGCGCCGCAGCATGGAATTCTCGAGGATTCCGGGGGGCGTGATAGAATCGCGCGCCCAGCTTGAAGAGGACCAGGAATGCTAGCGATCATCGGCGGCAGCGGACTCACCCAGTTGTCGAACATGGAGATCGAGCGCCGTGAGGTTGCGCGCACGCCGTATGGCGAGCCTTCGGGCGCGCTGGCCTTCGGCCGCATGTGCAACGAACCGGTGGTGTTTCTCGCCCGCCACGGCTACGGCCACACGATTCCCCCGCACCTGGTCAATTACCGCGCCAACATCTGGGCGTTGAAGGAAGCCCGCGTCACCGGCATCGTGTCGGTGGCCTCGGTCGGCGGCATCCGGGCCGACCTCGCGCCCGGCACGCTGATCGTGCCGGACCAGATCATCGACTACACCTGGGGCCGCAACAGCACGTTCTTCGAGGGCGGCGACACCCCGGTGCGCCACATCGACTTCACCCATCCGTATGACGAACCCCTGCGTCGGCGCCTGCTGGCGGCAATCCACGCCGCGGGCGACAGCGCGGTCGATGGCGGCGTCTATGCGAGCACGCAGGGGCCGCGCCTGGAGACGGCTGCGGAAATCAACCGCCTCGAGCGCGACGGCGCCGACATCGTCGGCATGACCGGCATGCCCGAGGCCGCGCTCGCCCGCGAGCTCGAACTGCCATACGCAGCCATCAGCGTGGTGGTGAATTACGCCGCCGGGCGCTCGTCGAGCGAGCATGGCATCCACTTCGACGACATCGAGCTGGTGTTGCAGGAATCCATGGTGCGGGTGCGCAACGTGCTCGAGTGCTTGTGTCATGTTTGAGGTCGCAGACGAATGAAACGCGTTGAAAGTGCTTTCGAGCACGTGCTTTTCACCAGCCGCTGGCTGATGGCGCCGGTGTACTTCGGCCTGGTGCTGGCGATGGTGTTGCTGCTGGTGAAGTTCGGCAAGGAGCTCCTGGGCCTGTTCGCGCACATCTGGACGGCCTCGGGCAGCGAGCTGATCATCGGCGTGCTGTCGCTGGTGGACGTGGCGCTGATCATGAACCTGCTGATCATCATCATCTTCAGCGGCTACGAGAACTTCGTTTCCAAGATGGATGACCTGCATTCGCACCAGGACCGCCCTGAGTGGATGGGGCACATCGGCTTTTCCGACCTCAAGCTCAAGCTGATCGGTTCGATCGTGGCGATCTCCGGGATCGAGCTGCTCAAGGCCTTCATGAATGCGCACAACCTTACCGACCGCCAGCTCGGCTGGATGGTCGGCATCCATGTGACCTTCCTGTTCTCCGGGCTGCTCTACGCCGCCATGGACCGGCTCGCGGGCAAGGGACACTGACGCGTTCCGGCCTGCGCTCGGGCACGTGTTACGGCCGGGTTGCTGCGGCCGTCGTCGCTAAACCTGCAGCCGATCGAGCAGTTCGCGCTCGATCTTGAGCACCTGCGCGTCCTGCGCCAGCGTCTGCCCGGTGAGCAGGAAGGTGTCTTCCACGCGCTCGCCCAGGGTGGCGATCTTCGCGGTGTGCAGGCGGATGCCATGATCGGCCAGTACCGATGCGACGTCGAAAAGCAGGCCGGGACGGTCGGCCGCGGTGAGCGAGAGCACATGATGGCGACCCGCTTCGTCGGGGCGGATGCTGACCTCGGGGGTGATCGGGAAGTGCTTGACGTGGCGTGACATGCGGCCGCGCGACGGGCGTTCGGGCACGCCGGGCTGCTGCAGGCGCGCGCACAGCTCGTGCTCGATGAGGTTCACGATGTCGCGGTAGGCGGCCTGGTGGCCCGGATCCTGCAGCATGAAGCTGTCGAGCGCGTAGCCGTGGCGGGTGGTGTGGACCTTGGCGTCCAGGATGGTGAAGCCCATGCGTCCGAAGAAACCGGTAAGGCGCACGAACAGGTCCTTCTGGTCGCGGGTGAACACCATGACCTGCACGCCATCCTCGTCTTCGGCGACGCGCGCCTTGACCACCGGTTCGTCGCTGGTGCTGCGGTAGTACAGCACCCGGGTGTGCCAGGCGATCTCCTCGGCCGAATGACGCATGAAGTACACCGGGTCGAGCCGCTCCCATAGATCGTCCTCGACGCCCGGGCGCAGGCCGTGGAAGCGCAACTGCCGGCGCGCATCCTCCAGGCGCCCGTCGAGGCCGAGCGCCTCCTGCGGCGTGGCACCACGCAAGAGACGCTGGGTGGCGAAGAACAGGTCTTCGAGCAGCTTGCCCTTCCAGCCGTTCCACACCTTGGGGCTGGTGCCGCGCACATCGGCATGGGTAAGCAGGTAGAGCGCGGTCAGCCGCCGCTCGTCGCCGACGATCGCGGCGAAGCGCTCGATGACCTCCGGGTCCGAGGTGTCTTCCTTCTGCGCGACGCGCGACATCGTGAGGTGCTGTTCGACTAGCCAGACCACGAGCGCGGTGTCCGCGGGCGCAAGCCCGTGAACGGTGCAGAACTCGCGTGCATCGACCATGCCGAGTGTCGAATGATCCCCGCCGCGGCCCTTGGCAATGTCGTGGAAGAGGGCGGCGATGTAGAGCAGCCAATGGCGCTCGAAGGCGATGATCAGCCGCGTCATCAGCGGGTATTCATGCGCGTGCTCACCCATCGTGAAGCGGCGCACATTGCGCAGCACCATCAGGATGTGCTGGTCGACCGTGTAGACGTGGAAGAGATCGTGCTGCATCTGGCCGACGATGCGTCGCCACGCCGGGATGTAGCGCGACAGGATGCCGTACTCGTTCATCTTGCGGAACACGCGCACGATGCCGCGCTTCTGCTGCAGGATCTGCAGGAAGAGTTCGCGGTGCTCGGGTCGGGCACGGAAGGCGGCATTCACGCGGTTGCGGTTGATCCACAGCGCGCGCAGGGTGCGGGCCGTCATGCCCTTGAGCTCGGAGCGCTGCTGCAACAGCAGGAAGCATTCGAGCAGGGCCGATGGGTGGCGCTCGAAGACGTCTTCGTGACGAATGTCGAGCAGTTCGCGCACGACCTGGAAGCGCGCGTTGACGACGATCGCCGCACCGCGGTCGGGGAAGATCACGCTGCCGTAGTTCTGCACCAGCACGGTGTTCAACTGCATCACCATCTTGGCGGTGACGTAATAGCGCTGCATCAGCACTTCGGAGGCGCGGCGCGTGGCGGTGGACTCGATGTCGAGCACCCGCGCGATCTTTTCCTGGTGATCGAACAGCAGGCGATCCTCGGCGCGGCCGGTGAGGTAATGCAGCCGGATCCGCAGGTGCTGCAGGAAGCGCTCGACGTTGCGCAGTTCGCTCGCTTCGCTGGCGGTGATCAGGCGGCGGCGGGCGAGGTCGCGCCAGCTCAGGCCAAGGCCGGCCGCGCGGGCAATCCAGCCCAGCATCTGCAGGTCGCGCAGCCCGCCGGGGCTTTCCTTGCAGTTGGGCTCGAGCGCATACGGCGTCTCGTTGAAGCGCGCATAGCGTTGCTCCTGCTCGAGCACCTTGGCCTTGTAGAACGCGCGTACATCGAGCGTGTCGCGGTAGCGGCTGAGCAGTTCGCCGAACAGGCTGGCATTGCCGGTCAGCAGCCGGGCTTCGAGCAGGCTGGTCTGCACGGTGATGTCGTCGGCCGCGGCGATCATGCACTCATCGACCGTGCGCACGGAATGGCCGATCTCGAGCCCCATGTCCCACAGCCCGCCGACCAGGGTGGACAGGCGCGCCTGCATGGCTGCGTCGGGGGGCTCGGGGAGCAGGATCAGCAGATCGACGTCCGACGCCGGGAACAACTCGCCGCGGCCATAGCCGCCGACCGCCACCACGGCCGCCGCGGCCGGCATCTGGCAGGTCGACCAGAGTCGGGCAATCTCCCGATCGACGAGCGCAGCGCGCCCCTTGAGCACGGTGGCGGTGTGCGGGCGTGCCTCGTAATCGGCACGCAACGCGGCCATGCCTTCCGCCATGCGCTTGCGTGCCTCGACCAGCGCGGGTTGCAGGGAGAGGGTCAGCGCGTCGTTCATGGCGTCGGTTCCAGGGTGTGTCGCGCAGGCTAGCGGGGCGCGCGCTCAGGCGAACTGGGCCGCGACCACTGCGGGCGGGCGCGGGGCCTTCGCGGACAAGGTCAGCACCTCGACCCCGATCTCGGTGACGACGACGGTGTGTTCCCATTGCGCCGAGAGGCTGCGGTCCTTGGTCACGATGGTCCACCCGTCGGGCAGCTCGGAGATTGCGGCCTTGCCGGCGTTGATCATCGGCTCGATGGTGAAGATCATTCCCGGCTTCAGCTCGGGGCCGGTGCCGGCCTTGCCGTAGTGCAGCACCTGCGGCTCCTCGTGGAACTTGCGGCCGATGCCGTGGCCGCAGAACTCACGCACGACCGAGAAGCCGTTGCCTTCGGCGTGCTTCTGGATCACTGCCCCAATGTCGCCCAGCCGCCCGCCCGGCTTGACCGCGGCGATGCCCAGCCACATGCATTCGTAGGTGATCTGGGTCAGGCGTCTTGCGATGATGCTCGCCGCCGCTTCGCCCCCAACCATGAACATGCGGCTGGTGTCGCCGTGGAAGCCGTCCTTGATCACCGTGATGTCGATATTGACGATGTCGCCCTTCTTGAGCGCCTTGTCGCCCGGCACGCCATGGCACACCTGGTGGTTGATCGAGGTGCAGATCGACTTGGGGTAGGGGCTGTACCCGGGCGGGGCGTAGTTGAGCGGCGCGGGAATGGTGTTCTGCACATTGACCATGTAATCGTGGCACAGGCGGTCGAGTTCGCCGGTGGTCACGCCCGGCTTGACGTGGGGCTCGATGTAGTCGAGGACCTCGGCGGCCAGCCTGCAGGCCACGCGCATTTGCTCGATCTCTTCCGCAGTCTTGATGGCGATGCTCATTGTGTCTTCTTCTGGAACGGGGCTGGAAAGGATCAAGGCTATCGCATGCACCCCCTGCCCGGCAAACCCGGGACGGCGCACGCCTTGAGTCTCGTCATCTACCCGTGCTAATATCGCCGGCTTGTCTGCACAAGCAGGCAAAATCCGCACGTCCCGTGGCAAAGGGTCCATCCGGAGTACGCGAATGAAGGCACCGCAATCGGTCCCGTTCGACGTGTTTCAGGTGGCGTATTCGCGGAGCAGGCCGGCGCACCGCGCCGACTTGTTCAGCAACCACGGGGCGGAGGTTTGAACCCTTTACAAGCTTGGAGTTACACATGTCCGTCACGATGCGTCAGATGCTGGAAGCCGGCGTCCACTTCGGTCACCAGACCCGCTTCTGGAACCCGCGCATGGCCCCCTACATCTTCGGCCAGCGCAACAAGATCCACATCGTCAACCTCGAGAAGACGATGGTGAAGTACAACGAAGCGATCGACTTCGTTCGCAAGCTCGCCGCCAACCGCGGCAACATCATGTTCGTCAGCACCAAGCGCCAGGCGCGCGAGATCATCGCCGAGGAAGCGCAGCGCGCCGGCATGCCCTTTGTTGACGAGCGCTGGCTCGGCGGCATGCTGACCAACTTCAAGACCGTCAAGCAGTCGATCAAGCGCCTCAAGGAAGTCGAGGCGATGATGGAAGACGGCTCGGCCGAGCGCCTGTCCAAGCGCGAAGCGCTGACCGTGCGCCGCGAGCTCGACAAGCTGAAGAAGTCGATCGGTGGCATCAAGGACATGGGCGGGCTGCCCGATGCTCTGTTCGTGATCGACGTCGGCTACCACAAGATCGCGATCACCGAAGCGAAGAAGCTCGGCATCCCGGTCGTCGCCGTGGTCGATACCAATCACTCGCCCGAAGGCGTTGATTACGTGATCCCGGGTAACGACGACTCCTCGCGCGCCATTCGCCTTTACGCCCGTGGCGTGGCCGACGCGGTGCTGCAGGGCCGCAGCCAGGTGCTGCAGGAAATCGTCGATGCCGGCGGCGACGAATTCGTCGAAGTCGAAGAAGGCACGCAGGAACAGGCCTGATCGATGACAGACGGGGCCGCGAGGCCCCGTTTGCAATCCGGGCGGCGGCTCGCCTCGCCGACGGACCCCCGCAGCTTTTGGACACAGTGCAGCCGCCTCTGATGCGCCACTGTGTCGTGACTCAAGACGTTAAACCCAAGATACTCAGGAGCTAGCATGGCGGAAATCACCGCAAGCATGGTCAAGGAACTGCGCGAGAAGACTGACGCGCCGATGATGGAATGCAAGAAGGCGCTGACCGAAGCGGCCGGCGACATGGGCAAGGCCGAAGAGATCCTGCGCGTCAAGCTGGGCAACAAGGCCTCCAAGGCCGCGTCCCGCGTGGCCGCCGAAGGTGTGGTCGGGATCAACATCTCGGCCGATGGCAAGCTCGGCTCGATCATCGAAGTGAACTGCGAGACCGACTTCGTCGCCAAGAACGACGACTTCCTGGCCCTGGTGCAGAACTGCGCCGGCCTCGTCTCGGCGAACAACCCGGCCGACGTGGCCGCCCTGTCGGCGCTGCCGATGGGCGAGGGCACCGTCGAGTCCACCCGTACCGCGCTGGTCGGCAAGATCGGCGAGAACATGTCGATCCGCCGCTTCACGCGCGTCGAGGCCAAGGGCAGCCTGTTCTCCTACATCCACGGCGGCGCCAAGATCGGCGTGCTGCTCGATCTGGTCGGCGGCGATGAGCAGTTGGGCAAGGACATCGCGATGCACATCGCCGCGTCCAAGCCCAAGGCGCTGGACGCCTCGGGCGTGTCGCAGGACCTGATCGATGCCGAGCGCCGTATCGCCATCGAGAAGGCCCGCGCCGACAACAAGCCCGAAGCGATGCTGGAGAAGATCGCCGACGGCACCGTGCAGAAATTCCTGAAGGACGTCACGCTGCTGGCCCAGGTCTTCGTCAAGGCCGAGGACGGCAAGCAGACCATCGAGCAGTTGCTCAAGGCCAAGGGAGCTTCGGTCGCCGGCTTCACGCTGTACATCGTTGGCGAGGGCATCGAGAAGAAAGTGACCGACTTCGCTGCCGAAGTGGCCGAGCAGGCTGCCGCTGCCGCCAAGAAGTAAGGAGAGGACATGTCCGCCGCCTACAAGCGCATCCTGCTGAAGCTATCCGGCGAAGCCCTGATGGGTGACGACGCCTATGGCATCAACGAGGACGTGGTCACCCGCATCGTTTCCGAAATCGCCGAGATCACGCGTCTCGGGGTCCAGGTCGGCGTGGTGATCGGCGGCGGCAACATCTTCCGTGGCATGAAGGGCGCAGCGTCCGGCATGGACCGCGCCACGGCCGACTACATGGGCATGCTGGCCACCGTGATGAACGCGATGGCGCTGGCCGACGCCATGCGCCGCATGGATGTGCCCGCTCGGGTGCAATCGGCGCTGCGCATCGACCAGGTCGTCGAGCCCTACATCCGTGGGCGGGCGATCCGTCACCTGGAAGAGGGGCGGGTGGTGATCTTCGCCGCCGGCACCGGCAACCCATTCTTCACCACCGACACCGCTGCTGCGCTGCGCGGCGCCGAAATCGGCGCGCAGATCGTGCTCAAGGCCACCAAGGTTGATGGGGTATACACTGCCGATCCGAAGAAGGATCCGCACGCCCAGCGCTATCATCGCATCAGCTTCGATGAGGCCATCGGCCGTAACCTGGCGGTGCTGGATTCGACCGCGTTCGCGCTTTGTCGCGACCAGAAACTGCCGATCAACGTGTTCTCGATCTTCAAGGCCGGTGCGCTCAAGCGCGTGGTCATGGGCGAAGACGAAGGCACGCTGGTCCATTCCTGAACCCTGGAGAATGTGCGCATGATCCCCGAACTCAAGAAGAACGCCGAAAGCAAGATGCAGAAGTCGGTCGAGGCGCTCAAGGCCGACCTCGCCAAGGTGCGCACCGGTCGCGCCCACACCGGCCTGCTCGATCACGTCATGGTCGACTACTACGGCTCGATGGTGCCGGTGAACCAGGTCGCCAACATTACCCTGATCGATTCGCGCACCATCGGCGTGCAGACATGGGAAAAGCCGATGCTGGGCAAGGTCGAGAGGGCGATTCGTGACAGCGATCTCGGCCTCAATCCGGCGAACATGGGCGAGTTGCTGCGCGTACCGATGCCGGCGCTGACCGAAGACCGTCGCCGCGACCTCACCAAGGTGGTTCGTCATGAGGGCGAGGCTACCAAGATCGCCATCCGCAACCTGCGCCGCGATGCCAACCAGCAGCTGAAGGATGCGGTGAAGGACAAGACGATCTCCGAGGATGACGAGCGTCGCGCCGAGGACGAGATCCAGAAGCTCACCGACAAGTACGTCACCGAAATCGACAAGCTGCTCGCCCAGAAAGAACAGGAACTGATGCAGATCTGATCCTGCCGGGATCGGCTGTTCCCGCATTGGGTTCGACAGGAGGCAGATCATGACCGGCGGTCGTTTCAGAAGCTCCACCCGGGACATTCCCGAGGTGTCGGCGGTGCCCCGGCATATCGCCATCATCATGGACGGCAACGGGCGTTGGGCGCGCAAGCGCCTGATGCCGCGTGTTGCCGGACATTCGCGCGGGGTCGAGGCGCTGCGTTCGGTCATTCGCGGCTGCATCGAGCGGGGCGTCGAGTACCTCACCGTGTTCGCGTTCAGCTCCGAGAACTGGCGCCGCCCGCAGGATGAGGTCTCCTTCCTGATGCAGTTGTTCCTCAAGTCGCTGCAGAAGGAAGTGGCGCGGCTGCACGAGAACGGAATTCGTTTCCGCGTCATCGGCGATCTGTCGCGCTTCGACGCCGCGCTCGTCAAGGTGATCCAGGACGCCGAGGCCCTGACTGCAGGGAATCAGCGCTTCAACCTGACGGTCGCCGCGAACTACGGCGGTCGCTGGGACATCATGAACGCGATGTCGCGCCTGATGGCGCGCGATCCCGAGCGTCGCGACGGCTTCAGCGAAGACGAACTCGCGAGCGAACTCTCCATGCACTTCGCCCCGGAGCCGGATCTGTTCATCCGCACGGGCGGCGAGAAGCGGATCAGCAACTTTCTCCTCTGGCAACTGGCGTACACCGAGCTCTTCTTCACCGACGTGCTGTGGCCCGACTTCGATGCCGCTGCGCTCGGTGACGCGATCGCGTCCTATCAGGGCCGGGAGCGTCGCTTCGGGCGCACGAGCGAACAACTCAAGGCAGCCGCAGGGCAGGGCACCGATGCTTAGGGACCGGGTCATCACCGCGCTCCTGCTCCTCGCGGGCTTGCTGGCTGCCGTTTTCCTGCTGCCGGCGGTCGGGTGGATGCTGCTGTGCGCCGCGCTCTGCGCCGCTGCTGCCTGGGAGTGGGGTGGGCTCGCGCGCTTCGAGCGCCCGCTGCGCATGACGACCTCGATCGTATTCGGCGTGACCTGCGTGATGGTGGGTTTTCCGGCCGGGCTCGGCGATGGCAGCCTGTCCGGCGCCATCCTGCTTGTCCCGCTCTACCTCGTCAGCGCCTTGTTCTGGGTGGTGGTGGTGCCGGTATGGCTGGCGCGCAAGTGGACGCTCTCCAGCCCCACGGCGGCGTCGCTGATCGGTTTCGTCGTGCTGATTCCGACCGCGCTGGCGATGATGCACCTGCGCACGCTCGGGCCCTGGGTGCTGCTCGGCACCATGGCCGTGGTCTGGGTCGCCGACATTTCCGCCTACTTCTC
>JAANMY010000683.1_pt1 | contig 45373 bp, 29 predicted proteins | sample 7279691 | NCBI WGS metagenome assembly JAANMY01 (sample SAMN14094543, study PRJNA606508) | bioreactor metagenome | isolation source: A lab-scale SPAN reactor treating ammonium-rich wastewater day 388 | place: Ireland: Galway | collected 2018-02-07 | reverse complement strand
GGCTTGCCCACCCGCACCTTAAGCTTAAAGTCCTCTTTTAAGCGGTGCGTCTTAACTTCGAGATGCAGGATCCCCATCCCATTCATGAGCGTTTGCCCCGTCTCGCTGTCGACGTACCATCGAAACGTGGGGTCTTCCCGAGTGAGCAGATGCAGCGTATTCTCAAGTTTGGCCTTATCGGAGGAACTTTCCGGTTCAACGGACATGCTGACCACGGTTTCCGCGAACTTGATTTGTTCGAGCAGAATGGGGTGCTGCGGATCGCACAGCGTGTCGCCGGTGATGGACTCCTTAGGCCCGGTGGCCGCTACGATGTCTCCCGCACTGGCCGCGTCGAGAATGTCCTTGTTGCTGGGATCGGCATGCACGTGGTAGAGTTTGGTCAGAAACTCCTTGCATTCGCGGCCTGGATTGAAAACGCGGCTGTTGGCTTTTACATGCCCCGAGTAAATCCGCAAGTAGAAGAGTTCGCCATGTGGATCGGCTTGAATCTTAAAGACCAAAGCGGCAAAGGGTTCTTGGCTGTCGGGCTTGCGCGTTTCGTCTTTGTCTTTTTTCGGATGCCTTCCCACCACGGGTGGACGATCCAGCGGACTAGGCAAATAACGAATCACGCCATCCAAGAGAAGCTGCACGCCCATGTGTTCGCGGCCTGAGCCGCAAAATACCGGTTGAATCTCGTTCCGCAGCGTCCGTTGCCGAATGAGCTGGATCACGGGTTCGGGCGGCACCTCCTTCCCCTCCAGCAAGGAAGAAGTGATCAAATCCTCGTCATCTTTCTCGGTGAGAATATCCAACAGCTTCTCACGATAGCGCTGCGCTTCCTGCAGCAGCGATTCGGGGATAGGCTCGCGGCGCAGCGTCTTGCCATCGTTGCGGCCCGGCTGGCTGGCCGTGAAATAACAGGCTTCCATGGCGATTAGATCGACGACCCCGCAAAACGGGCGGTCGCTGTCCTTGATCGACCCGCTGCCGATGGGCATGGTGACGGGAACCGGCCGCGCCTGCAGGCGCTGCTGCACTTGCGCGCACGCATGGTCGAAATGCGCGCCAACGATGTCCATTTTGTTGATGAAGATTAGCCGTGGAACGTTATATTTGTCGGCTTGCCGCCATACGGTTTCGGATTGTGCTTCAACCCCTTTTTGGGCGTCAAAGACCACGATGGCGCCGTCCAGGACGCGCAAGGAGCGCTCCACTTCGGCCGTGAAATCGACATGTCCGGGGGTATCGATCAAGTTGACTTGATAACCGTGCCATTGCATGGGCACGCAGGCGCTTTGAATGGTGATCCCTTTTTCGCGCTCCAGATCCATCCAATCGGTTTCGGTCGTGCCCTCATCCACGCCACCCAGGCGATGAATGGCCCCCGCATAGTAGAGCATGTGCTCGGTCGTGGTGGTTTTGCCGGCATCGATATGGGCGATGACGCCGATATTGCGGATGAGGTGAAGATTATGTTGACGACCACCGGCCATGTTCACCCTATCCAATGAAGAAGGCATCGGGCAAACCGCATCAGTTGGGCGTGGTTCCTGATGGTGCTTGCCGGATGCCTTGCGTGCCCCGCGTGCGCGTCACGATTACCAGGCAAAATGGCTAAAGGCCTTATTGGCTTCGGCCATTTTGATGGTTTGTTCCCGTTTCGACATGGCCTCGCCTTCGCGGCGATACGCGGACATCAACTCTTCCGCGAGCCGCAAATACATCGGCTTGCCTTTTTTCCCTCGGGCCGACCCGATGATCCAACGAAACGCAAGGCTTTGTTTGCGCTGCGGATTGACGGGCATCGGGACCTGGTACGTCGCCCCACCCACGCGGCGGGAGCGAACTTCGAGGGTCGGTTTCACGTTTTCCACCGCTTGCTCGAATACTTCCACGGGATTGGCTTCTCTCATACGGGCCTTGATCTGATCCAAGGCGCGATAAAAGACCTGCTGGGCCACGGATTTTTTGCCGTCCCACATCAGGCAATTAATGAATTTGCTCGCCAGCAGCGAATTAAAAACCGGGTCTGGCTTCAAGGTTTCAGCGCTGGCCGTTCGTTTCTTCAATGCCATGGAATACTTCTCTCGATCAAGGCTTCAAATGCCGGGTTCATGCGAACTTTTATTGTAGCAACTCCATCGGCTCGTGGTCAGTTGCGCGACGGAATTGGGCCTCCACAAGGCGACCGGCTCGGTTCGACGCTGATGACCTCGCCCGTCGGGTGAAAGTGAATGGCGTGATATTTGCCGCAGCCATAGCAAGGAGCGTCGGTCTTGGCGGTAATTCGAGGTCCCGCTGCCAAGCTTGCTCCGCTGCAGTGGACCGTGAGATAAGTGATTTGATCACAATGCGTGCAAGCGAACGACAAATCCAATAATAGCTCAGTCATGTTTCTGGGCTCATCAAGGAAGTGCGGATGAAAACCATCGATGACGACGACGTTCGGAGTCAAACTGCGGGCAGCAGTCGATCCGGAACCAAGGAGGCGCGCTATTTGCCGCCGCGCTTGGCACCGTACTTCGAGCGAGCTTGCTTGCGGTCCGCGACGCCCTGCGAATCGAGCACGCCGCGAACGATGTGATAGCGCACTCCGGGGAGATCGCGCACGCGGCCTCCCCGAACGAGAACGACTGAGTGTTCTTGCAAATTGTGGCCTTCGCCGGGAATGTAGGCCGTGACTTCGATGCCGTTCGACAAACGAACGCGCGCCACCTTCCGCAAGGCGGAATTGGGTTTCTTGGGAGTCATCGTCTTCACTTGCAGACAAACACCCCGCTTTTGCGGGCATGCTTGCATCGCTGGATGCTTCGCGCGGCGATGCTGCGGCACTCGCGCGCGTTTGACTAGCTGATTAATCGTCGGCATACACTCTTTCCGTTTCACGTCTTGTTGAATTCCATGCCCTGGTCGATGTTAGCGACCGCGGGCCTGGTGCATTTACAGGGCTGAAAAAGCAATCGTACAGTCAAATCAACCAACGTCAAGTAGATATTTGACGCCGTGAACAAGGGCTTCATTATTCGATGGCCGCCGTCTCCACGACCGCCTTGGGCTTGACCGGCGGCGCGATCGCGCTGTCGGGCAAGCCAAGTTCGGGATTGATTTTCACTTCGGAATCCAAATGCGTCTTGAAGCCCGTCCCTGCCGGGATCAAGTGGCCAAGAATGACGTTTTCCTTGAGCCCCACGAGATTGTCCTTCTTGCCAGCGAGGGCCGCCTCGGTCAGCACTTTGGTGGTTTCCTGGAAGCTCGCGGCGGAGATGAAGCTTTCGGAAGAAACGGCCGCCTTGGTAATCCCCAACAATTGCACGCTGCACGTGGACAATTGCGGATGCGACCAACTCGGCGCCTTGCCGCCTTCATCCTCGACCCGCGCCTTCTCTTGTTCGTAAGTCTGTTTATCGAGGATGTCGCCCGCCTTGAATTGCGAATCGCCGGGGTCCTTCACCTTGACGCATTTCTTCAACCGTTCGTTGGTTTCTCGGAAAATAAAGCGGTCGATCATGGCCCCGGGCAGCAATTTCGTGTCGCCCACCTCCTCGACGCGAACCTTGCGCAGCATTTGCGCGATGATGATTTCGATGTGTTTATCATCGATATCGACGCGCTGACTGCGATAGACGTTTTGAATTTCTTGCAGCAGGTATTGTTGAAGGGCTTCCGTCCCACTGATGCGCAAGATGTCGTGAGGCACGAGCGGCCCCGCCACCAGCGGCTCGCCCTCGCGCACATAGTCGCCGCCATGGACGCGCAGCTGCTTGCCGTGGGGGATCAAATGCTCGCGCGGCTCGCCGATCGGCTTGCCCTTGTCATCCACGGCATGGATGAGAATTTTCCGCTTGCCGCGGGTGCGTTCGCTGGCCAACTCGACCTTGCCCGCCATCTCCGCGATGACCGCGGGTTCCTTGGGCCGCCGCGCCTCGAAAATTTCCGTGACGCGCGGCAGGCCGCCTGTGATATCCTGCGTCCCCTGCGCTTCGCGGGGCGTCTTGGCGAGCAAGGTGCCGGCTGATACTTGCTGCCCGTCGCGCACCACCAGGTGGGCCTTTTCGGGGATGTAATAGACGTCGAGGATTTGCCCCTGATCGTCCACGACCTCGATGCTCGGATGCTTGTCTCCCTTGTGCTCCATGATGATAAAGCGCTTGAGGCCGCCGGTGTCCGTTTCTTCGCGCAGCGTTTCGCCGGGGATGATGTCGACCAAGCGGACTTTCCCGCCAATTTCCGTGAGAATGGGCGTATTGTGCGGATCCCACGTGCACAACACTTGGCCCACGTGGACCTGTTGCCCTTCATCCACCTTCAGTTCAGCGCCATTCGGGATGGGATACTTGTCGAGTTCTCGGCCGCGAGCGTCCACGAGAATTATCTCGCCGTTTCGGGTCAAGGCAATCTTTTCATTTTTGTCGTTGACAATAGAGTTGATGCGTTCAAATTTGACGGCACCCGCGCGTTTGGCTTTCACATCGTTGTCGGCGACGATGTTCTTAGCCACGCCGCCGATGTGGAACGTACGCATGGTCAATTGCGTGCCGGGTTCGCCGATGGATTGTGCGGCGATGATGCCCACCGCCATCCCATCCTCCACCAAGGCGCCTGTGGATAAATCCATGCCGTAACACAGCTGGCAAATGCCCAGGGCCGCCTGGCAATTCATGGGACTGCGGACTTGAATCTTGTCGATGCCCATCCCTTCGATGCGGCGGGCGATATCCAGCGTGATCATCTGATTCTCATGCACGATGATCTCATCGGTGATTGGATCGACGATATTATTCAGGCTGACGCGGCCGCGAATGGCCTCGGCCAAGCTGCGTTCGACTTCCTCGCCCTTGTAAAGAACGCCCTTGGTCATCCCCTGCTTGGTGCCGCAGTCCATGCAGGTGATGACGACGTTTTGTGCCACATCGGCGAGTTTGCGCGTCAGGTAGCCCGAATCCGCCGTCTTCAAGGCGGTATCGGCCAAGCCCTTGCGCGCCCCGTGCGTGGAGCTGAAATATTCGAGCACGGACAGCCCCTCGCGGAAGTTGGCCTTGATGGGCGTCTCGATGATCTGGCCCGAAGGTTTGGCCATCAAGCCGCGCATGCCCGCCAATTGGCGAATCTGTTCCACGCCGCCGCGCGCGCCCGAATGGGCCATCAAGAAAATGGGATTCAGATATTGTTGACCGTTGCGGACGTCGTTCGCCAAGTCTTTCATCATCTGCTTCGTGATCTCTTCCCGCGCGTGCGACCACACATCGATGATCTTGTTGTAGCGCTCGCCTTCGGCAATCAGGCCTTTCTGGTAGCTGCGTTGGATCTTTTCCACTTCCTTCTCCGCCTCGCGCAGCACTTGATCCTTGTTGCCGGGCGTGCGCAGATCGTCCGTGGCGAAACTGAGGCCCGAGCGGGTGGCTTCGCGGAAGCCGGTGTCCTTCATGCGATCGAGCAAGTCGATGGTTTCGCGGCGGCCCAAACGTTCATAACAATCCGCAATGATGCGGGCCAGGTACTTGCTGCTCAGGGACAAGTCATAGAAAGGCATTTGCGGCCGGAGAATGTCGTTGAAGAGCACTCGCCCCACCGTTGTGCTTACGAGGCGGTTGCTTTTGCGCGGCAAGACGTCCAGCTTGCCATTGATCTCGGACACCACCTTTTTGTCGATGGGCAAGCGGACCTTGATGCGCGCGTGCAAGCCCACGCGCTTTTGGGCAAAGGCCATGTGGACTTCATTGACGTCGCTGAAGACCATCCCTTCGCCAAATTCACCGTCGCGCGCCGCCGTCATGAAATAACAGCCCATGACGATGTCCTGGCTGGGGGAGATAATCGGCTGGCCGTTGGCGGGGCTGAAGATGTTGTTGGTGGCCATCATCAGCACCGTCGCTTCGACCTGAGCCTCGATCGAAAGCGGCAAATGGACCGCCATTTGATCGCCATCGAAATCCGCATTGAAGCCTTTGCAGACCAAGGGGTGAATGCGAATCGCATTGCCTTCGATGAGCACGGGTTCAAATGCTTGAATGCCCATGCGGTGCAGCGTGGGGGCGCGATTGAGGAGCACGGGATGATTCTTGGTCACTTCCTCAAGAATATCCCACACTTCTTCCGCCTTGCGCTCCAGCATCTTCTTCGCCGATTTGATCGTATCGGCATGGCCCAGTTCCTTGAGGCGGCGAATGATGAACGGCTGGAACAATTCCAAGGCGATCTTCTTGGGCAAACCGCATTGGTGCAGTTTCAGCTCCGGCCCGACGACGATGACCGAGCGCGCGGAATAATCGACGCGCTTGCCCAGCAAGTTTTCGCGAAAGCGTCCTTGCTTGCCCTTGATCATGTCCGTCAAGGACTTGAGCGGCCGATTCGAGGAGCCGAGCACGGGCCGCTTGCAGCGGCCATTGTCAAAGAGAGCGTCCACGGATTGCTGCAGCATCCGCTTTTCGTTGCGAATGATGACTTCGGGAGCGTTGAGATCGACCAGCTTTTTCAAGCGGTTGTTGCGATTGATGATGCGGCGATACAGGTCGTTCAAATCACTGGTGGCGAAATTACCGCTGTCCAGGAGCACCAGGGGGCGCAGATCCGGCGGAATGACCGGAATGCATTCGAGGACCATCCATTCCGGGCGGTTTTCACTATCGCGGAGGTTTTCGACCACCTTGAGGCGCTTCGTCAGGTCTTTTTGCTTTTGCTTGGAGTTCTTGACGTTTTCCTTGGCCAGGTCGGCGCGCAGTTGCGCGGCGAGCTTGACCAAATCCAAGCGTTCGAGCAGCTTTTTGATCGCCTCGGCGCCCATGTCGGCGTCGAACGTGTCTCCATACATTTCGCGCGCCTTGCGATATTCCTCTTCCGTGAGCAGTTGTTTTTCTTTGAGCGGCGTTTCCCCCGGGTCGATCACGACGTAATCCTGGTAGTAAATAATTTTTTCCAGGCTCACGGTCTTCATTTCCAGGAGCGTTCCAAGGCGGCTGGGCATCGCCTTGAAAAACCAGATATGCACGACGGGGGAAGCCAGTTCAATGTGCCCCATCCGTTTGCGGCGCACCCGGCTATGCGTGACTTTCACGCCGCAGCGGTCGCAGACCATGCCTTTGTACTTCATGCCGCGGTATTTGCCGCAGGTGCATTCCCAGTCCTTTTCGGGGCCAAAAATGCGCTCGCAGAACAGGCCGTCTTTTTCCGGCTTGTAGGTCCGGTAGTTGATGGTTTCTGGTTTCTTAATCTCGCCAAACGACCAACTGCGAATGTCATGGGGGCTGGCTAGGCGAATCTGAACGCCCGCATAATCATTGATCCGATCGTAGGAAATTTCGCCCGTGCTCACGGATGGCCTCCCGGATGGAAGAATCTGATGGTTTCGCTCTTTTTGTTGCTCGGCGACCGGCTGCGCAAGCCGCCGGTGCCCGTCAAGCGTTCGGATCAGACACGTTTTTTAATCAGTTGCATGTTTAAACCCAAGCCGCGAATTTCGTTGGTGAGGACCTCGAAGCTGGCCGGTGTGCCGGCTTCGAGCGAGTTTTCTCCCTTGACCATGGATTCGTAGATCTTGGTTCGCCCTTCGACGTCGTCGCTCTTGACGGTCAGGAGTTCTTGAAGGATGTAGGCAGCGCCGTAAGCCTCCAAGGCCCACACTTCCATTTCACCAAACCGCTGGCCGCCAAATCGAGCCTTGCCGCCGAGCGGCTGCTGCGTGATGAGCGAGTACGGCCCCGTGGCGCGGGCATGCACCTTGTCGTCGACCAGATGATGGAGTTTCATCATGTAGATGAAGCCCACGGTGACCTGTTGCTCGAAGGGCTCACCCGTGCGGCCATCATGCAGGACAGCTTTGCCATTTTCAGGCAGACCCGCTTCCTTTAAACAGGCGCGGATTTCTTCTTCCGTGGCCCCATCGAAGACGGGGGTCACGGCGCGGAAGCCCAATTTTTCAGCCGCCCAACCCAAGTGGGTCTCCAAGATTTGGCCGACGTTCATGCGGCTAGGCACGCCCAGGGGGTTGAGCAAGATATCGACGGGCGTTCCATCCGACAAAAAGGGCATGTCCTCTTCGGGCAGGATTTTGGAAATGACGCCTTTGTTGCCGTGGCGGCCCGCCATTTTATCGCCCACGGAGATGGTCCGTTTCGTGGCGATGTAGACTTTCACCATTTGTTGCACGCCGGAGGGAAGTTCATCGCCCCGTTTGAGGTGGTTGAGCTTGCGATCCCTCTCATCGACGAGAAGAACGATGCGATCCAGCGCGGCCTTGAACAGGTCCTCGCACTGCTTGCGGCGATCCGCGCTGCGAATGTCCAAGGCGTCCAGGCGAAAGCCTTCCGGATGCTTGCTGGCCATCTTCATGGCAAAGTCGGCAAGGACTTTCTCGTCCTTTTCGCTGGTCAAGGATCGGCCGCTCAGCGGATCCTTGATCTCCTTGCGATCCAACACGCCCTGAACGGCCTCGATGAACGTGCGAAATTCGGCGGCCAAGGTATGCGTGTATTGGTGATTGATCTCCTTTTCCTGTTTTTCAATCTTCTTGCGCTCCTCCTCGGCCATCGCAGCTCGCCGGCTGAAGCGTTCTGTGTGAATCACGATGCCTTCAATTCCCGAGGGCACCTCGAGGCTGTCGTTTTTCACGTCTTCGCCCGCGCGGCCGAAAATGGCATGCAGCAGTTTTTCCTCGGGCGTGAGTTCGCTCTTGGACTTCGGCGAAACCTTGCCCACCAGGATATCCCCCGGCTTGACGAACGTGCCGATGTGGACCACCCCATGATCGTCCAAATTGGCCAAGGCCTTCGGAGAAACGTTGGGGATGTCGCGGGTAAACTCTTCCTTGCCCAGTTTGGTTTCGCGGATTTCGATTTCAAATTCTTCGATGTGAATCGAAGTAAAGGTATCGTTCTTTACCAGCCTTTCGCTGATAATGATGGCGTCTTCGAAATTGTAGCCATCCCATGACATGAACGCGACGAGAACGTTTCGACCCAAGGCCAATTCGCCATTCTTGGTCGCGGCCGTATCCGCGATGATCTGGCCTTTTTTCACCTTTTGGCCCATTTTGACCACGGGCTTCTGGTTCAAGCAGGTGCGCTCATTCAGGCCGACAAATTTGCGAAGCACGAATTCCTGATCATCGACGCGAATGCGATCGGCGTCCACGTACGTCACCGTGCCGGCTTTCTCCGCGCGAACGACCATGCCGCTGTTGCGCGGCACCTCAATCTCCATGCCCGTGCCAACAATGGGCGGCTCGGTGATCAGAAGCGGCACAGCTTGCCGCTGCATATTGGAACCCATCAAGGCGCGATTGGCATCGTCATGCTCCAAAAAGGGAATCAAGCCCGCCGACACGCCCACCATTTGCCGCGGCGAAACGTCGATGAATTGCACTTTTTCACCCGGCACATAACCGAAGTCGCCGGCGTAGCGCGCGATCACTTTATCCGAGGCAATTTTGCCATGATCGACGGGGGCATCGGCGGGCGCCAAGTAAACTTGCGATTCCTCGTGTGCACGCAGCCAAACAGTCTCCTCCAAAAGTTTCCTATTGTGCAGCTTGCGATAGGGCGTGATCAAGAAGCCGTATTCATCCACTCGCGCATAAATGCTCAGGCTCGAAATCAAGCCGATGTTGGTTCCTTCGGGGGTTTCAATTGGACAAATGCGGCCATAGTGGGAAATGTGAACGTCGCGCACTTCAAAGCCCGCGCGTTTGCGGTTGAGCCCGCCCGGCCCCAAGGCGCTGAGCCGGCGCTCATGCGTGAGCTGCGAAAGGGGATTGGTTTGATCAACAACCTGGCTCAATTCGCCCCGCCCAAAAAAGTACTCGATGGCGGCGGACACGCTTTTGGGATTGATCAAGCTGCGCGGCGTCATGTCTTGCTGATCCTTGATGGACATGCGCTCCTGCACGGTGCGGCGCAGCTTCAGAAAGCCTTTGCGCAGTTCATCCGCGGCAAGTTCATCGATGGTCCGAAGCCGGCGATTGCCCAAGTGGTCGATGTCGTCCACGTGCCCCTGGCCCGAACGCAGCATGAGCAAGTAGCGAATGCAATTCAAAAGGTCAAGGGACTTGAGGCACATCTCCGATTCGTCAATATCCTGATCAAATTTGCGATTGATGCGGAAGCGCCCCACCCGCCCCAGCCGGTAGCGATTCGGGTCGAGGAATTTCTCGCGGAATAACTCGCGGGCCTTCTCCAACTGCGGCGGATTGCCAGGCCGAAGCCGCTGATAGATTTTCAGCAAGGCTTCCTCGTGGGACGACGTGTTGTCTTCTTCCAGAGAATTCAGGATGATGGGATCGTGAACCTTGCCCAGCAACCGAATTTCCTTGATCTTGTTGGCCAGAAAGGTGTCGATTTGCCGCTTATTGAGCGTGTCGCCCGATTCCGCCAACACCTCGCCGCTGTGGGCATCGATGACATCGCCCACGACCCGGCGTCCCTCCAAGGCCGGGGCATTTTCCGCGTTGACCTTGATGCTTTGCACTTCATGAAACGCGGTGAGAATGTCGGCATCTGTGGACAGATCGGGGTCCATGGCGCGCAGCAGCGTCATGGCGGAAAACTTGCCGCTCTGATCGATGCGAATGCTGAACGTGTCGCGCTTGCTGACGTTGATTTCGATCCAACTGCCGCGCTCCGGGATGATGCGGCACGAATGAAGCTTGCGGTCCGCCCCTTCCAGCTCCATCGTAAAATCCACGCCGGGACTGCGATGCAATTGGCTGACCACGACGCGCTCGGCGCCATTGATGATGAATTCGCCGCCGCCGATCATGATCGGCATGTCGCCGAGATACACTTCCTCTTCGACGGGCTGCTCTTTCACCAACCGCAGCCACACGCGGAAGGGGCGGCCATAAGTCAACCGGAGCTTGCGGCATTCATCCGCGTCGTACCGCGGTTTGCCGAGCTCGTACTTGAGATATTCCAGGCGGATGGACTTGTCGTAACTTTCGATGGGAAAGACTTCTTGCAGCACGGCCTCCAAGCCGACGCAGGCGCGTTTTTCCGGCGCCTTATCATATTGGAGGAAACGATTATAAGATTCCGTTTGCACTTCCGTTAAATCAGGCACTTCGATCGCATCCCCGCGCCGGCCGAAATGGCGGATTTGCGTGGGGATTATCGTTCGCGGAATGGCGACAGATTTCGGTGCGGCAACGGACATGGGTGCTTAGCTCCTTAGCAAACGCTGGCGATCGAACCGATCGCGTGGGGTGAGCTTCATGAAGTCGGACCTGGCGCAAATGTGCTGCATGATCAGGCGAGTCAAGTCTTCCAATGCTCCGGCCAAAAGACAACGACGGGAAAAGGCTCGCGGTTCAAATCGAACCTCGACCTTTCCCCGATTCGCCCGCTGAGAGATAATCCGTACCCATGCCCGAGAAGGCTGGATCGTTCGCCGTGTGGCATGAAGACACGGTTGGGACCAAATAGAGCGGTAAACGACAACTGAATGCTGCGGTCAAAGTTGGCGTCCTTGGTGCCCATGAAATACAACAAGGCCAGCGCTTCGCGAAGAAACGCCGCCGCTGGGACTTCGTTGTCCTGGCACATCGGTGCACGGCGAAAGGCAAGCGTCCTTGGCCATCCCTTCATGAACCGAGCGCATGCATTCACGGTCAGCGTTATGCTAACGGCTGACCGTGACTTTCACAAGATTACTTCAAGGAAACTTTGGCGCCGGCGGATTCCAGCTTCTTCTTCATTTCCTCGGCTTGCGCCTTGGGCAAGTTTTCCTTGACGACCTTGGGAGCTCCCTCGACCAAATCCTTGGCTTCCTTGAGACCCAAGCCCGTCAGCTCGCGCACGACCTTGATCACCTGAATCTTCTGGGCGCCGGCATCGTCCAAGGAGACATTGAATTCCGTCTTTTCTTCCTTCTTGGCTTCGCCGGCCCCGGCTGCGCCAGCTGCCGCCACCATCACGGCCCCGCCGGCAGCCGCTTCGATGCCATATTTTTCTTTGAGATACTTGCCCAAGTCCACGGCCTGGGTCAATTTCAGGCCGGCAATTTTATCACCCAGTTCGACGATGTCGTTCGGGAACGTTGTTGCTGCTTCGGACATTTCCCATTTTCCTTTCGAGTGTCGAGGTCTAACCGTTCATCGGGTGAGCAACCCGTTTGCCAATATCCATGAACTCGCGCCGCTTGGACGCGATCCCTGAATGCTCATTTATTCAGCCGCTGCTGCTGGCGCTTCTGCGGCTGCTTCTTGTTGGTCGGCCACTTGCTTGACCTGCGATGCCAATTTGGCTCCTGGCCCTTGAATCTGCGCCGCCAAAGTTCGAGCAGGCCCCAAAATCGCAGCCATGACTTGGGCAATCGCTTCCTCTCGAGTAGGCAGCTTCAGCGCTTCTTCGAACGGCACGATCGCCCCCTCGGCCAGTGCGACCTTGGGCTTGATTTGTTTGATCTTGCCGCGAAAGCTTTCAATTTCTTTGCTGACCGTGGAAATCGCCACGGCTTCCGAGGTAGCCCATGCCAGCACGGTGGGCCCCACGAGATGGTCATCAAGCCCGGTGATGCCCTTCTCCCCCAGGATGCGTTTTGCCAGCGCGTTTTTCACGTGATGCAGGCGGATATGCTTTTTCCGCAGGGCCAAACGCATCTGGTTCTCTTTCACCGCGGGAACGCCCGTCAGGTTCAGGAGCACAAAGTCGCGCGCATCCTTGAGCGACTCGTTCACGGCAGTGTATTCAAGTTGTTTAATAAACTTGCTCATATCAGCGATCCGCAAGTGGCTGTTGATTTCCGAGGTTTGGGATTCAGTTAAATATAGTGAGAAGGCGTCGAAGTGGCTTCCCCTGTTCGCCAATTCGACGACATTTTTTTTACAATGTGACGCGAATGCCCGGGCTCATGGTCGCGGACAGCGTCACCGATCTCAAGTAGTTCCCTTTGGCCGAGGCCGGCTTAGCGGCGCGCACCGCCTCGATAAAAGTGTTGATGTTCTCCGCCAGCTTGCCGTCGTCGAAGCTCATCTTGCCCACGGGGGCATGGACGTTGCCCGTGGCATCGGCGCGATATTCCACCTTGCCAGCCTTGAATTCCTTGACGGTCGCGGTGACGTCGCCTTGAATGACCGTTCCCGCCTTGGGCGAGGGCATCAAGCCGCGCGGCCCCAGGACTTTGCCGAGTCGGCCGACGACGCCCATCATGTCCGCCGTGGCCAGGGCTACGTCGAAATCGAGCCAGCCTTCCTTCTGAATTTTTTCCGCGAGTTCGGCGCCGCCGACATGGTCCGCCCCTGCCGCCTTGGCCTTGGCGACATTCTCACCTTGCGTGAAGACGAGGACCCGCACCGACTTGCCGATGCCATGCGGCAAAGCCACGGCGCCGCGAACCATTTGGTCGCTTTGCTTGGTGTCGATGCCTAGGCTCATGTGGATTTCAACGGTTTCATCAAACTTGGCTCGTTTATGCTGTTTCAGCGTGGCGATCGCTTGTTTGACAGGCAACGGCCCGGCCTTGCTCAAATCGTTTTTGATCTTGGCCATCAGCGTCCGCAATTTTTTCCCGCGGCGCGGCGGCATGCCAGGGGCTTTGCCCTTGGTCTTGGGTTTGCTTTCCGCTTCCGCCGCCGCGACCGGCGGCGGAGCCACGGCCTCGGCTTCCACTTTGGCTTTGCCTTTGCCCTTTTTAGGCGCATCACTCGCCGCTTTGGCCCCCGGATCGCCCGCAGCCGCGTCTTGGGCTTCTTGGACGTTCGTTGGCGTTTCCGATGGATTGCTGGTTGCTTTCTTGGCCATGTCGATTCTCGAATCTTTTACAAGTCACTGCGCCAGGCCTCATCCACCAAACGGAGACGCCCTGGCTAGGGTTCAAGGCAGGATGCATCGGGCCAAACGGCCTTGAGCAATATCCCACTTTCTTTCTGATACTTCACTTCAGATTGCTGACGTCGCTCTCCAGAGAAGCCAATAGCTTTAGGAGACGACCTTGATGCCCATGCTTCGAGCCGTTCCTTCGATGATACGAACCGCGTGATCCAAGTCACGAGCGTTCAGATCGTTCATTTTCTTGGTGGCGATTTCACGCACCTGATCCAAGGTCACCGCGGAAGCTTTGTATTTGCCTGACTTTTTCGTTTTCTCTTCGGGGGGGAGCATTTCGCCGCCCTTTTTCTTTTCAATGGGGATGCCTGCCGCCTGCTTAAGCAGGACCGCGGCGGGCGGGCTCTTGAGGACAAAATCAAACGACCGATCGCTGTAAACGGTGATGACCACGGGTATGGTCATGCCGCGCATTTCCTTGGTGCGTTCGTTGAATTGTGTGACAAAAGCCCCGATGTTCACGCCATGTTGGCCCAAGGCTGGCCCCACGGGCGGAGCGGGCGTCGCGGAACCACCGGGACATTGTAATTTGATCTGTGCGGTGACTTGTTTGGCCATGGCTCTCCTGTCACTTTCCCCTGCGAAGCGTCCCCTGAGCAGAAGGACGACTGGTTGACTTAAACGTGCTCAATCTGCCAGAATTCGTGCTCGACGGGCACTTCGCGGCCGAAGACTTTCAGCATCACTTCGACGCGGCCCTTGGCTTCCAGAATGTTGCTGATTTCACCTTCCATGCCGGCAAACATGCCATCCTTGATCTTCACGCGTTCCCCCTTGTCGAACTTGATCTTGGGAACTTGTGTCTTGGCGACCACTTCCTCGCGCTGTTGCAGCAACTTTTGCACGTCCGCTGCGGGCATGGGCATCGGTTTTTTATTCAACCCCGCCCCGACGAAATCACCCACGCCGGGCGTTTCACGAAACAGATAGAGGATTTTGTCGTTGAAATCCACTTCAACAAAGATGTACCCGGGATACAGCTTGCGCGTCCGGGTGACCTTTTTACCCTTGACGATTTCGGTCGTCCGCTCCACCGGGACGATGATTTTTCCCACATAGGGGTCCAGCCCCTCGATCTTGACGCGCCGTTCGACGGCGTCGCGAATGGAGTCTTCGCGGCCGGATTGCACCTTGACGGCGAACCATTTTTTTTCGCCCGGCACGGGAGCGTTGGCGTCCATCGGTGCTTCGTGGCCCGTGCTGGCCGCCGCGGCTTCGACCGAAGGTTGTTCAGGGGATGTGACCGGCGCATCGTCACCCGATGTCATGGCTTGCAACCTTTATTAATGCTTGATCACACCCAAGAAACGGAGCAGGACCAACCAGAACACGTCCATGACCAACAAATACGCGGACAAGATGAACGTCACAATCAAGACCACGATGGTGTCTTTCCGAATCTGGATCCGTGTCGACCAGGTGACTTTGTTCATCTCACCTGAAGTTGAGATCAAGAAATCCGCCATGGGCGCGGCGTTCACCAAGCGATGCGCCACCCACAGCGCCGCCAGCAGCAGCACCAGGGTCACGCTAATCCCTGGAGCACTGGCGATAGGGATAAACTTATTGGTCATAAACGGCATGGGCCAATACCAAACGCCGCTGAAGTTTTTCTGAATGACGGGCCAGAAATGCACCAATCCCGTGAAAATCAGGGCCAAGGCGCTGAGCAGCGTCAAGCGGCGAATCAAACGCCCTTGCCCGCGCTTATAAATGTCGGCTTGGAACCATCCTTGATTTTCGATCGCCACGAGTTGCTTCTGGAAAGCCGGTGCGTTCAAGTATCGCCAGGTCATCCGCAGCCAGAAAAAGGCAAAGCCGCCGCCAATGCCGATGCCGATCAGGGGGCGGGCGATGCCCATGGTATCCGGTTTGCCTCGGGTCACGGCATAGAGAAAGCCATCGACCAGCATGCAGAGCAGATAATCGATCAAGAAGCCGCTCACCAAACCGATCAACACGCCGAAGGCAACGCCGGCCTTGACCCCTTCGACGGCAGGCACAATGTATTTCCAGGCATAAATCCAAGCCCCGGCTGCGCATCCCAGGCACACCAGGAGGCCCAAGCGATCCAACAAGCCGCCTTGAAAATGCAGGACTTCCCGCCAAACGTATGGCAAAAGATGATAGATCCCCAACAGCCCCAAGACGATGTACAGCGTCCCGAACAGGCTCGCCTGAGCGAGGCCAAGGGTTGGCGTGATGGGGCGGAGTTGTGGTTCGTCCATTTCCTTTTGCACCGCTACGGCCATGGGTGATTCCTAATCATGCTTGGCCTGGTCCTGGTCTGCTTGACTCTAAACCGAGCTGCAACAGGGGCAGAGGGATTCGAACCCCCAACCGCTGGTTTTGGAGACCAGTGCTCTACCAGTTGAGCTATACCCCTAAACGTTGATCATGCCGCCGCAACCTGGCTGAAGTTTTGTCGTGCTTGCCTTGGATGCCGAGGAGGGTTCACTTTTTCCGCGATTCCTTATGCGGAGTGTGCTTCCGTTCCTTGGGGCAGTACTTCTTCAACTCCAGTTTGTCCGTGCCGCGCGTTTCCTTCTCCGTGCGATAGTTTCGACTGCCGCAACTGGTGCACTCAAGCCATATGTTTTCGCGCATGGTTCATCTTACCATCAACAAACCCAGCGGGAAACCACCCCCCATGGTGGAACGTGGGAGGGAGTTTCCCGTCAAGGGTCGCCCTTGGATCGGGCCGGTTACTTGATGATCTTGGTCACGACGCCCGAGCCGACCGTTCGTCCGCCTTCGCGAATCGCGAAGCGCAGCCCCTCGTCCATGGCAATGGGTTGTTCCGGCAGCAACTCCACCGTCATTTCCACGTTATCGCCCGGCATGCACATTTCAGCCTTGCCGCCGCCTTGCGCCCGCAGTTCCTTTACTTCCCCCGTCACGTCCGTGGTGCGGAAGTAAAATTGCGGCTTGTATTTGGGGAAGAAGGGCGTATGTCGACCGCCCTCTTCCTTCGTTAACACGTAAACCTGCGCTTCAAAGGTAGTGTGCGGCGTGATCGAGCCAGGCTTGGCCAGCACTTGTCCGCGTTCCACTTCGTCGCGTTTCAAACCGCGCAGCAACATGCCGACATTGTCGCCGGCGCGCCCCGTGTCCAGGGTCTTATTGAACATTTCGATGCCCGTGATGACCGTCTTGCGGGGCTGCTTCATCAAGCCAATGATTTCGACTTCGTCGCCAATCTTGCAGACGCCGCGTTCGATGCGCCCCGTGGCCACCGTGCCGCGGCCTTCAATGGAGAAGACGTCTTCCACGGACACCAGCAGCGGCTTATCTTCCTCGCGCTGCGGGTCGGGGATGTAGTTGTCGAGGGCGTCAAACAAGTCATCGATGCACTTGCCCGCCGCGTCATCCTTGCCCGAGGACAGCATCACTGGCAATGCCGAGCCTTTAATGACCGGGGTCTTTTCGCCGGGGAAGCCGTATTTGTCGAGCAGTTCCCGGATTTCCACCTCGACGAGTTCGATCAGGTCGGGGTCATCAACCGTGTCGACCTTATTCATGAAGACGACGATGTAGGGCACGTTCACCTGACGCGCCAGCAACAAGTGCTCGCGGGTCTGCGGCATGGGGCCGTCATTGGCGGCCACGACGAGAATGCCGCCGTCCATTTGGGCGGCCCCCGTGATCATGTTCTTGATGTAATCCGCGTGGCCGGGACAGTCGATGTGGGCGTAATGGCGCTTCGAGGTTTCATACTCGACGTGGGCAACGGCAATGGTGACCGTCTTGAGATCATCGCGCTCGGTACCGCCCTTGGCGATTTCCTTGTACGTTTTAACTTTGAGATCGGGTTTGAATTTGGCTGCCGATCGCATCACCAACGCCGTCGTCAACGTGGTTTTACCATGATCGATGTGGCCGATCGTTCCCACGTTGAGGTGAGGCTTGGTCCGTTCAAAAACACCCTTAGCCATTGTTGCTCCTGATGCTTAGTCGAGACAAGGCCCACGCGGCTGAACCGCCTGCGGTCCGTAACCGCTCGACTTCAAAACCGCCAGGGCAACCGAACCCGACGACCCGCGTCGCCGACGTCCCTGGCCAAGAACCCATTAACGTCGATCCATAAGCTGCTGATGGGATTTGAACCCATGACCTCGTCCTTACCAAGGACGCGCTCTACCGGCTGAGCTACAGCAGCGCGACCATGCGATGGCCCCATGCTGGTTCCAGGCGACGATCGCGAAAAACTGATCCTCATGGTTCACGATGTAGCCCGGATAATCCGTCCGCTGTCCTCATTGCCGCGAAGCGGGTGATGGGAATCGAACCCACATGGCCAGCTTGGAAGGCTGGGGCTTTGCCATTAAGCTACACCCGCGCACCTATTGCTCTCCATCTCCGGCCGGGAATCCATGACCTCGCCCTTCAATTGGGTAGGGAGGGATTCGAACCCCCGTAGGCATAGCCACTAGATTTACAGTCTAGCCCCTTTAGCCACTCGGGCACCTACCCGCCCCATAGTGAAGATCCAGCCTAAAGCCGGAGAGAGTTTTATTATGGAAAGTGAACACGCCTACGGCAATCATCCCATGCCGCATGAACACGATTTTCCCCGGCCCGGCTCAGGAGTCAGCCCATCCAAGCTAGCGGCGAGAGTCGAACTCGCAACCTACGGTTTACAAAACCGTTGCTCTGCCATTGAGCTACGCTAGCGAAATGCCCCCGTGAATCTTGGTTATTTATAGAGAAAGCCCATACTGCTCGCAAGGCGAGTTATGGCCGCTCCTTAAGCCCCGTCCGCTTACTCTGCAGACAAGACGCATGAAGGAGAAGCCGCGTTCGCTTGAGCCGCCCGTTTTAGCAATCACTATGAGCACTTGCTGCGGAATTAGGTTTGTATCTCTTAAAACGGCCACGGCAAGCATACCTGGTTCACGATGGGTATGGGCAAGCACAGATAGGTGTGCGTTAAGCCAATTTTGTAACAGCGCGTCACGTTGTTCTTCAGCACCTTGGTGTCCCATTCGCGGCGGTTTGGCCCTTTGCCGCCGTGGCTTTCGATGGTTTGCCCGTTGAGCACAAACCAGATGTGGCCTGCCGCCATCCCTTTTTTCTTTGGAAAGTAACCCAGGCGGAGCCAACTATCATTCAGGCCCGCTTCCGCGGCATAATCCACCTTGGCAAAGCCATTATCATCACACCATTTATTCTGATGCCAACTTCCATCAGGCATTTTGACCTGGCCATCCGTTGCCTTGTAGAGCAAATACCGGACAAAGCCCGAACAGTCGATCTTCTTGACGTCTTTAGGTTCCGTGGTCAGGGACGCCTTCGTACCAAGCCCATAGGAGACGTGCCCCGCCGTCAGCTCACCCACCAAAGCCAGTAATTTGTCGCGATCAATCCAAAGTGATTTCATATCCACCTCTTGCCGTCAGCCCTGCGTGGCACCGATCGAGCTGCGCCTACATGTTAACTTGAAGACCATTTAGAGCAACAACATTTTCATGAGGGTATCCCGCCCAGACGTCTGGTAGCTTTAAACCGTCAAGCCGTCGACTTTATTTTTGAGTAGGTACAAAAGGAGACGGTGCCGAAAAAAGGCACCGTCCCTCGTGGATCGTGAAGATTCGTTCGAGGCTCCTTAGATCGCCTCGGGCTGTCCACCCTTGGCCAGTTGCCGGAGCTTGGAGAGGCTCCGCGCCTCGAGTTGTCGGACGCGTTCCTTGGTAATGCCAAGGGCCTTGCCCACTTGTTCGAGCGTCATGCCCCGTTCCGAGTCGAGCCCAGCCCGAAGTTGCATGATCCGCCGTTCGCGGTCGCTCAGGTGATCCAGCAGGCGATTGACTTCCACCTTGGCCTGCTCGGCCGTGGCCAGGATGGCGTGCTCGTTGGTGCGATTGTCCGCGGCGAACTCGAACATCTCCTCGGAGCCGGTCATGTAGCGATCCCGATGCAGCTTCTCTTCGGGGATGCTGCGCGCAAAGTTCTTCATGATCGCCCAGGAAGCGTAGGTGCTGAACTTGAATCCCCGGCTATAATCGAACTTCTCCACCGCCTTGATCAAGGACAGGTTGCCATCGCTGAGCAATTCGAAGAAATTGTCCGCCGAGCCAACGTGCCTTTTGGCAATGGAGACAACGAGCCGCATGTTCGCTTGGATCAATTGTTCCTTGATCGCTTGCGCTTGCTTCAGCCAGTTTTCAACCTGGTCCAGGTCTGCAGTCCTGGCCCGGTGCGGATCGATGACGGCGCGAAGCTTCGCGGCGCGATGCTTGAGAAAATTCATCTTGCGGAACAAATGGGCTTCTTGCTCGCGGCTCAGCAAGGGAACTTCGTAAAGGGCGCCTAACTCGGGGGGCAATCCCGAGGGCATGCTGCTGCGCGCCTTCAGCTTGCTGGCTTCATACTGCTCGAAATTGGGCATGGGCGCCAGGATCTCGGCTTCCATCTTCGGCGCGTCAAAGCTCTCATTGGGGATGTAATCAATGAGCTGCGCCATCAATTTCTGCGACCGCACCTCGTTGATGATGCGATGCATGGCCGAGCGCGTGCGGTGAAACTTGCGCGCCAGGGCCTCGATCGAGATGCCGCGCCGAAAGGCGTTGAAGATGGATTGTTTATCTTGCTCGGATAGCACGACCTTCTGTGCGGGGAAGATCGCGCGCTCCGGGTGAAGCTGATCATGACGTTTGAGCGTGTAGCGAATGGTCTCTACGGAACGTTTCATTTTCTTGGCTATCCTTCGGCAAATTTCCATGAAGCGATCCACGGACACTTCGGCCATGCGACGAGCCCGCTTAAGGATTTCGTCGCGTTCTTGATCGGTGAGCTGGGAAAAGCGGCTCCCCTTTTCCACGGTGTCCTGATTCTGGGTCAGGAACCGATTGAGCAGCGATTGCCGAACGCCCACTTTCTTGCGGCCATCGCAGATGACCCAGCGCGTCACCAGGCCGCGTTCACGCCAGCGGTTCAGAGTTTTGGTCGAGACGTTCAGCGACTGACTGAGCTCTTCCAGCGTCCAAACCTGCTCGCTCAATTCATCCTTGGGAACCGGAGGCACCGTGTTGCCCAGATCGCGGATGAACAACCGCAAGTCATGTTCGAGATCTGTACCGTCGATCATCAGATGCGGGTAACTGTCGGGGCGGAAATCCGTGATGCGATAACAGACGTATTGATAGGGGAACTTGCGTTCCGGATCGATTTCGGTCAGCAGCCGCTCCACCCGATTGAGCTGCTCTTGGCGCTTCTCCGTCGGGGTGTAACGGACCTGTTGGTCTTTCAGTTGTCGAATGGCCGGATGGCGATATTCATGCATAACCACTCCTTTGGGTCGAAGCGATCCGCTTCGCGGCCCCCGCCTGTCAAGGCTGCCTCCGTTTCAGGAGGAACTCACCTTGATGACTTGGGAGACTGAACCTTCCCACAAGACACGGTTTGGATGATCCATTCCCAAACCCTTTACCTCTAATACGTCGCCGAACCAAACATTGCTGAAAAAAATTAAAGTTTCGTCGGCGATTATCCGACAGCTTCAGCCTCTAAATGCATAGACGACCTGGCCGATGCTAAAGTTCACAAGAACCCTTTTAGACAAGTTTACTTCGCTTTTCATGGCGGGTTCCTGGTTTAGGGCTATTCTTTATTCGGGCGAGCGTCGTCCGCATTGCATTAGATGACTCAACTGTACAAAAGATTCCTATCGCAAACCCGACGCCAAACGACTGAAAAAACGCTCGCCACCGCCGAAAGATGTCACATTAATTGACATATCTGCATACCAGACATAGCCTTGCGATTCCTAACGTCATCCCGCTTTTACAAAACTGCTCTTGACAGCGACTTTGAAAGGTTTGCAAAAAGGCATCTGTTATGGTCAAAATTGCAAGTAAGATCGACAAAACCGCCACATTTGCCGTTTCCTTCAAGTTCCTTGGCCCTTTTTCCAAATGGGGATGCCGTGAGATGGCTAAAATGAAACAACGTCCTCTATATTTCATCCCATGATCAATGCCGACACGGGAGCGTTTCATTCCATGTCCCATTTTTGGTTTGGCTGGATTCTTGGCCTTGGCTTATTTTTCCTGCCCAACTCTCTCTTTGGCCAGGAACGCTTCCAATTGAAGGAAACTTGGACATCGGGGCAAACCTATCAGATTAGCGTGCGAGCCGACTTGAAAGGCAATATGCTCCTCGCACCGACGGATAAACGCGACTCCAAGCCAACGCGGCTCGACTTAAGCGGCAGCAGCAAAATCGATTACGATGAACGCCTTTTGCTCGTCAAGGACCAACAAGTCGCCAAGGTGCTCCGGAGCTACCAGAACATGGAGTACAAGAGGGTGATTGGTTCCCAGCCGCAAGAAAGCCAACTGCGTCCCCAAGTGCGCCGCATCGTCCTCCACCGCGACCGCGGCCGCACCAGTTTGATCTTCAGCCCGGATCACGCTCTCACCTGGCACGAATTGGACTCCATTCGCATGGACCTGTTTTTCCCCGCTCTTCAGGGATTGCTGCCTACGGAAGCGGTCGCCATCGGTGATCGCTGGCCGGCCTCCTCGGCAACCCTCATGGAATTGGCTGATCTGGAAAGCCTGACGGAAGCGAAGGTGGAATGCCAATTCGCCGACGTGCAAGACTTGGCTGGCCGCCGCGTCGCCGTGATTCACTTTCGCGGGGCTCTCACGGGGAAGAATCGGGATGGTGAAAATCGCCAGCGTCTCGATGGTCAACTCTATTTCGATCTGGCAGCCAATCAGATTCAGTATTTATCGATGAATGGCGCGAGCGCGTTGGTCGATCAGAAAGGAATCGACGTCGGCCAATGGGAAGGGCGCTTTGTCATCACACGGAAACCCTCCACAACGCCCGATTTGTCGGATGAGCGGATGCGCCAACTCGCGCTGGAACCCACGGCACGGAACACGGCCCTGCTCTTCAACGAACCCGAGAGCGGCATGATCTTTCAGTATCCCCGAGCCTGGCACATTCGGGAAGCGGACGCCAAGCAAATCATTGTGGACTTTGCCAACGAGGGTGGTTTTGTCATCACTCGTGAAAGCCTGGCGCAAACGCCGACAATTCAACAGTTCCAAACCGAAGTGCAAACGGCCTTGGGCAAGGAAAAGGTCGCGGTGCTCAGTCACGACCGGCCGCAACGCCTGGCGCCCCCTCCCGATGCCATCGACCGCTTCCGCTATCTGGTCGAAACCAATCAAAAACAGAAACTGCTGCTGGAATATTTTGTTCTGCGCCAGGGCGGCGGCGGCGCCACGGTGGCGGCCCGCTATCCGCCATTAGAGGCCCAGTCATTAACGGCGGATATGGAGATCTTGATAAGAAGTGTCCGGATCATTGAGCCAAAGAAGTAATCTCCCTCGGTCCGATGGCCCCTATTTCTCCCGAAATGGCTTCCGGTCCTGGTAAAGCTTCAGCCGTTCCCGGCCCCGTTCGCCTTGCTCCAGGGCATAAATGGGAAAGTTAAGGGCCTGTTCCTGGAATTTAACCGCTGCAGTGAAATCGCCCACTTCCGCATGAGCCGCGGCCAGGGTGGCGATCGCTAACGGTTCCCTCCATTCCGTGAGTTCACAGGCCTTCTGAGCAAGGGCTACCGCCTTTTTGCCATCACGAATGTCCGCCTCGGGACAAGTCGCCAAGAGCAAAGCTAATGCATGCATGTGCGCAGCAAAGGCCGGATTCAAGCGGTGGGCTGTTTCAAGGTCGGCTTTGGCTTGGATGAAATCACGTTTCGCCAACCACGTCATGGCACGATTATAGAACGCATCATCAAAATCGGGCTGGATGCGAATACACTCATCGAATTCCGCCATTGCCTTGTCCAATTGTCCCTTCTTGTGCCAATTTATTCCGGCGTTCATGTACGCCACGGCGAGTTGCGGATTGATCTGCTTGGCTCTTTGCAAGTTGGCCAAGGCTTTGTCAAAGTCGCCCAACTGATACCAGGCATTACCAAGATTATAAAAGCCATCTGCAGATTGCGGCTGCAGCCGCACGACTTCCTCGAAGTCCTGCAATGCATTGCGGTAAGCTTTCATGCGATACCACAACAAGCCGCGCTGCTGAAATGATTCCCAAGACAAGGGGTTAAGTTGAATCGCCGAAGTGAAGTCAGCAATGGCACGGTGGTTTTCCTTTTTGACTTTCCAAATCAAACCACGGCCATGATACCCTGATTCATGACTTGGGTGTTTTTGGATCAGCTCAGAGTAATCTTTCAAAGCCGCCTCATAGTCCTGCAGCATATAGTATGTCAGTCCACGTTCCTTCAAGGCCATGCGATGGGCCGGCTGCAGCTCCAACACCTTGTCAAAGTCAGCGATCGCTTGTTTGAACTCTTTCTTGGCGCGCCATAACAAACCCCGGTTGAGATAGGCCAAGAAGAATTTTGAATCGATCCGCAACGCTTCATCATAATCCGCCAAGGCTTGATCCAACTCGCCAATGGCTTTCCAGGTGTTCGCGCGATTATTGAGTGCGGAGACGTTTCGCCGATCGAGTCGAATGGCTTCTGAAAAATCATTCATGGCAAGATCAAACCGTTTTTTGGCCTTATAGGCCGTACCGCGATTATTGAAAAATTCCGAATAATTTCGATCATGCTTGATGGCCAGGTCATAATCCTCAATGGCGGCGTCGAGCTGCCCTTTGGCTCTCCTGACACTCGCTCGATTGTAATAGGCCGTGGCATAGGCGGGATCGTTACGGATGGCTGCATCAAAATCGGCAATGGCCAGGTCCAATCGATTGTGATGTTTCCACACCAGGCCGCGATTGTTGAGCCACCAGGCATTATTTGGTTCGATCTTCAAGGCTGCGGACAAGTCCTTTAAAGCTTCATCCATGTTGCCGAGCCGGCGATGGGCGTCCCCCCTTGAAAAATGGTAGAACGCGTTCATTTCATCTGCAGTGATGCGTTTGGAAAAATAGTCCACGGCTTCGTGCAGCCTGACGACATCCTCTTTGGAAACCTCACCCGTGGCAAGCTTCATTCCTTGCAGGGTGAGCGATTGGCCTTTGACCTCTAAAACCTTGGAGCGCGTGTAACTGAATTCATCGACCTCAACGCCGTTGCGGCGCAGTTTCAGTCCCTTTTCTCGTGGATAGACGATTTGGCCGATCCACTCCCCGGCGCCGATAGACGGCGCGGCATCGTCTTGAAGGAACAGGATTAAGGCCAAGACCCAAACGGGGCACATGGATGAAGTCGCCCTCAATCCTTAGGCCAAAAAACAACGCTCGTCTCGATCGGATAGGCTATCAAGAGATTATCGTTAACCGCACATTCGATCAATCAAAATTCAAACGCGAGCGCGTCACTTATATGGAAAGGAGAACCATGCGTGAGCCTCTCGACGGACTGTCCCCTAGTGGCCACGCGCCGCTCTTCTACAATAAACTCCGTCGAATCCAGCGGACTTTCCAGGGAGAAAACCCATGACCAATACGTTCGGCTCACAAGGCACGCTCAACGTTGGCTCCAAGACCTACACGATTTTCCGGTTAGCACCGCTGCGCGCCAAGTGGCCGCGCGTCGATCGACTGCCCTTCACGCTTCGCATTCTCCTTGAAAATCTCCTTCGCACCGAGGATGGCCAGGTCGTTCGAGCCAGCGATATCGAAGCCTTGGTGCAATGGAATCCCAAGGCCGAGCCGGACAAGGAAATCGCGTTCACCCCGGCCCGCGTGTTGCTGCAGGACTTCACCGGCGTCCCCTGCGTGGTCGATCTGGCGGCGATGCGCGACGCCATGGTGGCCATGGGGGGCGACCCGCGAAAAATCAATCCGCTGCAACCCGTCGAACTGGTCATCGATCATTCCGTCCAAGTGGATGCCTTCGGCACGGCGCGCGCCTTTGAAACCAACGCGGAATTGGAGTTTGAGCGGAATAAGGAACGCTACGCCTTCCTGCGCTGGGGACAAAAGGCCCTCAAAAATTTTAAGGCGGTCCCGCCGCAGACGGGCATCGTCCATCAAGTGAACCTGGAATTTCTGGCCCGAGTGGTCTTTGCACAGGAAGCGGCGGGCGCCTGGCAGGCCTATCCCGACACGCTCGTCGGCACGGATTCCCACACGACGATGATCAACGGCCTCGGCGTGCTCGGTTGGGGCGTCGGCGGCATCGAAGCGGAAGCCGCCATGCTGGGCCAACCGGTGTCGATGCTCATTCCCCAGGTCATTGGCTTCAAATTGCATGGCAAATTACGGGAAGGCGCGACGGCCACGGATCTGGTGCTCACGGTCACCGAAATGTTGCGCAAGAAAGGGGTTGTCGGCAAATTCGTTGAGTTTTTTGGCTCCGGGCTGGCGGATTTGCCCCTCGCGGATCGGGCGACCATCGCCAACATGGCCCCGGAATACGGCGCCACCTGCGGCTTCTTCCCCGTCGATGAGGAAACGCTGCACTATCTGAGGTTCACGGGGCGATCCGATGAGCAAGTCGCCCTGGTGGAAGCCTACATGAAAGAACAGGGATTATTCCATCATGCCGACAGTCCCGCCGCTGATTACTCGGATGTGATCGAGTTGGATTTAAGCACCGTTGTGCCCAGCGTGGCAGGGCCAGCACGACCGCAAGATCGACTCCCCTTGACCGACGTGGCGAACCACTTCAAAAAAACCTTACCCACCATGCTCGCTGCGGCCAAACCCAAAAAGCCCGCGGCTTTGCCCGTGGCCAGCGCTGCCGCCGAAGCCCTGGCCAACGGTGCTTCGGCCTCGCTGCAACATGGTTCGGTGGTGATTTCCGCCATCACGTCGTGCACCAACACTTCCAATCCATCCGTCATGCTCGCCGCGGGTTTGCTCGCCAAAAAAGCCGTCGAACGCGGCCTGACCACGCAATCCTGGGTTAAAACCAGCCTCGCTCCAGGTTCGAAAGTCGTCACGGACTATCTCACCAAGGGTGGCTACTTGCCCTACCTCGATCAACTGCGCTTCAATCTGGTGGGTTATGGCTGCACCACGTGCATCGGCAACAGCGGCCCCTTGCCCGACGACGTTTCCAAAGCCATCGACGAGGGCAATCTCGTGGTGGCTTCGGTTTTGAGCGGCAATCGCAATTTCGAGGGGCGGGTTCATGGAGAAGTGCGAGCGAATTACCTCATGTCTCCACCTCTTGTGGTGGCCTACGCCCTGGCGGGTCGAATCGATGTGGACATCACGAAGGAGCCTTTAGGCCAAGACCAGAATGGACAACCGGTCTATTTGAAGGACATTTGGCCAACCCAGAAGGAAGTCCGGGACGCAGTGCAACAGTCATTGACGCCTGAAATGTTTCGGCAATCCTACGCCTCGGTTTACGATGGCAATCCGCGGTGGAACGCCATGCCCGTGCCTGAAGGCGATCGGTTCGCATGGGACCCGCATTCCACCTATGTCAAATCGCCGCCTTATTTCGAAGGCATGACGCTGCAACCCTCCAACGTTCAAGACGTCAAGGATGCCCGGGTTCTGGCGTATCTGGGCGATAGCATCACGACCGACCACATCAGCCCCGCCGGCAACATCAAGGCTACCACCCCAGCAGGCCAATACCTCATTGAGCGCGGCGTCAAACCTGAGGATTTCAACTCCTACGGTTCGCGCCGAGGAAATCATGAAATCATGATGCGCGGCACCTTTGCCAATGTCCGACTCAAGAATCTCCTGGTGCCGGGCGTGGAAGGCGGGGTCACGCGCCATTTCCCCGATGGCCAGACGATGTCCATCTTTGATGCATCGGAAAAGTACCGCCAGGAAAAGGTGCCGCTCATCGTGCTGGCGGGGAAGGAATATGGCTCCGGTTCCTCGCGTGATTGGGCGGCCAAAGGCCCCATGCTGCTCGGCGTGAAAGCGGTCATTGCGGAAAGCTACGAACGCATCCATCGCAGCAACCTGGTCGGCATGGGCGTGCTGCCTCTCCAATTCAAACCGGGCGAAAATGCCAAGTCCTTGGGTTTGACCGGCGAAGAGACTTTTGCCATCGTTGGCATCGCCTTTGGCGTGGCCACGGCGTTTGCATCCAGTCGGGAAGTCGAGGTCACGGCGAAAGCCCCAAACGGCCAAACCACGGTATTCCACGCGATCGTGCGCATCGACACGCCGCGCGAAGTTCAATATTTCCTGCATGGAGGGATTCTACCCTACGTCCTGCGTCAATTATTAATCCGTTAAGCGTCATCAAAACGCCAAGAGCCGGCGACTTGGCCGGCTCATCGTATCGTTCTCATGGATGCCATGGAACAAGGGTTAGGACAAAGAGGCTACCAATTGCTTTTGCTTGGCTTGGAGTCGACGCTGCGTCCGCAAATGTTGCAAACCCAAGTAAAGTCCCAATAACGCCCCAGCCACGCCGCCTGCCGCCACGCTGATGTGATCCCATTGCGTGGGCACGCCGACCACGACGCCCAGCGCTGCTCCGAGAACGCCGCCACTGACCGCTTCACAGCCCACGGTGTAGACCGATTGCAAGGTTCCTAACGTCAATCCCGTAATGCCGCGCGCTCCTTGCCATAGCTTCACGACGGGCCAACGAATCACGCGAAATGCTCGCACCGTGACGCGGCGCGTCCAATGAAAGAACGGGGCCAGGCTGGCTGGCGGCTGCTGTTTAAAAATCATGAGATACAGCGAGTAGACCACCCACCCGACCAAGGCAAAGCCGATTAACACGGCCAAGGGTCCGGAAAAGGTGACGACGAGAAAGCCAATCAAACTCAATGCTAGAACGCGGCGAATCAGCAGGCCCGTGGTCATTGATTCTTGATTCATGGCTTTTGTCGAACTCCAGGTTGGCGAACATGACGTGGATGCTGATTTGCAGAATGACATCGTTGTATCCCCTTCCATTCTATTGGAGGCATCCAACTTGGGCGTATGGAATGCATGATCGGTTGACGTCACATGTGATGTGATTCGTTCAGCGTTGGCTTCCATTTAACGGATGAGGGCTGGATTATTCAAGAAACCATGATGGGCTGGCGATCAGACGATTTTCCGCCGTAATTGGTGATCCAGGTCTTCATGCATGAGTTCGATGGCTTCCCGGGCGATGAAGGCGATTTCCGGCTCTTCGGTGTCCACGATCCGATCAAGATCAGGCCAAAGGAGCGTGATCCCCTGCTCGGCGATGGATTGCATGGCCTCGATGACGCAAGGTTTGTGTTCGCTTTGCAAGGCCTGCCTGAACCATTGCAGCGCCTGCCGTTCACCCATGCGCGCCAGGGCGGCCCGGGCTGCATGCCGCACATTGGCATTATGGTCAAAGCGAGCGGCTTGCAAATGAAGGAGAACTTCCGCGCGGGCATACGGTTCCCACCAACACAAACTGTTGATGGCTTCCGTTCGATACGTGGGATCCCAGTCATGCGCGGCCACGAGCAAAAATTGCTCGTTCGTGCTGGAAGCAAATCCTCTCATCGCATACAGCAACGCCTTGTAAGGAAAACTAGCGGCGATGGAGGGTCGGCGGGGTTCCCAAGCCTTGAGAGGCTTGAGGGCGCGTTGATGCGGTTCCACGTTGATGATGGCCCAATCCCGCAGAAAATCCGCGACTCTGGGGTCGTCCGCCCATCGCAAGCAGCGCACCGCCTCTTCCTGAAAATGAAACCGCGGGTCCTTGATCAACCGCAGCAGATTGGCCCCGGAACCCGCATAACGCAAGTCATTAAGAGCTAACAAGGCGTCTTTGAGCAATAAGCCGCGCAAATGCGGCAATTGCCTCGACAAACTTGGTCCTGCCTCATGCAGATAATCCTCCATGGCCGGCTCGAGTGCCGCCAGCCGGGAACGCTGCAGATGGAGCGCCTCGCGCTCAAAGGGATCCTCCGCCTCCACGTTGTAGGGTTCTTCCTCAAGGTTCTGGGTTCGGCGCAAATATCGTTGCACTTCCAGGAAGAGCCGGACCAGCATCGGATGGGTGTCCGCGGGTCGATGATCCCACAGCAATTCCACCATTTCACCGATGCGGGCTTCGATGATGATTTGCTGCGTCACGGCTCCGCGCAGCCCTTCAATGGCCCGATGCAGCAACCTGAGGGCGGCCAGCCCCTGTGCCGTATCCAATTCCCTGAGGTAGCTCGTGAATCCGGGAAAACAGACCGTTTCCGCGGCAAAGAAATGAACGAGAGGAAGCTCATCCACCGCTCCGGCGCATTCCAACAAACGGGGCAAACTTTCCTCTCGGCCCAACAAACGCAAGCAGTTGGCCAGATCGATCCAATACCAATTTTGTTCCAAGCGGTTGTCGGTGAGCTGGCGTCCCAATTGCCGCTCAAGAATTTGCACCGCATCGTCCGTGCCGATTTCCATCAGGGCGCGCACTTTCACGACGAATTGCGTTCCCGGACGCAAACTCGATTCCACCCTTTCGATTTCACCTCGGGAGAGTAATTCATGGAATCGCCGCTTAGTGAAATGAATCTCTTTCTCGTTGATCTGACCGCCATGGTAAAGCTCAACGTGCTGCCGAGCCACGGGGGTCAATTCCCACTCATCGCTGGACGAGCTTCGCAAATGACGCGCAAGCAGAATGGCTCCACCCAGGAAGAGTATGATGAAAAGGGAGATCAGGACCACAGTGTTCATCATGGAGCCGCTAGATTGAGACCATCTTCCGTCTTATTTGATCCTATCCCATCAGCTGCAAAGCCAGCAGAGGATCACACTGTCATTCTACCAGACGAAAAAAAGAGGTTGCAGAAAAAAATGGAACGTTCTTCCCTAAAGTTAAAGGCAACCGCCATTATTCGTTTTTCCTCATGGATTCCACTTGGTCGCTAAACTCCACAATCCAGCCCAGGCGCCGGACAAACCTTTGAAAATCGTTGCGCATGGCTTGAATGGGCGTGTTCAGTTCGGCTTCTCAAACCGTCCTTGGGAGTTATAATGGCGGGACTTTGGAAGCTGGGAAACGACGGTTCCTGGACCATCCAGCTTGTCATTGGCGATGGTTTGCCATGGTGAATGAGTTCCCATGACGGCGTTCAGGGAGGATCGCTCATGAGGATTTGCATCTTTGAAGATCAACGCGTCGGCCAACTCGAACCAACCATATTAACGCGCCCCGTTGGCGACCTGTGGTGCGGCCCCACGACGTTGCTGAATAAACACCGCCATCTTTGGCCTTGTTCCTCCTTGGGTCTGCTCCTGCGCCCGTACTTGGCGGAACAAGCGCGGCTGGAGCATCCCTTTTTAGCGATCAATGACCCCCTGTGGCTGCAACAGGAGCCAACGATCATGGTCAACGGTCGTTGGCTGCCTCCCGCGCACTTCACGCTCCCGAGCGACAAACCTCATATTGGCCTCATCGATCAACAACTCGCCTACGCCTTGCTGCCCGCCCACCTATTAACCTACTGCTCTCCCCATACCATCGATGATTGCGTGGAAACCTGGATGCAAATCCTTCCCGCATGCCACGTCGAGGGAGCCATTCTCAATTATCCCTGGCAACTGATCGAGCATCATGCTCGCTCCATGTCGGAAGATCATGTGTGGTTGACGGCCATGCTCGATCATGGTTATTACCCTTCACAACTCAAATTGCATGGTCCATCTGCTTCCCTCTGCGTCCACCCCACGGCGGAGATCGAACCCTGGGTTTACGTGGACACCACGCGCGGCCCGGTCATCATTGAACGCGAGGTCACGATTGAAGCGTTCAGCCGCATCGAAGGCCCATGCTATCTGGGGGCGGGCTGCGTCGTCAAAGGGGCGAAAATTCGCCGGAGCACCTTGGGCCCCATGTGCCGAGTGGGGGGCGAGATCGATGCTTGTCTGTTGCAGGGATTCGTCACCAAGGAACATGAGGGGTATTTAGGCCATTCCTACGTGGGGGCCTGGGTCGAGATCGCGGCCGGCGTGCAAGTTGGTGATCATCGACTGGATGCCGAACCGGTTCGCGTCCATCAGCTTGGTCGGACCGTCGAAGTGGGCCATCGCCACGTGGGCGCCTTTATTGGCGATCATACCGAAATTGGCGCGGGCACCCTCATCAACACGGGGAGTTGCATCGGCGCCTTCTGCGAACTGGCTCCCATCGGACATTTTCTGCCCAGCTTCGTCCCCTCTTTTTGTCGGGTGAACGAGCACGGCATGCATTCCTTTGACCATCTCGGCGATCTGTTTCTTACGGCCGCCTTGGTGATGCAGCAAATGGGTTGGACCATGACGCCCGAGCATGAGGCGCTCTTCCGGCAGGTGCACGCACAAACGGCCCGTGAGCGGCGGTATCTGGCGCGCTTGACGGGTAATGAAATGTTTCTCCGTTCAGCTTAGCGGGGAGCCGAAGAACATGCCCCGCGAGAAGAGACTGCTCCCACCCAACCTTGCAGGATGAACCAACCCAACAGGGAGTAAAACGGCACTGCCATCCAGCCGAGGACATCCCAGCCACGGGCCAGCAAATCAATTTCCCAGGTAAAATGAGGCGGTATCTCCAAGGCCAACATCGGCCCCGCTGGTCCCCCGTAACCTGGCAGCAAACTGCTCACGCCGCCCCCTGATTGCAGCAGTACCATTTGCTGCAGCACATACCCTTTAGGCTCCAAGGGCAACGGCCATTGGGCGGCAAAGCGATCCTTCCACCATTGAATGTGGTCGAAGCCTATGCTGATGAAAAGCATAACCCAAAGGGTGCGCGGGATCACCCGCTTTGGCAAAACCCGCCACAATTGGATCACCCAAGGCAACAGGATGACGAGGGTATGCTCCCAGGTCACCGGTGAAAGCAACAGCATGGCGGTCAAATTCAAGCCAAAAGTCAAATCCCGTTGGCTTTCGGTTCTGGCTTCCCACGAGTAAAAAATGGAGCATGCCGCCACGAGCAACCACGAGGCCGCCCAGGCAAGTTTCGCGGCCCAAGGTGCATAAAAAAGCGGTTCGACGTTGACTTTGGCATCAGGCTGACCGACCAGCAGTTTATGCCAAAAGCCATTCAGCGAGGCATTCGCGAAATGGCAGCGAAATTTCTGAACATCAGGCAGAACAACTTGCACATAGTCGACGAACGTTGGTTGGCCCAAACTGCAATAACTGAGCAGCACGATACAACCAAATACCCCAACCGTGGTGACGATCAGTCGCCAGCGGCCTTGAACGGCAAAGTGCAGCAGCAAGAATCCCGGATATAGCTTCAAAGCCATCGCCAAGGCCAGGCATGTTCCCGCCAACCCGGGCCGGTGATCGCGATCCGCCCGCCAGCAAAGCGTCAGCAACAAAAGCAGAACCCCGTTCATCTGCCCTTGCATCATCTGTTGACTCAAGGGGTTGAAAAGAACGGCCAAGGCCAAGCCTGGCATCCACCATAGAATCGGCCATCGCCATCCCCACGTCCGACCAGCGAGGATCAGGCTGATTACGATGCCAAGCAGTGAAAGGGTGTTCCAAACCAACAAAGCGGTGGTGTATTCAAGCCATCCAAGGGGCAGGAAAAAGAACACCGACGTTGGCGGATGAGCGTTGTAATGCAGATGCAGAAACCAATAGCTCAAATGGAGATGATGATGCAAGCCATCCCGCAGCGGCCAATAGACAGGCAAACCCTCTCGAACGTTGCGCGCGGAGGTCCAATCCTGCACGAAATCCGTCGTCTGCAGTTCGCGAAAGGGGAAGCACTGTTGCAAAAAGCGCGGCCCTTCCCGCAGCAGAAAAAACACCGCCGCCGCATTGAGAGTCAGGAGAAGGGCGAATCGTCCAGCCCGACTCATGTCGCCGCCCTTTGGTCGAAACCCGCTTCCGCCCTTAAGACCCGGCGACTTAAGGTCCATTGCAACACAAACATGGCGACCAGTGTGTAAAAATAAACACTCAATATACCGAGCGTGAAAGCGGGCCCCATCAGACTCGGCCAAATCTTGTCCCGCTCCAGTAAAATCCGCTCCGCATTGTGGTTATAGGCAAACGTCATGACGATCAAAAAAAGGGACAGCCGATTCACGATCGAACCTGCTTTGACCTGCTTCCATAGCCAAAACAGCGGCATAAACAGCAACAGCAGCGAATGATCCCAGGTGATCGGCGACAGCAGGGCCATGCCCGTGAGCGTCAAGGCGAAGGCCGCGTCGCCGCTCTCTTGCGTGCGGCTCCTCCAGGCCACCCAGCCGATGGCCCACGTGACGAGTCCCGCGGAGATGGCGATGCCCAACCAGGCCAGCCAAGGCCATGCCGCCAGGGCTTGCACTTTTTCCGATTGGCTGCCGATAAAGAGCTTGATCCAAAAGCCCCAGATCGAGGAGTTCAATTTGCCAGCTCGGAATTCATTCAGCGTGGGAATGACCGTAAATAAGTAGTCTTCGTAGGTCTCCACGCCTAAGACCAAGATCGTGATCAAGGTGACGGCCAACATCGTGAAGAGTCCGGTGATGACCCCGCGCCAACGACAGCGCATCAACAGAAACAAAAACAAGGCCCCCGGGAACAACTTGATCACCGTCGCCAGGCCGATCCAGAAGCCCGCCCAGCGCTCCTTCCCCATGCGTTCCGCCAGCCAAGCTTGCGTGAGCAAGAGTAAAAGTATCCCATTTAATTGACCCTGATTGACTTGCTGCTTGAGGGGGTTGTACAGCAAAAGGATGGCCAGTCCAGGCAGCCAGAACCATGCGGGGATTTTCAAGTCCAAGCCGCGGATGATCAGGTAAATCGACCAGAAAATCATCAACAAGGAGATGACGTTCCACGCCAACAAGGCGTCGCCATAACTCAGCCACCCTAACGGCAGTGCCAAAAACACCGAACTGGGCGGATGTGCATTGTAGTGAATTTCTATCCTGACCTTGTTCGGATCGCCAAACATCTCCGGCAAATGGCGCGGCAGGCTGACGGCATGATCTTCATACACAGGCAAACCCGTGAACCAGTTGCGCACCGATGCCCATTCCTGAACCAAATCCACACCGACTTGATCCATCCTCATGCTCCGCACGAATTCTTCGCCGCGGATCGTGATAACGAACAGGGCCGCGATCTGCCAGAAGAGGATCATCCACCATGGCCAGGCTTCGGAATTGGCTTTCATGATTTCCCTTGATCGTCTGAAGACTTCCTTGCCGGGACCTCTGACAACAAAGGCTTGGTTTGAATATAGAACAAAAGCAGCAAGGCATAAAATTTGTAACTAATCCAAGTCAGGCTCCGCAGCGGCGTGGCCCTACCTTGATCGAACCCGCCGGGAATGGTCCAATCCCATGCGGCCGCGGGATGAAGCCAAAGCAAACCGAGCGTCAAGCCAAAGAGCCAGGATAACCAGGAATTGCGACGGGCCAATCGCGGAACGACAAGCAGCATGGGCCAAGCCAATAGGACCAAATAATGATCCCAGGTGAAGGGCGAGACCAATAGCATCCCGGTTAACGTCAAAGCCCAGGCTTGATCCTCACCACGCAAGAATCCTCGGCGCCAGATGAGCCAACCCATCATCCCTGTCATGGCCCCAGCGCAGGCCCAATAGAGACTTTTCGCGAGCCATGGCGCTGCCAACAAAGGCTCAACGTTTGGGGTTTGCGAGCCGACGTCGAACAAGCGACTGAAAAAGCCGTTCAAGGATTGATTCAGCCAAGCACTGCGATACTCCCCCAAATGGGGCATGAGGTGCTGCTGATAAAAAACAAACGCGTCCCAGCCGAAAAGCCCTAACGCCAAGGCTTGGCATCCCAGAAAAGTCAACCCTCCCACCACAATGGCCCGCCATCGGCCGCGTGCCAGGAATACCAGAAACAAATAAGCCGGCATGAACTTCAGCGCCGCGGCCAGTCCCAGATACATGCCCGCCAGTCCTTGGCTGCTGGTTCGATCCGCGCGCCAACTGGCCGTGATCAGAAAGAGCAACAGCAAGTTCATTTGGGCGTGATAGACCTGCGATTGCAGAGGGCTTGCCGTCGCGCACACGGCCAGCCCCAACCACATCAAGGGACTCGTGAGCCGAATGCCTAATCCCTGCAGCATCCAGAATAGACTCATTCCGAAGAGGAGAAGGCTCAAGAGGTTCCATACCAGGAACGCGGTTCGGTACGGCAGATAACCAAGCGGTAGATACACAATGACCGATGCCGGCGGGTGCGTGCTGTATTGCCCTAAATGCATGCTTTCTGGGTTCAAGGAAATGGATAAGTAGCGCTGGGCCGCATCAGGCAGGGATGGATAAACGGGTCCGCCCTCAAGAAAAGATCGGGCCGAGGACCAATCCTGAAAAAAATCCCTCACGGCTCCGTCCGGGGGATAAATATCGCGCAGGTAAAATGGGAAGAAAACGAAAACGGCTGCTAATGCCAACACCTGCCATGGCAGCCGCATCAGGTTCGCTTGAGCCGTTTCGTTGGGGTTCATGCACTCAACAAAGGGAGAAGCTCGGATCAATCACTTCTCCATATATCGAGCATGAGGCACACAGGGTCAATGAAAAAAACAGGCTTCTCTTCAATGAGCCAACTTGATTGACATGCAGGCGAACTTCAAAGGCATGAATCAAGCAGCGAGCATGACACGACCTGGCCCCGCGATGGGTCCATCCATCGTCGTTCAATTCCCTGAAGGCGCATCCCTTGGGTGACGCTTGATCATGTCACGAGAGCGGCCACGGGGCCACGTCGCATTGAACTTCTCAACATGGCGTCGGACTACTTCTTGAACTGTTTGTCGAAAATGTCCGCTCCGCCAGGCCGGTCGCCCATCAAATGGTCGACAAAAAAGTCCCACATCCGCTGCGTGAAATAGGGCTGGTAATCGCCAAAGCCATGACGTTTGCCTGGCAAGATGAGCATGTCAAACCGCTTATTCGCCTTGATAAGGGCGTCCACGAGCCGCATCGTGTTGGCAGGATGAACGTTATTGTCGATCTCGCCGTGCACGAGCAACAAAGCTCCCTTCAAATTCGCGGCTAACTCCGAATTCGTGGGCACTCGAATTTCGAACTGCGTCTCGGGAGGCGGAGGAGGCTGCACGGTTTTCTTTTCCTCTTCCTTTTTCACCTCGGTTTGGCCCGTCCCATGTTTCTCATCCACTTTCTTGTCGGCTTTGGCCTTTTCCTTGTCCTTCTCCTGGACGGTTTCCTTCTTATCGACCTGGCTTTGCTCCTTCTTTTGTTCTTCCTTCTTGCCTTCGTCTTTAGATTCGTCCTTCTTTTGGTCGGACTTCTCGAGTTTCTTTTGTTCTTCTTCCTTCTTTTTGTCGACTTCGGTTTTCTTCTCATCCTCATCGGGACCACCGCCCCGACGGTTGCGGTTCGTGTTTTGCTGAGTGCGGTTGGTGCCCGACGCATTGTCGGTGTTGGTCGTCGTGGTAGCGGATTGCGTCTGCGCGACCTGCTCCTTCTTAACGGGAACTTCCTTGAGCCCGTGGTAGCGTTCGGACCAACTGTCGTTGTAAATGTTGTTGTCGTGATTGCCCGCGGAAGCGACGGCCGCCTTGAAAAACTCGTTATAGGGCTTTTGCAAAAGGGCTGCAGCCGACATGAACCCGCCGCCGGAATGCCCGAAGATGCCCACCCGATCAACGTCGATGAAGTTGAAGCGCGAGGCCAATTGTTCAACAGCTGCTTTTTTGTCCGCCAGGCCGTAGTCGCGCAGGTTGAAATAACCAAAACTGGCATAGGCCTTGGAACGCTGCGGCGAACCGCCGCGGTGCCCCACCTGGATCACAATGAAGCCAAGCTGAGCGAGTTGCATGTTGCCGCTATAAACGCCGAAGGTATGCGTGACGCCCTCGGTCTGTGGTCCCGGGTAGACGTTGAGGATGATGGGGTACTTTTTCTTGGGATCAAAATCAAACGGCTTCCACAGGTTGCCATAGAGATCGGTCACGCCATCGGCGGCCTTGACGATGAAGGTTTCCGGAGGCTGCCAACCGACTTCATTGAGCCGCGACACATCCATCTTTTCCAATTCCAAGACCAACTTGCCATCGGCGTCGCGCAGGACGCTAAAGGGGACCTGGTCGACGCGCGTGGCGTTATCGACCAGAAACTGCCGCGACGGCGAGAGGCTCGAATTGTGATGGTAGTCGCCTGGGTCGAGCAAGGTGAGGCCCGTGCCGTCCAGCCGGACGCGGTAAAGATGCTGATAGTAAACATTCTCTCCCGGTTCGCGGCCATTGGCCTGGAAATACATGGTGCGATTGGGCACGTCGATGGCCACGATCCGGCTCGCACGAAATTCACCCGAAGTGACCGGGTTCTTGATCTTGCCCTCGCGGTCGTAAAGGTAAAAGTGCCCCCACCCGCTGCGTTCCGACCACCAAATCATCTCGCCCGTTTCCTCGATGTATCGGATGGGCTGCAGTTCCTGATAGGCATTTTCAAAGCCTTCCGAGAGCACGCATTGGCAGTCCTTGGTGGCGATGTTCCAAGAGCAGATTTCCAGATTGCGGCGCAGCCGATCGCGGCGAATAAAGCGCAGTTCTTCTCCGCTTTTGCCAAAATGGATGTTGGTATAGCTTTCGTCCTTCCACTTGATGGGAATTTTTGTGAATTCGCTTTTGGGCAGGTGATAGACCCACAATTCGGTTCTACGAATCCCCGACTCGCCGGGCATAGCGTATTTGTACTTTTCCAGGCTGGGCCGAGGGTCGGCGAGGGAATTGACCAGAAAGAGTTCCTTCATTTGCCGTGCGTCGCTGCGGGTGACATGGAAACTCTTCGAATCGCTGGCCCAGGTGACGTTGGGCCGCGCTTTGCGGTCCTCTGCTGAGCCGCCAAAACTGTAATCTTCCACGCCGTCTTGCGTGATTGGCTTGGCATCTTTTTCCTTGTCGGCCTCAGCGAGCCAAAGGTTGTATTTCAAGGCAAAAACAAACCATTTGCGGTCGGGTGAAAAGACGCGGTAGTCCATGCCGCGGCGAGGCCCGCCAGTTAGTGATTGCGTTGTTTGATTGTCTTGTCTTTGTTGATCTTGTTGCTGCTGTTGCTGATCCTGTTGCTGCTGCTGTTGTTGATCCTGCTGCTGTTGTTGTTGTTGTTGCTGATCTTGTTGCTGTTGCTGCTGATCTTGAAAATTGCGGCGCCGTTCTTCAAGAAAGCGTTGTCGTTCCTGCTCGGTCATGCGTTGCAGCTCTTCGCGGCCAAACCGGCTTGCCGGCGCGGGCGGAGCTTTGCCAATTTTGTTCAACTTCTCGCTTTTTAGGTCGAATTCGAATTGCCAATCATTGGAGACAAATTTGAGAAGCGTACCTTCTTCGTTCAGGCTGACGCGGGTCATGGGCAAGGCATGCGACTCGACCGGCTTTTGCAGCGATTCCGCAAGTTGCGAGGCCAGTTTGGTCTGATCGAACAGCGGTTCTTTCTTTGCTTGCCTGGCATCCACGCGCCAATAACGCGTCCCCTTGCTGGTCCGATAGGAATACCAGAAGACATCCGATTTGCCAATCCATTGCGGGTTGACGCTGCTGTCATAAGTGAATTGTTGCAAAAACTCACGACTGTACTTGAATGCTTGCGGGTAATTCGCCTTGGTAATCCGCTGCGGCGACTCCTGAGCCATGGCCCAAGTCGTCACCGCCAGGCTCACCATGATGACCAAACACCAACGCGCTACGAGCCATTGGGATCCGCGAGAGCAATGCGTCAGCTTCATCGACTCAACTCCAATAAGCGCATCATTGAGAATCCACATTCAAACCAGAGAAACCGAGCTGTTGCACTCGATTTCGGATGGGTTGTTGCATACCCTTCGACCCGGTTGACTTCCCATCAGGCGAGCCATTCAATCACTTCGGTCAGGCAGGGAGGTTTCTGTCCGCAAAAGAATTATGAATCCATTTTGATCGGTGCGTCATGGAGATCAAGCACTTTTAGCCAAATATGAAGGCGATTTCAGCAGCCGTGGTTTGGTTGCTCCGATCTCCCGCGCCGCTCGTGGTTTGGGTCGAGTTGCCAAGATCAGGAAACGCCTATGGATCCTTTGCTTTGCAAGACGAGCAGACATCGAATTACGCCCGTTTTCCCTTCCCAAACGTGCGGTGAATCCTAACAATAAACAGAGATCACTTGTGTTGTGCCATCCCTGCCTCATGATGCGCTTGTTCCTTTTGGTCATTAGGACGTACTGATGGGTCGGAAACACCGTGCCTCCAAAAGCAGTGAACGTACGGCCACCTTGGACAACAGCTTGGCGAATGCTGGAGAAATCCAATCTAGTTCGCCCAGGGTGAACGTTCGCTTCGCCGATCAGCCCATGATGCGCTTCGTCATCACAATGAGTCATTGGCTTGGCTCACTGCAAATGGCTGTGATTTCATTGACCCTATTCATGGTGGTCATGGCTTTGGGGACGATGCTGGAATCTTGGTACAGTGCCAAGCTGGCCCAAGAAATGGTCTACCATGCCTGGTGGTTCACGGGGTTATTGCTGCTGCTGGCCGTGAACATCTTCTTCGCGGCAGCCAAGAAGTGGCCATGGAAGAAGCATCAAACCGGATTTTTGATCACCCATCTTGGTCTGATCACCATGCTGGCAGGCGGCGTCTGGACGGCGCTTGAGGGCACGGACGCGCAGATCAGCCTCCTTTCCAGCGACGACGTCCTGACCCAGCGTGAAGTGGCGCGATCCGTCGGCTTTATTCCCCATCGGTCCAATGAAATTTATTACGGCGACCAGGCGGTCTTCACCTTCAAGCGCGCAGGCGCTGAAGGCTATAAAACCCTGCCCTTTGAGGCCGGCTCCTTGCCTTGGGGCGATCAACAGTTACGATCGCACGTTCCCTTGTGGCTGCGGATCATGGATTGGTTGGCCCATCCGCAAAAGCGCTCCTGGCGATCCGAATTTGAACCAGGTGTCTTCATCGAGGTCACCGCGTTCCATCCGCATGCTCGGAAGGAACCCTATTCTTCCAGTCCCAATCCTCGCACCGGATTCCCCGCTCTGAAGCTCCAACTTTTCCAAGCCAGCGCCGATCCACAAATGTCCTTGTGGCTGGCGCTCGATTCAAGAAACCTGGAGAAAACGAACCACCGCCTCGGCGGCGGCATGATGGAAATACTCGGCACATGCCCGGAAGCCATGATCGATGAATTCCTGAAACCGCCCGCGGATGATCAGCGCGGAGCCGAGGGGCAATTAGTCCTCAAATGGAACGATCAAACCTGGCGATTGGACGTGGCCAAGGACATGGGCAAGAAAGTTCCCTTGGGATCGTCAGGTTATGCGGTGCAACTGACGCGCTATCTTCCCAACGATCGTTACGAAGACGACAGCGGCCGACCCATCGATCCCGCCGTGGAATTTGTCTTGATCAAGCCGGATGGCAAGTCGATTCCCTATCACTGGACGGCACGTTCCATGGTCGATTGCGGCCCTGTCGCCAATGCCCAGGGCGTCCGACCGCGGCCGGATCCCCAGGGTCCTGCCATCTGGTACCACCCGCCCGATTGGCGTTTTGGCATCGAAAGCAACAAAGCGCTGCTCCAATTTGTCGTCACCGATAAGCAACAGCTTTACTACCGCTCCTTTAGCAGCCGCGTCGGGTCCATCCAGTTGGAAAATCAAGGCCGGGTCGAACCGGCCACGGAGATTTACGACATCTGGGGCGGGATGAAGTGGCGCTTCCGGGTGGATGAGTTTCTCCCTTTGGCCATGTCGGAAGAACGGTTTATCCCCGTCGCGGCGCGGCCGGGACTCGATCGCCGGCAGGGCAGCGATCCTCTGGAACCGCTTCTCGAAGGCAAGATTTCCATCGACAAGACCAATCGCAGCGGCAAGATCGAACGCTTCTTCCAGACGTTTCAGTTGCCGCAAGGGGCCGTGCAAGAGATCAGCTTGGAGGGCGTGGTGGATGGCGCCCGCTTTCGGGATGACTTTGTCATCGGCTTCAACTTCCGGCGGCAAAAGCTGGATTTCGAACTCAGGTTGCTGCGGGCCGAGTCGCAGGTCGATCCTGGGACCAACAGCCCCGCCACTTACACCAGCTTCGTGCAATTAACCGACCCGGAAGCGAAGATTTTCAATGAGCATCACATGATCACCATGAATGCTCCATTAAACTACAAAGGATATAAAATCTACCAGGCCGACATGTCCTTTGTCCCCGTGCATTACGATCAAGATGGCAAGCCCGTGCGGTATTCCGTCTTCACTGTCGGCCGCGATCCGGGGTTGTGGTTGAAGTACATCGGCTCGTCCATGTTAGCCCTTGGCATCGCCTGCATGTATTACATGAAAGCCTACTTCTTCAAACCCAGGACAAAAACGCCCGCGGCACAACTTGCCTAGGGACTTTCAACACTCCTCATCCCCAACTTTGGGAGGATGATCATGAACGTGCACCCTGACCAACCGTTGCCAAACACCTCCACTCCGCCCTCTCCCTGGCTGCGCAACCTGCTGATCGGCTCGGCCTTGATCGTCGGCGTTGGCTGCGTCGTCCTGGCGGTGCAGATCATCTTTCCGTATTGGCAAAGTTACCAGGTCAAGACGGCCAACACATCGCAGCTCAAGTTGCCAGATTATGATTTATCCCTCTGGCAAGCCTGGCCAGTGCAGACGAATGGCCGCGTCATGCCCATGGAGACCGCGGCCATTAACGCCGTTCGCCAAATCACCGGTCGAGCGAAATTCGAGGGCCAACCCGCGCTGGCCATCTTTCTCTCCTGGATGCTCACCGCCGGTTCCTCATCGACCGATGGCCTTACCGATTGGGAAAACTATCCCTTTCTGCTCTGCGAAGATCATCAACTGCGCACCCTCATCTTCCGCGACGCTCTCAAGGGCGAGGAGCCGACCCCGGAGCAAATCCATGGCAAATACCTGGCGCCGAGCCAGGTCCGCAACTCGGCCGCGTTTCGTCAACTGCTCATGCAAGTCATGCGGAAGCGGGAAATCGATCCGCAAAAGGCGGAGCAGATCATGGAGCCTATCGAGCGGAAAGCGCAAGAACTGCAATCCCGCTTGGTCCACTTTGATTCGATCACCCAAGGCGATCCGCAAACGTCCTCCAGCATGGGTCATCGCAAGCCTGAGGATCAACTGCAAATCGTGGCCCTTGATCAAATCCCGCTCAGCCCGTGGTTTTCCTTGGGACAATTGCGCGAGTTCATCACCCGGCCTGATCTGTGGCAGGAAGAAATGTTCCGCCGCGTGACGGCGACGCCGGACCTCTACCTCAAACCCGCGAATCAGGAAGAATTGCGCGTCTTTCAACAGCATGTGGCTCAGGGCCGGGAAAAGGAGTTGCTCGATCAGCTACAACGCCTCCTCAATGAACGCACCGAGTCCGCCATCGCGCGCTTTCGCGAGGAAGCGGCCAAGGATTCCCAAAAAGCACGGTCGATTGCGCAATCGATCGTGGTTTCGCAATTGCTCCGCAAGGAGGGCGACCATCAGGAATTCCAAAAACGGCTCGAACAACTCCCCGCGGATCGACTCAAGAGCGACGACCGCTTAGCCGTTTTTGCCGAGGAAATGCGACTCTTCCTTACCGAACGGAATAAGCAATGGATTGACGAACTCGCCCAGGAGGCCCGGAAAGCACGCCAAGTCGGCTATGTGCCCGCCAAGGACGAATTCCGCATGTTGCACATGCGCTACATGGAAGCCCTGCATCCCCGGCTCTACATCGAAGCCGCCACCTGGCAGGAGTTTCCACAAGGCGCCGCCGAGCAAATCCACAATGCCTTTGCCCAGCTTCAGCAAGCCTACCGCGCGGGCCCACCCGAAGAGTTCCACAAACAAGCCAAGGCATACCACGACCTGATCGAAAAAGTCAGCAAGCAATATGCTCCCGATTACCCGCACGAACGCTATCTCGGCTTGGAATTGACCTTCAATCGCGTGGAGCCATTCAAGTGGGCCTGGGTCACCATGGCCTTGTCCGTGCTCTTTTTCGCCATCTCCCTGGGCACGACGTCGCGCATTCCGTATGGCCTCGGCTGGCTCATGTTCGCCGGGTCGATGGGCTTCCAAGTCTTCGGCTATTACACCCGGACGATTATCTCGGGTCGAGCGCCGGTCACCAACATGTATGAGACCGTCATTTTCGTGGCCTCGATGGCAGCCGTGTTCGCGTGCCTGTTGGAACTCATCTACCGCCGCAGGTTCATCATCCTCTCTGGCACGGTCGTGGCTACCTTGGGATTGGTTCTCGCCGATCAGCTTCCCGTGACCCGGGGCTTTGATTCGCAGATCAGCCCCTTGGCCCCGGTGCTGCGCAGCAACTATTGGCTCATCATCCATGTCATGACCATCGTGGCCAGCTACGCCGCGGGGGCCTTGGCATGGGGCATGGGCAATCTGGTGCTCGGCCTGTACATGTTTGGCTCGCCCAATAACCAACAGATCAAACAATTGAGCCAATTCGCCTACCGCGCCATGCAGATCGCCGTCCTGCTCCTGGCCGCGGGGACCTTCCTGGGCGGCTGGTGGGCCGCCGAGTCCTGGGGCCGCTTTTGGGGCTGGGACCCGAAAGAAACCTGGGCCTTGATCGCCCTCATCGCCTACATCATCCCCCTCCATGCCCGCTACATCGGCTGGGTCAAGGACTTTGGCCTGGCCGTCTCCGCCGTCGTCTGCTTTGCCGCCATCGTCATGTCCTGGTATGGCGTCAACTTCATCCTCGGCGCCGGCCTGCATAGCTACGGCTTCGGCGGCGGCGGTCCCTGGTACGTCTTCCTGGCTTGCTTGATCAATTTGGAATGGGTGATCCTGGCCAGCCTGCGCCACCTGCGGCTCAAATCCCTGGCGGCTACTCCCGCCGCGGAAGCGACGATCGGTTGATCCGAACGGAACTTTCTAAAAGCCGTTCGCGGTGAAACGGTCACCAGATTTCCTAGCGCAACAAAGACTTTAGTGTGTTTACTACAGCGCCGCAAGTCTCAAGCGCCAGCGCGGGGCGCAGCACGTCGCGGCCCCCCTGCGCCTGGGTGCGCACACCCCGGGCACGACCCTCACCCATGCCGACACGGACCCAATACCCCTTGCTGTCCTTCCATGGATGACAATGGTGTTGAACAGGTGGAAACTGATAATTCGTTGGCGTTCGCTTTTATGGTGTATTCAATTGTGGGCAATGCTGAATTCGGCTAGCGTTGAAGCAACAAGCGATTGGCTCAGAAATCGCTTGTTGCAAGTTTGCTCCGCGACGCTGCTCTATCGCGCACGGTTCAGCCGCAATGGTTTTGAGGGAGGAGACTGATGCGTTGCCCGGACTGCCGTCGTCAGTACAGCCGGTTCGCGGCTGCCCCGGACGCCTTCCGGCCGACCGGAGAGTTGGTCTGCCCGCACTGCGGGGCCGGCCTGCGGGTGGGTTGGTGGCCGGTGGCCGGCATCGCCTTGCTGACGGTAGTGACCGTGATCGCCGTGGCGGCCAGCTTCTGGTTCGGGGTCGGTGACTGGGTCATCCGCGAACTTGGGGTGTCGAGGCGGGTCCTCCGCCTATTGGTCCAGGTAGCCATCGGTGTGGCAATCATTGCCGCGCTTGTCGGGCCTGGGATGTATGCCATCTGGGTGTTCGGGTGGTACGCCCGGCGGCCAGTCGACGAGGGACAAAAGCCCGCCGAACTCGACGATACCACAGACGGTGAAGGCAGGTAGAATTCCTTGGGTTCGTAGCTCACTCGGCCCCCTCTGCGAATTATGCTGGCAATTCTTCTTTCCTGCCCCTACAATTCGTGACGATTCGCGGACCGGACAGCTCGT
>JAANMY010000680.1_pt1 | contig 45575 bp, 39 predicted proteins | sample 7279691 | NCBI WGS metagenome assembly JAANMY01 (sample SAMN14094543, study PRJNA606508) | bioreactor metagenome | isolation source: A lab-scale SPAN reactor treating ammonium-rich wastewater day 388 | place: Ireland: Galway | collected 2018-02-07 | reverse complement strand
CCGCTGCTGGATCAGGATTCCAGAATAGTCGAGAAAAATCCTTATACTACTCAGTTTAGACGTGGCAAAAAGAAATTACGGTTTGAAGGAGTCAGTTTCCGGGGAGGGGCGACGGAATGCCAGTTACCTCACTTCAATCTTGAAATAGCATCCGGACAAAAAATTGCATTGATAAACCGGGATGCTAATATCAACCGGCTGTTTGCAGATCTCGTCTGTGGTTTCGTGCAACCATCAACAGGCAGAATTCTGCTCGATGATAATGACACAAAACGGATAAACCCTGCTGAATTATGCAGCTACATTGCCTGGATTGCACCAGATGAGGATTTATTGGGCGATACGGTTGCCATCAATATTGCTTATGGCAGTGCCTGTTGTAGCAGGGAAATAGCAATTACGACAGCCGCTCACGCCAGCCAGGCGATGGAATTTATCCGCAAGCTGCCGCAAGGATTGCAGACAAAAATCAATCAACCTGCTCTGATATTTTCAGATGACCAGCGGCAGCGTATTCTCATCGCGCGAGCATTGCTAAAAAATCCAAGTATCATCATCCTCGATGAAACCACCGCCTGTTTCAATACCGATAATACTGCTTTGCTGCAGGCGTTACAGGTATTGCTCAATAATCGTACTGTTCTGATTCTTTCATCGCGACCAGTAATGCTCAATCTTGCCGGGCAGCAGTTTGATCCGGAAAAACCTGCCCTGATATCTGCATGTCATTCAGACGGATGCACGGTTCGGTGAGTTTATGCTACTGTTCCAGATTCATTTCATTGTGATAATGGGTAAACGGCGACTGTTACCATATCGAATGATGACCGCTGTTACTATACTTTGATCGGTAACCCTAAGGGTATTTTTCATGAAGTTTCTTTTTGATCTTTTTCCGGTAATCCTGTTTTTCATTACGTATAAAGTCTACGGTATTTATAACGCGACAGCGGTTGCAATCATTGCCACATTCGTACAAATTGGCTGGGTGTGGTTGCGCCATCGCAAGGTTGACAATATGTTGTGGGTGAGCCTTGCCATCATTGTCGTTTTTGGAGGGGCAACACTGATTTTTCAGGATGAAACTTTTATCAAATGGAAACCGACTGTGCTTTATTGGCTGTTTGCCGCGGTTCTATTTCTGGCAAATCAGATTTTCGGAAAAAATCTGATCCGGGTCATGATGAAAGATCAAATCAGGTTGCCTGAGCCGGTATGGCCTCGTCTAAACGCCAGTTGGGCAGTATTTTTTAGTGTCATGGGGATCATCAATCTTTATGTGGCCTATAACTATTCGACGGATACCTGGGTAAATTTCAAGTTGTTTGGTTTTATGGGACTCATGTTTGCTTTCGTTATCCTGCAGGCAATATTGCTGGGGAAGTACGTGGAAAAAAGTGATGATCAGGAAATCTGATTTGTCCGATTACGCCACTATCAACTGAATGACTCCACGGACAGCCGGTACAATCCATTTTCCAGCGGATGCACCTGATTCTTTCGCCGGCAGGCTGATCCGCTGGCAACTCGAATGCGGGCGACATTCTCTACCATGGCAGGGTACCAGAGATCCCTATGCAATATGGGTATCAGAGGTCATGCTGCAACAAACGCAGGTAAGCTCAGTTATCCCGTATTACCAGCGATTCATGGCCAGTTTTCCGGATGTTGCTTCACTGGCTGGCGTGCCGGTGGGAGATGTGCTCACATTATGGAGCGGTTTGGGTTATTACTCGCGCGCACGTAACTTGCACCGGGCGGCATGCGTCATCATGGAACAGTATAGTGGTGTGTTTCCACAGGATGCAGCCACACTTCAGCGATTACCCGGAATCGGCCGTTCTACTGCGGCAGCCATTGCCGCTTTTGCGTTTGGTGAGCGCGGTACGATTCTTGACGGGAATGTCAAACGTATTCTGGCGCGTTACTTCGGGATCAGCGGCTACCCAGGCGAAAAATCGGTTGAAGAACGGCTGTGGCAACTGGCGGAAAGCCTGTTGCCTGCTGAGGAGAGCAACCACCAAATCGTGGTATCTTATACACAAGCACTAATGGATTTAGGTGCGCTGGTCTGTGCGCGCAGCCGGCCGCGTTGCCAATATTGCCCGCTGCAGGCCGATTGTATTGCCTGTCAGAATGATCTGACAGCTGATTTGCCTGTGCCTAAGCCTAGGAAAACGCTTCCTGTCAGAGAAACTGTGCATTTGATTCTCTTGGATCAGGAACGGATCCTGCTGAAAAAACGGCCAACTTCCGGTATCTGGGGGGGATTGTGGTGTTTTCCAGAAATGTCTGTCGATCAGGACAGTATTGATTACTGTGAAAAGAATTTACATGTGCGGGTGACAAAACTTGCCAGGCTTCCTCATTTGCAGCATACCTTCACACATTTTAAATTGATCATTCAGCCACACTTGTTGCAATCAATACACCAGCCGGTATGTGAAGAAAAATGTGAGGAAAACAGTTACCTTTGGTTGACAATCGAACAAGCCATGCAGCAAGCCATACCTGTTCCTGTGAGAAAACTGCTGTCAATGGCCCATCCTTACTTCCAGTATCACATTCATGAATAACGCAGCACTCCGGTACTGGAAACAGCAGCAACGTGCACGCTTGCGCGAATTGCGCCAGCAGGTTCCGGTAACACAACGCATGCTCTGGAGCGATGCGATTACTGCCGTACTGACACAAGGGTTTCCTTTCCTGGAAAATCAGCGGATCGGGTTTTACTGGCCGCATCAGGGAGAATATGATCCGATCCCGGCCATGACATTCTTGAGAACACGCGGTGCTACTCTTGCTCTGCCGGAAGTCATCAGTAAAGATGAGCCACTCAGATTCATCGAATGGTGGCCGGAAGCGCCTATGAAAAAGGATATTTATGGGATACCGTTTCCCGATAATACCCGTGGAATCACTGTCGACAGTATCATCATTCCATTGCTCGGCTTTGATGAACAGGGTTACCGGCTTGGCTACGGCAGCGGTTACTTCGACCGGACACTCGCTGCGATGAGCCCACGTCCGCTAGCAATTGGTGTGGCATTTGAAATACTCCGTCTGCCAACGATTCATCCGCAGCAACATGATATTCCAATGGATTATATCGTGACGGAACAATCCATTCTGCATCGGACAGATACCGGCCTTGTGCCGCTGACAGCACCGATTGTGCAGTCAGAAACGGCTTGATCGGGGAATTAGCGGTTTTACTTGGCGAGATTGATTCAGAGAGAAAAGCAGCTCCCGGCTTATGCGTCACTTCCCCAGCGCGGCAGCAGAGTATGTGTTACACCAAGCTGATCAAGTATACGTGCGACGATAAAATCGACGATGTCCTGAATGCTTTCAGGCAAATGGTAAAAACCGGGGTTGGCAGGTAGTATCACTGCTCCGCTGTGTGCGAGCTTCAGCATATTTTCCAGATGAATAGCGGAAAAAGGTGTTTCCCGGGCAACGATGATGAGTTTGCGTTGCTCCTTCAGCATTACATCGGCTGCACGTTCTATCAGTTTCTGTCCTAAGCCGGCTGCCACGGCTGATAACGTACCCATGGTACAGGGACAAATTACCATTGCATCGGCCGGGTTGGAGCCGGAAGCAACTGGTGCAAACCATTCTTCCCGGCCAAAAACCTTGAGCAGTCCCGGCTCGACATTGAAATAGCCATTCAGGAAAGCCTCCGTTTCTTTGGGACGAGGAGACAATGTCAGAGCCATTTCCTGTTGCGCCACGATTTGTGCGGCTTGAGAATAGAGTAAATAAACCCGATGGCCCTGCTTCAGCAGTATTTCCAGCAGGCGAATACCGTATGGCATGCCGGATGCTCCAGTCAGGGCGACGGTAATGGTTTTCTGTTCGCTCATGTTTCCTAAAGAACTGACCACCGGAAATAGTCCTTTGCTTTATTCGTTATGAGAGTCATCGAAGTGTTCCGCGGTATTGCCGGCCATTTCCGATTCATGCCGGCGGATAAACTCCTGGGTGCTGTCGATTCCGCGCAACTGCAAAATGTAATTCCGGACTGCAGCTTCTACCAGTACTGCCAGATTACGACCGGCAGCAACCGGAATGATGACCTTGCGTATGCCGACGTTCAGAATGATTTCGTTGAGGTTGCTCAGTGGCAGCCGTTCATAAGCGTTGATACTGCTGCCGACGGTCTTTTCAAGGTGTACGATCAGCTTCATATTTTTACGTCGACGGACCGCTGTTTCTCCGAATATGGTGCGAATGTTCAGCATGCCCAGTCCACGTACTTCGAGAAAATCACGCAGTAGTGGCGGACACTGGCCTTCGAGGGTTTCCGGACCGATACGGTGTAATTCGACGACGTCGTCTGCGACCAGTCCATGGCCGCGGCTGATGAGTTCCAGTGCCAGTTCGCTTTTACCGACTCCGCTTTCACCGGTAATCATGACGCCCATGCCGAGTACGTCCAGCAGTACACCATGTCGGGTGATGGCAGGTGCCAGCATTCTTGCGAGATAGGATTGTAATCTCCAGATGATTTCAAGGCTGGCAGTCGCTGATTGGATCAGTGGAACGGATTGTTCATTCACAAACTGTCTGATGGCATTCGGGATCGGTGCATCATCTGCCACGATCAGGCAGGCAAGCTGGCTTTTGGCAAGTTGGTTCAGCCGTTTTTTCAGGGAAACATCATCAAGCTGATCGAGATAGTTGACGGATGTCTGATTTAGCACCTGTATCCAGTTGGGATGAACGAAGTTGAGATGGCCAATCAACTCCTGTGTCGAATTGTTGATTTGATGGTTCTCAAGCTGTCTGTCGATGACAGCAGATGGCTCACCCCATTGCAGATTTAATTTTTCCTGGTTTTCTTCAAACAGTTGCGTGATGCTAACCTGGGACATGTTCGGGCACCCAGTCAGAGATGAGCTGATGGATTTCTTTGGCATCCCGGCCGTGAAGCAGTTTCTCGCGGAAATTTTTATTACTGAACATTTGTGCCAGTTCGCTCAGTATCAGCAAATGCTGATCTGTCGCTTTTTCCGGTACCAGCAAAATACAGGCGATACTGACCGGCAGGCCGTCCGGAGCATCGAAAGGTATGGCTTCCTTCATTCTGACCAGTGCTGCAGCAGCTTCGCGCAACCCTTTGATGCGGCCATGGGGAATGGCCACTCCCTGGCCAAGCCCGGTCGACCCGAGTTTCTCACGTGCGAACAAACTGTCAAACACTTGGCTGCGTGCGATGTGCAGGGTATTTTCAAACAACAGACCAACCTGCTCAAATACACGTTTCTTGCTGGTCGCATCCAGATCAATAATGATATTGGATTCCGGCAATAATTGAGCAATGAGATTCATGGGGACTCAGACCACTTTAGAAAATCGGGCAGTGTAACCTTTTTGTCGGAAACGGGGCTGTCTGCTTGTGTTGTTTTCTCAGGTGCCCGGGCCTGTTGCAGCAGTTCTGCAGATCGGTTGTTTTATGTGTCAGACAGCACGATTCTGGTGACTGTTGGGCAGGCGTTGCCCCGTTTTATTCTTCCAGCATTATTGCTGTCGTTCTTTGCAAAGATACGGAGAAAGCTGGCCTTACTCGGATTGTTCAAATTCCTGATCTTTCAATCCACCTTGATTATCACGTCGATCAATATTTTTTTCCTTATATTTAAGGATCTGGCGATCAAGCTTATCTACCAGGTTATCAATCGAGGCATACATATCGAGACCATCCGCTTCAACAAAAATTTCCTTGCCACGCAGATTGACTGTGGCTTCGGCTTTTTGTTTGAGTTTATCTACGGAAAGGATCACGTTGATATCGATGATATTGTCAAAATGACGTGTAATCCTCTCAATTTTGGACAAAACATAGTCGCGCATGGCAGGTGTAATTTCTACATGATTGCCGGTGAGATTCAAATTCATTCTTTCTCCTTATATGAGGGGATCGTGTGCAAAGATACTCCAGGGAAGCTCAAAAGCGACCCCCAGCCAGGCAGTGATGAAATCAGGCAGAAGAATAATTTACCGAATGTAAACCGGGTTTTCTCGCCTTGTTTCGCTTTGCCTAGCCGTTGCTCACTTATATTTAGAACTTCCCTAGAGTGTTTTGCGTAAATTAGTCGGGGGAATATGCATGAACTCCCGATATTTTGCAACCGTACGGCGAGCAATAACGATACCCTGCTGCGCCAACATCTGCGAAATCTGATTGTCATTGAGCGGTTTTCTGCGATCTTCGTCCTGAATCAGCCGTTTGATCAGCCCACGGATGGCGATGGCTGAATGTGATTCCCCTGCTTCAGCGGGGATATGGCTGCCAAAAAAGTACTTGAGTTCAAAAATGCCGTGAGGCGTCCACATGTATTTCTGGGTCGTGACACGCGAGATGGTCGATTCATGCAGCCCAAGCGTCACGGCGATTTCGCGCATGACCAGGGGGCGTACGGCAGTTTCGCCTTGTTCCAGGAAAGCTTGCTGACAATCGATGATCGCCTGACTGACCCGAAGTATGGTATCCATCCGTTGATCGAGATTCCTGACCAGCCAGCGGGCTTCTTTCAACTGACCCATCAGCATCCGGGTTGCTTCAGTGCGATGGTGTTTCAAAATACCGGCATACAAGCTGTTGATGCGCACGCGCGGAACCGAATCGGAGTTGAGCCGCACTCCCCAGCCACTGTCTGATTTGGTCACGATTACATCCGGGATGACATGTCGTGCTGTTGTCGCATTGAAATCATCACCGGGCCGGGGATTGAGTTGAGTAATCAGCTGGTAGATCGATTGCAGGCAGGCCTCGTTACAGTCAAGCACTTTTTTGAGTAATTGGAAATTTTTAGCGGCAAAACTTTCCAGATGCTCGTTTACCAGCTTGAGAGCTTCATCTCGCAGTGGCGTATTGTCCGGTAATGCCGCAAGTTGTAAGGACAGACATTCCTGCAGATTGCGCGCGCCTATACCGGACGGATCCAGTTGTTGAATGTAATCCAGGGCTGATTCCAGATCTGCGGTACTGATTCCCAGTTCGGGTGGCAGCAATCCGGCAAGCTCGTCCAGATCCTGAGCCAGGTATCCATCATCATTGAGGCTGTCCACCAACAGTTCGGCGATTTTCTTGCTGCGCTCACAGTATTGTCCCAGACTGATTTGTGAGAGCAGGTGTTCCCGCAGACTGACAGGTTTGCTGATCAAGCGGGAGAAATCCTGGTCATGGTCTTCATCACTCCGCCTACGTGTATCGAAGAAAAATTCCTGATCGGTGTACAACGGGTCATCCGGCCAGTCACTCTGGATATCCGTATTTTTCCCGATTTCCGGGATTTCATCGCTTTCTGCTGCAGCAGGCAAATCCGGAGGTGATAGTGAAGTATCCTGTCCTTCGATTTCAAACTCATCCCGATCGATCCCTTCATCCAGCTCGAGCAGGGGATTTTCCTGTACGAGACGAGTGATTTCCTGATTGAGCTCAAGCGTAGACAATTGCAGCAACCGGATAGATTGCTGCAATTGCGGTGTCAGCGTAAGTCCGGTGTTGAGCTTGAGTTGCAGGGTTGGTTTCATGTCTTGTCAGAGCCTGAAATTTTCGCCCAGATACACTTCCCTGACACGTTCGTCAGTGATGATTTCTGCAGGAGCTCCATTGGCCAGTACGGTTCCCCCACTGATGATATAGGCCCGGTCACAGATTCTGAGGGTTTCCCGGACATTGTGATCTGTGATCAGTACACCGATGCCGCGAGATTTGAGAAAGCCGATGACTCTCTGGATATCCATGACAGCGATCGGATCCACCCCTGCAAAAGGCTCATCCAGCAGGATGAAGCGCGGCCGGGATGCCAGCGCTCGTGCGATTTCCACACGTCGCCGTTCGCCACCCGATAAGCTCATGCCCGAACTTTCGCGTAGATGGCTGATATGCAGATCGTGCAGCAACTCATCCAGATACCGCTGAATTTCATCTTTTTGAAGCTGCTGCAACTCCAGCACCGCGAGAACGTTTTCTTCGACCGAGAGCCGGCGGAAAACCGAGGCTTCCTGGGGAAGATAACTCAACCCCAGGCGAGCACGTTGATGGATCGGCAATCGGCTCAGATTGTGCTCATCCAGAAAGATTTCTCCCCCGTTCAATGGAACCAGTCCGACTACCATGTAAAAGCAGGTTGTTTTTCCGGCACCGTTAGGGCCGAGCAGACCAACAACTTCGCCGCTGCGCACAGAAAAAGATACATCAGTTACTACTGTACGCGACTGATAATTTTTTTTCAGATTTTCGGCTCGTAATTCACTCATACATTATCCGCATCTGACGTATTCTCCGGTGATTTCACTTCCCTGTTTCAGTATCGGATTGTTTTGCTTTCGGCTGAATCACGGCACGTACCCTGTGGTCGGAATTCTTATCGTTTTCCGATTGTTGCCGACCAGATACCTGGAAAAAATCACTTGCTATATCGTAGGAAATATAATCCCCTTCCACTTCATCGGCTCCGCGTTTCAGGCGTGCACTTCCGAATAGTTCAATTTTGTCGGTTTTGTCATCATATTCTGCGCGTTTGCTCCATGCTTCGACATATTCATTGACGCCATCACGTTTCTGGCGGTAACTGACCAGATCACCATACGCCGTGGCATATCGGTAACCGGCAGCATCTTCCTTCATGATCACTTTATCTGCCCGGAGGACAAGTGTGCCCTGTGTCAGGACGACATTGCCGGTAAATATACTGGTACGAAACTCTCCTTTGCGTTTGTAATCCTCGACCGTGGCGTGATCGGCTTCCAGATGAATCGGTTTGTCTCGATCGGCACGTTCAGCCAAGACGATACTTGAGAAAAATATGAGAAATAAGCCGAGGAAGCTTGAAAAGATGGCTCTATTCGGCCATGCCATGTTGAACAGCCCAGAATATCCATGTGCTGCTTGTAAATTACATTTTCTCATCTGGTTTGTTCTGTACTGATCCAGAAAAATTAGTATTTATACGGATGAAGCCGGAATCAACGGGCAGTGCGCGGCGTACGATCATCGTGTGCAGTGACCCGCGATTGCAGCAGAATTTCACCAGTCTGGTTGTTCATGAATAACCCGATGGCGTTGATGACGCTGTTCATTCTGGTGACAGTAACTGGCTGGTCAGTTTTGGCGATATCCGTATCCGGAATCAGATGCAAAAAATCGGTCAGCATCGTTACTTTATCTTTATCCTTGTCTTCACCTCTGATGATGGCAACATTCCTGGTCAGAAAAATATCATTATCTCCCCCGGCCAGCTCGGCCCGACCGGAAGTTACTCTGAGCAGGGGTTTATCCGGTTCAATGCTGACAAGACCGATATGTTCCAGTTGTGTGATATCTCCTGCCGGATAGTGAGTCAGCTTGTCAGCTGAAAAAAAACGGTTGACCTTCAGTTCGTGATTGATCTGTATTCCATCAAGATTCTCGATGATGTAGTCTATTTCCTGCTGTGTGCCGCTGTCCTGTTGTGAATCCGGACGCTGGAGATTTTTATCCAGCCACAGAGTAAGCAAAAGTAAAACGGTTAGCCACACAGATGGTTTCAGGAATAATGAGCGTGTCATGTTAAAACACCTGCCGCACAAGGTTTGCTACGAACATACACTGTTTTTCCGGTTACTTCCGATTGAGCAATACGGCCGAGGAGAGGCAACATACTGTTAACAGAATGCTTTTCGGAATTATAACAGAACCCTGTTTACGTAATGGTTATGGTATCCAAAACTGGAAATCTCTGTTTTACGGCAGATCGGCAGAATTACGTTCTTACAAATTTGCACTTTCTGCTTGAATAAGTATCTCAATGTGATTATGGTCATAGTTCACGATAAATAAAGCTGAATTGAAAATGCAAGCAAACGCAATCGATTTCGAAAACTACGAATTACTGCAGGATGATGTATGTGCCCGGCGGATTGTGGCAGCGAAACAGAAACTGGGAAAGCGTGCCATCATACTGGCGCACCACTATCAGCGTGCGGATGTTTACTGTCATGCCGATCTGACCGGGGATTCGCTCAAACTTTCGTATCTTGCAGCCAGGACCGATACCGAATTCCTGGTATTTTGCGGGGTGCATTTCATGGCAGAGGTAGCGGATATTCTTTCCAGCTCTGAACAGACTGTCATATTGCCCGATCTTTCTGCCGGCTGCTCCATGGCGGATATGGCTAATCTCACCAAGGTGGAGCGAGTCTGGCGCGAGCTGGCAGAAGTGCTCGATCCGGACGAGCGAGTCACTCCCGTGACCTATATCAATTCCAGTGCTGATCTGAAGGCTTTTTGCGGGCAGCATGACGGGATCGTCTGTACCTCCAGCAATGCGGTGAAGATTTTGCAATGGGCATTTGCCCGGCGTGAAAAAGTGTTGTTTTTTCCGGATCAGCATCTGGGACGCTGGAGTGGATACAAGATGGGGTTGTCGCCGGATGAAATGCCGGTATGGGATTTCGATGAGCCCATGGGCGGACTAACGCCGGAACAGATCGAGAAAGCCAGAATCCTGCTATGGAAAGGGCATTGTTCGGTGCATCAGATGTTTCAGCCACAGCATATTCTTCGTTTTCGCAATCAGTATCCGGATGGATTGGTCATTTCCCATCCGGAATGCAGCTTTGAAGTATGTAAGGCATCCGATTATGTCGGTTCGACCGAGTACATCATCAACACCATTCGAGCCGCCAAAAGCGGTACCCGCTGGCTGGTCGGGACGGAGCTGAATTTGGTTGGGCGTATTGCCGAGGAATTCAAGGCAGAAGGAAAAATTATCCAGTTTATGTCGCCGATGGTATGCATGTGCTCGACCATGGCACGGATCGACCCGCAACATCTGGCCTGGTCGCTTGAAAATCTGGCGGAAGGTCGTGTGGTCAATCAGATCAGGGTGCCGGAGCCGCAAGCCAGCCTGGCAAAGCTGACACTGGAAAAAATGCTCGAAGTCTCAAAATAATGTCGATATCCAGAGCACCGGCTGATTTCGACAGATCGATTTCTCCACCTGAAAACAGGGGGGAGCATGAGATCGGTCGAACGTTGCATATAGCCACTTACAATATCCACAAGGGATTATCATTTTTCAACCAGCGTTTGATTTTGCACGAATTACGTGATCAATTGCATGGTCTGGATGTGGATGTCGTTTTTTTGCAGGAGGTGGTCGGAGAACACGCACTGCATGCGACCCGTTTCCGGGATTGGCCAAGAAATACCCAGTATGAATTTCTGGCAGATTCGATGTGGCCGGATTTCGCTTATGGCAAGAATGCAGTTTATGGTCATGGCCATCACGGGAATGCCATTCTCAGCCGTTTTTCCATTGTGAACTGGGAAAACGAGGATATTTCGGCACACCGTTTTGAAAGCCGTGGATTGCTGCATTGTGAGCTGGCCATTCCCGGCTGGAAGGATACACTGCACTGTATTTGTGTCCATCTGGGATTATTCAGGCGTGGCCGGAGCCAGCAACTGGAGGCAATAGAAAAGCGTATCCGGCAACTGGTATCTCCTGATGCACCACTGGTGGTCGCAGGGGATTTCAATGACTGGCGCGGGGCGGCAAACCCGCTTCTGGCCAGCCGCCTGAATCTGGTTGAAGTGTTCCAGCATACGCACGGTAAAGCAGCACGCAGTTTCCCTTCCGTTTTGCCGTTGTTGCGCCTGGACCGGATTTATATTCGTGGTTTTCAGGTGAAGAATGCCCAAATTTTGCATAATCGCCCCTGGTCACGTATTTCCGATCATGCCGTATTGTCGGCTAATATCATGCGTACATGAGTTGGCCCGATTTTGTCGAAGGTAATCAGATAACGTTATTACACTCCGGTACGGAGTATTTTCCGGCACTGGAATCGGCCATCGATTCTGCCAGGCAGGAAATCCACCTCGAAACCTACATTTTTCAGTATGACGCAACCGGTGCCCGTATTGCCGCTGCACTCAAGCGGGCAGCGCAGCGTGGAGTAGCCGTCCACCTGCTGATCGATGGGTTCGGTTCTCACGGACTGTCCAGAATAGTGATTCAGGAGATGCTTGCAGCGGGTGTGCAGGTGCTGATCTACCGGCAGGAATTTTTTTCGTTCCGGTTCAAACGTTACCGCCTGCGCCGAATGCATCGCAAACTGGCAGTAATGGATGCCAGCGTGGCGTTTGTAGGGGGGATCAACATCATTGATGATTGCTCTGAGCCTGATGCTTCGTTTCCCCGCTTTGATTATGCTGTCCAGGTTGCAGGCCCGCTGTTGGCAGAAATTCATGCTGCAGCAAGACATCTGTGGATGCTGGCTGCATGGGTGTATTTCAAAAAACGCTGGACAAACCGTTCACCCGTCATGGCCAGCCGTCTGCCGGCAGGTCATCAGCGTGCATCGCTGGTTATCAGGGATAATCTGCGTAACCGGCACAGTATCGAGCGTTGCTATCTCAGATCGATTGCGGCCGCGCGCAGGGAAATCATTCTTGCCAATGCCTATTTTCTTCCTGGCAAGCATTTCCGGCAGGCTCTTGCCCGGGCAGCACAGCGAGGTGTTTCAGTCATACTTCTGCTGCAGGGAAAATCGGAATACCGCTTGCAGCATTACGCCATGCACGCGCTCTATGGCCACTTGCTGGATGCCGGTATCAGTATTTACGAATACCGGCATGGGTATCTGCACGCCAAGGTGGCCGTTATTGACAGTGCCTGGTCTACTGTCGGTTCTTCCAATATCGACCCGTTCAGTCTGTTACTGGCGCGTGAGGCCAACGTCGTTATCAGTGATCAGGTATTTGCGGTGGAATTGCGGAGCAGTCTGCAACAGGCATTGGAGGAGTCTTACCCGGTGTCGCTGCATTCCTGGAAAAGCCGCTCGCGAATCAAGCGTTCGCTGAACTGGATGTGTTACTACTTCGTACGTATCCTGCAGGGGTTGTTGGGATATCGACGGGAATAACCGACAGAATGCAGTGTTGTCGTGTACCGCGTACCATGTATATGTGCCGGTATGGTTGTTTGCTTTTTACTTACCGGACTTTCCGAGGTTTCATCAGAATCTGGTTCGTCACCAAGTGTATAATTTGCTGTTCATAGGAATTGCATCCAGGCATGATCCGTAAATTTCTGCACCGTATTTTTTCCTTCGGCTCTACTGAATCTGTTGTTGCTGATCCGGCATTCCGAATTATCAGCTGTGAACAGCATGGTATTCCACGCAATCGTATCAGCTCGGGCTCGCTGAAAGTTGCGCTGGCTTTGCAGCAGGCAGGTTATTCCGCTTATGTCGTGGGCGGTGCCGTGCGTGATCTGCTGCTGGGATTGAAACCCAAGGATTATGATGTTGCCACCAATGCCACACCCGAAGAGGTGCGCGCCGTCTTCCGCCACTCACGTATCATCGGTCGCCGTTTTCGTCTGGTACATGTCATCAGCAAAGGTGAAATCGTCGAAGTATCCACTTTTCGCGGCAAGATGGCGGATGATCTGGTCGAGACGGAAGACGTGCAAGCCAATACGGATGCAACCGGGCGACTGCTGCACGACAATGTTTTTGGCAGCCAGGAAGAAGATGTGAGACGTCGTGATTTCACCATCAATGCTCTGTTCTATGATCCGGCCACAGAGGAGATTCTCGACTATCTCGACGGCTTCGAGGATGTGATGGCAAAACGGCTGCGCATCATTGGTGAGCCTGAACAGCGTTATCGGGAAGATCCGGTGCGAATGCTGCGGGCGGTGCGTTTGTCTGCCAAACTCGGTATCCAGATAGATGACAGGACTGCCGCACCGATTGGTGATCTGGCGCCGCTGTTGTTGAATGTTCCGCCGGCACGTCTGTTTGATGAGATGCTGAAATTGCTGTTTTCCGGCCATGCTCTGGCAGCCGTGATAGATTTGCGTGCCCGTGGCTTGCATCATGGATTGTTGCCGATGCTGGATGTGATTCTGGAGCAACCTCTGGGTGAACGGTTCATTTCGCTGGTACTGAAAAATACTGATGAGCGGGTACGGCAGGATAAACCGGTTTCACCAGGATTTTTGTTCGCCGCGTTGCTGTGGCATGAAGTACTGGCGGTATGGGATACCCATCTGAAAGCCAGTGAAAAAATGATCCCTGCGTTACACCAGGCGATGGGAGATGTGCTGGCGACTCAGCGCAGCCGGCTGGCCATTCCGCGCAGGCATGACGGTATCATTTATGATATCTGGTCGATGCAGCCGAGATTTCAGGCACGTTCAGGGCGCAAGCCGTTTCGGCTGCTGGAGCATCCACATTTTCCGGCTGGCTATGATTTTATGCTGCTGCGTTGTAAAAGCGGGGAGGTCGACCAGGAATTGGGGCAATGGTGGCAGACATTCAAAAATACCGATAACGCTGCCCGCGAAGCGATGTTGCTGCAGGAGGCCCCGGCCAAACGTCGCAGAAAACGCCGTCGCAGCAGCAAACCGGCAGGCGAAAAGATCGAATCCGCCAATCAGGAAATTTCATGATACTTCCTTTGCATTCGGAATCCGTCAGCCAGGTTTTCATCGCGCTGGGCAGTAACCTCGAAAATCCCCTGTCCCAGGTCAGGCGAGGAATGATGCTGCTGGCCGGGCTGGAACACTCTCGTCTGGTAAAACGTTCTTCACTTTATCGCACAGCACCGGTCGGGCACATTGATCAGCCCGACTTCATCAATGCCGTGGTGCAGATGGAAACAAATCTGACACCCCATCACCTGCTCGATGCACTGCTGGAAATCGAGCGTGCTTGCGGTCGTGTACGTACTTTCCCCAATGCCCCGCGTATCCTCGATCTCGATATTCTGTTATTCGAGAACTTGCAACACAACGATACAAAACTGGTTCTGCCGCATCCGCGTATGCATGAACGGGCCTTTGTGTTGCAGCCTCTGCTGGAAATCGTGGCTGATTGCGTGATTCCAGGGAGGGGTTCGGCCGTTGCGTGTCTTGCTGCATGTGCAGAGCAACCATTGGAGTGTATTGCATCATCATGAACCTGGAGCGCTGTCGCTATATCGTCGTTGAAGGGCCCATCGGTGCGGGTAAAACCAGCCTTGCCCGTAATATGGCAACCCGGCTGAACTATTCACTCATGCTGGAGCAGCCGGAAGCCAATCCGTTTCTGGAAAAATTTTATGGGGATATGTCACGACATACCTTGTCCACACAATTGTTTTTCCTGATTCAGCGCATGCAGCAATTACAGTCGATGGAACGGGAGAACGTTTTTTCGCGCTCGGTCATAAGCGATTTTCTGTTTGAAAAAGACCGATTGTTTGCAGATGTCACGCTCAGTGAGCCTGAGCATGGACTTTACCGGCAGATTCGCGAGCACATGCCTCTGAATGCACCCAGACCTGATCTGGTGATCTATCTGCAGGCGGCACCCGAAATTCTGATCAGACGTATCAGACAACGTGGTAACGCGCTGGAACAGCGTATATCGGAAGATTATCTGAGACGGTTGACGGAGCGATATATGCGATTTTTTTATGAATATGATCAGGCGCCGGTCATGATCGTGAACAGCGAGCATATCGATCTGGCACACAATCTTGCCGATCTCGACATGCTGCTGGCACGTATCGACCAGATGCGCAGCGCGCGTGAGTATTTCAACGTCGGAGCCAGTTAGATGGATCAGTCAGCTGCGAAACGGATGACGATTACAACGCTGCAGAATGCTTGCGAGCAGGGAGAGAAAATAGCGGTACTGACCTGCTATGACGCAACGTTTGCTGCGGTACTGGAAGAGGCGGGGGTCGATATTCTGCTGGTGGGAGATTCGCTCGGGAATGTGGTGCAGGGGAAATCCAGCACCTTGCCGGTTACATTGGATGAGATGATTTATCACGTCCGGTGCGTGGAACGCGGTACCCACAGGGTATTTATCATGGCCGATATGCCTTTTGGCACGTTCCAGGTGTCTCCGCAGGAGGCGTTCGGGAATGCTGTCCGGTTGATGGCTGCTGGTGCGCAGATGGTCAAGATCGAGGGAGGGCAGCATATGGCCGAAACCGTAGAGTTTTTATCCTGCCGCGGAATTCCGGTCTGTGCCCATATCGGATTGATGCCTCAGTTTGTTCACCAGTTGGGCGGTTACAGGGTTCAGGGGAAAACGCCGAATGATGCCAGACAATTGCGTGAAGATGCACTCCTGTTACAAGAGGCAGGAGCAGCCATGCTGCTGATGGAACTGATTCCGGCTGTATTGGGTGAGGAAATTACCCGGTTGCTTTCCATTCCCACCATCGGTATTGGTGCTGGTGCAGCGTGTTCCGGGCAGGTACTGGTGTTGCACGACATGTTGGGTATCAACTCTGGTACTTTGCCGCGTTTCGTCAGAAATTTCATGATGGACGCAGACAGTATTCAAACCGCTGTCAGCAATTATGTCGAAGCAGTCAAGCTTGGGGCATTTCCCGCATATGAACATACGTTCTGATAGGTCAGGAACAGGCCGTTTTCATGGAAATCATTACTGATATTGCGCCGTTGCGTGCACGGTTGCGGCATGAAGCTTCAGTGGCTTTTGTGCCGACCATGGGTAATCTGCACGCCGGGCATCTGTCTCTGGTCCGGATTGCACAGAAACATGCCAGTTGTTCGGTTGTCAGTATTTTCGTCAATCGTCTGCAATTTGCTCCGCATGAAGACTTTGACCGCTATCCCCGCACCTGGTCGGATGACTGCCGGTTGCTGGAGGAGCAGGGTGCGGATATCGTATTTATGCCGGATGAAAAAACGCTCTATCCTGTTCCACAGGAATTTCAATTGCTGCTCCCGCCCGTGGCGGATACCCTGGAAGGGGCTTGCCGGCCGGGTTTTTTCCGTGGAGTGACGACGGTCGTGCTGAAGCTGTTCAATATCGTGCAGCCCCATATAGCTGTGTTTGGTGAAAAAGACTATCAGCAGTTGCAGGTTGTTCGCAGAATGGTTGATCAACTGAACTTACCGGTAGAGATCATTGCAGGTGAAACAGTGCGGGATGAGGATGGTCTGGCGCTCAGTTCCCGCAATAATTACCTCGATGCTACCCAGCGGCAGGAGGCAGGCGAATTGGCACACCACCTGAAACAGATCAGAGACAGCATCGCTTCAGGTGAACGGGATTTTCCGCTGCTGGAACAACTTGCCGCCGAAAAATTGAGCAAGCGTGGCTGGGTGGTCGATTATGTTGCGGTGCGTCAGCAACATACGCTGCTGCCAGTGGCAGCAAGCGATTCCAGCCTCGTTATACTGGGCGCAGCATGGCTGAATCAGACGCGACTGATCGACAATTTCCTGCTGACGTTGCCATAATCACACTGCCATGGCGTAAGGATTGCCTAGTTGCATTTACAACCATACCATCTTGCCCATTTCCAGGGGATGAGTCAGTAGCGGGTGATAGGGGTAGATACGCAGATAGTATTGTTGTCTGCCACACAACTCCGGTACATGGTTCAGTTCGAACTGATGTTCGTGCGATCCGAGAGGGCCGATACATTCCAGTCGGAAGTGCTTGAATTGGCTGAGTCTGGTTTTGTTATATTGCCGGGAGAGCAGCAGTTCCACGACTACATCCTCAGGCTGCAAACCGTTTAATTTTACTGCGAGCTTGAAATGCATGGTGCTGCCAAATTCGAGCTGCTTGCCGGGTGTATCAAGTCGCCGTATGCTTACACCGTCCCATGCTGCATTGATTCGTGCTTTCCAGGCGGCAATGCTTCTGGCAATTGCAAAATTATCCTGACTGTAGCCAGTACCTTGCCGGCTGGCAGGCGCGTAAAACTTCTGAACATACTCTCCCACCATTCGCCCGGTTCCATAACGCGGTAACAGTGAAACCATTGAGTTTTTGGCCATTCTGACCCAATCAGCCGAGTAGCCGAACTTACTGTGGTCGTAGTAAAGTGGAATGACCTGGTCCTGCAAAATTTCATAGAAGGCTCGGCTTTCTTCGGCATCGCGTAATGAATCTTCCATGTTCTCGGAGACGGGTTTGATTCCCCAGCCATTTTTGCCATCGTAGCCTTCTCCCCACCAGCCATCGAGTATGCTCAGATTGAGTGTGCCATTGATTCCGGCTTTCATGCCTGATGTCCCGCTGGCTTCCAGCGGGTAGATGGGATTGTTGAGCCAGACATCAACGCCCGATACCAGTCGCCGGGCAAGACGCAGATCATACCCTTCCACTAGCAGGATACGCCCCCTGAATTCCGGCATGTCTGCAACCTGATGAATATGGCGAATCAGGGCCTGACCCGGCAGATCGGCCGGATGGGCCTTGCCGGCGAAAATAAGCAGAATCGGTCTGGCTGCATCGAGCAGCAGTTTGCGCAACCAGTCGAGATCCTGGAACAGCAATGTTGCCCGTTTATAGGTGGCAAAACGGCGCGCAAAACCGAGTGTCAATATATTCGGATTGATCGGGTCGACAAATCTGAGCAGCCGTTCGAGATGAGCTTCAGAGCCATGATTGCGTAAATTCTGCTCGGTCAGGCGCGCACGAATACCGTAAAACATCTGTGATTTCAGACTTTGCCGCACGCTCCAGAAGATATGGTCGGGAATGTCGTGGATGCGCGACCAGAATTCGGGGGCATGTTGCTTGCTGCGCCACTGGGAACCAAGTCGACGATCAAACAGATCAGTCCATTCCTGTGCCAGAAATGTCGGTACATGGACGCCATTGGTAACGTAATCAATCGGATTTTCTTCAGGCTCGATCTGCGGCCACATATCGTGGCAGATATTGGCGGAAACATCCCGGTGGATTCTGCTGACGCCATTGTGCATACGTGACATGCGGATTGCCAGCGCAGTCATGTTGAAATCATGATTGCCTGGAGTATGGCCAAGCGCCATGAACTCTTCCCGGGAAATTTTCAGCTCGTGATAAAAATCCTCGAAATAACGGTGCATCATGTCTTCCGGGAAATGGTCGTGGCCTGCCGGGACAGCTGTATGAGTGGTAAAGATGGTATTGACCGCGACGGCTTCCATTGCACTGGCGAAATCCAGTCCCTGTCGTACGAGTTCGAGTGCACGCGTCAGCATCATAAAGGCAGCATGGCCTTCATTACTGTGCCAGATCGTCGGTTTGATACCCATTGCTCTCAATGCAGCTACACCACCCACACCGAGGATGATTTCCTGCTCGATGCGCATGGTTTTATTGCCGCCGTAAAGCTGGTGTGTGATCAGGCGATCATATTCGGAGTTATCCGGCAAGTCGGTATCAAGCAGATATAAACCGACGTGTCCGATTTGAGCCCGCCATACTTTGACGGTGACGACCCGGCCAGGAAAACGAACCGATATCCGAACCTCTGAACCATCGTCATGCAATGCCGGTTTTACCGGCAGATCCTCGAAATCCGAATCACAGAAAACAGGTTGCTGATTGCCCTGGCCATCGATGGTCTGAAAAAAATAGCCTTGCCGATAAAGCAGTCCTACTGCTACAAAAGGCAGGCATAGGTCACTTGCTGCTTTGCAATGATCGCCTGCCAGAATACCGAGACCACCGGAATAAACCGGCAGACTCTCATGAAAACCGAACTCGAAACAGAAATAGGCAACCTGATCGCGTGCTTCGATTCCGTTGATGGCCTGGTAGCGGGAAGGTTCTGAATGATAAGAATCATAAGCAGACAGAACGCTGTTGTAATGGCTGAGAAAAGTCAGATCTTCTGCTGCCTGGAGTAGCAATGATTCGTCCACTCGCCTGAGAAAAGCTTTGGGGCTGTGCCCGACAGCTTCCCACAGTTGCTGGTCGAGTCGGGAAAACAGTGCGCGGGTGGCGCGGTCCCAACTGTACCAGAGATTATTCGACAATTCCTCCAGTCGAGACAAACGTGCAGGTATCTTGGGGCTGACAGTCAGTGTAAATGCAGTGCGTTGAGTCATTCATTTGGCTCCCGTTACAGATCAATACAGATTTTTTTCAGATATTGAATAAATGCTGGCGATAGTATTTGAGTTCTTCTATTGAATCGTAGATATCGGCCAGAGCTTCATGCTTGCCCTGTTTATTGAATCCCTGGGTGATTTCAGGCTTCCAGCGCTTTGCCAGTTCTTTGAGTGTGCTGACATCGAGATTGCGGTAATGAAAATAGCTTTCCAGTTTGGGCATGGATCGCGCCAGGAAACGCCTGTCCTGACAGATGGAATTACCACACATGGGTGAAGTGCCAGCCGGGACGTGAAGTTCCAGGAATGCCAGCATGCGTGATTCCACTTCCGCTTCACTCAGGATCGAGGTTTTGACTTTGTCGATCAGACCGGATTTACCGTGAGTGGACTGATTCCATTTGTCCATTCCATTGAGAATGTCGTCCGGCTGATGAACGACCAGTACCGGTGCTTCCGCCAGAGTATTGAGCTGTGCATCTGTGACGACCAGTGCAACTTCGATGATGCGATCTGTACCTGGATTCAGACCGGTCATTTCCATGTCTATCCAGATCAGGTTGTTACTGTCTTGTGCCATAATTCAAATGTCAGTTGCGTGAATTTTCAGGATTGGATTGTGTCACACGCAAGTATACTCGCCGTAACCGGGCTGTTTTCCTCTGTTTTCCGGTAAAGAGGTGCAAAGGGTACGAATTTCAGTCGTATGATATTTCAGGAACTTAATTTTTCAGACAGTTTTATGCACACTTTTACCCTTGTTTTTATTCTTGCATTGATATTGACCACGCTGGCTCAATGGTGGCTTGCTGCCCGACACATACGTCATATAACGGCACACCGCAATCAGGTTCCGGATGCATTTGTCTCGCAGATCGATTTAGCTGCTCACCAGAAAGCGGCAGATTATACTTGTGCCAAGGCACGCTTGAGTTTCCCGGGAATTCTGCTCCACGCCGGTTTGTTGCTGGTACTTACGCTGGGTGGTGGACTGGAGTGGCTGTCCGGTTTCTGGCACACCTGGTTCAGTGATTCGCTGTGGCATGGGATGGTACTCATTTTCAGCGTAGTAGCCCTGTTGAGTATAGTGGAAATCCCCTTCAGTTATTACCGCACATTCGTAATCGAGCAGCAGTACGGGTTCAACAAGATGACTCGAGCCATGTTTTTTGCTGATCTTGTCAGAAAGTATGTGTTGGGCACATTGCTGGGAGCGCCACTGCTGTTGAGTGTCCTGTGGTTGATGGAGAAAGCCGGGGATAGCTGGTGGCTTTATACCTGGCTGATCTGGATAGGTTTCAATCTGTTTCTGCTGGCAGTTTACCCTAACTGGATCGCACCGCTGTTCAACAAGTTCTCACCGCTGGAGAACGATTCACTCAAAACTCGTATTGAAAATCTGCTGCAGAAGTGTGGTTTCGAATCCAGCGGATTGTTCGTCATGGATGGTTCCCGCCGCAGCAGTCATGGAAATGCCTATTTTACGGGTTTTGGCAAAACCAAACGCATCGTGTTCTTCGATACGTTGCTGAATCGTCTGGAGGCTGAGGAAATCGAAGCAGTATTGGCGCATGAACTGGGCCATTTCAAGCGTCATCATGTAATCAAGCGGATCGTGCTGTCGTTTGCAGTCAGCCTGCTGTTTCTGTGGGTGCTGGGTTATCTGATGCAGCAGCCATGGTTTTATCAGGGGCTGGGTGTTCAGGTGACTGCGGTGCCTTCGACTGCCATGGCGCTGCTGCTGTTTTTTCTGGTGATGCCGGTATTCACCTTTCTGCTGCATCCACTATCCAGTATCTATTCACGCAAACATGAGTTCGAAGCAGATGAATACGCGGCCGAACAGGCTTCTGCTGCAGACATGATTCGGGCACTGGTTAAACTGTATCAGGACAACGCTGCCACATTGACCCCCGATCCGCTGCATTCGGCTTTTTATGATTCCCACCCGCCAGCGGCAATCCGGGTGGCTCATCTCAAGAAATTGATTACGACAGGAGCTGAGGTATGACCAATGTATGTGACCTGACTGATCGGAAATGCAAGCCATGTGAAGGAGGGGTTCCCCCATTGGAGATGGAAGAAGCTGAAAAGCTGCTGAAACAGTTGGAACAGGGCTGGCAATTGGCAGATAACAAGATCAGCCGGACCTTTTCCTTCAAGAATTATTATCAGACCATGGCTTTTGTAAACGCGATTGCCTGGGTTTCTCATCGCGAGGATCATCATCCCGATATGATGGTTGGCTATGACTGGTGTCGTGTCGAATATATGACACATGCCATTGGTGGACTGTCAGAAAATGACTTCATCTGTGCAGCGAAGGTCGACATGTTGTTTAAATCTTGAGTGTTGGTGCTGACAGGAAGAAAACCGGTACATCTCTGACCGGCAAAGTGGTCGCAGCTTACGGGCGCCATTTTGAGGTTGAGGTCGCTGGTGGCACTATTTATTCCTGTGTTGTACGCGGGAAGAAAAAAGGGGTGGTGTGTGGTGATGAAGTTGAAATTCTTCCTGCGACTGGTGACCAGGGAATTATTGAAACTACCTTGCCGCGCACCAGCCTTTTTTATCGCAGCGAAATCTTTCGTGAAAAACTGATCGCAGCCAATGCCACGCAGTTGGTCTTTGTGCTGGCGGTTGTTCCCAGTTGTAATCTGGAGCTGCTCGATCGCTGCCTGGTCGCGGCTGAAAGTCAGGGAATCAGGCCACTCATCCTGTTGAATAAGATTGATCTGATTGGTCAGGATGAACAGAGGCAGGCTGTTGCACATCATCTGATGTTTTATCGGGAGCTGGGGTATCCCGTACTGGAGATCAGTGCGAAAATCTCTGTTCAGCCACTTATTCCGCTGTTGAGCGGGCAGACCAGTCTCCTGGCGGGGCAATCTGGTGTGGGAAAATCGACGTTACTCAATGCACTTGTTCCACGGGCACAGCAGGCAACTGCAGAAATTTCCGATGCATTGGACAGCGGGCGGCACACGACTACCCACGTTCGCCTTTTTCATTTCGATGCTGACAGCAGCATCATCGATTCCCCCGGTTTTCAGGAATTCGGCCTGCAGCAACTGGATGAAGCGTCACTGGCCAGGGGATTCATCGAATTCCGCCCTTTTCTGGGGCAGTGTAAATTCCGCGATTGCCGGCATATTGCAGAGCCGGGTTGCAAATTGTTGCTAGCAGCTCAGGAAGGGATGCTTAATTCACGACGGATAGCCTGCTACCACAAACTGGTAAAAGGTCTGAAGAAATCCCATCCTTGGATGGGAACAAGCAAAAGAGTCTGATCGGATATCAGTGAATGTAAAAAACCGGCAGGGAAAATGTCTTCTTTCCTTTTGCTGCCGGGTTTGCATTTCCATTATTCCAGGCCGACCAATTCCACATCGAATACCAGTGCTGAATTGGGAGGGATGACCCGCCCGGCTCCTTGTGAGCCATACGCCATGGAAGAGGGAATGATCAGAGTGCGTTTGCCACCTACCTTCATACCCATAACACCCTGGTCCCACCCTTTGATAACCCGCCCGGCTCCGAGCAGGAATGAAAAATGACTTCCACGATCGTAAGAACTGTCGAATTTCCTGCCTTTGTGGCCTTCGGCAGCAGCATCATACAGCCAGCCTGTATAGTGCACCTTGGCGGTTTTGCCAATATCCGCCTCTTCACCTGTCCCAACCTGGGTATCTATTTTTTCCAGTGTAGTGACATCAGCGCCGTTTGTGTGGTGTGACGTTGCCTGTTCTTCGGTAGCTTGAGCGCTCATGGATAGAAATAGCCATCCCGAAAGTGCGAGACTCAGTAATTTCTTTACGTTGATCATTATTACCCCTGAAAAATATCGTTCATAGTCTGGTCAATCCAGTAAGGCGAGACGGGTGAAATTTGTCTGCCCGTTGGCGCTGTACCGGACAACGGAAATGATAAAGCAATTTTCTCCGGTCAAGGGTGCTTTGGAAACAGGATTATGCGAAGGTTCCGGTTTTGCATTGTTCAATGAGGGGTAAAAGATTCTCTGCTGAAACAGGAGGGCTGAACAGAAATCCTTGAACGTGATGGCAATTTGCTTTCTGCAGAAAATCCAGTTGTGTGCGTGACTGAACATTGCCTGCACGTATTTGCATGCCAAGATTCCGGGCCAGTGTGACGATGGCTGTGATGATCACAGAAGTATCAGATTGGCTGGCAATATCCTGAACAAGTGGCTGGCCGATCTTGATAGTGTCGACAGGCAGGCGCCGCAGATAATTGAGCGATGAATAACCGGTGCCAAAGTTGTCCATTACGACCCTGATTCCCATTTCTTTTAATTTATTCAATATCCTGATACTTCCATCGATATCCTGCATCAGTACGGATTCGCTGATCTCCAGCTCCAGCCTGGCAGGGTCGAGGCCCGTTATTTGTAATGCTTCGGCAACATGCTTGATTAACTGAAGCTGATCCAGTTCTATGGCAGAGATATTGACTGTAACGAAAGCAGGTCCATGATTGCTGTCCTGCCAGCATTTAGCCTGTCTGCAGGCTTCATGTAATACCCGTTTGCCGATTTTGATAATGGAGCCGGATTCGGTTGCCAGGGAAACAAATTTATCCGGTGAAAGTAATCCCAGCTCGGGGTGTTGCCACCGAACCAGCGCCTCGGCGCCGACAATACTGTCGGTTTTGAGATCGATTACCGGCTGGTAATGCAGAATAAACTCCTTGTCATCGATGGCGTGTTGTAATGATTGCTCGATTCTGGCTTTTTGCGATAAGGCTTCTCCCATTTCTCCGATATAGAATTTGTAAGTATTGGGCCAGGATCTTTTAGTGGAAAACAGTGCATTTTCGGCATTGGCGAGCAGTACTTCGATTTTCCGACCATCACGCGGATAGAGGCTGATTCCTATATTCAGGGTGATATAAAATTCGAGGTGGTTGATGATGAAAGGAGTCGTGGCGAGTTTCAGCAACTGACTGGCAAAGGTTTGTGCCTGGTCGGCGCTGGTCAGGCCGGTTTTGAGAAAAACGAAATTGCCCCCTTCAATGCGTGCCAGGATACCGGCCTTGTTGGAATAGATGGATAACCGGCTGGCCAGCTGTTGTATCAGGTTATTGCTGATACTGTAACCATATTTACTGTTGATGCGTGACAAGCGATTGACGTCAATGAAATAAACTGCAGCGATCATGCCATCGTTCGCATCATTGTCCGGTAGCAGCGATGCTGCTTTTTCCTGAAAGAGATTGTGTTTGGGCAGACCGGTCAATTCATCATAATAGGTCATGCGGTAGATATGACTGTCGGCCTGGCGCTTTCTGCGTTTCAGATCGAGGTATTCAAGTTCGCGATCGATCGCCAGCATGAGCTGTGTCGAGTGCCCTTTTGGTACACAATCGTTTGCTCCGTTACGCAACAGGGGAAGTACCGCCTGTTCATCCGTTACCGAGGTGTACAGAATAAAAGGGATTGTTTGATGACAGGCTTTCAGCAGATCCAGTAGCTGCATGGCATCCAATCCGGTCATCGAGTATTCGGTGATGACAGCATCCCAGCTTGATGTATCCAGTGCCGACTGAACATCAGACAGGCTGTTTACATGCTGGTAAGTGAGTTGCACTCCATTACGGCCGAAATCGGCAGATAACCGTTCTACATCAGCTTTGGCGTGACCGGCAATCAGAAGTCTCAGTTTTCCGTATGGCATTTCAGATTTTTCCTGGTGTGATATCTTTTGGTATCGACTACCCCGGAAAAAACTTTATTTTGCGGCAGAAACAGGAAGGAAAGCAGGGCTTACATGATGATTAGGCAGCTGTATGACGCAATTTTGCCAATCGGCCCAGTTCGAAGTGTGTGAAAGCCAAGGCAGTCAGAGTGGGGGCGAAAAAATTTAAGAAGGGTACGAATTGCAACAGACCTGTCAGAAAACCCAGGCTCCAGCGTGCCGGCCGGTCTGTGGAAGACAGTTTATCCAGCTCGGTGCTGTCGGCATGTTCGGAAAGTGCGTCATAGAAGAACAGCCGCTGATTCAGATAGGCAGCAGCCAGCAAGGGGGCAAGCAGACCGATTCCGGTGAACCACAAAGGAATGGTTACTATCCAGAGGGTGAAAAAAATCACTATTGCTGAAATTACATTGCGCAGGCTGCCGGTGATTGTTCCGCCCTGCATCCTGGCCAGATCAGGATAGTAGCGTTTCGCTACAAAATTGACCAGAGCCGGCATGGTGACCAGCGCGGTGATCACCAGACTCGTGGTGATCGCCAATGTCACAAAAATGATTACGTTGATGATGCTTTCCACGCTATCGGCAATGACTTGCAGACGTGAAGATTCCAGCCAGTTTTGAAGTGTGTCTGCCGGAATGACGGTCAATACCCAACCGGACAGCGGCGTCCAGAAGAACATGCCGATCAGCCACCAGAAAATGGCTGATATCAGTATTGGCCAGCTCCACAGCCATAGCATGCGCGGGTTGAGAAGATTAGCCGACGCGCGTGAAAGCGCACTAAACAATCCAGACATCAAAATATCTCCCCAGATCAGTTATCAGGAAATGTGTGATTCAAAGTAAAAATGTACGCCATCGTTTCTGGTCAGGAGGATGCAGGTATCTTTCTGTTTTCCCAGCAATATCCGTGCATCCATGTTCTTTTTCAGAGCGCGTATACTGGATGGTTTATGAAACCTTTGTCAGAGGACGTGGCCTAAGTGACAATACGGCGAGGGATTCCAAAATAAATGTACCACGGATATGAGGAGTAATGAGTGAAAAGGCTGAACTGGCTTCATCTGTCTCTGATTCTGGCCGGAATGATAGCAAGTGGTGTTTCCTGGAGCTACAGCCACGGGCATTCACATGGATATCACAATCGCTCTCATGGCCATTATTCAGGCAAACGAAATTTTTCCCTGGGTGTGGGCCTGACAAGTACTTTCGGATCTTACGGCTATTACAATTACCCCGGCAGCAATGTCGGGATTTACGGAAGCTTCGGCTACGGGCGGTCGTATCCTTATTCCCGCCGACCTTATTATCGGCCTTACGGTTATGGTTATCCGGCCAGCCGTTTTTACTGGCCCGCCTATCCTCCGACTGTTTATTATCCTCCAGTCGTGGTCGTACCGCCTGATCCGCCGGTTTATATTCAACAGCAACCTGCCCGACTGGTACCCCCCCCTCCCGAATCGGCGGTTACGAATTACTGGTACTATTGTGAAAATCCGGCCGGTTATTATCCGGAAGAAGTAGAACGCTGTCCGGGTGGCTGGGTAAAAATACCCCCCCGACCCGCTCAATAATGCAGGAGTATGTATGCGCCATTTTTCCAGATTGATTGTGCTTTCAGCAGCAGTATCGCTTGTAGCGTGTGTGAATATTCCGCTTGGGCCGAGCGTTATGGTGCTTCCGGGCGTTGGTAAAAATTTCGATCAATTCCGTGGCGATGATTATTTATGTCGCCAGTTTGCCAATCAGCAGACCAATTATGAAACTCCCAAGAATTCAGCAGTTTCCAGTGGTATGGAAAGTGCTGCTCTGGGTGCTGCTCTGGGTGCGGCAGCCGGTGCTGCGCTGGGCGGCGGGCGCGGGGCGGCTGTCGGCGCAGGGATGGGATTGCTGGGAGGAGGGTTGGCGGGCAGTGGGACTGCACAATCTTCGGGCTCCATCAGTCAGGAACGTTATGATATTGCCTATATTCAGTGTATGTATGCCAATGGCCATCGTGTGCCGGTTTCTGCCGGATTGATCGAAGGGTCGGGCGGTAATATGGGTCAGGGGGTGACTTCCAATCCATCTTCTTCGGGCAGATATATCCCACCTCCACCCCCGGGCCATCCTCCTCCGCCCCCTCCTTACTGAGGCATGACATCTGCAAACCCTTGAATATAATTACGTTGATTTAATGTGTTAAAATCAGGCTGCGGGTTTCCTGGAAAAGGTCGGAGTCTACTGGGCTTCGAATGGCGACAGGAAGCTTTCGCTTCAGAGAATGTCGTTTTAATTATTTTTAGTCAAGGAGAAAAACGTGGCATCAAAAGCTATTTTTTATCACGCGGGTTGTCCTGTATGTGTATCTGCTGAACAGGCCGTCGCCAACGCTATTGATCCTTCAAAATATACGGTCGAAATTGTTCATCTGGGCACGGATAAAGCACGTATTGCTGAAGCTGAGAAAGCAGGTGTGAAATCGGTTCCGGCACTCGTCATCGACGGTGCGGCATTCCATATCAATTTCGGTGCCGGTATCGACGATCTGAAATAACAAGAAAATAATTTACTTTGCAAGCGGCTGCGTTACGTTATCGCTTGCGTCTTGAAGGGGCCTTAAAAAGAAAAGGCCCCTTTTTGGTTTTTAGGCCTGGTTATACCGAGCGTTCCAATACGGCGGCAAAAAAGCTGTCGGTATTGTGATGAAGCGGTGAAAGTTGTAAAAACTTTCCGGTATCAGGCAGGTGGATTTTTTGTTGTGCAAGCAGCTCATCGCAGTGGAGAATGGAGAATTGCGGATGATTTGCCAGAAAATGCTCGACAATTTGTTGATTTTCTTCCGGTAACAGGCTGCAGGTGGCGTAAACCAGACGGCCTCCCGGTTTGAGCAGGTTGGCTGCTGCCGTGAGAATGGCCATTTGCTTCTTTTGCAACTCATCGATACTTTCCGGGCTTTGTCGCCATTTCAAATCAGGGTTACGGCGCAAAGTACCAAGCCCGCTGCATGGTGCATCGACCATTACCCGGTCAATTTTTCCTGCCAGCCGTTTCAGTTTGGCATCTCGTTCACTGTCAATGCGCTGCGGATGGATATTGGATAATCCTGAGCGTTTGAGACGTGGTTTGAGATTGTTGAGTCGTTTTTCAGAAACATCAAAAGCATACAAGCGGCCGCGAGAATGCATCAGCGCACCAAGCAGCAATGTCTTGCCACCTGCACCTGCACAAAAATCCACTACCATTTCACCTCGTTTGGGCGCGAGCAGAAAACCCAGAAGCTGGCTGCCTTCGTCCTGTACTTCAATTTTTCCGGAGAGGAACAGCGCATTCCGGTTGATTGCCGGCTTCCCGGTAATACGAATCCCGACGGGAGAAAAAGGGGTAGGTTGTGCTTCAATTTCCTGCTGTTCCAGTGCAGCCAGTACTTCTTCACGTTTGGCAAGCAGGCTGTTGACACGGATATCCAGCGGTGCGGGCTGCTGCAGCGTCTGGCCAAGGCGCAAAATTTCTTCATCCGAGTGGTATTTCTGCAGTTTTTCCACCAGCCATTCCGGGAACTCTGCCCGGATGGAGAGTGGTTGTTCTTCCAGTTTGACTGCCTTGATTTGCTGGATCCATTTGATTTCGGTTTCCCGAATGAGCGGGGTCAGTTCCCGCAGATTCATGCCCTGAAATCTGGTCAGATAAGCCAATACCAGTTCACGGGCAGTTGCTTTCCCTGCCAGTTTTTCCAGAAAAAAACGGCGCCGTAGTATCCCGAATACGGCTTCCGCAATTGTGCCTCGGTCATTTTGTCCCAGTTGGTGATGATCCTGAAAGAATTGCCGCAGCAGTACATCTGCCGGGGCTTGCAGAGGCAGTATCTTGCGCACGGCAGCAATCAGCAGATCCAGTCGTTCGGGTGTCAGTCGCATAAGTTTGGAGGGGTCACCGGGCAGAATTTACCAGCGGTGAGTAGTTGATTTTTGTGACGATCTGATCGACTTCCAGTCCGTGTTTTTCGGTAGAAATAATGCGTACCGGCAGCAGGTGATGATCCGTTGCGAGCCAGATTTTCTTTTTGAACGGATCATTCTGTTCTCGTTGCTTTGTAAGTACGATCGTGGCAAGTTTGCCTATCGGTGTATCCAGCATTTCCCGGGTAACGGTGTAACGGGTTGTTTGCAGAGTGTGGTAATCGGTCTCATGCACAACCAGTGTTTGCCTGGGAGGGGCAGTGAACATGAAGTGATAGGCCAGGCTTAATTCATCGAGTGTTCCACTCGGCAGATTTTCCGTCATCTCCTGGCCTTTGCGGCGATAAATGATGCGCTGCTCGCTCCAGTCGAATTCGACTTCACGTGCCGGTTTTTCACCACGCTGATCTGTAAACCGAAACGGTTTCATTCCCGTGTGCGGAATGATTGTACCCTCGCTGTGGCGATGAATACTGCCACGTTTGATCAATTTTAGAATGCCACTGGCTGAAGCTTCGCTATCGATGGTGTAATGCTGGACACCATTTTCCTGCCGCACGCGCAGTATTTCGTGTGCTTTCCCCTGCCCGATACTGCCATTGAGGGCATATTCGATATCAATGCGTTCAGGTAAATTTTCTGCCTGGGCGACCACGCCCACCCAGAAAAACAGAGCGATGGATAACAGCAGTTTCATGGCTCGATCCCGGGTGAATATAAAACCTCCTGACTGTCACTGGTTGTCTTGATTTCGACACGGTTTTCCACCAGAGTCAATTGCCCTTGCAGAAACCAGCGCACGGCCTGCGGGTAAATACGATGTTCCTGAGTGAGTACTCTCGCGGCAAGCGTTGCCGGGGTGTCATCAGTCAACACCGGTATGGCAGCTTGAATGATGATAGGGCCATGATCCAGTTGCGATGTAACGAAATGAACCGTGCAGCCGTGGATTTTGACCCCTTCCTGCAGTGCGCGTGTATGCGTATCAAGTCCGGAAAATGCCGGCAACAGGGAAGGGTGGATATTGACCAGCCTGCCCTGATAATGGTCTACAAATGCTTCCGACAGAATACGCATGAAACCGGCCAGAACGACCAGATCGGGCTGATAGGTATCAATGGTTTTTGCCAGCGCGGCATCAAACGCTTTCCGGTCTGGAAACGTACGATGATCGATTACCTGAGTCGGGATACCACGGGTCTGAGCAAACATCAATCCTTCTGCCGCTGGATTGTTGCTGATCACCGCGGCGACCGGCAATCCGGCTTCCAGTATTGCCTGCATGTTGCTGCCGCGACCGGAAATAAGGATGACTACTGATTTCATGGCGCCTTCTTTCAGGCAATGACGATGGGGGGTGTTTCGGATTGACGAGGTCTGATTTCGCCGATCTGCCATACGGTTTCACCCGCGTTGTGCAAAATTTCGATGGCAGTTTGAGCGTGTTCCGGAGCAACGACCACAACCATACCGATGCCGCAATTGAAAACACGCAGCATTTCTTCCCTGGCCACATTGCCATGTTGTTGCAACCAGTCGAACAGGGAAGGGCGTACCCAGGTGCTGCTGTCGATATGGGCCATGACGCCGTCGGGCAGAACACGCGGAATGTTCTCCAGTAATCCGCCACCGGTAATATGTGCCAATCCCTTGACGGGCAATTCTGCCATCAACGTCAGCAGGGATTTCACATAAATACGGGTCGGTGTCAGAAGCGCATCGATAAGACTGGTTTCACCAAGACGAGTGTCGGATTGCACTGTATTCAGATCAAGAATTTTACGAATCAGTGAGAACCCATTGGAATGCGGACCGCTCGAGGCGATTCCCAGTACGATATCGTTCTCTCTGATGCCGGAACCATCGATGATCCGATCTTTTTCCACCACGCCGACAGCAAAGCCTGCAAGATCATATTCTCCTTCGGGATACATACCAGGCATCTCTGCCGTTTCACCTCCAATCAGCGCACAACCGGCATCTTCACAGCCGTGTGCAATTCCCTGAACCACCTGGGTGGCAATTTCCACATCCAATTTTCCACAGGCGAAATAGTCCAGAAAAAACAGTGGCTCAGCACCCTGTACCAGAATATCGTTCACGCTCATTGCAACCAGATCGATACCAATGGTTGCATGTCGCGCATACTGGAAAGCCAGCTTGAGTTTGGTGCCTACGCCATCCGTGCCCGATACCAGCACCGGCTGCCGGTATTTTCCAGGTACTTCGAATAATGCCCCGAATCCGCCAATACCCCCCAGTGCCTCCGGGCGCATAGTGCGCCGTGCAAATGGTTTGATCCTTTCCACCAGACGATTTCCGGCATCGATATCAACACCGGATGAACGGTAGGAAATCGGGTTTTTATCAGGGTTTGCAGGGTTGGACGCAGTCAAGTTGAGTTCTCACAGTGTTAAGGCTAGAGTGCAGCTTTTGAGGCATGATTTTACCGTAAATGAACGACAAATATTCCCCGGATTCCCGTCTCTTCTGGTACCTGACAGTCATTGGTGTGGTCAGTGCGCTGATCTATCTGCTCAGTCCCATTCTGACTCCTTTTTTATTGGCGGCCGTCATTGCCTATATCTGTAATCCGTTGGTTACCTGGCTCGAAGTCAGAAAAATTCCCAGAACCCTGAGCACGATCTTCGTGATGCTCATGACCATGGGAATATTCATCGCCATGGCGCTGATTCTGTTTCCATTGTTCGAAAAAGAAGTTTCACGATTGGTTGAGCGAATCCCGTCTTTTCTCGATCTGGTGAAGAACCAGTTTATTCCCTGGCTGGAAGATAATTTTAATGTCGAGCTTCAGATCGATATTGCCTCGCTCAAACAGATGCTGACAGAGCACTGGAAAAGTGCCGGGGGCGTGGCTGCGCAAATGCTGCCTTCGCTGAAAAGCGGTGGCCTGATCCTCCTCACGTTCCTGATGAATCTGGTGCTGGTGCCGGTTGTATTGTTTTACTTGTTGCGCGACTGGAATAACCTGATCAGGCAAGTGGGAGAACTGATTCCACCTGTCTGGCAAAAACAGATTTTTACGTTGGCAAGGGAAACTGATGACGTACTGGCCGAATTCATGCGCGGGGAAACAGCGGTCATCACCATCATGAGCATCTACTATGTGACAGGGCTATGGCTGGTCAAACTGGAATTTGCCTTGCCGATCGGATTGATATCCGGGATTCTGGTATTTGTACCTTACTTGGGAACCATCACCGGACTTGCACTGGCAACTTTTGCGGCCATTACACAATTTCAGGAATGGAGTGGCGTAATCGCAGTCTGGGTGGTGGTGGGATCAGGACAACTGCTGGAAAGCATGCTGATTACCCCCCGTCTGGTGGGGGAGCGTATCGGCCTGCATCCGGTAGCGGTAATTTTTGCATTACTCGCTTTCGGTCAGCTGTTCGGCTTTATCGGGATTTTGCTGGCACTGCCGGTCAGCGCAGTTTTACTCGTTTTGCTCCGGCATCTGCACACACAATATATGGAAACGATGAGGGAATGAATGATAGATGTGTATAGAGCCTGTTGTTGTGGTTTTTTAGGCATGTTTTATTTCATTATTAACTGATTTTCAGTTTTGTTGCAGACCAACCGGGTAGGAATTCTTCTTGGTGCTCCAGCTCCAGCAGCGATTTCATACACCAAGTTGTTCAAGAACTGTTTTCGCTTCAATCAAGTCGAGGTTGTCGGTGCATTCGCTGAATCTGAAGTACACATCATTTAAGATGTATTTGGCATTATCTATTTTATTGAGTTTTCTCCAAAGTTTAGCCAGGCTCGTGGCAGCTCGAAGTTCAAGCATTGTTGCATGCTGATCCTGCGCAATCTTTAAGGCTTCACACAAACACTCTTCTGCTTCCTGGACTGATTCGCCGGACTGTTCCTGCAGCAGTTCGCCTTTCAGTCGAAACAATTCCGCTTGCCAGAATAATGCTCCCCCAGTGACAGCAAGCTTCTGTGCTTCCTCAATGGCAGCCAGGCCTTCGTCAATTCTATTTCTACGCAAATAAACTTCCGCCAGCAACGCCAAGGTACAAGTGTCGTGGATACGCGCTCCTGTGGCCCGGGTGGCGGAAAGCCCGTCAATTAACTTGGCGATACCTTCCTCTTGCCCGGTGTCGGCCAACGCCCAGCCTTGCGAGGCGGTCGCCCACGCCAACCCCAATTCAAATGAGTATTGTGTTGAAATTGCGATCGCTTCATTGGTGATTTCCAGCGTTTTCTCCGCATTGTGGGCACCGGAATAGATCCAGGCAAGGAAAATGAGAGTAAAAACACGAGTGAATGGATGCTCCAACTCTCTCGCCATGCCCATCGTCTCCAGCGCCAGCGTTTCAGCTTGATCGACTTCACCCAATATCCATAATGTCCTGGCCAGCATAATCCGCGCGGTTATTCCGGAATCCTGGCCGTAGAAGAAAACCTGTGAGTCATGCTGATTCGAGTCATCGAGAGATTTTGCGGCGAACAAATGGGTTCTGGCTTCGTCAAACCGGCCAAGGTAGAAGCAGGTCGCGCCCAAAGCATGGTGAGCTTCAATCAGTAGCTCCGGGCTTTGCTCGCGGCGAGCCAGCGCGAGGAGATCTTCAGCCAGGCCGCGCGCATTGGCGAGTTGCCCTCTGACCAGATGAAAGACCCATAATCCCCGAATGGCTCGGAACTGATGTACGAAACTGCTGTGCTCCTGTAACAAATCCTTCGCTCTTCGATAATTATGTTCCATTTCGTCAGATGCATATCCTTTGACGGACAGCAACGGGACACCGCGTGCAAGCAGGAGCTCCAGCTCCAGGGTATCTCGCTCCGGGCTTTGCGGCAGTTCCTTTAGCAACTCCAGCGCCCGATTAAAATGAGCGAGCGCTTCGATACTGGCTGATCGTTCCACATCGCAACGAGCCGCACGATGGTAATATTCAACGGCCGGACCGGCTAATCCTGCCTGCTCATAGTGATAAGCCAGGAGTTCCGGTTCCATGCTTACCCGTTCGGAGAACCGGCTCTCCAGGGCCTTGGCAATGCGGGCATGAAGTGCTCGCCGGAGTTTCCTGGGCAGCATGCTGTAGGCAGCTTCCTGGACCAGTGCATGCTTAAAGTAGTATGTCGCAAGAGGGATCTCGCCCTCTTGCAGAACGAGTCCGGAAGCAACAAACAGATCAAGTGCATCCTTCAACTCGCTGTCCGGCACTTCAACAGTGGCCTGCAGCAGCTCGTAGGTGAATTCACGCCCTATTGCTGCACCGGCCTGGACAATTTCCCTGGCTGGTCCTAACCGATCCACCCGTTCCATGAGCAAGGCTTGCAGACTGTCCGGAATGGGCAATTTCTTTACTGGACCCTGCAAGGTAAATGAATCGTTTCCCTCAGTCAGCAGCCCTGATCCAAGCACATTTTCCGTCAACGTTTCGATATAAAGAGGTATGCCATCAGCCTTGGCCAGAATTGCCTGCTGTACTTCGGGTGGAAGCACTTTTCCTCCTGCCATCGTCGTAATGAGCTCAGCACTATGTCGGCGTGGAAGCCGACTGAGCGTCAGGGATGTCACATAACTATATTCCGCCCATACCGGTTTGAAGCCGGGTCGAGATGTGATTAGCAGCAACATGCGCATCTGCCGGATATGGCCAATGATTCGTGTTATGAGTTCCAGCGTGGTCGGATCAAGCCAATGGGCATCTTCCACAATGAACAACAGGGGGCAATGACCAGCCAGCTTTTGCAGATGCTGCACGAGCGCTTCCAGCGTCATGTCCTTGCGTTTTTCGGATGACACATTGAGCGGCGGGTAGCGATGATCTCCCCGGATCAAGAGCAGATCGGCCAGCAATGAAACCGTCTTCGGATCATCAATCCCGCTTTTGGCGGCCATGGCATCGAGCTTGTTCAGTTGTGTCTCGGCACTGTCCTGATTTGCGAATCCTGCTGCCTGTCGCAAAAAATTGATCACCGGATAGAGCGCTGTATTAATGTGGTACGGTGAACATTGAAATTGAATTACCTGGTGTCGTTCATCTGCAAGGTGGTCACGCAAGCTACAGGCGATTCTCGATTTTCCGATACCGGCTTCACCGCTTAGGAGCACGACCTGTCCTTCACCGCTGACGGCCTCATGCCAACGGCCCAACAGGAGTGAAATCTCCTGTTCTCTGCCTACGAATTTGGTTAACTGGCCGGATCGATAGGATTCAAATCGGCTGGCTGATGGCTTGATACTCAGAACTTGCCAGGCGTGGACAGGTGTATCGAATCCTTTCAGCGAGGAAGCACCAAGATCCGAGAACTCGAATTCATTTCCGACAAGCCGTTTTGTCGCCAGATCGATGATCAATTGACCGGGTTTAGCCAGTGCCTGGAGGCGGGCGGCGAGATTCGGCGTTTCACCGAACACTGACCGTTCCTTGGCAGTGTCCTGCCCCATTAGTTCACCGACTACGACTTGACCGGTAGCGATCCCGATTCGAGCAGCAATACTAAGCTGTGGATGGGGATTGTTCAGATTAAATACCTTCACTGTATCCAGAATAGCGAGGCCGGCATGTACGGCTCGTTCCGCATCATTTTCGTGAGCATGAGGGTACCCAAAATAAGCCAGTATTCCATCTCCCATATATTTTGCGACATAGCCATTGAGTCGGCCAATCGCCTGGCTGCAGGCAACTAAAAATTGCCGGATCACATCCTGGAGGTCTTCAGGGTCCAGCCGGCAGGATAGTGCCGTCGAATCCACAAGATCGCAAAACATTACCGTTAACTGGCGACGTTCTGCCTGATTTCGTTCGAGAGGGAATGATTGTTCTTCCGGAATAACGCCAGCGGGTATAGATCCCGGGCCTGGACTTGCAGTGTTCTGTGACAATTGCGCGATTGCGCGCAAGAGTATTTTCCGATGCCCCAGTAAGACACCTAGCGCCTCCAGATCGTCTTCATTCAGCTCGGGCAGGACATTCCAAGTGATCGCATTGTGCTCAAACGACTCGTGATATACAGTGAGACCAAGGCTATCCAGCCATGCTGATACACGATCATTCATCATGGCAACGCCGATGGTGAGTATCCGGCCGGCCTGTTATGCATAGCGTTAAGCGCAGAGAGTTACTCATTGCGGATCGTAATTCTTCAATTGATAATAGATTTATGATGAATAATGTTTCCATGAGAACGATTTCTAAAAGGTCTTTGACTCGAAAAATGGAACGCTGGCTATTAGGTATGGTAATGATGATCATTGCTTATCTGATCGAGAGGGTTGTATTACGTTCGATCAAGCGCAGTGGAAAATTTTCGGCGCGGAACAACTCTGCATCGTAAAACTGTTTTTATCTTTAACGTCCTCGCAGCAGATCGATAACCAAGCCAAGGGTCAGCAGACCTGCAACAGCCCCGAATGTTACTGGTACCCACTCGGCAACAGCCGTAGACATGGTCGTGAGTCCGCTGGTCAGAATACTTGCCGCAGCGGTCAGGCCGAGCGCCAGCCGTCGTCCTGTGTGACGCACGATATTTTCCAGCGAATCAGCCTTGAAGTTCACTACAAGTTTTGGACCGCCAGGGCGGACACCGACGAGGTTTTCGAGTGCTTCGATCACGCGCAGAGTTCGTACTTTCAACTTCTGCGACTGATACACGAATGTTTTTGGATTGAGCGCGGCGCCGATGCGTTTGACCATCAAACGCATCAGATACTTGCCTGCCACGTCGTAAGGATCGAGCGTCGGATCAAGCTCAGCAGTCGCCAGCTGTACCTGCGCAAGTGCTTTGGTGGCAAGCGTGAGCGAAGCCGGCAGCGGCACCCCGTGTCGTAACGAGACGGTGCTCATTTCTTGCAGAAGCGGCCCGATCTGCATCTCAGCAAGCGAGGCGGCCCGATATTTTGCCATCACCTCCCCGATCTCGCTCTGGAATTGAGCCACATCGAAATCGTTGCTATTGACAGCGTTCGTCATCATCAATGTGACATCGGTGAGAAACCCGGCATCTTCCTGCCACAGAGCCATCAGCATTAACAAAAGATGCTCGCGAAGATCGGCTCCTACCGCGCCAACCATTCCGAAATCGAGAAAATAAATGCAGTCCTTCCACCACATCAGGTTGCCTGGGTGAGGGTCGGCATGGAAGAAACCATCGACGATGATCTGTTTGTAGTAGCTCTCCAACAGTTGGCGAGCGGCCTGGATACGCTCTGGACCGGCTGGCGCCTGCTTGATCGGAATGCCCTGGATTTCTTCCATCACCAGTAATCGGGATGTGGACAGATCCCAGTGTACGCGGGGGACGGCAAGGCGATCATAGTCTGCGAGCACTGTCCGCATCCGCTCAATATTGTTGGCCTCCTGGCGAAAGTCGAGTTCACGATGGAGCGAGGTGGAAAGGTGCTTGAACACATCCTCCATATTGATCACCTGATTGAGCGCAGGACGCTTCCCGACTTTCTCCGCAAACATCTCGAACAGAGCGAGATCCTGTTCGATATCAGCACGAGCAGTGGGTCGCTGAACTTTGACAACGACCCGGTCACCGGTTTCGAGCGTCGCGCGATGGACCTGCGCGATTGTGCCGGCGGCGAGAGGGTTCGGGTCAAATGACTTGAATACATCCTCCCACGGGACACCCAGTTCCTGTTCAGAGACCCGGACGACCTCGCTCTCAGTCATTGGCGGCACGCGAGACTGCAACAGTACAAGTTCTTCGATGTATTCGATTGGAAGGAGATCCGGACGGGTTGATAACACTTGCCCGAGTTTCGAGAATATCGGGCCCAGCTCTTCCAGGGCGCCACGTAAGCGCCTGGCCTGCTGGCGGCGGATGGATATATCTGGGTCGGATTGGCTGAACAGCTCTGTGAGCCCATGTTTTGCCATCACGGCCGCGATATGCGTAGCGCGTGCTACCAGTCGAGGCTTAAAAGACGGGATTTCATCATTAGACAGGGAAGCTCGCATCGAGTGCGGTGCACGCTCATCGGTAGAGTGCGCAGCATTTACAATAATTACAGTACAGTGAGCATTGTGACTGATGCGGTTCGGTATGTTACCGAGCAAAAATTCTTTTCGACCTGCCATGCCAAGATTGCCAACCACCAGGACATCGATTGCTTCCTGCTCAGCGGCATGGACGATCGCCAATGCCGGATCAGCATTAATGACGACCAAGGCATGGCCACGTTCTCCGGCAACCTGCCGCGCAAAGTGTGCCAGGTCGTTGTTGGCAGCCACAGCACTTGTTTGTTCGGATTCACCGAATTCTGTGGCGGATGGATATTTCGGTACTATTACCTGTACTATGAATAGCTCTGCGTCGTAGCGGTCCGCTAGTCCGGCAGCCCACTGAACAGTCTGGTCGGCGGTTTCGGAGCGATCGGTGCCTACCATCACGCGCCGTATGACACTACCCTCCAGAGGATTTTTCATAAACGTAATGAACCGTTAGTAAGGTGGTACCGTTATCAAGATCAATTATTGTAGCTGTATAAGACTGTCGTGGTCTAATTTCTTCTGGATCCACTCGGTCATCAATAATCAGTAAAAATCCTTTTGAATCAGTCTATTGATCATAGACCGACCGCTCGAACCACGAAAAATACCATATAGAGCCAAGATTGCCCTTCCCATAGATCAGGAGTCAATACCTTGCCATTGGTTGTGGCACCTACATTCGGCAGCGTCAGCGATCGCGCGCAGTTCATTGGCCCATTGGGAAAAGCTGCGCTCCAGATCTCTGGTCGGCGTCTTGGTGAAGATGTAGTAGAAGAGAAAGTTCTCCAACTGCATCACGAAATGGTCGAACAGCGGCTTTTCCTTCCCTTTCTCCAATGGCTTGGTGATTTTTTTCCATTCATCCTTGAGCTGGGTGAATTGCGCTTGCCCCACCTGCGTGAACAGCAGGTTCTTCAGCAAATCCATCGGGTTGAGGCCGACGCCGCGCTCGTTGATCGTCTCGAAGATTTTTAGGGCGCTGCTCACGTCCGTGGAAATCTGGATGAATACTACATCGTTCGCCAGGTAGCCCCAATATTTCTTCAGCTTGGCCGGGCTGTCGTAGTTGTCCTTCAGGTATCGGTACAGCGTGCCGTAGGCATTGACCAGGTTTTCCAGCGACCCGAAGCTGGCGATGCTCGATGACTGAATGCCTACGCGCACAATCTGCGGGTCGGCGTCGAGTTCCACCAGCTTGGTGATGACTTCGCCCGCGTTCTCGTAGCGCGGCTCCAGCTTCAGGCTGATCCGCGTTTCCCCATCGTTGTCCGTGTAGCTGGTCGAGATCAAGCCACTGACGGCTTGCTGCTGCGGCTCACCCTGAAACAGATGCTTGAGAGCGCACAGCAACAGGAAGAACGTAGTCAGGCGCTGCTGGCCATCTATGACTTCATAATGGTTTTTCTGATCAGTCGGCGACACCAGCACGGTACCGATGAAGTATTCTCGCGTCATTCCCGCATTGATCTGCTCGTCGATGTCTTCGAGTCTGTCTCGTTATGCGTGGGGCGCAGCCTCAGTCGAGGTGCTGGTTGAAAATCGCGTATTGCGTGAGATCAAACGCCGGATCAAGCTCCATCGCTCTGGCACGTAGTAGCTGATGATCGCCACGGGCGCGCCAGCGCTCCCATGTCTGATCGTTGTCTTGAATCCTCTTGATGTGGTTTCATTAAACCACGTCAATCCGGCAGATAAATTGGGCTTACCTCTACTTCTGCGCTTCCTTGCCATTTTCAATCCACTCTCCATTCAGTGCAGGTCGATTGCCGTATGAAAGATTTTGCCTTATAGCCAACTCCCAAAAAATCCGCATGCGATCTATCCAGCGTAGCTCCTACCCTCTCCCTCGCGGCACAACCACCTCCCAGCGCTCACACTTATTCAAATCCCTATATTGCTCCTCACTATCCTCGGCAAAACGCACTATGACTACCGCAACTTCACAGTGAGCGAAGCCAATCTGTGGCTGGAACGACTTGGCGGTTCGCCCTACTACGTTGCCTTGCCTGTCGAGCAGTTGATAGCGGCCAGCCTCTTCCTTCAACGTCAGCGGATCTCCCTCGCGAAGCGCCTCAATCGCCTTGTGTATCCGGGCATGCGGTAATTGACGACCGGCAAAACTAATGTCGATCTCCTTCAGCGTAAGCTGCTGAAAACGCAGCTCCAGCTCAGGAAGAGGTTGTCCCTGGAACGCGTGTTGCTGAACCCCCTTCATCAGGCTGCGGCTAAATGGGTTGCCGTCAGCAAACTCGCACAACGCCAGAGTCTGTTCGGCTCGTGTCATACCTACGTAGTACAAACGTCGCTCATCGGCCAGGGTATCGACCTGCGTGCTCCAGCCACCATCCAGCAGAACGACATGGCGGAACTCCAGCCCTTTGGCCGAATGCACAGTACCAAGATAGAGGCCGTCCTTGGGCTGTTGACGCATTTCACGAGCATAGTCGTAAAGCCAGTCAATCAAGGCACCACTGCCAAGCTGGCAGTCGCCCAATTCTCCTCGCATTTGCTCAAAGGCTATCTGGAAGAAATTACTCCACTCGGCTTTCACCAGTTGATTGCTATCCGACAAACGCTGCCAGGCGCCAGCCGCGCACAAAGTACCTTCAATTTCTCGCATATAGTCAATTGCAGCCACAAAACTGCGCTGTCGAGTAATGGGCAATGCCGTTTCCTTGTCTGCAGCCAGGAAATAAGGAATATCGTGCTGCTCACACCAAGCCTGGATCGGCCACAGATAGCGGTGCGTCCGAGCCAGAACCGCACAGCCGTTCCAGCCTCTCTGCTCGAGCGCTAGTAGCCGCCCAAACTCTGCCATGGCCGCCTGAGCCTGAAGATTGCCATGCTCACGGTCACTCGGATCGATCAACAGTCTCAGTACCCGACCTTTCCGCTGTTTATCCTGCTCTTCCCATAGCCCACCGGCAGGCAGCTCTTGCCGTGCTCTGTCGATCTGGATGGGATTGGCCTCTTTCAGACGAGCCGAATTCTGGCCAATGAGTTGGTTGGCCGCTTCAATGATACGCAGGGAAGAACGGTAGTTATCGACCAGGAAGCTGATCGACGCCTCATAGTCCTCGCGGAAGCGCTCAATATAACGGTTGTTGGTATCGCGCCAGGCATAGATGTTCTGGTCATCGTCACCTACTGCCATGATGCACAACCGGCCATCCTCTTCCGCGTGCCGTCCGGCCAGAGCACTGACCAGGCGGTATTGCAGATCGTCGATGTCCTGGTATTCGTCAACCAGGATGTAACGGTATCCGCGCAGTAACTGCTCGCGTAGGTTGTCCTCGCCCTCAACATTGCGCTTGCCTTCCAGCAACTCGACAGCATCGCTCAGTACCCGCTTGAGGGCTCGTTCGTCAACCGTATCACCTCGCTCAAAGCGGGTGCCGGTCAAACGCATGGCCATGCTGTGATAGGTCAGAACGCTGACACCGTAAGCATCGGCCCCGACCAGGGCCAACAGCCGTTTACGGACCTCGTTCGCTGCATGGCGGTTGAAGGTCAGCGCCACGATGCTAGTCGCCGGCACTCGCCGCACCCGCAGCAGGTAAGCAATGCGGTGCACGATCACACGCGTCTTGCCGGAGCCCGGCCCGGCCAGCACCAGCCGGTTGATGTCATCATCGTCGGCGACGATCAGTTTCTGAGTAGTGCTCAGCGACTCGATGATCGACTTCCATGACGCCTCGCTGGTCGCCAGCTTGAGCACATCTTCCCTCCCGGAAAAATGGCGCTTGATGAATGCCTGCTTGGAGTCAGTGAAGTAATCCAGTACCAAGCGCAACGCTTCGGCCATCTCCTTCAGCGCCACTTCGGCATACTCATGTATCACATGAACCTGGATACGCTTCTCGCGGTAGTGCTCGTCGAGTCGCAGGTAATCCTCCTTGAGGAAGGTCTTGCGCTTGTCTTCCTTTTTGACCTCGATGGTCATGGCTCGACGCATGACCGTCATGCCGTGGTTGAGGGTCAAAATGTCCTGCCGATGCAGATAGAGCAGCACATGCTCAACTGCTTTGCGGCGCTGATCCGGAGCGATGAGATGGGGCAGCTCAAGATCAGACTCCAATGCCTTGACCAACTCGCCAAAACTCGTCTCAACCAGCAGATCCTTGTTGCGCGAGCCGGGGGGCAGCTTACCGATCAGGAACTCCATCAATACGCCAGCCAGAGCGCGGCGCTTTTCACCGAAACGTTCGATCTGCCGCCAGGAATGTCCGCCTTTGATACGCAACTTGAGGTAATCACGGTTGAGCTGCCGTAACTCGAAGCTGCTGCGCTGCTGGCTATTGGCATCATGATCGTCGGCCAGGCTGCGCAACAAGCGCAGCACCTGGAGCGGCAGGAGATCTCCCTGCCTGGTGTCCGCCTTGAGCTCAGCGGCCAGTGCCGGCAGATTCAGATCTTGCCACTCCCCCTGCTCGGCGTCAGACGCCAGCTCTGGCAAGCGCTGCAGCAAAGCCCTTTCCAACTCCAGGGAGCTTTGCAGGCGTTGACTGGAAGCCCCGGTCACACCGTGGCGCACATACAGCGTGATCTGCGAGTCGTTGACCAGCAGCCCCATTTCCTCCAATTGTTTGAGTGCGCTGGCAACCTCCTCCGACTCCAGACTGGTCAACTGCATCAACTGGTCGGTGTTCACCCGCTCATCAGCATCGGCGCCGTAGAGAAAGCGCAAAATAGCCCTGAACTCCTCCAATCGACGCTGCGGCAGCTTGGCTTTCAGCAAGCGCTTCTTGGCCTCTTCCTCACTCATATCCAGTCGTGCTGGGAAAATCTGTGTATGGTTTTCCTCACGTTTGAGGTAATCGCTACGCTCCAGCCAGGCAACCGCCGTAACGACCTTGGTTTCTGCATCGCGCTCGTCCGCGGAGAAACTGGTATCGACATCATCATCCAACAGGATTTCACCCGCTGTGATGACCAACTTGCCCCCCTTTCGCCGATTGCTCTCGTTACGCAACTTGCGCAAGATCTGCTGAATGTCGCGAATACTGAGCTTCGAGCGCTCGCTCATGCCGAACTGGGTTTCGATGTCCTGCGGGTCGTACAACAGCACGCAGCGCGCATCGCCCTGATCACGTCCAGCTCTGCCCGCCTCCTGCAGGTAATTCTCCAGCGATCCCGGTATGTCGGCATGTACGACGAGACGGATATCAGCCTTGTCCACGCCCATTCCGAAGGCGTTGGTGGCAACGATGATTCTCAGTTGTCCTGCTTTGAAGTCGTCCTGGATATCCGTTTTGGTGTTGGGCTCCAGACCGGCATGGAAGTGCTTGCAAGGCCAGCCTTGACCTATCAGGAAGTCTGACAGCTCCTCAGCATTCTTACGGCTGGAAACGAAGACGACTGCACCGCCCTCCTGGCTGTCAAGATGCTCGTGCAGCAAGCGATCGGTACGCGACCACTTCTCTGCCCGGATGCAGGGCAGCACATCAAAATGCAGATTCGTCCGCTCGTACCCGCCAGGAAAAACCTTGAACTTGATGCCCAGGCTTTCCCTGAAGTGGCACTGAATGTCGGCCAGCACATCCGGCTTGGCAGTTGCGGTAAAGCAGCCGATCTGAGCCAGCAGGTGGTCACCGGTGTACTCTCGGATGAAACGGGAGACATAGAGGTAATCCGGCCGGAAATCGCTGCCCCACTTCGACAGGCAGTGCGCTTCATCAAAAATCCAAGCGCCGACCTGACGTTGGCGAATCGCCCGCCGGAAGGCTTTGTTGCGGAACTGCTCGGGCGACACCAGCAGAATGCCGACGTCGCCCATCTGGATCTTTTCCAGTACCTCGGCACGCTCTGGCATGGTCAGCAGGCCATTCAGCGCTGCGGCGCACTGAACGTTGCGCTCCAGCAGTCCATCCACCTGATCCTTCATGAGCGACTGCAACGGTGAAACGATGACGGTAAGACTGCCGTTACGATGGAAACGGTTGAGCGCCGGTAACTGGTAGCACAGCGACTTGCCTCCACCGGTAGCTAAAATGGCCAGTACATGTTGACCACGCATGCCAGCTAACACGATATCGTGCTGGAGACTTTCTCCAGGCTGCTCGTACCGAAAATCAGGGAAGCCGAAATAGCGCTTCAGTTCGTGGCGTGGGTCATGCGTCGTCTGACAATACTGGCAATCCTCTCGCTCACACGGTGCATCACGCAGTTCGGAAATTAGTCGGCCAACCTCCGGAAACTGATGCCGCACCCAGGGTGCCAACACCGAGTTGCCACCAGATACCCGGAGCCAGGCTAACGCATAGGCCAACGGCCAGTGTAGATCCTCCTGTTGCAGATCTTCTTCGAGTAATTGCTCCAATCGTGCTCGACATACCTTCAAATCCCGCGGTTGCGACGGATCCGTCTCTTGCAGCAATTGCGGAACCAGCGTTCTGAGCTCGGGTACAGATACCGGAGACTGCCCAGTTAAGGACGCGAAGAAGGCGCCTAGATTCCCCTTCATACTCGGCGCCAGCAACGTCTGGTAGCAGAGAAGCTCCGCCTGGTTGCTCTCGTTCAACTGTGTGAAAGCCTGGCGTTGATCCTGAAAAAGAACCAGCGTCGAGCGGCAATCAGATAGAGGCGAATTTAGGCTGTCGCGGATAAGTTTGTAATCCTTGACCAGCCGGTGATACGGATTCTGCGGAAACGCCAACGGAGATAAACGCAACGTATCTATGACTGGCAGAGTATGCAGGGCCATATTGGGAGAATGTTCGCGCAAGATGGGTAAGTCATGTGCGATGACATTGTGCCCAAGCACGAAACTCGCCCCCTCAGACAATGCATCCAACTGCTGTAAGGCTGGGTACGGGGTTCCAGAGACCTTCAGCTCCAGCTCTGCCGCCGAGTCAGGCCGAAGGGCACCGACCATTATGATCTGGGCAGGTTGATTGTTCTTGGGTGGCACCACCTCAAGATCGAATATCAGGCCCTTGGGTTGAGGAAGTGACGACATCAAACGGGCATTCTGAACCGTCCCGACAATCGAGGAGGCTATTTGGTTAAAGTAAAATATCCATCAATGTCTTATTATCCTGGGTTTGTCGGTAGTTTTCTTCAGCCTGAG
>JAANMY010000679.1_pt1 | contig 45617 bp, 39 predicted proteins | sample 7279691 | NCBI WGS metagenome assembly JAANMY01 (sample SAMN14094543, study PRJNA606508) | bioreactor metagenome | isolation source: A lab-scale SPAN reactor treating ammonium-rich wastewater day 388 | place: Ireland: Galway | collected 2018-02-07 | reverse complement strand
CAACTGTCGGCGAAGCCGTCCTCGTGCAGCGCGCCGGTCAGGCGGATGGTGAGCGCCATCGACAGGATCACCGCCACGCTGGCCGGCAGCACGAGGGCGAGCCCGTGCAGCGTCGCCGCGCCGGCGATCCCCACTACCCAGCCCACCAGCGGCAGCCACGCGGCGGCGCGCGCGAGGCGCTCGGGCGACCATGCGACCCAGGCCGGCACCGGCAGGCGGGTGAAGTAGCCCAGCGCGGTGAAGAAGTGGGCGAGGTGTTCGCGCATCAGGGCGTCAAGCCTGGTCGCTGACCCCGGCGGATTCGAAGCTCGCCATCTCGTTGAGGAAGTTCACCGCCGCATGCACCAGCGGCAGCGCCAGCGCGGCGCCGGTGCCTTCGCCCAGGCGCAGGTCGAGTTCCATCAGCGGCTGCACGTCGAGGTGGTCGAGCTGCACGCGGTGGCCGGGCTCGTGCGAGCGGTGCGCGAACACGCAGTAGGCGAGCACGTTGTGGTTGATCGCGTGCGCCACCAGCAGCGCCGCGGTGACGATGAAGCCGTCGACCAGGATCAGCATGCCCTTTTCGGCAGCGCCGAGCATGGCGCCGGCCATCATCGCGATCTCGAAACCGCCGTACTCGGCGAGCACGTCCAGGCCCGAATGCGGCCGCCCGCCGCGCTCCAGCGCCTGGGCGAGCAGGCTGCGCTTGCGGAACAGGCCGGCGTCGTCCAGCCCGGTGCCGCGCCCGGTGACGGTGTACAGGTCCGCATCGTGTTCGGCGCCGACCAGGCAGTGGGTGATCAGCGACGCGGAGGCCGTGTTGCCGATGCCCATCTCGCCGAATCCCACGCAGTTGCAGCCGTTGTCGGCGAGCGCATGGGCGATCTCGCGCCCGCGCTGCAGCGCCGTATCGCGCTGCCAGGGCGTCATCGCCGGCTGTTCGAGATAGTTCGCCGTGCCGGCGGCGATCTTGGCGTCGATCAGTCCGCTGCGCTTGCCGAAGTCGTGATTGACCCCTGCATCGACCACGGTGAGCCCCAGCCCCATCTGCCGGCTGAAGACGTTGATCGCCGCGCCGCCGGCGAGGAAGTTCTCCACCATCTGCCAGGTCACGTCCTGCGGATAGGCCGACACGCCCGCGCGCGCCGCGCCGTGGTCGCCGGCGAAGACGACGATGTGCGGCTGGCGGATCTCGGGCGTCAGCGTCTGCTGGATGAGGCCGATCTGATGCGCCAGCGGCTCCAGTTGGCCGAGCGCGCCGAGCGGCTTGGTCTTGCGGTCGATCTTGTGCTGCAGCGCAGCGGACAGCAGCGTGTCGAGCGGGGCGATGGCGAAGGGCGTCATGCGGTACGGGTATGAGTTTCAGTTAGCGGTTGCGGCGGGCTCGGACGCCGCGTCCGGCAGGTCGCGGTACAGGTCGGCCAGCGCCCGTCTTCGCCACGGGTGAAACACTCGACGTGGGCGCGGTCCTGCGACAGGAAGAGCACCGTCTTCAAGCCCGCGAAGCGGCGGTAGGCCGCGAACTTGTCGCCGCGGTCATGGGCTTCGGTGGAGGGCGACAGCACCTCGGCGATCAGTACCGGGTCTTCCTTGACCTGGCGGCGCGCGCGGTCGGCTTCCGAGCAGGTGACGAAGACGTCGGGGTAGAAGAGGTTGTCGTCCTCCGCGCGGCGCATGCGGACGTCGGACATGAAGACGTTGCAGCGCGTCCCGCCGAACGCTGATCGAAGGGCGAATGCCGTATTGAGGCAGATCGCGTTATGCACGTCGGACCCGCCGGCCATCATGAAGGCCTCGCCGTTGAAGTATTCCCAGCGCTCCGGCTGCTCCGCCTCCCAGGCCAGGAAGTCTTCCAGCGTCATCTTGTGCTTCTCTGCAGGCAGCCCCATGACCTTCTCCCGGAAAACTATTCACTCTGCAGTTTAGCCTGCTTCAGCACCAGCGGCAGGCCGGCGGCGACGAGGACGACGCGCGGGCACAGCGCCGCCACAAGCTGGTTGAGCCGCCCGGCCTCGTCGCGGAACAGGCGCCCCAGCGCCGTCTCCGGCACCAGGCCGAGGCCGACCTCGTTGGCGACGAAGATGATGTGGCCGGGCAGCGTCGGCAGCGCGGCCAGCAGCGCGTCGCGTTCGCGGCGGAACAGCGGCAGGTCTTCGGCGGTGGCGCCGGCAGGCAGGGTGTGCGCATCGGCCAGCAGGTTGCTCACCCACAGCGTCAGGCAATCGACGACGACGCAGCGTGCGGGCGCGGCTTCGCGGCGCAGCGTGTCGGCGAGCGCAAGCGGCGCCTCCACGGTGCGCCAGGCGGTGGGGCGGTCGGCCTGGTGGCGGCGGATGCGCGCGGCCATCTCGTCGTCGAGCGCCTCGGCGGTGGCGATCACGGTCACCGCGAGGCCGGACTCCGCCGCCCGGCGTTCGGCCTCGCGGCTCTTGCCGGAGCGCGCGCCGCCGAGAATCAGTTCGCATGTCATTGTTCTGAATCGTCCTTGCGTTTGCGCGGGGTGTCTTTTATTGCAGTGCACTATACCGCCCCGTACGGTATCATCCGCGCCGACTGCCCCGGAAGGGGTAGCGCGTTATCGGTGCCCACGGGTGTTTCTCGCCCAGGGTTAAACGGGAAACAGGTGCGCGGCCTCTCGAACATGAGGTCGCAATGCCTGTGCTGCCCCCGCAACGGTAAGTGCGCGCAAGGCGTGTCATGCAGCCACTGGGACCTCGTCCCGGGAAGGCGACCCGCCCGTCCGGCCATCAGGCCGGCACAGCGCACGAGCCCGGAGACCGGCCGGAACGCGAATTGGCGGATGTGCCGCGGGGTGGCGGCGACGGGCGCGGTTTGTATTGCTCTCTTCGGTTCTCCCACGCTGTCGGTGCGTCCATGTGAGGTTGCCATGGCGTGCGGGGACGCGCGGCATGGCGAAGGGAGTTCAAACAATGAAGATCCGTATTTCGGCGCTTGCTTCCGCATGCGCGCTTGCCAGTTCCATCGCCCCGGCCGTTCACGCCGACGAAGCCCAACTCAATCACGTCGTGGTCACCGCCACCCGCCAGCCGATCAGCGCCGATGCGGCGCTCGCCAGCGTGGATGTGATCGAGCGCGACGAGATCGCCCGTGCCGGCAATACCAGCCTCGTACAACTTCTGGCCGGCCGTCCCGGCGTGCAGGTAACGAGCAGTGGCGGGCCGGGCGCGAACAGCAGCGTCTACATCCGCGGCGCCAACTCCGGGCATACCTTGCTGCTGATCGATGGTGTGCGCGTGGGATCGGCGACAAACGGTGCGCCCACGCTGGAGACCATCCCGCTCGAGCTGATCGACCGCGTCGAGATCCTCCGTGGCCCGGCGAGTGCGCTCTACGGCTCCGACGCGATCGGCGGCGTGATCCAGGTGTTCACGCGCAAGGGCCGTGAAGGTTTCCAGCCCAGCGTACGCGCGGGCATCGGCACTCACGGCGCTCGTACCCTCGGTGCGACGCTGGCGGGCGGGGTCGAGCGGCTGCGCTACAGCGTATCCGCCGGCAGCGAGCGCAGCGACGGCATCAATGCCAAGCCCAACTCCGCGCGCGGCAGTGACCGTGATGACGATGGTTTTCGCAACGAGTACTTCAGCGGCTCGGTGTCGCTCGGTTTCCGCGCGGCGGACGAGATCGGCCTGACCGTGCTGCATTCGGACCTGCGCAACTGGTACGACGACGCCAAGGTGTTTAACTCGTACCTGGACAAGCGCACCAGCTCGCTGGGCCTGCACATGCGCAACCAGCTCACCGCCGACTGGACCAGCACGCTGCGCTTCGGCTACGGCGCGGACGAATCCCACGACTTCTCCGATCTGAACGCACGATCCGAGTTCGATACCGAGCAGCGCCAGCTCACCTGGCAGCACGACATCGCCCTGGGCGCCGGCTCCCTGCTGGCCGCGTACGAGTACCTCGAGCAGGAGGTCGACTCCAGCTCCGCTTACGCGAAGACCACCCGCTACACCAACTCCCTGCTGCTGGGCTGGAGCGGGCAGTTCGACCGTCATCACCTGCAGGTCAACGCCCGCCATGACGAGGATTCGCAGTTCGGCAGCAAGACCACGGGTGCGCTCGCCTATGGTTACCGCCTGACCCCGGAGTGGCGTGCGCGCGCCAGTATCGGCACCGCGTTCAAGGCGCCCACGTTCAACGACCTGTATTTCCCCTGGGGTGGCAATCCGAACCTGAAGCCTGAGGAAGCGCTGAACCGCGAGGCCGGACTGGTGTGGGAGCGCGACGACGCCAGCGTCAGCGCGACCTACTTCAATAACCGCATCAAGAACCTGATCGCCTGGGCGCCGGTGGATCCGGCCGACCCGATGGGTGAGTGGACGCCGGCGAATGTGGCCGAGGCCTCGATCCAGGGCGTGGAGCTGGCAGCCACCGCGATGCTGTGGGACTACCGCGTGCGCGCCAGCATCGACTTCCTCGACACCGAGGACGAAGCGACCGGCGACGAGCTCGGCCGCCGTGCCCGCATCGGCGGTTCGCTCGGCATCGAGCGCGCCATGGGGCCGTGGACCTGGGGCGTGGAATGGAACGGGCAGGGGCGGCGGTATGATCGCATTCCGAATAGCGCGGCCAACCGCTTGGGCGGCTATGGGCTGCTGAACGCCTACGTGCATTACACGCTGGCGCCGGACTGGAGCGTGGAATTGCGCGCCAACAACCTCCTCGACAAGGACTATGAGCTTGCCCAGAACTACGGCACCCAGGGGGCCAACGCCTTCGTGGCCGTGCGCTACGCGATGCACTAAGTCGCGATGCTCGCCGCCACTGACGGTGCTCGCGGCGCAGGCGGCCGGGTCCTGATGCGGCCCGGCCGCCACCATCCCTTGCTGCTTGCCGGCGGCCTGCTTTCGGCGGTGGCGCTCGCGCTGCTGTGGGCGCTGGTGGCCGGCGACCTGCCGGTCACGTTCACCGATGTGTCCGCCGCGCTGTCGGGTGGCGATGGCATGGGTGCGAGCGTCATCCGCGAACTCCGCCTCCCCCGCGCCGTCGCTGCCTTCGCCTGCGGCGGCCTGCTCGCCACTGCGGGCGCGCTGATGCAGGTGCTGCTGCGCAACCCGCTCGCCGATCCCTACATCCTCGGCATCTCGGGCGGTGCGGCGGTGGCGGCGCTGGGGGCGATCACGCTCGGGGCGGCCTCCTTCTGGGTGGATGCCTCGGCCTTCGCCGGCGCGCTCGCCGCGATGCTGGTCGTGTTCGGCCTCGCCCACGGCGACGGCAGCTGGACGCAGACGCGGCTGCTGCTCACCGGCGTCATCGTCGCCGCCGGTTGCGGCGCGGCGGTGTCCTTGATGCTGGCGCTGGCGCCTGACACGCGGGTGATGTCGATGCTGTTCTGGATGATGGGCGACGCCAGTGCGGCGGCGCGGCCGTGGCCGGCGGTGGGGGTGCTGGTGCTGGCGCTGGTGGTGGTGATGCCGTTCGCGCGCGATCTCAACGTGCTGGCGCGTGGTGAGCTCACTGCGCGCGCGCTCGGCGTGCGCGTCGGGCATCTGCGCATCGCCCTGTACGTGCTGGCCTCGCTGCTGACCGCGACGGCGGTGACGCTGGTGGGTTCGGTCGGTTTCGTCGGCCTGATCGTGCCGCACCTGGTGCGCCTGGTGCTCGGCAACGACCAGCGCGTGCTGATTCCCGCCGCGGCGCTCGCCGGCGGAACCCTGCTGACCCTGGCCGACACCGCGGCGCGCACGGTGATGGCGCCGCAGCAGTTGCCGGTGGGCGTGCTGACCGCGCTGATCGGCGTACCGGTGTTCCTGTTCCTGCTCTCGCGCAGTGCGCGCAGCGTGCGATGAACGCCACCCGCCGCCTGCCCGTCGACGCCGCCCCGCTGCTCGAGGCCGAACGCCTCGCGCTGCAGGTGGGCGAGCGCTGGCTGTGCTGCGAGTTCAGCCTCAGCCTCGCCGCGGGCGAGTGCCTCGTCCTGCTCGGCCCCAACGGCGCCGGCAAGACCACGCTGCTGCACACCCTGGCCGGCCTGCGCGAGCCCAGCGTGGGCGAGGTGCGCATCGGCGGCCTGCCCTACGCCGCCTGGCCCGCGCTGGAGGCGGCACGCTTTCGCGGCCTGCTCGCGCAGCAGCAACCCGACCCCTTCGCCGCCGGCGTGCTCGAGACCGTGCTCGTCGGCCGCCACCCGCACCTCGGACGCTGGGGCTGGGAGGGCGCGGAGGACGTGGCGATCGCGCGTCAGGCGCTGGCGGATGTGGGCCTTGCCGATCTCGAGCAGCGCGATGTGCAGACCCTGTCCGGCGGCGAGCGCCAGCGCGTGGCGATCGCGACCCTGCTCACCCAGGCGCCGCGGCTCTTCCTGCTCGACGAGCCGCTCAACCACCTCGACCTGCACCACCAGATCGCCGCGCTCGACCTCTTCCAGCGCCTGCTGCGAGAGGACGGCGCCGGGCGCGGCAGCGTGCTCGTGCTGCACGACATCAACCTCGCTGCGCGCTACGCCGACCACATCATCCTGCTCGACGGCCGTGGCGGCGTGATCGCCGGCGACCGCGACGCCGTGCTGCGCGCCGACCTGCTCAGCCAGGCCTTCGGCCATCCGCTGCGCCGCATCGAGCACGCGGGGCGGGCGGTGTTCCTGCCCGATTGAATGCAGGTGCCGGCTGGCAACGTGTAGGGGAGGGACCGATACCCTGTGTTTATCGGCATCTCCGATAATCGCTTCGACTCTGCTTCACGAGCCCGCCGCACCCGCGCGCTTGACGCCCCGCCCTGCGGCATTTCGGCGATCGCCGCCAGATTCCAAGACCACGCACAAGGAAGACCCGACATGACTCAGACCCCCGACCGCGACATCCGCCACAACACCCGCATGGCGCGCAAGAAGGACGTCGTCGATGAAAAGATCGCTGCCGCGCAGGCCGAGCGCGGCGTGCTGCTGGTCAACACCGGCAACGGCAAGGGCAAGTCGAGCGCGGGTTTCGGCCTGGTGGCGCGTGCGCTCGGCCACGGCATGCAGGCGGGCGTGGTGCAGTTCATCAAGGGGCGCTCGGACACCGGCGAGGAGGCCTTCTTCCGCACCCAGCCCGGCGTCGCCTGGCACGTGATGGGCGAGGGCTTCACCTGGGAGACGCAGGACCGCGCGCGCGACGTCGCGGCGGCCGAAGCCGCCTGGGCGGTGGCGCGGGAAATGCTTCAGAATCCGGCCCTGGGTCTCGTGGTGCTGGACGAGTTGAACATCGCGTTGAAGTACCAGTATCTCGACGTGGACCGGGTGGTCGCCGACCTGCGTGCGCGGCCGCCGATGCAGCACGTGGTGGTCACCGGCCGCGGCGCGCCACCCGCGCTGGTCGAGGCCGCCGACACCGTCACCGACATGACGCCGGTCAAGCACGCTTTCGCCGCGGGGGTGAAGGCGATGCCCGGCATGGAGTGGTAAACATGGCCGTTCCCGATCTTGCGGTTCATCGCCCCGGCCCGCTGCCGGGCTGTGTGTATCTGGTGGGCGCCGGTCCCGGCGACCCGGAACTGTTCACGCTGCGCGGCGCGCGCCTGGTGGCGGGCGCCGACGTGATCGTCTATGACAATCTGGTCGCGCCCGCCATCCTCGATCTGGCCCCGGAGTCGGCCGAGCGCATCTACGTCGGCAAGAAGGCGGCCGACCATTCGCTGCCCCAGGACGAGATCAATCGGCTGCTGCTGAAGCTCGCCAGGGAGAACAAGCGCGTGGTACGCCTCAAGGGCGGCGACCCCTTCATCTTCGGCCGCGGTGGCGAGGAGATGGAACTGCTGGTCGACGCCGGCGTGCACGTCGAGGTGGTGCCGGGCGTGACCGCGGCGGCGGGCGTGTCGGCCTACGCGGGCATCCCGCTCACCCATCGCGAGCATGCCCAGTCGGTGGTGTTCGCCACCGGCTTCCTCAAGGAAGGCAGGATCGACCTCGACTGGCCGATGCTGGCGCGCCCGCACCAGACCGTGGTGATCTACATGGGCATCTCGCGCCTGGCCGACATCTGCGCGCAGCTCGTCGCCCACGGCCTGCCGGCCAGCACGCCCGCGGGCGTCATCGAGCGCGGTACCACCCACGCCCAGCGCGTGGTGGTGGCCGACCTCGCTACCCTGGCGCAGCGCGTGCTGGATGAGGGCGTGCGGCCGCCCTCGCTGACCGTGGTCGGTACCGTGGTCGGCCTGTATCCCAAGCTCGCCTGGTTCGAGCCGCAGGACCAGCCCAAGGCCTCGCCGCTGCCGCATGCCGGCTGTGCGGTGGTGCATGGCAAGGGCGAGGCGTGAGCGTGGCGGCCCAAACAGCCCTGTGCCCGGCGCTATTCGTCGCCGCGCCCGCCTCCGGCCAGGGCAAGACGACGGTTACCGCCGCGCTCGCACGCCTGCACTCCCGGCTCGGCCGGCGGGTGCGGGTGTTCAAGTGCGGGCCGGACTTCCTCGACCCGCAGATCCACGCGGTGGCGAGCGGCGCGCCGGTGCACAACCTCGATCTCGGCATGTGCGGCGAGACCGACATCGCCTGGCGCCTGCACGCCGCGGCGCGCGAGGCCGACCTGATCCTGGTCGAGGGGGTGATGGGCCTCTACGACGGCGCGCCGTCGGGTGCCGACATCGCGCGCCGCTTCGGCATCCCGGTGATGGCGGTGATCGACGCGAGCGCGATGGCGCAGACCTTCGGCGCGGTGGCCCACGGGCTGGCGCACTACCAGCCTGGCCTGCCGTTCGCCGGCGTGCTCGCCAACCACGTCGGCAGCGCACGCCACGCCGACATGCTGCGCGAATCGCTCCCCGCCGGCATGCGCTGGTTCGGCGCGGTGATGCGCGATGTGGACGCCGCACTGCCCGAGCGCCATCTCGGCCTGTTGCAGGCGGCGGAGATCGAAGATCTCGATGAGCGCCTCGAGCGCCTCGCCGATCATCTGCAGCGCACCGGCGCGGCCGAACTGCCGCCTGCGGTCGAGTTCCCGGCGGTGCCAGCGCCTGTGATTCCGCCCCTGCTCGCCGGCAGGAAGATCGCGATCGCCCGCGACGCCGCCTACGGCTTCATCTACCCGGCCAATGTCGACACCCTGCGCGCGCTGGGGGCAGAGCTCGCCTTCTTCTCGCCGCTCGCAGGGGACGCCCTGCCCGAAGGCTGCGATGCGGTGTGGCTGCCGGGCGGCTATCCGGAGCTGCACGGCGAGGCCCTGGCGATCAACACCGCCTTCCGGGCCGGGCTGCGCACCCATGTGGCCGCTGGCAAGCCGGTGCTGGCCGAATGCGGCGGCATGATGAGCCTGTTCGACACGATCGTCGACAAGGCGGGCGTCGAGCACGCCTTCGCCGCCCTGCTGCCCGGCCGCGCGGTGATGCAGCAGCGCCTCGCCGCGCTCGGGATGCAGCACGTGGATCTGCCGCAGGGCCGGATCACCGGCCACACCTTCCATTACTCGCAGACCGAGACCCCGCTCGCGCCCTGGCTGCGTGCGCGTCGCCCGGATGGAGGCGAGGGCGAGGCGATCTACCGGCTTGGTCCGATCACCGCTTCCTACGTGCATTTCTGGTTCCCGTCGAATCCGGCGGCGGTGGCGGGGCTGCTCGGCGGCGCCTGAGCGCGGGCAGGGCGGGTGCGCCGGTCGCTGCGAACGGCCGCGTTGCGGTAAGCGCTGCAGTGCCTACCCGTTGGCGGGGACAGGCGCGAAGGCTTTTCCGGCGGCTTCGCCGATCGCCCGCGCCAGCCTTGCCATCACCGGCGACTGCACCTGCCAGTGGTGCCAGTACAGCACCACGTCCTCGCGCTCGGTCGTGAGGTCGACCAGCTCGCCGCGGGCGAGGTGCGCACGCGCCTGGATCTCGGGAATGAAGCCATACCCCAGCCCCGCGACCGCGAACGCCATGAAGCCCTCGGAGGAAGGCACGACGTGGTGCGGATACTGCCCGGCGTCGAGCCCGAAGCGGCGCAGCAGGAAGGTCTCGTGCATGTCGTCGTGGCGGCCGAAGACGATCGCCGGGGCTTTTTCCAGCGCACTGCGGGTGAGCCCGTGCGGGAACCAGCGCGCACGAAAATCCGGCGCGGCCGCGCACAGGTAGGGCATCACCCCCAGGCGCTCGGCGGCGCAGCCGCGCATCGGGTCGGGGCGGGTGGAGACGCAGCCCAGCACCTCGCCGTCGGCCAGCAGCGCGTGGGTGTGGTCCTGGTCGTCCACCACGCAGTCGAGCACCAGCCCTTCTTCCCTGGCCACGTTGGCGACCGCAGCGATGAACCAGGTGGCGAGCGAGTCGGCATTGACGCCCACCGCCAGCCGCAGCGGCCCGTGCGCCTCGCGCGGTGCGAGCGCGCGCCGGGCCTCGGCCTCCATCAGCCGTAACTGCGCCAGATAGGGCAGCAGCCGACGCCCGGCCGGCGTGGGCCGCACCGGCTTGCTGCGCACCAGCAGCACCTGGCCGAGTTCGGCCTCGAGCAGCTTCACGCGCTGTGACACCGCCGACTGGGTGAGTGCGAGCCGGCGCGCCGCGCGCTCGAAGCCGCCCTCCTGCAGTACGGCTTCGAAGGCGAGCAGGCGGTGATCGATCATTAGCGATTTTGGTGAGAATGGAATTAAATCGATTTTACTTAAGAAAGGGCTGGCCTGCGCCTATCCTCGTGGCTCTTCCCCTCGGGGGACCGAGCCCGCTTCCATGGCGGCGCTGAAGACAACACCGGAACGCAGCATGAGCAACGTCTACTTCAACGGCTTCGCGCTGACGCTGGGCCTGATCATGGCGATCGGCGCGCAGAACGCCCACGTGCTGCGCCAGGGCCTGCGCGGCGAACACGTGCTGCTGACGGTGAGCGTGTCGGCGCTGTGCGACATGGTGCTGATCACGCTCGGCGTCGCCGGGCTGGGCAGCCTCTTCGTCGCCAATCCCGATTTGATGAGCGTGGCGCGCTACGGCGGCGCGGCCTTCCTGATCCTTTACGGCGCGCGCGCACTGCGTTCGGCACTGCGTGGTGGGCGGGCGGTCGATGTCACCGGGCATCGGCGCCTGTCGCGCGGCCAGGCCTTGCTGGCCGCGGCTGGTTTCAGCCTGCTCAACCCGCACGCTTACCTCGACACCGTGGTGCTGCTCGGCTCCATCGGCAGCCAGCAGGCCGCGGACCTGCGCCCGCTGTTCGCCGCCGGTGCGATTACCGCGTCGATCGTCTGGTTCGTGCTGCTCGGCTACGGCGCCCGCCTGCTCGTGCCGCTGTTCTCGCGGCCTGTTGCCTGGCGAGTGCTGGACGCACTGGTGGCGCTGATGCTGTGGGGGATCGCGGCGTCGCTGCTGCTGGCTTGAAGGCGCGCGGGGACGAGCGCGCGTGCCGCGGTGGATTCGCGACAGTGTGTTTCACCGCCGGCGGGCAGGAGGGCGCTCGGTATAATCGCGGCTTCAGCGCAAATCGCGCGCATCTTGCCCAGGATCCCGCCGTGTCCGAACGCCTCGCCGTCGCCCTCCAGTACGCCCTGCCCAAGCGTCTGCTCACCCAGCTTGCCGGCAAGCTCGCCGGCCTCGAGGGCGGCAAGGCCACCACCGCGGTGATCCGCTGGTTCATCAAGCGCTACGGCGTGAACATGACCGAGGCGGCCAACGCCGACCCGACGAGCTACGCGAGCTTCAACGCGTTCTTCACCCGTCCGCTGTGCGCGGGCGCGCGGCCGCTGGACGAGGCCGAATTCGTGTGCCCGGTGGATGGTGCGATCAGCCAGTTCGGCCCGATCGAATTCGACCAGATCTTCCAGGCCAAGGGTCATTTCTACTCGACCACCGCGCTCGTCGGCGGCGACCGGGCGCTTGCCGCGCGCTTCGAGGACGGCGATTTCGCCACGCTGTACCTCTCCCCGCGCGACTACCACCGCATCCATATGCCCTGCGCCGGGCAACTGACGCAGATGATCTACGTCCCGGGCGAACTGTTCTCGGTGAATCCGACCACGGCGCGCGGGGTGCCCGGGCTCTTTGCCCGCAACGAGCGCGTGGTGTGCGTGTTCGAGGGCGAGTTCGGCCCGTTCGTGCTGGTGCTGGTGGGCGCGACCATCGTCGGCAGCATGGCGACGGTGTGGCACGGCGTGGTGAACCCGCCGCGCAGGCCCGACATCGAGAAGCGCACCTATGGCGCCGGCGAGGTCGTGCTCGGCCAGGGCGACGAGATGGGGCGCTTCCTGCTCGGTTCCACGGTGGTGATGCTGTTCCCGAAGCACGCGCTGCGCTTCGCCTCCGACTGGGCGCCGGGGCGCCCGGTGCGCATGGGCGAGGCCATGGCGCAGCGTTGCCCCGTCGGCGACTGAGCCTGCGTCAGCACGGCGGCGCGATGCACTGGGCTGGTGCGATTGCAGCAGGCGATGCACGGAATCGTGCATGACCGGGCCGACATTGCTGCAGTGCAGCGTTTCGCCCGCGTCACGATACGGTCAAAAAACTCCTATAAAACAGCGGCTTGCCGAGCGCTCCGCGCATTCATGAGCACGCCTGGCAAGCTGGCACGATTGAAGCTAGTGAACCGTGCCGTTCCATAAATGCAAAAGGAGACAGATCATGCCTAGCCGTCCGATCCATCAGGTCCTTGCCGACCGTTCCTTCGTCGATGTGTCGATCTTCACCTCGGTGCGGGAAGTCACCCAGCTCATGCAGGCGCAGCACTGCAGCGCGGCGCTGATCACCGAGCACGGCGTGCTCACCGGCATCTTCACCGAGCGCGACGCCACCTTCCGCGTAATTGCCGCCGGCCTCGATCCCGACACCACCGCGGTCGGCGAGGTGATGACCCACAATCCGATGACGCTGAGCGAAGACAAGCCCTTCGGCCACGCCTTGCACCTGATGTACGAGAATGGCATCCGCCACGTCGCGGTGGTCGATGCCGCCAAGTCTCCGGTCGGTGTCGTGACCGCGCGCGACGCGCTGCAACTCGATGCGATCGACTTCGGCACGGAGCTCGTGCGCCGCGAGGAGATCACGGTCATCCTGTGACCGTGGCGATCGCCGTGCCCGCCGGCGCACTGCGCCAGCGGGCCGGCGTCAGAGCAGGTTCATCTTGCGTGCCGCCTCACGCAGTTCTGCGTGGAAGTCGGGGTGGGCGATGTCGATCAGGGCCTCGGCGCGCTGTTTCGCAGACTTGCCGCGCAGCTGGGCAACGCCGAACTCGGTGACCACGTAGTTGATGTCGTTCTTGCTGGTGGTGACGTGCGTTCCCGGCGACAGCACCGGCGCGATGCGCGACACCGTGCCGTTCTTCGCCGTCGACGGCAGCACGATGAAGGCCTTGCCGCCCCGGGAGCGGTTGGCGGCACGCACGAAGTCCACCTGGCCGCCGGTGCCCGAATACGGCAGGGGACCGAGGCTCTCCGAGCCGCACTGGCCGAGCAGGTCGATCTGCAGGGTGGCGTTGATCGCACACAGATTGTCGTTGCGCGCGGCGATGTAGGGGTCGTTGGTGAAATCCACCGGATGCATCTCGATCGCCGGATTGCGATGCAGCGTGCGGTACAGGCGATTGGAGCCGAGCGCGAAGGTGGCGATCGTCTTGCCCGGCATGAAGGTCTTGCGGCGGTTGGTGACCGCGCCCGATTCGATCAGCGACAGGATGCCGTCGCCGATCATCTCGGTGTGGATGCCGAGGTCGCGCTTGTGCTGCAGTTGCATCACCACCGCGTCGGGAATGCCGCCGTAGCCGATCTGCAGCGTGGCGCCGTCGTCGATGAGGTCGGCGACGTGCTTGCCGATCGCCTCCTGCACCGGGCCGATCTGGGGCAGGCCGACCTCGAACAGGGGCTCGTCGCTTTCCACCAGTCCGGCGACCTGCGAGATGTGGATGTGGCAGTCGCCATTGGCGAAGGGCACGTTCGGGTTCACCTCGAGCAGCACCACGCGCGCGCGGCGGACCGCCGCCATGGTGTAGTCCGGCGCCAGTGACAGGCTGAAGTAGCCGTGCTCGTCCATCGGCGAGGCCATCGACACCACCACGTCGGCCGGCGACAGGCCGCGGTCGATCAGCATCGGCAGCTCGGAAAAGTAGGCGGGGAGGTAATCCACCCAGCCCGCCTGGCCGCCGGCACGCGTGGCGCCGCCGAAGAAGTAGGCGTCGTGGCGGATGTGGGCGCGCGTCTCGGGGTCGATGTAGGCGAACTTGCGCAGCGGCAGGATCTGGCTCACCGCGACGCCGCGCAGGCTGTGGCGGCGCGCGGACAGGGCATGCAGCAGGGCGGGCGGTTCGCCCACGCCGGTGGGCACGACAACGGTGTCGCCGTCGCGGATCAGGCTGGCCGCGTCGGCGGCGGTCATGCGTTTCTGCTGGTACGAGGCTTCCGGCGTGCTCATGTTGTCTCCGCGGCGAATTGACTGTTGAGTCGATACACCGGGATTATACTCGTATCCATACCGAAGCGTATGGATACGAGCGCCCGCGTGCGCCAGCGCGCACGGACATCAGGCAGGACGGACGCCGGCGCGGGCGCCCGTCCCCGCGGCGCTCAGCGTTCGCCGCCGCCGGGTTTGGCCGAGAACAAGGCGGCGCGCGGCGCCGAGCGGCGTTGCTGGCCTTGTCCGGCGCGGTTGTTGTCGCCTTCCGGCCGACGGCTGGCGGGGGCGCGATTGCCGTCAGCTTCCGGCCGGCGCGCGGGCGAGCTGCGATTGCCGTCGACTTCCGTGCGCCCCTGCGGGGCACGATTGCCATTGACTTCGCGTCCCTCACCCTGACGCGGCGCGCGGTTGCCGTCCGCCTCGCCACGCACGCGTTGCGGCGCACGGTTGGCCGGCTTGCCTGCGCCGCTGCCGCCGGCTCCTGGCGGACGATCGCCACCGCGTGCGCTGCCTGCGGCAGCCTGCGGACGCCCCTGGCCCTGGCGGCCACCACCGCGGCGCGGCATCGGCGGGCGCTCGTTGTCGGCGTCGTGCGCGGCCTCACCGCCGGCGCTGGGCACGAAGTCCTCGGCCACGGCGCGGTCGATGCGGCGCTTGATCAGGCGCTCGATCGCGGTCAGCAGATTGGCTTCTTCCTTGTCGACCAGCGAGATCGCATGGCCGGCGGCGCCTGCGCGGCCGGTGCGGCCGATGCGGTGCACATAGTCTTCCGGCACGTTGGGGAGTTCGAAATTCACCACCTGCGGCAACTGGTCGATGTCCAGCCCGCGTGCGGCGATGTCGGTGGCGACCAGCACCGGCAGCGAGCCGTCCTTGAACTGCGCCAGCGCGCGCGTGCGCGCGGCCTGGCTCTTGTTGCCGTGGATGGCGGCCGAGTCGATGCCGTGCTTGGTCAGGTATTCGGCGAGCTTGTTGGCGCCGTGCTTGGTGCGGGTGAACACCAGCGCCTGGAACCACTGCTTTTCCTTGATCAGGTGGGCGAGCAGCTCGCGCTTCTGCTTCTGGCCAATCATGTACACCGCCTGGTCGACACGCTCGGCGGTGGTGTTGCGCGGCGCCACCTCGACCGTTGCCGGGTTGTGCAGCAGGCCCTGGGTGAGTTCGCGGATCTCGTCGGAGAACGTGGCCGAGAACAGCAGGTTCTGGCGCTTCTTCGGCAGCAGCGCGAGCACCTTGCGGATGTCGCGGATGAAGCCCATGTCGAGCATGCGGTCGGCTTCGTCCAGCACCAGGAATTCGACGCCCGAGAGGTCGAGCGTGCGCTGGCCGACGTGGTCGAGCAGGCGCCCCGGAGTGGCGACCAGGATGTCGACGCGCTTTTTCAGCGCCGCCATCTGCGGGTTGATGTTGACGCCGCCGAACATCACCAGCGAGGTGAGCGGCAGATGCTTGCCGTAGGTCTGCACCGACTCCTCGACCTGGGCGGCGAGTTCGCGCGTCGGGGTGAGGATCAGGCAGCGCGGTCGGCCGGGCGGGTGCGGGTGGACATGCGTGGCGGCCAGCATGTGCAGCAGCGGCAGCGTGAAGCCGGCGGTCTTGCCGGTGCCGGTCTGCGCGGCGGCGAGCAGGTCGCGGCCGGCGAGCACCTGGGGAATGGCCTGGGCCTGGATGGGCGTGGGGTGGGTGTAGCCTGCCTCGTTGATGGCGCGCAGGATGGGTTCGGCCAGCTCGAGGCTGGCGAAAGTCACTTCGGAGGTCATTCAATGGTCCGGCGCAAGCCCACCGCGTTCAAGCGGCACCAATCCGGGCTGCGGGAAGAGATCCGGGCCGGCATGACGGATGTGATGCGGCCGCAGGAATCGTTTCAGGAGTCGCTGCGAACGACTGGTGCACCGCAGCGAATCGGCACTATAGGCGCTTCGCCCCTGATAAGCGAGGCATTTCGGCCCGCTCGGGGGGATTTCGTGCGATCCGCGCGCTGCCCAGTCCGGGCTGCGCTGTCGGCGACAGCGTGCGAGCGCATGCGCCATCCGTGTTGCGGCTTGGTTACACTCTTGCCGCTCCGTTTATCCGGTGATCCATCCGATGCATGACTTCGAACCCCGCAGCAGCGTCATCCGCCTGCGCGCCCGGCTTGCACGTCGCCTTGCACTGGTGGCGCTGGGTGGATTGGTCTTGCTGCTGGGCGTGACGCTGCTGCTTGCGGCGGTGGCGCTGTGCTGCATGGCGGCAGCGTGGGGTGCGATCGGCGACGGGGAGCCGCTGCACACCATGGCATGGGTGGGTGCGGGCCTGGTCAGCGCGGCGCTCACGCTTGGCGGCCTCAAGGCCTTGGTGCAGCTCGGGCCGCGGCCGCAAGGCATCTGCCTGCCGCGCGCCGCTGCCGAAGACTTCTTTCGCCTGCTCGACGATCTGACCTGGCGCGCCGGCGTCGAGCCGGTCGAGCATGTGCGCATCACCGACGAGATCAATGCGGCGGTCGTGCAGCACCCTGGCTTCGTGCTGCGCGGCGCGATGCGCACCGAGCTGCTGATCGGCCTGCCGCTCGTGCATTGTCTTTCGCCGGCGCAGTTCGCGGCCGTGCTTGCTCACGAATTCGGCCATGTCGCTGCGCAACGGCAGGGGTGGTGGGGCTGGGCAGCCTGGCTGCGGGCCGCGTGGGTACGGGCGCTCGACGCGCTGCTCCCGGTCGTGCCGTCCCGCCAGCCCTGGCTTGGCGGCCATGCCGACCGCTTCAGCCGCGACATGCTGCGCCTGGCGCGGATCGAGGAGTTCGAGGCCGATGCGGTGGCCGCGCGGCTGGTGGGGCCGGCCCTGCTCGGCGAGACGCTGGTCGAACTCAGCCGCAAGGCACACTTCCTGCAGCACGACTACTGGCCACGCGTGCGCGCCCTGCAGACTGCGGATGCTGCCTCTGCCGTACGGCCGTTCCGCGAGCTGGGGCACGCTTTTGCGGCGGGCTTCTCGCACGAGCTCATCGCCGCCGATCCCGCACTGGCGATCAACGAGGCACGACCGGGACACTTCCATCCCTCGCTGCGGCGTCGCCTGTGTGCGCTGCGGGTGTCGGCTGCGTCGCTGCCGACGGATGCGGTGTCCGCGGCCACGCATTTCTTTGCCGGCCTGCTCCCCAGCCTGGCGTGGATCTTCGACCGTGTGTGGTGGGAGGGCGCGCGCATCCGCCGTCATCCGATGGTGGCGCCGGACGACGACCGCGCCTGGCCGTAAACGCTCGCCCACGGGCTCGAAGTCGCGCGCCTGGCGCGCGCAGTCAGAAGGCCTCCCGTTCCGCCTCCAGGTAGGCCAGGCTGACGTACTTGCCGATGTTCGACGCGAAGCCCGCGGTGTCCGCCGCACGGCTCGCCACGCGCGGGTCGGCCAGCACGCGTTCGCGCGCGCTCGCCATGTCGGCGCCGTCCTCGACCGCGCGCACGCAGTTCTGGTAGATGCCCTCGAACAGCTCGCGATTCCACTTCAGCACCTCGGCGCTGGCGTGGCCGTGGCCCGGCACCCAGATGCGCGAGGGCGCGTTCTTCTCGAGCTCGTCGTAGAAACGGAAGGTGCCGACGTAGGAGCCGTCGTCCATGTTGGCGATGCGGCGGTCCATGGCGACATCGCCGACGTGGGTGAGCTGGTCTTCCACCACCTCGATGCAGATGTCGCCCGGGGTGTGGGCGAGGCCGTAGTGGTGGATGCGCAGGGTGACGTCGCCGAAGCGGAACACGTCGCCGTGGTTCGTCTCGCGGTTGGGCGCGACGATGCGGGTGCCGGCGGTGGCCTGGTTGGTCCAGCGCTCCATCATGCTGTGCCACAGGCTGCCCTGCACGCCCTCGATTTCCTTCTTCGTCACCGGATGGGCGTGGATCGGCAGGTCCGTGCCGAAGGCGTCCACGAAGGCGTGGTTGGCCAGCCAGTGGTCGCCGTGGTAGTGGCTGTTGAAGATCGCCACCACCGGCTTGTCGGTCACCGTGCGGATCATGCGCAGTGCCATCTCGCCGATCTGCACCGAGCCGCCCGGGTCCAGCATCACCACGCCGTCGCGGGTCACGACGAAGGTGATGTTGCTCATCATTCCCTGGTTCTCGGGGGTCGGGAAACCGTCCTTCGACCAGATCATCCACACATGTTCGGACAGCCGCGCGGGGGTGATGTCGGGCACGGCCGGACCGCGGATGAAGTCGTCCACTTCCTTGGCGAAAGCGCTTAGCGGTGCCCATTGGCTGCCGATGCCGGCAAGCGCGGCGGCGCCGAGCCCGAGCTTGAGCAGCCGGCGGCGGGAGAGGCCGCGCACTGTGGACGGGGGCGGCTCGGATCTGCGCATGGCGGTCTCCTGTGTGGTCGTGGGCATGCGCAGAATATTAACGAAAACCGATCGACCCGACGCGTCGCATCGCGTTGGGCCCCGTTGCACTTGCGCCAATCGCAGCGCGACCGTCAGGCGGCCTTCAGTTTCCAGCCGTACCGGGCGCTGGCCGGCGCGCGCGCGCGGTCTCCAGGTGCGCACACAGGCGCTCGGCGCCGTCGAGGATACGCGGCGTGTGGCGCTGGATCAGATCGGGCGGGATGAAGAACAGGTTGGCACGCCGGGTCGCCTCGAGTTGCGGCCAGCGCGCCCACTGGTCGAGCCACTCGGGGCGGGCGTCGCCCATGCCGCTGGCGACGATCGCCTCCGGGTTGGCGGCCAGCACGGCCTCCACGCCGATCGTCGGCGCGAGCGGCGCCAGACTGCCGAACACGTTGCTGCCGCCGCACAGGCGGATCACGTCGGCGATCAGGTGTTCGTCATTGATCGTCATCAGCGGGCGGTCCCAGATCTGATAGAAGGTGCGCACCGGCGGCTGGCCGCCGTAGCGCGCGGCCAACGCGGCGTGGCGAGCGCGAAAGGCGGTCGCGGCGGCGTGTGCGGCTTCATCGCTGCCCGCCAGGCGGCCGAACTGCTCGAGGCTGCGCGCCACGTCGTCCAGGTTGCGTGGTTCGTTCAGGAACACCGGGATGCCCATGGCCTGCAGGCGGGCGAGGTGGGCGTCGCGGCCGCCACTGCGCCAGCCGATCACCAGGTCGGGGCGCAGGCCGACGATGGCCTCGAGGTCGACCTGGCTGAGGCTGCCGACCTGCGGCAGCGCGCGCGCGGCCTCGGGATAGTCGCTGTAGGCGACCACGCCGACCACGCGCGCGCCGGCGCCGGCCGCGAACAGGAGTTCGGTGACGTGCGGCGCGAGGCTGACGATGCGCTGCGCGGGCTGCGCGAGCTCGATGCGCTGGTCGGCGTCGTCGGTGAGTTCGATCTGCGCGCTGGCGGTGGTGGCGTGGCCAAGCAGCAGCGTGGCGAGCAGGGCGAGCATCGGGCGGGCGTGTGGCATGGCGGTCGATCGGGTGGCGTGGAGGGCATGCTTTTACCCGCGGCAGGCATGGCGGGCAAGCATGGGGGCGGATGCGGCGGTGAAGTCGGTCGGTTGCGTTGGCCGGTGGCAATGGGTGCGCGCGGGGTGCGCGCGGCATGAGGTGTGCGGAGCACGTCGGGCCGGCGGTGTATCGCCATGCGCTCACCCGCACGCCGCCAAGGCCGCCGCCAGCCGCGCCCAGCCGGCTTCGTCCGGCGGCAGGCCGAAGCGCACCGCTTGCGGGGTCTCGAACAGCCGGAGCAGGATGCCGCGGCGCGCGAAGGCATCATGCAGGCGCGCCGCGTCCGGCGTTGCGACGAGCTTGAACAGCGCGGGGCCGCAGGCGGGCAGTCCGTGCGTCGCGAGCAGGGCGTGCAGCCGGTCCCCCGCGGCTCCCAGCGCGGATCGCGCCTGTGCCTGCCACGCGCGATCCGCGAGTGCATGGCGCGCCGCCCAGCGCGCCGGTCCGGCGAGCGTCCACGGACCGAGGCGTTCGGCGAGTGCCGCGCGTACATCGGCCGGGGCGAACACGAAACCCACGCGCGCGCCGGCAAGACCGAAGAACTTGCCCAGCGAGCGCAGCACGACGAGTCCGTCCGTGCCGGCGTGTGGCACCAGGCTTTCTTCGGGATCGGTGTCGATGAAGGCCTCGTCCACCACCAGCCAGCCGCCGCGGCGGGCGAGGCAGGCGTGCCACTGGAGCAGGCGCTCGCGACCGAAATGCACGCCGGTCGGGTTGTTCGGCTGCACCAGTACCACGATGTCGCTGTGCGCCACCGCAGCGTCGATCTCGTCGGCGCCGACCGCGATCGCGCGCCGTTCCCGCCACGCATGGGCGTGCTCCGCATAGCCGGGCGCAAGCAGGCTCACCCGCTCGCCGCGCAGTACGGCGGGGAGCAACTGGATCGCCGGCTGCGAACCCGCGACCGGGAGCAAGTGCGCGTTGCCGTAGTAGTTCGCCGCGGCGGTCTCGAGGCCATCGTCGTCCTCCGGCAGGCGCAGCCAGACATCGGCTGGCACCGGCGGCACCGGATAGCCCCGCGGGTTGATGCCGGTCGACAGGTCCAGCCAGTCGGCAAGGGGGATGTCGTACCTCTTGGCGGCGCGGCGCAGGCGTCCGCCGTGCTCAAGCATTGCCCACTCCGGCGAGCGTCGCCACCACGCCGAGCGCCGCAATGACGCCCAGCCACAACCAGGCACCCCGGCGCACCAGCGCGACCGCCGCGACGATGCTCACCCCGTCCGGCGCCCGGCCCTCACCGAGCACCGGGCGAACTTCCTCGCGCCCGTGATAGATCGCCGCCCCGCCCAGGCGCACCCCAATCGCACCCGCGCCGGCCGCCATCACCGGTCCGGCGTTGGGGCTGTCCCAGGCTGGCGCCTGGCTGCGCCAGCAAGCCAGCGCCCGCCGCGTGCGGCCGAGCAGCGCGTAGGTGAGCGCGGTCAGGCGCGCGGGCACGAAGTTCAACACGTCGTCGATGCGCGCCGCCGCCCAGCCGAACTGCAGGAAGCGCGGCGTGCGGTAGCCCCACATCGCATCCAGCGTGTTCGCCAGCCGGAACAGCAGCGCCCCCGCACCGCCGCCGAGCACGAACCAGAACAGCGCCCCGAACACTGCATCGTTGCCGTTCTCAAGCACCGACTCCGTCGCCGCCTTCGCCACCCCTTCCGCATCCAGCGCGCGGGTGTCGCGACTCACGATCCAGCCCACCCGCGTGCGCGCCTCGTCCAGATTGCCCGTCGCCAGCGGCACGGCGATGGCGTGCGCATGCTCGACCAGGCTGCGCCCGCCGAGCGCCAGGTAGAGCAGGCCGACATCCACCAGCCAGTGCGCATGCGGATGCACGCCGCGCAGCCATAACACGATCGCCACCCACGGCAGCACCGCCAGCGCCCACGCCAGCACACCGGCGAGGCGTGCGCCGGCCGCGTTCGACCCGTGGAAGACTCGCCGGCAGCCACGCTCCACCCACCCCGCCCAGCGCCCGAAGCCCACCAGCGGGTGAAAACGACGCACCTCGCCGAACACGCGATCGGCGAGCAGGCCGGCGGCCATCTTGAGCGCGAGAATGAGCAGCAGTGAAGAGGAGGTCATGATCGAGATCGGAGATTGGCCGGGTGACCCGGAAGGGCCTGCAGCGCGACAGGCTGTTGTTCGGGTGGTGTGCGCTCACCGGATCGACGTGCCGGATCCCGCCAAACAAGAACTCGCGGCACGCGCCACAACGATTCCAGTATCCATCCGCCGCGCAGCCGCACCCACAACGCAGCCGCAACCACCAAGGTCTGGCGTGGGCGGGGCCGTGGCCGGACCGAGCAGCCCGCGCAAACCCAGGGCCCTTCGATCCCCAAGGCCTCCACAGCCCCTCAACGCCTCGCGCCACAAAGAGAAGCACGGGAGAATCAGCCTGCAGGTCGCGCACAGACACGGCAAGCACCCGAATCGGCGATAATTCCGCCCCTTCGCGCAAAACCCGCAGGATTCTACGCCATGTCCCCCCCGATCACGCTGATGGTGCAAGGCACCACCTCCGATGCCGGCAAGACCACGCTGGTTGCCGGCCTCGCCCGCGTGCTGCGCCGACGGGGCATCAAGGTCGCTCCGTTCAAGCCGCAGAACATGGCGCTCAACTCCGCCGTCACCACCGACGGTGGCGAGATCGGCCGCGCCCAGGCCCTGCAGGCGCTCGCCGCCGGCGTCGCCCCGCACACCGACTTCAACCCGGTGCTGCTCAAGCCAGCCACCGACATCGGCGCTCAGGTCATCATCCACGGCCATGCCGTCGCCAGCCTGTCGGCGAAGGACTACCACGCCTACAAGCCCACCGCGATGGCCGCCGTGATGCAGAGCTGGGATCGCCTGTGCAGCGCCTACGGTGCGGTGCTGATCGAGGGCGCCGGCAGCCCCGCCGAGATCAACCTGCGCGACCGCGACATCGCCAACATGGGCTTCGCCGAAGCCGCCGACGTGCCGGTCGTGCTCGTCGCCGACATCGACCGCGGCGGCGTCTTCGCCCACCTCGTCGGCACCCTCGAGCTGCTGTCGCCCTCCGAGCAGGCGCGGGTCAAGGGCTTCGTCATCAACCGCTTCCGCGGCGACCTCGGGCTGCTGCAGTCCGGCCTCGACTGGCTCGAGGCGCGCACCGGGCGCCCGGTGTTCGGCGTGCTGCCCTACCTTCATGGACTCTTTCTCGACGCCGAGGACGCGCTCGCCGACAGCGCCGCCGACGTGCGCACCGGCGAGGCCGCGCTGCGCGTGATCGCGCCGGTCTATCCGCGCATCTCCAACCACACCGACCTCGACCCGCTGCGCCTGCACCCGCGGGTGGATTTTCGCTGGATCGGCCCCGGGCAGGCGATTCCGCCCGCCGACCTGATCGTGCTTCCCGGCTCCAAGAGCGTGCAGGCCGACCTCGCCTGGCTGCGTGCGCAGGGCTGGGAGGCGGCGATCCGCCGTCACCTGCGCTACGGCGGCAAGGTGATCGGCATCTGCGGCGGCTTCCAGATGCTCGGCCGTCAGCTCGCCGACCCGCACGGGCTCGAAGGCATGGCCGGCAGCATGGCCGGACTGGGCATGCTCGAAGTCGACACCGTGCTGGCGCAACACAAGCAACTGCGCAACGTGCGCGGCCGGCTCGCGAACCTGCCGCGCGACGACGGGTCCGACTCAGCACGCGTGGAGCACGCGGATGTGGCAAACGCGGATGAGGCGGTGCCTGGGAAGATGGGGGCGGACCTGGCCGGCTATGAGATCCACATGGGCGTCACCTCCGGACCGGGACTGGCGCGGCCGGCGGCGTGGCTGGCCGACGGCGACGAGCCCGGCCCAAGCCGACCCGACGGCGCGCTGTCTGCGGATGGGCAGGTGCTGGGGACCTACGTCCACGGCCTGTTCGATACGCCCGCGGCCTTGTCGGCGCTGCTCGCCTGGGCGGGCGTGGATGGCGCAGCGCTGGAAGGGGCCGGGCCGGTCGATCTCGCTGCCCGCCGCGAAGCCGACCTCGACCGCCTGGCCGACGCGATCGAGACTCATATCGACCTGGCCGCCCTGTTTGCTCCCAACCGGATCTGAAGCCCCGCAGGATCGACACGAATGAACGCAGACACCCCGCGCCCGCATGGCGCCGAAGCCTCGCTGCTCGGACAGGCGGTCGCCTACCGCGACACCTACGCGCCGGAGCTGCTGTTTCCGATCGAACGCCAGTTGAAGCGCGACGAGCTCGGCATCGCCGCCGGCGCCCTGCCTTTCGTCGGCGAGGACCTGTGGAACGCCTATGAAATCTCCTGGCTCGATGCGCGCGGCAAGCCGGTTGTGGCGCTCGGCGAGTTCCGCGTGCCGGCGGGCTCGCCGCGGCTGATCGAATCGAAATCGCTCAAGCTCTACCTCAACTCGTTCAACCAGCAGCGCATGGCCAGCGTGGACGAGGTGCAGTCACGGATCGCGGGCGATCTCACCGCGGCGGCCGGGGCCGAGGTCGGCGTCGTGCTGAGGCCGCTTGCCACGCGCCCGCAACGCCAGTCCGGCTACCCGCGAGGTGAATGCCTCGACGCCCTGGACATCGCCATCGACACCTACCAGCCCGCGCCCGAGCTGCTGCGCGCGGGCGGGGGCGAGGTCGACGAAACGCTCTATTCCCACCTGCTCAAGTCGAACTGCCTGGTTACCGGCCAGCCCGACTGGGGGATGCTGGTCGTGCGCTACCGCGGACCGGCGATCGACCGTGAAAGCCTGCTGCGCTACGTCGTCTCCTTCCGCGCGCACAACGAGTTTCACGAGCAGTGCGTGGAGCGCGTGTTCTGCGACATCATGGTGCGCTGCCGGCCGCAGGAACTGGCCGTGTGGGCGCGGTATACCCGTCGTGGTGGCCTCGATATCAACCCCTTCCGTGCCAGCCACGCCGGCCTGCGTGCGGACGAGGCGATGGAGGTGCGGCAGTAGCGGCGACGGCCTCGAGCGCTGCGCAGCAAATGTGCAACATCCTGTTCTGTCCATAGGCAGTGGGACGGGGCTGGGCTAAGATTCACCCGCGTAACAACCAACTCCAAGAGGTAAGGAATATGAAGGCTCTCGTTGCTGCTGCGGTTGCTGCAGGTCTCCTCTCCGCTTCGCCCGCTTTCGCGTCCGAGGCGCTGGCCAAGTCCAAGAACTGTCTGGCCTGTCACGCGGTGGACAAGAAGCTCGTCGGTCCCGCCTACAAGGAAATCGCCGCCAAGTACGCCGGTCAGGCGGACGCTGCCGCCATGCTGGCGACCAAGGTCCAGAAGGGTGGCGTGGGCGTGTGGGGCAAGGTTCCGATGCCTCCCAACGCCCAGGTGAACGACGCCGATGCCAAGACCCTGGTCGAGTGGATCCTGTCCCTGAAGTGACACGCAGATCCGGGCCCGCAACCGCTGGGTCCGAATGCGAGAAGGCCGGTCAATGCCGGCCTTCGTCATTATTGGCGCGCGCTTTGCAGCCTTCGCCCTTACGCCGTCAGCCCCACGTGCTGCTCGGCGAGTGCGCCGGTATCGAGCGCCAGGAAGAGCTGCCCGGGACTGAGCAGCCAGGCCTGCGCGTCGGCGGCAGCGGCGGGGCGCGCGAAAAGATACCCCTGCATGACTTCGCAGCCGAGTGCGCGCAGCGCGCGCGCCTGCTCCTCGTTCTCCACGCCTTCGGCCACGAGCTCGAGCTCGAAGCCGCGCGCGATCCCGGTGATCGCGGAAATGATCGGATTCGTCATCGGCCCTTCGAGGTCACGCACGAAGCTGCGGTCGATCTTCAGCGCGCTGACCGGGAATTTCTGCAGGTAGGCCAAGGCCGAGTAGCCGGTGCCGAAGTCGTCGATCGCGACGCTGATGCCGGCCGTGCGCAGCTCGCGCAGCTTGGCCGCGACCCCGGCGGTGTCGTTCATCATGATGCTTTCGGTGATCTCGATCTCGAACTGGCCGGGTTCGAGCGCGTGACGTCCGAGGCACTCGGTGATGCTGCCGACGATGTTGGCGCGGTGGAAATCGTGCGCCGACAGGTTGATCGACATGCGCGGGGGTTCGATCCCGGCCTGGCGCCATGCGGCAACCTGGGCGCAAGCGTGCTCGAGCACCCAGGTGCTGATCTCGCCGATCAGGCCGACTTCTTCCGCCACCTGGACGAAGGTCGCGGGTGGGATCGGGCCGAGCACCGGGTGTTGCCAGCGCAACAGGGCCTCGAGGCCGACGATGCGGCGCGTGACGACGCTGACCTGGGGCTGGTAGTGCAGTTCGAGCTCGTTGCGCACGAGCGCCGCGCGCAGGTCGTTCTCGAGCGCGATGCGGTCACGGTGGCGGATGTTGAGGTCGGGGTCGAAGAAGCGGTAGGCGTTCTTGCCCGAGCGCTTGACCTGGTACATCGCGACGTCGGCATGGCGCGTCAGCTCCTCGGCGGTGCTGCCGTCGCGCGGGAATAGCGCGATGCCGACGCTGACCGTGGCGCGGAACTGACCCTGGCTCAGGGCGATGGGCGGGCTGATTGCCTCCAGCACCTTGCGTGCGATGATCTCCGCATCCTCGGGCTGGTTGATGTCGGGCAGCAGAACGGTGAATTCGTCGCCGCCCAGGCGGGCGAGGGTGTCGCCACGGCGCAGGGTGGCCGACAGGCGCGCGGCGATGGCGCGCAGCAGCGCGTCGCCTTCGGCATGGCCGAAGGTGTCGTTCACCAGCTTGAAGCGGTCGACGTCGATGAACATCACCGCGAGCGCACCGGTGCGGCGCTGCGCCTGGGCGATCGCCAGTTCCAGCCGGTCCTTGAACAGGACGCGGTTGGGCAGGTGGGTGAGCTGGTCGTGGTAGGCCTGGAAGGAGATGATCTCCTCGGCGCGCTTGCGCTCGGAGATGTCGCGCGCGACACCGTACAGGCCGACAACGCGGCGGTCGTCCTCCTGCGTGATCATCGGGATGCCGGTCAGCGACACCGTGACGCTGTCACCTTCGTCGCCGGCGCTGCCGCGGTAGCGGCGCAGGCGCAATTCCACGCTGAAGCTCTCGCCGGGCAGGCTGCTCGGCTGGCTGAGCAGGCCGTCGATGCGGTCGAGGTCCTCGGGCATCACCAGGGTGGTGAAGGGGCGGCGCATCAGCGCGCTGCGGTCGTAACCCAGCAGGGCCTTGACGCGCGGATTGATATAGGTGAAGCGGCCGGCGCTGTCGAGCGTGAAGATGAGGTCGGGCGAGCTTTCGACCAGGTAGCGGTGCAGGCGCTCGGACGCCTTCAGGCGCTGGCTCATCAGCTCGTTGGCCTTCTCCAGCGCACCCTTGTGCAAGGCGCCGTCGACCGCGCGCTGCAGTTGGGCGACGTGGTAGGGCTTGCGCACGTAGTCGTCGGCACCGCAGCGCAGGGCCGCGATCGCGGCATCGATCGCGTCTTCCCCGCTGATGATGATCACCGCCTCGTCGCGCTCGTGCTCGGTCAGCCAGTCGAGCAAGGCGAGGCCGTTGGCGTCGGGCAGGCGGTAGTCGAGCAGGATCAGTGCGTAGTGTTCGTGCTCGAGGCGTGCGATGGCCTCCGCGATGGTGCCGCACTCGTCGAAGACGCGCCCCGGCCGTGCGAGCACGTGCGGAAAGGTGCGGCGCAGGGATGGATCATCGTCGACGACCAGGATGCGAAAGGTACTGGCTTCAGTGCCGGATGTCCCTTCGCTCTGAGGCCGGAACGCGTGCTCGGTCGGTGTGACCATGGCTCCCGGGGGGTGTGGTGTGGAGGTCTTGTTTGGCCGCATCATGCAACACTCAGGCGCTTTGTTCCAGCGGCACGAAGATCTGAAAGCTCGTGCCCGTACCCACTTGGGTTCGACATAGCAAGGTGGCATTCCACTGGGCGAGGATCTCGCGCACCACGCTCAGGCCCAGGCCCTGGTGTCCGCTGCCCTTGGTGGTGGTGCCGGGAGACAGCGGGTCGAGGGCGCGTTCGGCGGGCAGGCCGGGGCCGTTGTCGACGAAGCGGATCTCGAGGCAGTTGCGGCCGTCGACGTTGACCAGCGGAAACACCGACACCACCAGGCGCTGCCCGGGCTGCAAGGCTTCGGAAGCGTTGCGGAACAGGTTCAGCAGCACCTGCTTGAGCGCCGAGGCGGGAATCGCGGCGTTGGGCACGTCGCGCGCTGCACGCAGTTCGAGCTGGATGCCGCGACTGCCGAACAGGGGCTCGCCGTACAGCGTGCGCATGTCGAGCAGCAGTTCCGGCACCCGGCAGTGCCGTGTCTCGCTCGATTCGGCGGGCAGGTCGGCGGCGCCGCGCAGCAGGTTGTCGATGCGATCGAGCTCGGCGTTGAGCAGGCTCATCTCGTCCTGCAGCGGGGTGTCGTCCGCGCGCTCCTGCGCGAGCATGCCGATGCGGCTCTTGAGCACGGTGAGCGGATTGGTGGCCTCGTGCACGACCTTGCGCACGTGCTCGCGGAAGCGCTGCTGCACCACCGCCTCGCGCGCGGCGACCTCGTTGCGCTGGCGGTGGTAGCTACGCAGCGCGCGTGCCGCGGCGCCGAGCAGCGCGGCGTAGCGCCAGCGCAGTTCGCTGTCGAGCGCCTGCGGCGAGGTCGCGCCGATGAGTGCGATCACGCCTTCCTGGCCGCTCGCCAGCGGCAGCACATGGAAGCCGGCACGCCCCAGCCAGCGCGCGATCTGCCAGTCGGCCATGCTGCGTCCGGGGCCGTTGTGATCCACAAAGAACGAGGTCGGATGTTCGCTGCGCGCGCTCAGCGCAATGCAGCTTGCTTCGTCATCGACGCGCAGGCGCAGCTCGGCGATCAGGCAGCCGACGCTGTCGGGGTCGGCGGCGAGCATCGGCTGCAGACGGCCGTCCTCGCCACTGCCGAGCAGGATGGGCGGCGTGTGCAGGCCAAAAAGGGGGCCTGCGATGGCCAGGCGTTCGCGGATCGCGGGGCCGTCGAGGTCGACGAAGGCGGCGGTGAGCAGCCCGAGCATGCCGGCACAGCGGTAGGGGTCTTCGGCCAGGCGCAGCGAGGGTCGCGCCGGTGGGGCGGCGGACGCCGGGGCGGCCGGAAACGCGGCATGGCCCGACACGATGTAAGCGACGTCGGTGCGCAGGCTCAGCACGCTGGTCGTCTCCAGCCCGCTCAGGCGCGCGATGCTGTCGGCCTGGTCCGGCCAGTCGGCGGCGGTCAGCCGATCTGCCGCTTCCACCAGCGCGAGCAGGGGGTGGGCGGCGGCCAGCTTTTCGTCCATCAGGCCGCTGGTCTCAAGCGCATCGGCGAGGCAGGGCGACAGCCCGCAGGCGGCCACGACATCGGCAGCCTGCGGGCGCGTGGCGCGCTTCCACTCGGTCGAGCGGGTCAGGCCGCGCCACAGGCCGGCGAGATAGGCTTCGTCGGGACGCGGGTAGCCGGTCTCGATGGCCAGATGAAGCGCACATTCGGCGCGCAGCAAGGCCGTGTCCGCCGGTTCGTCGCCCTGTTCGCCGACATGGCCGAGGCCGAGCAGCCAGGCGCGCAGCAAATCGGGGCCGATGCGCTCGACGCGGCGGCGCAGCACGGTGTTGAACCCGTCCTGGAGTTCGCCGGGCCGCAGCGGGTCGGCGACCAGCAGCGCCAGGCTGAGCGCCGGATCGCGCGCGGCGACGAGTGCGATCTCGGGCCAGTTCGGCGCCTGCGCAGCCAGCAGACGCAGGATGGTGGATGCACCGTCCGGCAGGGGCTGGAGTTCGAAGGCACTGAAGGTGGCAGGCAGCATGCGGTCGGCGCGTGAAAGTTTTAGGCTGCGCGATTCTAGCTGCGCATGTCGTCCCGGACTGTGATCGGTGTGGCGGGTGTGGGCAGAAACCCTTGCGCCCGCCGCCGCCGCGTCGGGTGTCGATCGGGGGCGGCCTCAGGCGTGCAGGCTGTCGGCGAAGCCGAGTCCGACGAGCTGGGCGCGGTTCACCTGCTCGAAAGGCAGGTGCAGTTCGCTCGCGGCGGCGGTGAGCGCCTTGACGTCGAACTGCTCGCAGGCCTGCGCCAGGCGCAGGAAGGGCGCGAACTCGCCCTGGCCGTAGAGCAGCGCCTCGCTGACGTTGGCCGGCAGGTTCATCTCTTCGAGCAGGGTCTGCATCGAGGTGCCGAGCAGGGTGTGCAGCAGCGAGAAGGCCCCTGTGATGAAGAGGTTGTCGCGCTCGCCGGCATCGAAGAAGCCGCTGCCGATCTCTTCCATGAAGCGGCCGCGCGCGATCGCGGTCTGCATCAGCGCCGGCGCGCTCGGGTCGCGGCTGGCGGTGACCAGCAGCAGCGACAGCCATTTGTTGAGCGCGTCGTAGCCCAGGATGCTGACCGCGTGGCGGAAGGACTGGATCTCGCACATCAACCCGAAGCCGGCCGAGTTGATGTAGCGCAGCAGCTTGTAGGACAGCGCCACGTCCTGCTTGAGCACGCGCTCGATGTCGCGGATCTCGCCGTTGTTGCGCACCAGGTTGAGCAGGCGGACGATCTGCGCGTGCCCTGGCGTGAGCGCCTTGGCTGGCGGATTGCCGTGCAGGAAGAACCAGCCCGAGGCGCCGTCGAAGCCGGCGCCCACCGCATCGCGGAAGGCGTTGATGTCGGCCAGGCCCCACGCCAGGCTCAGCCCGGGGGCACCGCTCGGCGTCGGGCAGCGGCGCGCGTCGATGAGGACGAAGCGCCAGTCGAAGCCGGCGGGCAGGGCCGTGCCGGGCTGGAACCAGGTCAGGCACATGCCCACGCCGGCATCGCGCAATTGCGCCATCAGCGCCTGGGTCTGCGGGTGCGCGAGGGTCTGCGCCGGGATCTCGATCGCGGCGTTGTCGGGGATCGTCCACTGCATCAGCTCGGGCGTGGGTACCAGGCGGCCGAGGCTGACGAAGACGGGGTGATGCGTCGGCCACACCTCGGCCTGGCTCGCGAGCGCTTCCACCACCGAGGCGATGTTGGGGCCGTGAGCGATCAGGCGGTTGGCGGTGATCGCGCGGTTCTTGTTGACGACCGGCTCGCGGGTCAGCAGGGTGGTCTGGCTCATCGAGCGCTCCGGGGGTCAGTTCGTCGGCTGGGCGAAGGTGAAGGCATCGGCGAAGAAGGCATCTTCGGGCAGGCCGCGGCTGGCGCAGAAGCTGCTGCGCGCGGCATCCACCATCGCCGGCGCGCCGCAGACATAGACCTCGTGCGCGGAGAGGTCGGCGAAGTCGTCGAGCACGGCCTGGTGCACCAGCCCCTGGCGTCCGTCCCACACCTCGTCCGACAGCACCGGCACGTAACGGAAGTCCGGCAGCGTGGCCTCCCACGCGCGCGCGCGCTCGTCCATGTACAGCCCGCCGCGGGTGCGCGCGCCCCAGTACAGCGTGATCGGCCGGGTGAGGCCGATGTGCAGGGCGTGCTCGATGATGCCCTTTATCGGCGCGAAGCCGGTACCGCCGGCGACCATGACGACCGGGCGCGCGGAGTCCTCGCGCAGCCAGAAGTCGCCGTGCGGGCCCTCGAAGCGCAGGATCTCCTTGTCCTTCATGGTCTCGAACACGTGCGCGGTGAAGCGCCCGCCGTCGATGTGGCGCACGTGCAGCTCGAGGTGGCCGCCATCGTGGGGCGCGTTGGCGATCGAGAAACTGCGGCGCTGGCCGTCGGCGAGCAGGATGTCGATGTACTGGCCGGCACGGAACTGGAAGTTCTCGCTCGCCGGCAGCTTGAGGTCGATGAGCATGACGTCGTCGGCCAGGCGCTGCAGCTTCTGCACGCGCGAGGGCAGCTTCTTGACCGGGATGTCGTCGGCGCGGGTGACGTTGCGCGCCTGCACGACCAGGTCGCTCAGCGGCTTCGCGCAGCAGAACAGGGCGTAGCCCTCGGCGCGCTCGGCCTCGGTCAGCGCGCCGTCGGAATGGCGGCCCTGATCCACCACGCCCTCCAGCACCTTGCCCTTGCACGCGCCACAGGCGCCGTCGCGGCAACTGTGCGGCAGCAGCAGTCCTGCCGCGAGCGCGGCTTCGAGCACGGTCTGGTCGTCGGCGGCCTCGAAGTGGTGGTCGCCCGGGCGTAGCGAAATCCGATGGGTCATGGTGCGTGAGATAAAATGAAAATATGAAACGAATTCTGATCGTGGGCAGTGGCGACGTCGCGCTCCGCGCACTGCCGTGGCTGACGCGCCGATTCCGCGTCTTCGCCCTCGTGCGCCAGCCCGACAGCGCGGCGGCGTTGCGGGCGGCCGGGGCGATTCCGATCGCGGGCGACCTCGACGACCGGCGCAGCCTGAAGCGTCTCGCAGGCCTGGCCGATGCCGTATTGCATTTTGCGCCGCCGCCGTCGAGCGGCGAGGGCGACCCCCGGACGAAGCGCCTGCTGGCCGCGCTGGGAAGCCGCAAAAGTCTACCACAGGGCTTGGTATACATAAGCACGACAGGGGTTTACGGCGACTGTGGCGGCGCCCATGTGGATGAAACCCGGCCGTGCACTGCACAGACCGCGCGCGGCCGGCGCCGGGTCGATGCCGAGCGCCGCCTGCGCGCCTTCTGCCGGCGCACCGGCGTGCGCGTCGCCCTGCTGCGCGCGCCCGGTATCTACGCCGCCGACCGCCTGCCGCTCGAGCGCCTGCAGCGCGGCGACCCGGTGCTGGTGGCGGACGAGGACGTGCACACCAACCACATCCACGCCGAGGACCTCGCCCGCATCGCCTGCCTGGCGCTGTTCCGCGCGCCGGCCGCGCGCGCCTACAACGCCAGCGACGACTCGGGCATGAAGATGGGCGACTACTTCGACGCCGTGGCCGACGCTTTCGCGCTGCCGCGGCCGCCCCGCCTGGGACGTGGCGAGATCGCCACCCGGCTGTCGCCGCTGACCTTGTCCTTCATGGGCGAGTCGCGCCGCCTCGACAATCGGCGGCTGAAGCGGGAGCTGCGCGTGCCCCTGCGCTATCCGACGATCGCGGCTGGCCTGCTTGCAGCCAGCTCGGCCACCGCGGGCTGAGCCCGGCGGCGGTCCGCGTCAACCACACCCTTGTTCACCTCGAGACTGGAGCACGTCCCTGCATGCTGTCCCTGAAGGCCCTTCACATCATCTTCGTCACCAGCTGGTTCGCCGGCCTGTTCTACCTGCCCCGCCTGTTCGTCAATCACGCCATGGTCGAGGACGCCGCCACCCGCGAACGCCTGGCGCTGATGGAAATGAAGCTCTACCGCTTCATGACCCCGCTCGGCATCCTCGCCGTGGCGTTCGGGCTGTGGCTGTGGTTCGGCTACGGCTTCGCCGGCGGCTGGCTGCACGCGAAGACGATGCTGGTGATCGGCCTGATCGGCTATCACCTGTATTGCGGCAAGCTCATGCGCGACTTCGCCGCCGGCCGCAACACGCGCAGCCACGTCTGGTACCGCTACTTCAACGAGATCCCGGTGGTGGTGCTGTTCATCGTCGTGTTCCTCGTCGTGCTCAAGCCGTTCTGAGCCAAGGCACGGCGTCGATGAGGATGAGGGAAGCGGGAGGCGAGGCGATGCTGCATGAGATGGCAGACGGAGCGGACCCCGCCGCCGGGGTCAGGAAAAAACCGGTCGCGGCCGAGCCTGCCGCGCCGCCCCAGGCGGCGGCGACCGCTGCGCTGACGGTGGATCTGGCCGAGTACAACTGGCAGGCGCATTCGGTGCTGGTGGTGGACGACGAGGAGGGCATGCGCAACTTCCTCGAGCGCACGCTCGCCCGCCGCTGCGGCATGGTGCAGTCGGCGGCCGACGCCGAGCACGCCGCGGCGCTGATGGCGCGCCTGCATTTCGACCTGCTGATCCTCGACATCGCGCTGCCGGGCAAGTCCGGCATCGAATGGCTGCACGAGCTGCGCGAGCACGGCTACACCGGCGACGTGATCCTCGTCACTGCCTTCGCCGACATGGAGACCGCGATCGACGCGCTGCGCGGCGGCGCCTCGGACTTCATCCTCAAGCCCTTCCGCGTCGACCAGATCCTCAATTCGATCAAGCGCTGCTTCGAGCGTGCGCGGCTGACGCGCGAGAACTTCGTGCTGCGCCGCGAACTGGCCGGCCTGGCGGCGGATCCGATCGGTCTGGTCGGGCACTCGGCCGCGATCGAGCAACTGCGCGCGATGGTGCGCCGGGTCGGGCAGATGCCGAGCACGGTGCTGCTGCAGGGCGAGTCGGGCACCGGCAAGGAGGTCGTGGCGCGCGCGCTGCACCAGACCAGCCCGCGCGCGCAGCGCCCCTTCGTGCCGGTCAACTGCGCGGCGATCGCCGCCGAGCTGATCGAGAGCGAGCTCTTCGGCCACGTCAAGGGCGCCTTCACCGGTGCCAGCGAGAGCCGCAACGGCCTGTTCTATTACGCCCACGGCGGCACGCTGTTCCTCGACGAGATCAGCGAACTGCCGCTGGCCTTGCAGACGCGGCTGCTGCGCGTGCTCGAGGAGCGCAAGCTGCGCCCGGTCGGTTCCGAGCGCGAGCTGCCGGTCGATGTGCGCATCATCGCCGCCACCAACCGCAACCTCGCCGCCGAGGTCAAGGCGGGGCGCTTCCGCGAGGACCTGTACTACCGCCTGGCGGTGGTCGACCTGACCCTGCCGCCGCTGCGCGCGCGCAGCGAGGACATCCCCGAGCTGATGCGCCACTTCATGCAGCAACTGGCGGTGCAACTGGGCGTGGCACCGCTGCCGCTGTCGCACGAGGTGGTGAGCCGGCTCGCGGCCTACCCGTGGCCGGGCAACGTGCGCGAGCTGCGCAACTACGTCGAGCGCTCGATGATCCTCGGCTGCTTCCCGAGCGCACCGTCGGGGGCGGCTCCGGGGGCGTCCGCGGCGGATGAGGTGCCCGCGGCCGGCGAGCTCGCGCTGACCCTCGCCGAGGTCGAGCGTCGCCACATCGAGCGCGTGGTGGACGACTGCGCCGGCAACAAGACCGAGGCCGCGCGCCGGCTGGGCGTGTCGCGCAAGACGCTCGAGCGCAAGTTCGCCGACTGGTCTGCCGCGCAGGCGACGGACGCCGCGCGCGTCGGGCGCCGGGCCTAGACCGCATGGCGGCGCGCATCCGGGTTTGCGGCGGGCGACCCCGGCCACAGGTCTGCCCGTGCTGACGCGCACGCCGCCGAGCCTGGCCGAGCGCCTGCGCCGTTCGGTGCGGGCCAAGCTGCTCTGTCTGGTGCTGGCGCCGCTGATGCTCGGCTTCCCGATCATCATGGGCCTGCTCGGCTGGTGGGGCGAGAGCTACTACCAGCGCCTGATGTCGTCGCGGGTAGGCAGCGACCTGGCCACCGCGCATGGCTACCTCGAACGCATGATCGAAGGCGTGGGCAGCGGCGTGCGCGGCCTCGGCAGTTCGCACGCGCTGGCACTGGCGATCGAGGCGGCGGCGCCCGCGTCGGCGACCGGGGGCGAGCCCCTGGCGGCCCTGCTCGGCGCGCGCCAGGTGCAGCTCGGGCTGGACTTCCTGAACCTGCTCGACGTCGAAGGTCGGGTGCTGCAGTCCTCGACCGGCATCGCCACCGGCACCGTGCGCGGCGACTGGCCGATGGTGGATCGTGCGCTGCGCGCCGGCGGCGGCAGTGCGATCGAGCGCTTCGCCCCGGAGGCCCTGGCGGCCGTCTCGCCCGCGCTGCGCGAGAAGGCGCGCCTGCCGCTGGTCGCCACCGAGCGTGCGCGGCCCGATCCACGCAGCGCCGAAGAACGGGGCCTGGTCATCCATGCCGCGGCCCCGGTGTTCGATGCGCGCGGCAACCTGATCGCCGTGCTCGAGGGCGGGATGCTGCTCAACGGCAACCTCGACTTCGTCGACACCATCAACGCCATCGTCTACCGCGAGGGCTCGCTCCCCGCGGGCAGCGTCGGCACCGCGACGCTCTTCCTCGACGACACCCGAGTCGCCACCAACGTGCGCCTGTTCGAGGGCGCGCGCGCGCTCGGCACGCGGGCCTCGGCCGAGGTGCGTGCCGATGTGCTGGGCGCGGGGCGGACCTGGCTGGAGACGGCTTTCGTGGTCAACGACTGGTATGTGTCGGGCTACGAACCGGTGCTCGACAGCCGCGGCGAACGTGTCGGCATGCTCTACGTCGGCTTTCTGGAGGCGCCATTCCGTGCCGCCAAGCGCACCGCCTTCCTCGTCGTCGGCGCCATCTCGCTGCTGATCAGCGTGGCCGGTGTGCTGCTGACGCTGCGCTGGGCGCGCAGCATCTTCCGTCCGATCGAGCACATGCACGCGACCATCGGGCGCATCGAAGCGGGCGACGATGCCGCGCGCGTGGGCGAGGTCGCCAGCCGCGACGAGCTCGGCCGCCTGGCCGCCGAATTCGACCGCCTGCTCGACACCCAGGCCGCGCAGCGTGTCGAGCTGCAGGCGCTCAACGCCTCGCTCGACCGCAAGGTGGCCGCGCGCACCGCCGACCTCGAGGCCGCCAACCGCGAGCTGCAGCTCGCCCAGCGCCAGCTCGTGATGCGCGAGAAGCTGGCCGCGATCGGCGAGCTCACCGCGGGCGTCGCCCACGAGATCAGCAATCCCACCGCGGTCATCCAGGGCAACCTCGACCTCATGCGCGAGGAACTCGGCCCGGCGGGAGCGCCGGTGGCCAACGAATTCCGCCTGATCCACCAGCAGGTCGACCGCATCCGCGTCATCGTCACCAAGCTGCTGCAGTTCGCCCGCCCCGACGAGTTTGCCGGCTACGTCGAGGCGGTGGATGTGAACGCCGCCCTCGCCGACTGCCTGGTGCTGACCCGGCAGCATCTCGCCCGCGGCCAGGTCAGGGTGGTGCAGCACTTTGAGGCGCAGGGCCGAGTGCGCATCAACCTGCAGGAACTTCAGCAGGTGCTGATCAACCTCATCGTCAATGCCGTGCAGGCGATGCCCGAGGGTGGCACGCTGACACTGGAGACGCACGATCGCGATCCGCACGCCGACGCGCGCGGCGTACGCATCGTGGTGCGCGACACCGGGAGCGGGATCCGCGCCGAGGACATGGCGCGACTCTTCGATCCCTTCTTCACCACCAAGAAACGGCAGGGCACCGGGCTGGGGCTGTCGATCAGCCACACCCTGGTCGAGCGCTACGGCGGGCGCATCGAGGTCGACAGCGCGCCGGGCGCGGGCGCCGCCTTCACCGTCAGCCTGCTCGCCGAGCCGGACTACCGCAACGACCGCGCCGCGACCGAACGCGGCCACGAATCACGGGAAGCGAACGCGACATGAAAGTGATGGGTTTTGCCGGCTGGTCCGGCAGTGGCAAGACGACGCTGGTGGAGCGCGTGATCGGCGTGCTGAGCGCGCGCGGGCTGGTGGTGTCGCTGGTCAAGCACGCGCACCACAGCTTCGACATCGACCACGCCGGCAAGGACTCCTGGCGCCACCGCCAGGCCGGGTGCAGCGAGGTCATGGTCAGCTCCGCCCAGCGCTGGTCGCTGACGCGCGAGCTGCGCGGCGCGCCCGAGGCCACGCTCGACGAGCTGCTCGCCCACCTCGGCCCCTGCGACCTGGTGCTGGTCGAGGGCTTCAAGCGTGCGCCGATCCCGAAGATCGAGGTGCATCGCGCGCTGGTCACCGAGCCGCTGCTGCACCCGGACGACCCGAACATCGTCGCCATTGCCACCGATACCCGGCTCCTCACCGCGCTGCCACGGCTCGACATCAACGATCCGGTGCAGGTCGCGGACTTCATCTGTGCCCATCTCGCGCTGTAGGCGGGGCGCCTTGGCGCGCGTCCTGTTGCATTCATGCGACCCGCGCTGAGGACATCGCCACTGTTCTGCTGATATTCTCGAGATTATTTAATAATTTCGCAGAGAGAAGTCGATGAACAAGCGCATGGATGGAACGCCGCACCGCATCGTGATCGTCGGCGGCGGCGCGGGGGGGCTGGAGCTGGCCACCCGGCTGGGACGCAAGTTCGGTCGCGATGGCAAGGCCGAAGTCACGCTCATCGACAGCAAGCGCACCCACATCTGGAAGCCCAAGCTGCACGAGATCGCCGCCGGCAGCATGGACATCGGCGACCACGAGGTCGCCTACCTCGCGCAGGCGCACTGGCACGGCTTCCGCTTCCGCATCGGGCAGATGACCGGGCTCGACCGCAGCGCGCGTGAAGTCCACGTCGCGCCCTTCGTGGACGAGGACGGCAAGGAGGTCACGCCCGCGCGCTCCTTCCCCTACGACACCCTGGTGATCGCGGTCGGCAGCCAGAGCAACGACTTCGGCACCCCCGGCGTGCGCGAACACGCGCTCAAGCTCGAGACGGTGGCCGACGCGCGCCGCTTCCACATGCGCATGGTCAACGCCTGCGTGCGCGCCCACGCCCAGCGCACGCCACTGCGCCCCGAGCAGCTGCATGTGGCGATCATCGGCGCCGGCGCCACCGGCGTCGAGCTCGCCGCCGAACTGCACCACACCACGCGCGAGGTGGTGGCCTACGGGCTGGACCGCGTCGATGCCGACAAGGACATCCGGCTCGCCCTCATCGAGGCCGCGCCGCGCGTGCTGCCGGCGCTTCCCGAGCGCCTGTCGGCGTCCACCGAGCGCCTGCTGCGCAAGCTCGGCGTCGAGGTGCATACCGATGCCCGGGTGGCCGAGGTGCTCGCCGACGGCGTGCGCCTGGCCGATGGCCGCATCCTGCCGGCGGAGCTGGTGGTGTGGGCGGCGGGCGTGAAGGGGGCGGAGTTCCTGACCCGGCTCGATGGCCTTGAGACCAACCGCATCAACCAGCTCGTGGTGCGGCAGACGCTGCAGACCACGGCCGACGACCACATCTTCGCGATGGGCGATTGCGCCGCCTGCCCGTGGCCCGAGAAGAACGGTTTCGTGCCGCCGCGCGCGCAGGCCGCCCACCAGCAGGCCTCGCACCTGTACAAGCAGCTGCAGCGCCGCATCGCCGGCAAGCCGGTGGAGGACTACCGCTACCGCGACTTCGGCTCGCTGGTGTCGCTCGGCGAGTTCAGCACCGTCGGCAACATGATGGGTGGGCTCGCCAAGGGCGACCTGTTCATCGAGGGCTGGTTTGCGCGCGTGATGTACACCTCGCTGTACAAGATGCACGAGCTCGCCCTGCACGGCTGGGTGAAGGTCACCCTCGACACCCTGGCGCGCATGATCACGCGCCGCACCGAGCCGCACGTCAAGCTGCACTGAGGGCGGGGCGCGCTCGGCGAGGGCGGCGCAGGCAGGGCCGCCCGGTCAGGCGTCGGATGCGGGCAAGGGTCGCAATGAGCCGGCTTGCGCCGAGCATCGTCAGTCCAGGCCGAGCACGCGGCCGAGCGGGGCGAGGTCGTAGCCGCCCAGGCGGCGGGCCAGGGTCTGCGAACGCAGGTCACCATGGGCGGCGAGCAGGTCCTGGAACAGGCGGCGGAACAGGATCTCGCGCGGCAGGGCAAGGTCGAGAGCCTCCCAGCCCAGGGCCATGAAGCCGAGGCCGAATTCCGCCGCGGCCGCCCGCGTGCCGGGCGCGCAGTCGGCGTCCTCGCGCGCGACCAGCGCAGCGGCCTCGCGCTCGCTGTGCGCTTCGGCCACCACGCTGCAGTCGGCGGCGGAGAAGCCGCGGCTGGCGAGCGCGGATTCGAGGAAGTGGCGCGAGCCGGCGCCGGGCTGGCGCATCGCCCAGCGGTAGTCGAAGGCGGCGAGCGTCTCGATGCCATCGACCGCCAGCCCGCGGCGCAGGATCACGCCCTGTTCGCGCAGCGCCAGGCGCACCAGCGCCCACTGCCGGCTGGCGCCGAAGCGGCGCAGCAGCAGGGCGTGCTGGTGGACGCTGTGCTCGACCCCGCCCCAGTGCAAGGCGCACACATTGGCGCGGCGGCGGGCGAGCAGTTCCAGGCCGGTCATCGTGGCGGTGGGGCTGTAGGCGACCAGGCCGTCGCCGCCGAGTTGCCCGGCGAGCGCGGCGGTGGTCGCCGCCAGCAGCGGGTCGTCGCTGCCGGTGATCAGCAGGCGGTCGGTGAGCGCGCCGCCGTGGGCCTGCTCGAGCAGCCATTCTTCCAGCAGCGTGCGCGGAAACAGCCACTTGCCGCCGACGCGCGCGGCCGGAATGTCGCGGCTGTTGGCGAGCTCGTAGAGCTTCTTCTCGTTCAGGTGGAGGAAGGCGGCGGCCTCGCGTGCGGTGAGGCAGGCGCTGGCGGGCGATGCGCCCATGGCGCCGTCCGCTGAGGGGTGCGGCCACGCCGGGCGCGTGCCGTCGGCGCGGTCCGGCGCAGGCGTCGGCGCGCGTGCCGAGCCCGGCGGCGAGCGATCGGACAGTGCACCACCGGGGGCGTCCTGCGGTCGATGCTGCGTTGCCATCAGTGCCCGTCCGCAGGCAGATCTCTCGCCGCCTCGACCAGTTCATCGCGGGTGTTGATGTTGCGGAAGGCCGCCTCCTCGTCGTCGAAGCTCACCTCCACCACCTTCAGGCTGCCGTACCAGCGGTCGATCTTGCGTCCGCCGCCGGCGAGGAAGGCGCCCAGATGCGCGGCGAGATCGCGCCGGCACAGGCAGAACACCGGGTGCGGCTGGTCGAAGGTCTTGGCCACCGCAAGCTGGGCGTCGGCGGCGTGCAGCGCGGCGGCCAGGCGTTCGACCAGGTCGGCGGGCAGGAAGGGCGAATCGCAGGGCGCGGTGACCACCAGCGGGTGTTGCGCGCGCATGAGCGCCGCATGCAGCCCGGCAAGCGGGCCGGCGAAGCCGCCGATGTCGTCGCCGAACACCGGGTAGCCGAAGGCCTGCCAGGCCGCGAGGTTCTGGTTGGCGTTGATGATCAGCGCGTCGACCTGGGGGGCGAGGCGCGCGAGCGCGTGCGCCGCCATCGGCCGTCCGCCGAGTTCGACCAGGCCCTTGTCGACGCCGCCCATGCGGCTGCCCTGGCCGCCGGCGAGCAGCACGCCGGTGATGCGGTGCGAGGCGGGGCGGGGGGAGGTGTGTGCGTTCATGGCGTGTGGTGGTGGCTCGGTTCAGTCGCGCGTGAAGTGGTCTTCACCGGAAAACAGCAGGTAGTGCTTGCCCTGCGCACGACCGACCATGGTCAGCCCGATCTTGTGCGCGATCTGCCAGCCCATGTGGGTCAGTCCCGAGCGCGACACCAGGAAGGGGATGCCCATCTGCGCGGTCTTGATCACCATTTCCGAGGTCAGGCGGCCGGTGGTGTAGAAGATCTTGTCGGCGCCATCCAGTCCGTCCAGCCACATCTGGCCGGCGATCGCGTCTACCGCGTTGTGGCGGCCAACGTCCTCGACGAACATCAGGATCTCGCAGCCGCCGGGGGTGGCCTGCGCGAGCGCGCAGCCGTGCACCGCGCCGGCCTGCTTGTAGATCGATTCGTGTTGGCGCACGGCGTCCATCAGTGCGTACAACGTCGATTGCTTGAGCTTGCGTTCGTGGGGCAGGTGGACCTGATCGATCTCGTCCATCAGCCCGCCGAACACCGTGCCCTGGCCGCAGCCGGTGGTGACGGTGCGGCTGCCGAGTTTCTGGTCGGCGTCCTGCAGGCCGTGGTGGGTGGTCACCGACACGGCGTCGACTTCCCAGTCGACCTGCACCGCGGCGATCTCGTCCAGGCGCTTGACCAGGCGCTGGTTGCGCAACCAGCCGATGGTGAGCGCCTCGGGGGCGGCGCCGAGCGTCATCAGGGTGACGATCTCGCGCTTGTCGACGTAGAGCGTGAGCGGGTGCTCGCCGGCAATCGAGGTCGGGACCGTTTCGCCATGCTCGTTGAGGGCGGGGATCTCGACCGTGAGCGGACGGCTGGCGTGGCTCAGCAGGGGGCGGGGGGGCAGAGGCATCACACGGTGGCTTGAGGGTGCGGGAGCGCTCGATTGTAGCCGCAAGTTCTGGCCCGCAAGGCTGCGGGGCGGCGCGGCTGAGATTGAGGCGCGGCTGCGAGTCGGCCGCGCCGCTCGTGCAGGCGCTACCGGAGGCACGCGGGTTCTCGTAGGAGCGACGCAAGTCGCGATCCCGGCGATCCGGATCCTTGCCGCGGGTTTCCACGGTCGCGCGCTGCCGGGCGGGCACGTATGCTGTTGACGACATAGGTCTTCCTTTGCGGGTGCTGCACGATGAAAGAATTCCCGATCGCGGTGATCATGGAGCGTCGCCGTCTGGACAACCCCTGGGTGGATGCTGCCTGGGAGGCGGTGGGGGCGGTGCCGGCCTTCGATGACGCCGATCCCGCGCCGCGGCGCATCGTCGACGAGGCCGAGCGCGGCCAGTGGCGCATGGGCGGCTTTGCGCTCGAGCTGTTTCGTGACGAGGCGGAGAATTACTTCGCCAACATCACCGCGCCCATCCCGAAGGTGTTCGTGATGTGGCGCATGGACGGCGAGCTGGCGCGCCCGGCGGCGGTGTCGGTGAGCTATGGCGAGGCGGCGCGCTGGCTGGACTCGGGCGAGCAGGTCGATGGCGTGGCGATGCCGCGCGAGATCGCGGACTGGGTGGGCGACTTCGTCAACACGCACTACAAGCCCGAGCCGAAGAAGAAGGTCAAGCGCAACGATCCGCTCGGGCTGGATCGGAGGCGCGCATGAGCGGCGGCTTTCTCGATCGCTGGTCGCGACGCAAGCTGGCCGCGGCCGGCAAGGCGCTGCTGGCCGATGGGCCCGCGCCCGGCGAGGCGCCGGCGGCGGCGCCGGGAGGTCAGCATGCTCTGGTGCCCACCGGTCAGCGCCCGGCGCTCGCCGCGGACGCTGGCGTGGCAGCCGCGGAGCCGTCCGCGGTCGAGGCGCAACTGCCGGCGGTCGAGGAGCTGACGCTCGCGTCGGACTTCACCGCCTTCCTGAAGGACGAAGTGAGCGAGGCCCTGCGCCGCAAGGCGCTGCAGAAGCTGTTCGCCGATCCCCATTTCAACCGCATGGATGGGCTCGACATCTATATCGATGACTACTCCCTGCCCGACCCGATCCCGCCCGAGGCCATGGCCAAGCTCAAGTCTGCGCGCGAGTGGTTGATGGCGAACGAGGCCGAGGTGGAGGCGGTCGAGGCGGAGACGGCAGCGCAAGCCGAGGCGTTTGCGCTGCCCGCCGATCGGACGGATGGGGCGGATGTGCCGTTGGACGCCACGAACGGCGAAGCGCGGGATGAAAGCGGTGGTGAGCGTGCAGGCCCCGGCTGCGCAGATGATGGGGCGCTGCGGTCGGAGGCGCGGCCTGTGGCCGGGGGCGTGGCGGCTGAGGCGTCCACTGCGCAGGACGCCGTGTCCGAGCAGGGGACGCGGCTGGGTGGTATGCACGCGGAGGAAGCACAGGAGAGAGACGCGCAGGCCGGCGACAGTGCCACCGACCTTGGCAATGCCGCACTGCGAGTAGCGAACGCTTCGGTTTCGGATGAGCCGGTCGAATCGCGACAAAAGGCGCCATGAGCGACAAATTGTCTGCTTGCAGATGGTTGGGGGTGTTGATCTTCGGTTTTTTGCGGCTTGGCACGGCAATCCGTGCTCGCGGTCCTGGCCTATGAACTGCTTTGCTTAAGGGATTGATGGAAGGAAACATGTCCGACAGCTACAAGCCGCTTTCAGGCGTTGATGCCTCTCGCGTTCATCTTTGCGACTGCAACGGCAGCTTTGCGCTCGACGCCGCGCGCCTGGCGCCGGCCACGTGTCACCACGCCTTGTGCGGGGCCGAGCTGCCGGCGCTCGAGGCGGCGCTCGCCACCGGCGGCGAGGTGCATGTCGCCTGTACGCAGGAAACCGCGCTCTTCGGCGAGCTGGCGGAGGCGCAGGGCGCGGGCGAGCGCATCCGCTTCTTCAATCTGCGCGAGAACGCCGGCTGGTCGGTCGAATCCGCAGCCGCAAGCCCCAAGCTCGCCGCGCTGATCGCCGCTGCGACCACGCTGGCCGACCCCGAGCCGGTCGCCGCGGTGCAGATGAGCGCCGGGCGCAGCCTCCTGATCATCGGTGAGGCCGGCGCGGCGCTGGGCTGGGCGGAGCGCCTGGCCGGCAGCTTCGAGCCGGCGGTGCTGATCACTGCGCGCACCGCCGACGCGGAGCTGCCCGCGGTCAACGCGTATCCGGTGTGGTCGGGCAAGCCGCTGGCGCTCTCCGGCCACCTCGGCGCCTTCGAGCTCGAATGGACGCAGCACAACCCGATCGACCTCGAGCTGTGCGTGCGCTGCAACGCCTGCGTGAAGGCCTGCCCCGAGGGCGCGATCGGTTGGGATCTGCAGGTCGATGTCGACGCCTGTCGCAGCCACCGCGCCTGCGTCGCCGCCTGTGGGGCGATCGGCGCGATCGACTTCGCGCGTGCCGACGTGGCGCGCCGCGAGTGCTTCGACCTCGTGCTCGACCTGTCGCCCGAGCCGCTGCTGCGCCGCGTCGAACTCCCCGACGGCTACGCCGCGCCGGGGCGCGACCCCTTCGAGCAGGCGCTCGCGGTGCAGGCGCTGGGCGAGTTCGTCGGCGAGTTCGAGAAACCGCGCTACGTCGCCTTCGAGGCCGGCCTCTGTGCGCACAGCCGGGCGAGGAAGACCGGGTGCACGAACTGCATCGAGGCCTGTTCCACCGAAGCGATCCGCAGCCAGGGTGACGTGATCGCGGTCGATCCCTGGCTGTGCAAGGGTTGCGGCACCTGCAGCACGGTGTGCCCGTCGGGTGCGCTGTCCTTCCAGTATCCGCGCGTGCCCGAGCTCGGCCAGCGCATCAAGACGCTGCTCGCCGAATACGCGCGCGCCGGCGGTACCGACGCCTGTCTGCTGTTCCATTCCGCCGAGGCCGGCACCGCCACCATCGCCCGCCTGGCGCGTCGCGGCCGCGGCCTGCCGGCGCGGGTGATCCCGGTCGAGCTGTGGAGCGCGGACGCGGTCGGGCTGGACCTGATGCTCGGCAGCCTGGCGCTCGGCGCCTGCCAGGTGGCGGTGCTCGCCGCCGGCAGCCACGACACCGCGCCGCTGAAGGCGCAGGCGGGCCACGGCCAGACCATCCTCACTGCGCTCGGCTACGCCGGCGAGCACCTGCGCGTGATGGAGGCCGACGCCGACGACTGGCAGGCGCTCGAAACTGCGCTCCATGACTGGACGCCCGCCACCGCCGTCGCCGAGCCCGCGCGCTTCCAGTTGCTGCCGAAGAAGCGCGAGACGCTCGACTTCGCGCTGCGCCACCTGGTCGCGCACGCCCCCGCGGCAAGGAGCCCGGCCGGCCTGCCGGCGGCGATCGCGCTGAAGGCCGGCGCGCCCTTCGGCCAGGTGATCGCCTCCGATGCCTGTACCCTCTGCATGTCCTGTACCGGCGCCTGTCCGGCCGGCGCGCTGCGCGCCGCGACCGACGCCTACCGGCTCGAGTTCGTCGAGAAGAACTGCCTCCAGTGCGGGCTGTGCGAGGTCTCCTGTCCGGAGTCCGCGATCACCCTCGCGCCGCGGCTGCTGCTCGGTGAGGACGCGCGCAAGGCTCGCACCCTGCGCGAGGCCGACATCTTCCACTGCAGCGCCTGTGGCAAGGCCATGGGCGCCGCGCCGCTGATCGAAGCCATGATCGCCCGCCTGTCCGGCCATTCGATGTTCGCCGGCGAGGCCGAGCGCGCGCGCCTGCGCATGTGCGCCGACTGTCGGGTGATCGACATGATGAAGGCCGGATCCGCCGTGAAGGCCTGGGACCTCACTGAATGAACGACTCCGAATGAAAGACGCCACCATCGCCCTCCAGCCGCAGCCGACCTGGTCGGACGAGGACCGCGCGCGCGCCGAGCACTACGCGCTGCTCGCGCGCCTGTTCCACGCTGCCCCCGATGCCGCGCTGCTGGGCGCACTGGCGCAAGCCGGGCGAACCCTGGGCGGCGAGGCCGGTGATCTGCCGCGCGCCTGGGCTGCCCTGGGCGCCGCGGCGCAGGCGACACCGCTGCAGGCGGTGGTCGCCGAGTTCGACGCGCTCTTCGTGTCGGTCGGCAAGCCCGAGGTGATGAGCAACGGCTCCTGGTACCTCACCGGCTTCCTGCAGGAAGAGCCGCTCGCCGAGCTGCGCGACGACCTCGCCGCGCTCGGCCTCGGCCGTCGGCCGGGCGTCACCGAGACCGAGGACCACATCGCCGCGCTCGCCGAGGTCATGCGCCACCTGGTGCTGACCGGGCCGGACGAGGCCGGGCTGATGCGCCAGCAGCGGTTCTTCAGCCGCCACCTCGCGCCCTGGTACGCGCAGTTCGCCGGCG
>JAANMY010000677.1_pt1 | contig 45755 bp, 42 predicted proteins | sample 7279691 | NCBI WGS metagenome assembly JAANMY01 (sample SAMN14094543, study PRJNA606508) | bioreactor metagenome | isolation source: A lab-scale SPAN reactor treating ammonium-rich wastewater day 388 | place: Ireland: Galway | collected 2018-02-07 | reverse complement strand
AAAGGGCGCCGCAGCGCCCTTTTCAGCTAATACAAAATTGTTAAAAGTAATCACCCGGTACGCGTACATACCCTTCCATTAGTACCCGCGCACTGCGGCTCATAATGGCTTTGGTTACTGTCCACTGGCCTTCTACCTGGGTTGCAGCAGCGCCTACACGTAAAGTACCTGACGGGTGGCCAAAACGCACGGCTTCGCGCTCAGTGCCACCGGCGGCCAGGTTAACTAAGGTGCCGGGAATCGCCGCAGCGGTGCCTATGGCCACTGCTGCCGTGCCCATCATGGCGTGGTGCAGCTTGCCCATAGACAGTGCTCTTACTAACAGGTCGATATCACCAGCATTCACCTGCTTGCCGCTGGAGGCCACATAGCTTTGTGGCGGCGCGACAAAAGCAATCTTTGGCGTATGCGCCCGTGCAGCGGCCTCTGAAATATCGCTAATCAGCCCCATTTTTACTGCGCCATAGGCGCGAATGGTTTCAAAGCGGGTAAGCGCTGCGCTATCGCCATTGATGGCTTCCTGCAATTCCGTGCCGGTGTAACCAATATCAGCGGCATTGACAAAAATGGTTGGAATACCGGCGTTTATCAGCGTCGCGCTAAAACTACCCACACCGGGAACCTCCAGCACATCGACCAGATTGCCGGTGGGGAACATAGCGCCGCCACCCTCGCCTTCATCGGCGGCCGGATCTAAAAACTCAATTTGCACTTCAGCCGCCGGAAAAGTGACGCCATCCAGCTCAAAGTCGCCGGTTTCCTGCACTTCACCGTTGGTCATCGGCACATGGGCAATAATGGTTTTGCCAATATTGGCCTGCCAGATCCGTACGGTGCAAATGCCGTTTTGCGGTATGCGCTCTGCTGCGACCAAGCCATTGCTGATAGCAAAAGAGCCAACCGCAGCGGTTAAATTGCCGCAGTTGCCGCTCCAGTCAATAAACGGCTTGTCTATCGCTACCTGGCCAAACAGATAGTCGACATCGTGATCGGCTTTGGCGCTTTTGCTTAAGATCACCGTTTTGCTGGTGCTGGACGTTGCGCCGCCCATACCATCGGTGTGTTTACCGTAAGGGTCCGGGCTGCCGATAACCCTTAGCAGCAGGTTGTCACGTGCTTTGCCCGGTACCTGAACTGCAGCGGGCAAGTCAGTCAGTTTAAAAAACACGCCTTTACTGGTACCGCCACGCATGTAAGTCGCAGGGATTTTGATCTGAGGAGCAGCCATTACACTGCTCCTTGCAAAAAGTCCTGCGCAAAACGCTGCAGTACACCGCCGGCTTCGTAAATCGACACCTCTTCGGCGGTATCTAAACGGCAGGTTACCGGCACGTTTAACACCTCACCGTTAGTGCGGTGAATTACCAGTGTTAAAGTAGTGCGCGGTGTACGCTCGCCTACCACGTCATAGGTTTCAGTTCCATCTAAACCCAGCGTTTTACGCGTAGTGCCGGCTTTAAACTCCAGTGGCAGCACGCCCATACCAATTAAGTTGGTGCGGTGAATACGCTCGAAGCCCTCAGCGGCGATGGCTTCAACACCGGCTAAGCGTACGCCTTTGGCCGCCCAGTCACGTGACGAGCCCTGGCCGTAATCGGCACCGGCGACAATAATCAGCGGCTGCTTGCGATCCATATAAGTTTCAATCGCTTCCCACATCCGCATCACTTTGCCATCGGGCTCAACGCGCGCTAATGAACCTTGCTTCACTTTGCCATCAACAATCGCCATTTCGTTAATCAGCTTAGGGTTGGCAAAGGTCGCACGCTGCGCCGTTAAATGGTCACCACGGTGGGTGGCGTACGAGTTAAAGTCTTCTTCCGGCAGGCCCATTTTGTGCAGATATTCACCGGCTGCGCTGTCCATCATAATGGCATTAGACGGCGATAAATGGTCGGTGGTGATATTATCTGGCAGCAAGGCCAGCGGGCGCATACCTTTTAAGCTGCGCTCACCTGCCAATGCGCCTTCCCAATAAGGTGGGCGGCGAATATAGGTGCTTTGTGGCCGCCAGTTGTACAGCGGGCTGATTTTCTCACCATAATCTACGCTTAGCGCAAACATTGGCTCGTACACCTTACGGAACTGCTCAGGTTTGACGCTTTGCGCCACCACGGCATCAATTTCGGCATCACTTGGCCAGATATCTTTCAGCGTTATCGCTTTGCCGTCATGGTAGCCCAACACGTCTTTTTCGATGTCAAAACGGATAGTACCGGCAATAGCATAAGCCACCACTAAGGCCGGCGAAGCCAAAAACGCCTGCTTGGCATAAGGGTGAATACGACCATCAAAGTTACGGTTACCAGATAACACCGCGGTGGCGTATAAATCACGCTCTACCACTTCTTTTTGAATTACCGGATCCAGCGCGCCGCTCATGCCGTTACAGGTAGTACAGGCAAAGGCGACAATACCAAAGCCCAGCTGCTCCAGTTCAGGCAGTAAACCGCCCTCTTCCAGATACAGCTGCACGGCTTTCGAACCAGGTGCCAACGAGGTTTTAACCCAGGGTTTGCGGGTTAAACCGAGTTGATTGGCGTTACGCGCCAGTAAGCCGGCCGCGATAACGTTACGTGGGTTGCTGGTGTTAGTACAGCTGGTAATGGCGGCGATAATAACAGCGCCATCGGGCATTTTGCCCTCTTCAATTTCGTACTTACCGGCAATGCCTCTGGCGGCTAAATCGCTGGTGGATAAGCGGGCATGCGGGTTAGACGGGCCAGCCATAGTGCGGCCAACGCTGGATAAATCAAACTTCAGCACCCGCTCGTACTCAGCGGTTTTTAAGCTGTCGCTCCAAAGGCCAGCGGTTTTGGCGTAGGTTTCAACCAGCTTTACCTGCTCTGGCTCACGGCCAGTCAGGGTTAAATAGTCCAGCGTTTGCTGGTCAATGCTGAACATGGCCGCGGTGGCGCCGTATTCCGGTGTCATATTAGATATTGTCGCCCGGTCACCCAAACTTAAGCTGTCGGCGCCTTCACCAAAGAATTCCAGGTAGCTTGATACCACTTTTTCTTTACGTAAAAACTCGGTCAGTGCCAGCACAATGTCGGTGGCCATAATGCCAGGCTGGGCTTTGCCAGTAAGCTCTACGCCGATAATATCCGGCAGACGCATCCAGCTGGCACGGCCCAGCATGACGCTTTCTGCCTCTAAGCCGCCCACACCAATGGCGATTACGCCCAGTGCATCGACATGCGGCGTGTGGCTGTCGGTACCGACTAAGGTATCAGGAAAGGCCACGCCGTCTTTGCCATGAATAACCGGCGACATCCGCTCTAGGTTGATCTGGTGCATAATGCCGTTGCCTGGCGGAATAACATCGACATTTTTAAAGGCTTTTTTCGTCCAGTTAATAAAATGGAAGCGATCGTCGTTGCGACGGTCTTCAATAGCGCGGTTTTTCTCAAAAGCGTCTTTTTCAAAGCCGGCATGTTCTACCGCTAATGAGTGATCAACGATTAATTGCGTTGGCACTACCGGGTTTACTTTGGCCGGATCGCCGCCTTTTTCGGCGATGGCATCACGCAGGCCGGCTAAGTCGACCAGTGCGGTCTGGCCTAAAATGTCGTGGCACACCACGCGGGCCGGAAACCACGGAAAGTCTAAGTCGCGCTTGCGGTAAATAAGCTGTTTAAGCGCATCGGTTAGCATGGCCGGGTCGCAGCGGCGCACTAAGTTTTCTGCATGTACGCGTGAGGTGTATGGCAGTTTGGCGTAAGCGCCGGGTTCTATGGCATCTACCGCAGCCTGGGTATCGAAATAATCCAGGTTGGTGCCGGGCAGTTTTTTACGGTATTGGCTGTTCATGATGTTTACCCGCGCTGCGCAAGCGGCTTCACGCTACGTGGCTCTACGCCTACGTAGTCAGCACTTGGCCGGATAATGCGGTTATCGGCGCGCTGCTCCATCACGTGGGCGGCCCAACCGGTTAAGCGGCTGCAAACGAAAATCGGCGTAAACAGCTTGGTTGGAATACCCATGTAGTTATAAGCCGAGGCATGGAAAAAATCGGCGTTACAAAACAGCTTCTTCTCGCGCCACATCACCGCTTCACAGCGCACAGATACGTCATACAGCTTAGTATCACCGTTCGCCTTAGCCAGTTTTTCTGACCACTCTTTAATCACGGCGTTACGCGGGTCAGATTCGGAGTAAATCGCATGGCCAAAGCCCATGATCTTCTCTTTGCGCTCCAGCATACCCAGCAGCTTTTGCTCGGCGTCATCGGGGTTGGCCATCTTTTCAATCAGCTCCATCGCCGCTTCGTTGGCACCACCGTGCAGCGGGCCGCGCAGTGAGCCAATAGCGCCGGTAATACAAGAGTGCATATCGCTTAGCGTGGAAGCACAAACACGGGCCGTGAAAGTAGAAGCGTTAAACTCATGCTCGGCGTATAAAATCAGCGACGCCTGCATTACGTCAATATGTAGCTGCTCTGGCTTTTTGCCGTGTAAAGTCCATAAAAACTGTTCAGCGATAGAGTCAGCAGCCGTGTCTACGTCAATGCGCTTACCATGGTGGCTGTAGTTGTACCAGTAGTTAACCAGGCCGGGGAAAATCGCCAGCATGCGATCGGTCGCGTCCTGCTGCTCAGCGAAACTCTGTTCTGTCTCCAGGTTACCCAACATAGAGCAACCGGTGCGCATTACATCCATCGGGTGGGCGCTGGCAGGAATACGCTCCAGTACGTCTTTTAATGCCTGTGGTAAGCTGCGCAGGCTTTTTAATTTAGCTTTATAAGCGGCTAACTCGGCCTGTGTTGGCAGCTCGCCTTTTAAAATTAAATGCGCCACTTCTTCAAAGCTGCAATTGGCGGCTAAATCTTTTACATCATAACCACGATAGGTTAAGCCTGAACCGGTTTTACCCACGGTTGACAGCGCCGTTTTGCCGGCGACCTGACCGCGCAAGCCTGCGCCTGAAAGTACTTTACCTGTTGACATGGTGTTCTCCCCGTTGTCTGTAAATTAAAAGCTCAGTATTCAAAACTAACAATTACGATTTTTTGCTGCTAAACAGCTGATCAAGTTTCTGTTCAAAGCTGTGGTAGTTTAAAAAGTCATACAGCTCAGTGCGGGTTTGCATGCTGTCTACCACGGCTTTCTGATCGCCATTGGCCAAAATAGACTGGTACACATTTAACGCCGCCTTGTTCATGGCTCGAAACGCGCTAAGCGGATACAGCACCATGGCTACGCCAACACCGGCCAGCTCTGCTTTGTTATACAGCGGCGTTTGGCCAAACTCAGTAATATTAGCCAGCACCGGCACTTTTAGCGCTCTGGTAAAGGCTTTGTATTGCTCCAGTGTATGTACCGCCTCGGCAAAAATGGCATCGGCACCGGCGTCCTGACAGGCAATAGCCCGCTCGATAGCCGCATCTAAGCCTTGCTGCGCTAATGCATCGGTGCGCGCCATGATGAAAAAGCTCTCGTCGCTACGGGCATCAACAGAGGCTTTTACCCGGTCAACCATTTCATCTAAGCTGACAATTTCTTTATTCGGCCGGTGGCCACAGCGCTTTTGCGCCACCTGATCTTCAATATGAAACCCCGCCGCACCGGCGCGGGTCATCTCTTTTACTGTGCGGGCGATATTAAAGGCGCCGCCCCAGCCGGTGTCAGCATCGACCAGCAGTGGTAAGCTGGTGGCGCCGGTGATGCGGCGAATGTCTTCACACACATCGTTTAACGACGTCATGCCTAAATCCGGCAAACCAAACGAGGCATTCGCCACACCGGCACCAGATAAATACAGCGCCTGATGGCCAGTACGCTCGGCCATCATCGCGGTGTAGGCGTTAATGGTGCCGACAATTTGCAGCGGTTGGTTGGCGCTGATGGCAGCGCGCAGTTTTTGTCCGGCAGTCAGTGTGCTCATGTTAAGTCCCCGTTTGTTCAAGTTGTTTTTCGATGTTGCGCCGTGATGCAGCAATATGGCGGCGCATCAGTAAGTCGGCCAGTTCGCCATCGCGGTTGGCAATGGCATTAAGAATAGCTTTATGTTCGTCAAATGCCCGCGATACCCGCGGCCCGTTCATGCCAAGCTGCACCCGGTACATGCGTACCAAATGGTATAACTCGTCACATAAGATATTGATCAGATATTCGTTTTTACTGCCCAGGATCACCCGGTAATGAAAGTCTAAATCGCCGGCTTCCTGGTAGTAACTTTCACCCTCGCGCACCCGCTGTGTGCTTAAATGCTGATCCAACAAGGCGCGCAGTTCGCTAATTTCACTGTCGGCCATATGCTCAGCGGCTAAACGGCAGGCTAAGCCTTCTAAGGTTTCACGCAGTTGATATAAGGATAACAAGCCCTGTGTCGACAATTTCACTACCCGGGCACCGGCATTGGGAATGCGCTCAATTAAATGGCAACGCTCTAAGCGGGCTAAGGCTTCGCGCAGCGGCGCCCGGCTTAAATCAAAGCGTTTGGCCAGCTCTGGCTCACTGATCTTGCTGCCGGCAGCAATGTCGCCTTCAACAATAGCTCGCTGGATCTCCAGTAATACTCGGTCTGCAGCGGTAACGGCCGGTCTGATCAGCGGGGTTGGCATAGAAGATTGTCGACATAAATAAACATGCGAGTACTTTAGTTGGCAAAAGCATGCCTAGTCAAGCACAGCAAAGCAGATATTGTCGACAATAAGACTAAAGTTTGCCTACAGCACTTTACAAGGCAGGTGTATTAGCACCCACAATTAAGCAGTGGATGCCAGATTTTTTTTAGATTTTTTGTTTATTATTTAGACAGGAATAATACCCAATAACTATAAGAAATGCCGGTCAATGCATTGCCCCTAAAACAGGTTAAACGCAGTAAGGTTGCCGTTTTCACGCAATAAGCTGGGGATAACTTGAGGATAAGCTGGGGGCGAAAAGCAAAATTAGTAGCAAGCAGCGTCCACTTAGCGAACAATTTAACGCGGGCAAAATGCTGCCGATTAACTACACTAAATCTTACCTTTTGACACCTGCAGTATGTAACGATAGCGCACGGCTCATTCCCTATGAGCCATTCCCCTAAGCCCGGAACAATGCGGATTGGTTCCGGGCTTCTTTTATCTACCACATTGATTTAAGCCGCTTTTTTCACCAGGTTAAACAACTGATAAAAGTTGGCCGTAGTGTGCTGCGCCAGTTGCTGCAGGCTAACGCCTTTTACCTCGGCCACCGCTTGTGCCACTGCAGTCACATAAGCTGGTTGGTTGGTTTTGCCGCGAAACGGCACTGGCGCTAGATAAGGTGCGTCGGTTTCTATCAGTAAGCGATCCAGCGGCAGCTTTTTAACCACACTGCGCAGCTCATCGGCATTGCGAAAGGTCATAATGCCGGAAATAGAGATATAAAAACCCAAATCCAGTGCTGCTTTGGCGGTGTCGTAGTCTTCGGTAAAACAGTGCAGTACCCCGCCGGGGCTATCGGCCTGATGGCTACGCATTAGCGCTATAGTATCGGCGCGTGCATCACGGGTATGGATGATCAGCGGTTTATTCAGCGCTTTAGCCACATCGATATGACTGACAAAGGCATCCTGCTGGCTACGTTTGGCCTCTGGCGCATAAAAATAATCCAGCCCGGTCTCGCCCACCGCCACCACGTCTTTGCTACAGCATTTTTCCAGCAACAACTCAGCAGAAACCGTATCCTGCTGATGCAGCGGATGCTCACCACAGGAAATAGACACCATCGGAAAATCGGCCACCTGTGCCCGCATTTGCTCAAATTCCGCCAGGCTGACACAGACACACAGCATATGTTCTATTTGCTGTGCCTGCGCATGAGCAATAACCTGCTCCAAGCTTAGCCCGAGCTTATCCAGCTCAAGCCGATCCAGGTGACAATGTGAATCTACAAACAAAGGCTTACTCTCAAGTTTTTATAACGTTGCGATAAAGACGTTAAATCGTGTGGGTCGGATCGGCCGAGTTCAACATGCCGCCCAATAACTTTTCAATCTGGGCACCAAGCTGGGCTTTATCGTCGATAAAGCTAATACCAATACCAGCCGGGTTAGAGCTTTGCGAGCCGTGCGGCGTGATCCAGGCGACCTTGCCTGACACCGCAACCGGCTCTAAGGCGTCTGGCAGGGTTACGCTAAGCGCCAGTGACTGGCCCATTTTGTACTGCCTGGGCGTGCGGATAAACAAACCACCGTTTTTCAAAAACGGCATATAGCTGCGGTACAGCTCTTTTAAATCGTTAAAACCTATGGCTAACTCTTCCATTTTTCCTCCGCTTAACCGGCCAGCTTTTTCAGCGCGGTTAATAAGGCGCTTAATGCCAGTGCCTTATTTTGCCCTAAAATCTGTGTTTCGTCACGACACCAGCGGCTATACAGCTGATGCAGCGCTAAGGTTTTAGCGCCATTGCGGCTATGCGCCGGTAACAAGGTGCGCCGCAAGTACCAGCCCAGTAAGGCACGCAGCTCTGCAAGGCTCTCCAGCTGTTTTAGCAGCTTTGGCAAACTGAGCGTATCAGCAAAAAAGTTATCCAGCGCGCTAAGGCACAGCTGGATCTGCTCCGCCTCGCCCGACTCCAGCAACGCTAACGCTTTTAGCGGCGCGCCGGCGCAATACTCCAGCAAAAAATCCGGCACCGCCCTGTTAGTATGCGTTTGCAGCCACTGTTGTGCACTACTATCATACTGCGCAGCAATATGCCAGCGCTGACAGCGGCTGATAAGCGTTGGCGCCAGCGTATCCGGTCGGGCGCTGTGCAAAATAATAAAGCTATGTTGTGGCGGCTCTTCCAGTGTTTTTAATAAGGCGTTGGCGGCCGCTTCAGTTAATTTGTCGGCCTCGGCCAGTAATACTACTTTGTTGGCTTGTTGCTGCGCCCGTCCGGCCATAAACTGACCAAGCTGACGTATCGCATCTACCCCTATACTGGCGTTGCTGCTGTCTATCACCAGTAAATCCGGGTGGTTACCAGCCTGGCGCAGCAGGCAGCTTTTACACTGACCACAGGGCCTTTCGCTTGCTGTGCACAGCAGCAGTGCAGCCAGATAATCGGCCAGTTGTTGTTTGCCTATGCCCTGTGGGCCAGTCAGCAATAAGCCGTGTGCCAGCTTAGCACGGGTTACCAGTTCAGCCAACTGGTGTTGATAGCTTGCCAACCAGGGTAACATTTAACGCATCCACAATGGCTGCAGCGCCAGCGTCAGTTGTTGTTGCACGCCCGTTAATGGCTGACTGGCATCGATAATGGCGATGTTGGGTTCCGTATGGGCGATTTGCAGGTATTTTTGCCGCGTACGTTGAAAAAACGCCAGTTGCTCTTGTTCAATGCGATCAAGCTCGCCACGCTGGCGCGCCCGCTCTAACCCGATAGCCGGATCAATATCCAGATACAGCGTTAAATCAGGGCGTAAATCGCCCAGCACCGCACTGCGCAGCTGATCAATAAACTGCTCGTCTAACTGACGGCCACCACCCTGATAAGCGCGTGAAGACATATCGTGCCGGTCGGCCAGCACCCACTGCCCGGCCGCCAGGGCTGGCTTAATCACATTACAAATAAGCTGCATGCGCGCGGCGTACATCAGTAATAATTCAGTTTGCGGCGCTACAACTTCGCCTTGTTGCACCTGTTTTACCAGCTCGCGTAAACGCTCGGCCATAGGTGTACCGCCGGGCTCACGGGTACACACCGGCGTAATACCCTGCTGTTCAAGCTGCTGCTTAACAAAGGCAATAGCAGTGCTTTTACCAGCACCTTCGAGCCCCTCAACCACAATAAACTTAGCCTGTTCTGGCATTAACGGCCTCCCAGAATATATTTTCGCACTGCCGCGTTGTGCTGCTCTAACGTTGATGAAAACTGATGGGTGCCATCGCCTTTGCTGACAAAGTAATACAACTCCGTTTCAGCCGGCTGTGCGGCGGCTTGTAGCGAGGCACGGCTGACCAGGCTGATAGGCCCTGGCGGTAAGCCATGGTGGCGATAAGTGTTATACGGGTGCGGATTATTCAAATCGGCTCGGGTGATATTGCCGTTAAAATCGACCAGGCCATAGATCACAGTGGGGTCGGTTTGCAGACGCATATTCTTACGCAGCCGGTTAACAAACACCGAGGCCACCAGTGGCCTCTCGGGGGGGTAGCTGCTTTCTTTTTCGATAATAGACGCCAGGATCAGCAACTGATAAGGGTTCTGCAGCGGTAAATCGCCCTGTCGCAGCTGCCAGGCATGCTCAAGCTCTGTTAGCAGTAACTGCTGGGCCCGTTTTACCAGCGCACTTACGCGGCTGTTCGCCGTGTAGTAATAGGTGTCGGGGTATAACAGGGCTTCGCTGGATAACGGCGGCTCGCCCCACTGTGGCGGCCATTGCAGTAAGGCCTGCACCTGTGCGGCAGAATCCAGATCCTGTACTAAATAAGGCGCCTGTGCTAAGCGGCTAAGGCTCTGTGAGAGCGTTTCGCCTTCTATCAGGGTAATGGCAAACTGGGCTTCGCGGCCACTGCGAAACAGTGCCAGCACGTCCAGCAGCTGCTTTTCAGTGTCAAGCCTGTACACGCCCTGCTTTACAGCGCCTTCGCCTGGCTTGAGTTTTAAATACAGCCGCAGCAGTTGACAATCTGTACTGCTAATAAACCCTTGTTGCTGCCACTGGCGGCACAAACTGAGCGCCGAGCTGCCAGCATTAACCTGATGAATACCTGCCGGTAACTGAAGACTTACCTGAGCGATATGGTTAACAAGCGCAAGATACGCGCCTAACAGCAGCACTATTGCCGCGATAGCCAGCAGACTTAACCATTTCAGTTTTTTTACCATGCCAGTGACTCACTCAATTGCTGTACCGGCTTAAGCGCTAAGGCTTTATCGGCCAACATACGCACCGGTACTATGCCCATCAGGGCGTTACAGATAAACATGGCATCAATATGGTTAAGCTCTGTCAGTTGCCAGTTCACTTCAGTAACCTGCGTTTGCTGCAACAGATGCTGGCGCATCACACCCGCCACACCGGCCCGGCTCAGTTCGGGTGTGTACCAGTTGTTATCGCGGTAAAAGAACACATTCGCGGCGCTAGCCTCGGTGATATAACCTTGCTGATCCAGTACCAGTAAATCATCGGCGTCAGTGCCGGCAAGCTCTTGCTTTAACAGCACCTGCTCTAAACGATTATTATGCTTAAGCCCGGCAAGCATGGGTTGCACCGCAAGCTTTAACTGTGCCAGCTGCATGCGCACGCCGCTTAGGCGCGCCGCTGCATAATCCGGCATGGCACTGCTACTGATATATAACCGGGCATCACTTACGCCGGCGGTAGCATAACCCCGGCCACCTTCGCCACGCGACAGCAACAGCTTTAATACTTGCGGTGTATCTGTATAAGCGGAGGCTGCAGTAAAGGCTTGCTGCTGCACGTCTTGCCAGTTGATACCAGTAAACCCCAATACGCCAGCGGCGTGTTGCAAACGCTGCAGATGCAAAGGCCAAAGCTGAATGCACCCCTGCTGCACCTGCATGGTGGTAAAGGTGCCGTCACCGTAATTAAAACTGCGATCGTTCAGGCTAACTGCCATCCGTTTAACCAGATAAAATAAATCTGGCCGCAGTATGCCTTAAAATGCCGATAAAACAAAGGCCGCCCACAGGCAGCCTTAGCGGTGTTACAAAATTGACTATTGCTGTAAAAACAGGCAATTACACTGGTTTAACCCGCGTATTAAACGCGTTTAAACAGAATAGAGCCGTTAGTGCCGCCAAAGCCAAAGGAGTTACACAGCGCATAGTCCATGGTTACCTGACGGGCCTGATGCGGCACATAATCCAGATCACAACCTTCATCCGGGTTATCCAGGTTAATGGTTGGCGTAACCAGCTGATCCTGCAGCGATAATACCGTGATAATCGACTCTACCGAGCCGGCCGCACCTAACAGGTGGCCAATCATCGATTTAGACGAGCTGACCATCAGCTTATCTAGATTGCTGGCAAACACCGTTTTAATCGCTTTGGTTTCGGCAATATCACCGGCTGGCGTCGAGGTGCCGTGCGCGTTAATATAACTGACCTGCTCCGGATTCACACCGGCATCATTTAGTGCATTACGCATGGCAGCGGCAGCACCGGCGCCATTCTCTGGCGGTGATGTCATGTGATAGGCATCGCCACTCATGCCAAAACCCACCAGTTCAGCGTAAATTTTTGCGCCACGGGCTTTAGCGTGCTCGTACTCTTCCAGCACCATTACACCGGCACCGTCGCCCAGCACAAAACCATCACGGTCTTTATCCCAGGGCCGGCTGGCCTGCTCTGGTGAGTCGTTGCGGGTAGATAAAGCGCGTGCTGCACCAAAACCGCCCATACCCAGCGGGGTTGAGGCTTTTTCTGCACCACCGGCAATCATCACGTCGGCATCGCCATAGCTTATCATGCGCGCTGCATGGCCAATATTGTGCACGCCGGTAGTACAGGCAGTAACAATACTGATGTTAGGCCCCTGCAAGCCCAGCATAATAGACAACTGGCCGGCAATCATATTAATGATGGTAGAAGGCACAAAAAAAGGTGACAGCCGTTTAGGGCCGCTGTTAATCAGTTTGGTGTGATTTTCTTCAATTAAGCCCAAACCGCCAATACCTGAGCCAATAGCCGCACCGATACGCGGTGCGTTTTGCTCGGTAATTTCCAGGCCAGAGTCACGAAAAGCCTGAATACCGGCCGCAACACCGTACTGAATAAACAAGTCCATTTTCTTTGCTTCTTTCGCAGCAAAAAATGGCTCTACATCAAAATTTTTAACCAGACCAGCAAACTTAGTGGTATAGGCACTGGTATCGAAATGTTCGATCAGCGAAATGCCACTTTTAGCTTGCTGTAAACCCTGCCAGCTTGAGGCAACATCATTACCCAGCGGCGTTAACATGCCTAAACCGGTAACAACCACACGACGTTTTGCCACAAAACCCTCCGCCATGGAAATTTGTAAAGTCTTAAAACGAAAACGGGTAGCTTAGCTACCCGTTCTGCAAGCTGATAACTTACTCAGCGTGTGCTTTGATGTAATCAATAGCAGACTGAACAGTGGTGATTTTCTCAGCTTCTTCGTCAGGAATTTCAGTATCGAACTCTTCTTCCAGCGCCATAACCAGCTCTACTGTGTCCAGTGAGTCAGCGCCCAGATCGTCAACAAAAGACGCTTCGTTTTTCACTTCGTCTTCTTTAACGCCCAGCTGTTCGATGATGATTTTCTTAACGCGTTCTTCGATGTTGCTCATCTTTTCTTCCTTTTTCTCATATAAATCGCAACAATTCGTGCAATTTGGTGTGGCGCTAGTTTATGCGTAAGCCTGTTGTGTTGCAAGCAAACCGACAAGCATTTTGCGCTGGTCAAACCTGCTTGGCAACCCCAAGTTACACCATATACATGCCGCCGTTTACGTGAATCGTTTCGCCGGTAATGTACGCCGCCTGGTTAGAGGCTAAAAACGCTACAGTGGCGGCAATTTCTTCCGGCTGGCCTAAACGGTTTGCCGGCACCTGGCCGAAAATCGCTTCTTTTTGCTCATCCGACAGCTCTTTGGTCATGTCGGTGTCGATAAACCCCGGCGCTATCGCATTAACGGTAATACCGCGTGATGCCACTTCGCGCGCCAGTGACTTGGTAAAGCCTAACACCCCGGCTTTAGCCGCAGCATAGTTAGTCTGACCAGCGTTACCCATAGAGCCCACCACTGAGCCAATGCTGATAATACGGCCAAAACGCTTTTTCATCATGCTGCGCAGCACCGCTTTACTTAAGCGATACACCGAAGTGAGGTTAGTTTGCATAATGTCAAACCACTCTTCATCTTTCATCCGCATCAGCAAATTGTCGCGCGTAATGCCGGCATTATTAACCAGAATATCGATTTCGCCAAACTGGTTTTTAATTTGCTCTAAACATTGTTCAATTGACGCTGTATCCGCTACGTTCAGCACCAGGCCGCAGCCGTTATCGCCTAAATAGCTGCTGATAGCTGCAGCACCTTTTTCTGAGGTGGCTGTGCCTACAACTTTGGCACCCAGGGCGGCCAATTGCTCGGCAATAGCACGGCCAATACCGCGGCTGGCACCGGTTACCAGGGCGACTTTACCTTCTAACGAAATAAACTGTGTCATTTGTAATCCTTTATTCTGCGCTTAATGCCGCTTGCAGCGAGGCAACATCGCCTACTGAGCTGGTAACAAGTTCTTTATTGATACGCTTAATAAGACCGCTAAGTACCTTACCGGCGCCCAGCTCTAATACCTGGGTAACCCCCTGCGCGGCTAACCATTCAATGGTTTCGGTCCAGCGTACCGGGCTGTATAACTGGCGCACCAGCGCATCTTTCACCGCAGCGCCGTCATTGGCTACGGCAACATCGACATTATTTACCACCGGTATGACAGCTTCATTAAAGCTCAGAGCGGCTAAATCGGCGGCTAATTGCTCGGCTGCAGGGCGCATTAAGGCACAGTGTGACGGTACGCTGACCGGTAAGGGTAGCGCACGTTTAGCGCCTGCGGCCTTACACAGCTCTCCGGCACGCTCTACTGCGGCTTTATGACCGGCAATAACTACCTGACCCGGCGAGTTATAGTTTACCGGCGACACCACTTCGCCCTGCGCCGCCTGCTCACAGGCAGCAGCGATGGCAGCGTCATCTAAACCAATAATGGCTGACATAGCGCCAATACCGGCCGGTACCGCTTGTTGCATATAGTTACCGCGTTTTTCTACCAGCTTTACCGCATCAGCTAATGACAACACGCCGGCACAGACCAGCGCTGAATATTCGCCCAGTGAGTGGCCGGCGAAATAGGCAGGTGTCGCACCGCCCTGCTGCTGCCATAAGCGCCACACTGCCACCGACGCGGTTAACAACGCCGGTTGAGTACGGTGCGTTTCATTTAAATCCGCTTCCGGGCCTTGGGCGACCAGCGCCCATAAGTCATAGCCCAATGCTGCAGAGGCTTCAGCAAAGGTTTGTTTTACCGTGTCAAATTCGGCATATAAATCGGCAAGCATGCCAACGCTTTGCGAGCCCTGGCCGGGAAATACAATTGCAAGTTTGGTTGTCATAATAGATCCTGCAAACATTAAAAATAATACTGGCTAAGACTTAGTAACGCACCAGGGCTGAGGCCCAGGCAAAACCACCACCGAAAGCTTCCAGTAATAAGGTTTGACCGCGCTGAATTCGACCATCGCGAATGGCTTCATCCAAGGCAGTTGGCACCGTGGCGGCCGAGGTATTGCCGTAGCGGTCAAGATTGATAACAACCTGATCCATAGACATATCTAATTTGCGCGCAACAGCAGAAATGATACGCAGGTTAGCTTGATGCGGCACCAGCCAGTCAATCTGGGACTTTTCCAGATTATTCGCTGCCAGGGTTTGCTCTACCACTTCGGACAACTTGGTCACGGCCACTTTAAACACATCATTGCCTTTCATGGAGCCCCAGGAGCTGTGTACAGATTGCTCGTCACCGCGTATCGGGTTATCAACGTATAACAACTCGGAATATTTACCATCGGCATGAATGTGAGTAGATAAAATGCCTGGCTGCTCTGAGGCTTCCAGTATCACCGCCCCGGCAGCATCACCAAACAGGATCACCATGCTTCTGTCTTCCGGTGATACTAAACGGGATAAACAATCTGAGCCCACTACCATAATACGCTTAGCCAGGCCGCTTTTAATATACTGATCGGCCACACTTAAGCCGTAACAAAACCCGGCGCAGGCAGCAGCAATATCAAAAGCAGGAATAGCCGGGATGTCCAGCTCGCGCTGAATCTCACAGGCGGCGCTGGGTAAAGCGCGGGAAGCACTGGTGGTAGCACAGATAATCATATCAATGCTGTTTTTATCTATGCCGGCCGCTTCGATGGCTTTTAAGCCAGCTTGCGCGCCCATAGTGGCTACCGTTTCATCGTCACCGATAATGCGGCGCTCTTTAATGCCGGTGCGTTCAATGATCCACTCATCTGTGGTTTCTACCATAGACTCTAAATCAGCGTTGCTACGAACCTGCGACGGGAAATAACTCCCGGTACCTATAATGCGTGAATACATGAGGACCTACGCTTTATCAATTAATACGTGTTCCAACCGATCTTTTATCTTAGCCGGTACCTGACGTTCAACTTCACGTACCGCTTGCCGGATGGCACTGAGAAAGGCATCTTTCGACGCATTTCCATGACTCTTCACTACAATTCCGCGCAATCCTATCAGACTTGCACCATTATAGTGGTCGGGGTTCACGCCCTGATAAAGGTTTTTAATAAAAGGTTTGATCAGCCAGCCGAATAATTGCGCAGCCACCTTATCTTTAATGCTGGACTCAAAGCGGCGCAGAATCAGTTTTGCCACGCCTTCGCAGGTTTTTAGCGCCACATTGCCGACAAAACCGTCACAAACGATGACATCGGCTTTGCCGGTAAAAATATCATTACCCTCAATGTAACCGATGTAATTAATGTCGTTACAATCGGCCAGTAACATGGCGGCGCGTTTAATTTGATCTGAACCTTTGATCTCTTCCTCGCCCATGTTCAGTAAAGCCACCTTGGGCTGGCTGATGCCAATGACTTCTTCGGCCATTACCGCGCCCATCACAGCAAACTGAAATAAGGTATCGGCATCACAGTTTACTGTGGCACCCAAATCCAGCATATACACCGGATTGCCTTCAATGGCGGGTAAGGCGCTCACCAGTGCCGGGCGGTCAACGCCGTTGAGCATTTTCAGCACAAAATGCGCCATGGCAATTAACGCACCGGTATTGCCGGCGCTCACGCACGCTTGTACTTCGGCTTTGTCGACTAAATCCAGCGCTACACGCATTGAGGAGTCACGCTTGGAGCGCAGTGCCACCGACGGCTTATCAGCCATCGACACGACCTGGCTGCAGTGGCGTACAGTTAATTGCGGGTGCGGAAACACGCCGTGCAGTTTTAATTGCTCGGTTAAGATGGCTTCATCGCCACAGAGAGTAAGCTGTAATTCAGGGAATTCGCAGACAGCTGCCAGAGCGGCAGGAATAGTAGTATGGGGGCCGTGATCGCCCCCCATCATGTCTAAAGCAAGTGTCAGCTTAAGCGGCTGCACCCGGTGCACTCAGACTTATTTTACTTTACGGCCTTTGTAGTAACCATCGGCAGTAATGTGGTGACGACGGTGTGTTTCACCGGTAGTAGAATCAACTGACAGCGTTGGGCCAGTTAATGCATCGTGTGAACGACGCATGTCGCGGCGTGCACGTGATTTTTTGTTTTGCTGAACAGCCATGGTATTTCTCCTAAACTCACTTTTTCTTTAATTCTGCCAGTACAGCGAAAGGATTGGGTTTTTCTGGTTCCGGGCCAATATCACCAAAGCTCATCGAGGCCGCACTAACGGCGCAAACCGCTTCGTCGTGCATCGGGAACAAAGGCAAAGCCAGGATCAGCTCATCTTCCACTAACTGTCGTAAATTTATCTCGCCGTGTTCGTCTTTCTCGATCACGTCGTAGCGCTCGGGAATTAACTCCAAAGCAGCGTCATCATCCGGTTTAACCGGAGTGTATGCAAAATTGCAGTCCAGCGACAGTGTCATGGCTTCGCCACAACGTTCGCAGGTTACACTCACTTCGCAACTGGCGCTACCCTGTATTACAGTCAGGCCTTGCTGGTCAGTACCGCATTCAACTCGTACCGCTACCTCACCCTGCTTATCCAGCAGACTTTCGGTTAATCGGGTTAAATTTACCAGCGGTATTACGCCCTCATAATCAGAGCGTTTTTGCGCGGCTTTAACCGGATCTATAGTAACGGGCATTTTTACTTTTTGCATAAGGCGCGCATCATATAGAAGCCACCCTTTACTGTCAAAGGGATCTGGCAGTTTTTTCCGGTTTTTCTCGCGCTATTTTAGCATTCTGTTTAAAGTAGCCACAATTGAATTAACCCGGTGTTTTTATTTATGTCTGACGCGACCTTGCCAGCGCTTTATCTGGCCTCTACTTCGGTTTACCGCCAACAGCTGTTAAGCAAGCTAACCAGCCACTTCAAGGCAATTAAACCGCAGGTAGATGAAACGCCACTGGACGGCGAAAGCCCAACCCAGCTGGTCAGCCGTTTGGCACTGGCTAAAGCACAGGCAGTGGCAGCAGGTTTACACTCTGGTTTAGTCATTGGTTCTGATCAGGTCGCAGTATTTGACAATACGATTATCGGCAAACCGCATACCGTTGCAAACGCCTGCGCGCAGCTTACACGCTTTAGCGGCCAAAGGGTCACTTTTCTTACCGGTCTGGCACTGCTTAATGCACATAGCGGTAACCGCCAGCTGGTGGTAGAGCCCTTTTATGTGCAATTTCGCTCTCTGTCAGCGGCCGAGATTAGTGCTTATGTTGAAAAAGAGCAGCCGCTGGACTGTGCCGGAAGTTTTAAAAGCGAGGGGCTGGGTATTAGCTTGTTTGATAAGCTGGAGGGCGATGACCCTAATAGTTTAGTGGGTTTGCCACTGCTTCAGCTGAATCGGCTCTTGCTAAATGAGGGCTTTAATGTGCTGTTAGCTGGTCAGTGAGGGACTCCGGTTTGCCCACAGCAACACGCCGTGAACCCATCCATGGGGGCTCGATTCGGCCATCCTGGCCTGCAACGGTTGCTTTAGAGCAAACCTGCGCCCCAAACTAAATCCGCAGTTTTAAATAACCTCTAATAGCTCTGGCAAGCTATCAATAATGGCTTTGGGTGCAAACTGGCTTAACACCTCGCGGCCATGCACACCATGGGTTACGCCAACGCGTGGCATGGCTATCGCCTGCGCCATTTTCATATCATGGCTGGTGTCACCTACCATAATGGCCTGCTGTGGCGGCACATCCAGCTGCTGCAGAATTTGCTGCAGCATATCCGGATGCGGTTTTGATTGCGCCTCATCGGCACAGCGGCTGGTATCAAAATATTTGGCCAAACCGGTTTCATCAAACATACGGTTTAAGCCACGGCGCTGCTTGCCGGTTGCTACTGCCAATTTGATATTGCTGTCTTTAAGCTGGCTAAGCACCTGCTCTACCCCGCTAAATAGCGGTGTTGGCGTGGTATCGTGCAACATATAGTGGTCGCGGTAATGCTGAAACATCAGCGCGCGCTGCGCATCGGTAATACCGGGGAATAAAATATCAAAGGCCGGATCCAGGCTCAGGCCAATAATCTGTTTTGCGGCATGCTCGGTCGGCACCTTAAGCTTAGCGATGCCGGCGGCGGCACGTAATGAGGACACAATACGGCCAACAGAGTCCATTACAGTGCCATCCCAATCGAACACCACTAAGGCGACTTTCTCTACTGCTAACTGTTGCATTACTTTCTCGTTAATTTACTCAGTGCTTGCTCCAATGCCTCATCCAGCGGTGCTTCTACGCGCAGGGTGGTTTCGGTCATCGGGTGCATAAAGCTTAAAGTTTTGGCATGTAAAAATAACCGGTTCAGGCCAAGCTGCTGCATTTGTGCGGTAAACACGTTATCGCCGTATTTGTCATCACACGCTATTGGGTGCCCTTTACAGGCGGTATGTACACGGATCTGGTGGGTACGGCCCGTCACCGGAAAAGCTTCTACCAGGGTGCCTTGCTGATAACGCTGTAAAATGCGAAAGCGCGTTTCCGACGGTTTACCATCCTGCTCGTCTACCCGCACGACCCGCTCGCCTGACTGCAAGGTGTTTTTCTTTAGCGGCTCGGTCACTTTACGCACTTTGTTGTCCCAGTCGCCCGCTACCAGTGCCCAGTATTTTTTCTCTACCGTTTTATTGCGCAGCTGCTCATGTAAATGGGTTAACACCGAGCGCTTTTTGGCAATCAGCAGACAGCCTGAAGTGTCGCGGTCCAACCGGTGTACCAGCTCTAAATGCTTGGCCAGCGGCCTAAGTGCCCGCAACGCCTCAATAACACCAAACTGTAAACCGCTGCCACCATGCACCGCCATGCCGGAGGGTTTATTAAGCACAATCAGATCGTTATCTTCAAATAAAATATGCTGCTCTAAATTTTTTACCATCGACAACTTAACCGATACCGGTTCAGCCTGAGTCGCTACCGTAATCGGTGGTATACGCACCACATCGTCCTGCTGCAGTTTGTACTCGGGTTTGATGCGCTTTTTGTTCACTCGCACCTCACCTTTGCGTAAAACCCGATAAATGACACTTTTTGGCACGCCTTTAAGCCGTGCCAGCAAAAAATTGTCTATGCGCTGACCAATAAAATCAGGTTCTATTTCAACTATTTGTACAGGTAACTTGATTTCATCCGTCATGGGTTTGCAATGCTCTGCTAGTATTAGATTTCAGTTGCTATTGGCTGCATGTTAGTGGGATAATCCCCCCCGCTAATTCTGCCAAAACTGGCAATTAGGGCGCTCAAAGTAACGTAAGAGAATTTGTGCGGCAGCGTTTGGGGGACTGATCATACCGAAATCGTGGTGAAAACCAACGTTTTTTATACCCCCGGCGTAAACCAAACGCCATTTGCCTGAGATAATGTTGCGTAATCTGTTATCAACAACGGCAAAACATGAATTCCGGTTAACCAGAGCATATAAAGATATTGCTATAACGCAGCGCCGTAAGGCGGTGTGTTTCAGATCCAAAAACGAAAACAGCATAAACTGTAGCGCCACCACAAAAGCCCTTACAGTGACAATTTGGTTTCTTCAGACATTCCAGTCGTGAGACTGCACCCATATAGTGTTTGATAACGTCTGAACACGCAGATGCCCCCGGGCTGCGTTGTGGCTGCAAAATTGCGAGTCACTAACGATGAAAAGAATGTTAATTAACGCCACGCAGGAAGAAGAAATCCGCGTTGCGCTGGTCGATGGCCAGAAGCTGTATGACCTGGACATAGAAAGCCCGGGCCACGAACAAAAAAAAGCTAATATTTACAAAGGTAAAATCACCCGGGTAGAACCCAGCTTAGAAGCCGCCTTTGTTGACTACGGCGCCGAGCGCCACGGCTTTTTACCCTTAAAAGAAATTTCCCGCGAATACTTCCCTTCTGGTTACAGTTTTGATGGCCGCCCCAACATTAAAGAAGTGGTAAAAGAAGGCCAGGAAGTCATTATTCAGATTGATAAAGAAGAACGTGGCCAAAAAGGCGCAGCGTTAACCACCTTTATCAGTCTGGCAGGCTCGTACTTAGTGCTAATGCCAAATAACCCGCGCGCCGGTGGTATTTCGCGCCGCATTGAAGGCGATGAGCGTCAGGAGCTAAAAGATTCATTAGGCCAGCTGCAAATGCCGGATGGCATGGGCTTAATTGTCCGCACCGCCGGTGTCGGTAAATCTTTCGAAGAACTGGATTACGATTTAAAAGCGCTGTTAAAGCACTGGTCTGCTATTACTGAAGAAGCACAAAAGCGCCCTTCTCCGTTTTTAATCCATCAGGAAAGTAACGTGGTATTTCGCGCTATCCGCGATTACCTGCGCCGCGATGTTGGCGAAATCCTGATCGATAACCCGCGCATCTTTGAAGAAGCAAAAGTGTACATCCAGCAGTTTAGGCCCGACTTTGCCCACCGCGTGAAGCTGTATCAGGGTGAAGTGCCACTGTTTATGCACTTTCAGATTGAAACCCAGATTGAGTCAGCCTTTCGCCGTGAAGTGCGCCTGCCCTCAGGCGGCTCTATCGTTATCGACAGCACTGAAGCCTTAACCGCCATTGATATCAACTCGTCTAAAGCCACCAAAGGCGGCGACATTGAAGAAACGGCGTTTAACACCAACTTAGAAGCCGCCGATGAAATTGCCCGCCAGTTACGCCTGCGTGACTTAGGTGGTTTAATTGTTATCGACTTTATTGATATGACGCCGGTGCGCCATCAGCGCGAAGTAGAAAACCGCTTAAAAGACGCAGTAAAACACGACCGTGCCCGGGTGCAAATTGGCCGCATTTCGCGTTTTGGCTTGCTGGAAATGTCACGTCAGCGCCTGCGCCCGTCACTGGGCGAATCAGCCACTCATGTTTGTCCACGCTGCCATGGCCGCGGCACTATTCGTAGCACCGAGTCTTCAGCGCTGTCTATTCTGCGCTTAATTGAAGAAGAGTCGATTAAAGACAACACCAGTCAAATTCATGCCCAGGTGCCGGTGTCAGTTGCCACCTACCTGATGAATGAAAAGCGTGATGCGGTGCGCCGCATTGAAAAACGCCATGGTATCCGTGTGTTCGTTATTCCCAACGAGCACATGGAAACGCCAAACCATGAAGTGATCCGCATTCGCATTGACGAAGAAATCGATGATGTCAGCTACAACCTGGTAAAAGCGCCGGAAGCGACCAGCAACCTGTACCAGCCAGCCTCTGATGCGGTGCGCGAAAAGCCGGCTATTTCAGCAATTAATATTGCTGATAGCGCTACAGCGCGCCCTGTTGCAAAAGCCGAAGTTGCCGAAAAAGCGACTCCTGGTTTATTTGCGGCTATTAGTAACTGGTTTGGCAAACTGTTTACACCAGCTCAAGCTGCCGCAGATGACACTAAAGCGAAGCCAACACAGCGCAGCAACAGCCGTAATAACGGCCGCGATGGTGCTCGTGACGGTGCGCGTGATGGCAATCGTAACGGCGCACGTGACAGTGCTCGTGACAATGACCGCGATAGCCGTCGTCGTAATAAGCCGCGTCGTCGTAATGACGCCGAAGATAAGCCAGTTAACGCAGTGGCAAAAGAAGATGCCCAGCTAAAAACCGAGCGTCCGGCCAGAGCAGCGCAAGAGCAGCGCCCTGCGCGCAAAGAGCATGAAGCCAGAAAGCCACAGGACAAGCCAGTGGTTGCAGCGCCGGAAAAAGATGATGACGATACACCACAACGTGTAGCAGAGCGTCGTCAGCGCCGTAATATGCGTAAATCAGTGCGGATGGAAAAAACCGCCGCGACAGAGAATCAGCCTGCTGAACAAACTCAAGAGCAAACAGCGTTAGTGCAAGATGTGATGACCGCAGCGGTAACACCGGCTGTTGTGGCTGATGCTAGCACCGAAACTGCTGTTACAGAGCCTGTGGTAGTAACAGCAACTACTAACGACAGCAACACCACCGCTGAAGACGCTGTTGATGCGACAAGCGAGAGCACTGAACCACGTAGCCGTAACCGTCGCTCGCCGCGTCATTTACGTGCAGCGGGTCAAAAGCGCAAAAAAGACCAGGAACAAACTGAAGTAGCCAGTGCCGATGTTGATGCCGAGCCTGCCGTTCAAGCCGACAGCGATATTGTGGCTGAAGTTTCCACAGAAACTGCACCAGCTGAAACACTGAGCGTTGAGGCCTCAGCTGACAGCAGTGTTACAGCAACTGAACAGAGTGAGTCAGTGCCACAACACACGGCCGCTGCAGATGACACTGCCGGGCAGCCAGATACAGCAGAGCAAACAGAGACAGCTACAGCGGATGACGCCGATAAGCAGAAAAGCCGCAGCCGGCGTAAACCGGCGAAAAAAGCGGATGCTGTAGCAGTGGTAGAAGCGCAGCTGGAGGAAGCACAGCCAGAAGCAGCACCAGAGACACAAAACTCACCTGCTGTAGCTGCTGAGGTAGCCACTGCACAACCGGTTACCGCGGCCCCTGTAACCAATGCAGAAGCGACTAACGAAACGCCTGCACCTGCGACAGCGGTAAAGGCTGTGCCACAAGTTGCAGCGAGCGCTGCACCGGCCAAAAGCCGCTATGCACAAATGGTGGTAGCCACGATGACCAAGCCTGAGCTGGCTGACACTGCTGATCAGGTAGCCACAGAGCAGCCGGCCGTAATGCCAGCTGAAGCGCGGCCCAGCGTAGCGAGCTCACAGCGCCCAGCTGGCTCTGCTTTCGCTCGACAGGCGGTCAGCGCGCCGATGACCAAGCCCAAGTCAGATGAATAAGCTGCTTGTACCTGCACTGGTCAAATAACGAAGGGGCGCATAATAGCGCCCCTTTTTATTTGAATGTTTAAAGCTTTGTTCTGGCACCATCAGCTACTCTTGCAAACAAAACAGTTGTGCAAAATATTAAGGGCGCAATAATGCGCCCTCAAGTTTTACCGAAGTTCAGTATTCCTAGAAATCGTATTTAGCGCTAAATTGCACTCGGTGCATATCACCATCTAAACCTGATTCTATTTCCCGATTAGCAAAACGATATTCAACGCCAAACATCAACTTTTTCGCCGCTTGATAAATCAAGTTCGTAGCCCAAGCGCTCGTCGATTTCGTGGTGTCCAACCCTGTCAAATCAGTATCATTATCTGCACTGAACATTGAGTACACCAAACTGCTGCGCCACTGCTGATTCCAATTGTGTTTGTATGCTATAGCAAACGCAGTTGAATCAATAGCTTCGAGCTCGTTATTGCCATCTACTACAGCACCATTTACAGCATTTATGCCCAAATACCGACCTAGGCCAGAACCTGTCGTTGCACTAATACGAATATCATTATTGTCGTTTAAGATGATTTTTGCCGTGGCGCTAACACCGTACGACGTCGTTGTTGCATCTATGGTTGCAGTCTCATACGCGAGCTGACGAACTATTGCGGACACTGACCATGACCCCCAGTCAGCTTTAGAGGCATACTTTACAATAAAATCAGGAGTGGCATTGTCATCTGTTGTCACTCTCGCGCCGCCACCGAAAGGTGTAATGGTCGACTCTGGGTTCTCTAAGGCTACTTGGAAGTTACCAGAGGTGTATCGTATTTGCGCTTGACGAGCAAAGGGAATGCCATCCGGGTTGCCGATAAAGTCTAGTGTGTCAGGTAAAGCATTTAAATCCATAAACGTTGACCAGGCTTGCCCAAACAACCAGCCATCGTAGGTGATAAAAGCCTGACGGATCCTCGGTGAGTACGAGTTAGTAACACGCTCATCACCGCCCGGGGTTGCGAGAAAGTCTAACTCAATATGACCACCGACAGTTTTGCCATTTTCAAGCGCAGTAGATGTCTTAAAGAAGAAACGTGACTGCCTCGCATGCATGTCAAAGGTTCCGCCTTCATCTTCACCACCCACAGGCACAAGCCCGGGGATGTATATATCGCGGCCTAATCCTGTGGGCACCTGGCCGTCTGTGCTATCTGTGTACATAGCGTCAAGTTTGACATAACCACCGAAAGTCACGTTAGTACCGCCAATATCAAAGCCTGTCGCATGAGCACTGCCCGCCACAAGTGCAACACATGCAGCGAGATAAGATACTGTTGTTATTTTTTTCATTTGCCGTCTCTCCATCTTTTGTTATTTTAATGGTAATTCTGCACCCAAACTCTGATTCACGAATGACATTCCCGCAATTAGCCTTTAGTCGCAGTTAAATTGGTTACAAAAGGTGAAGTAATTGCTTTTAGATAAGCGTTAGCTACCCTGCAGAAAGTTGGCTAGACTAAGGTCTAATTTCAAATAACACGCGGCTTCGATAGAAAGATCACAGCATTATTAAGAAGCTCTCACAGGGGAAGTTATGTCAAATCCAACAGTATTTCCGGTACCAGCCAGTGCAGCTAAACGCTCGCTGCTGACCAACGATAATTATCTGAGCATGTACCAACAATCTGTTGATGCACCCGAAGCATTCTGGGCCGAGCACGGTAAACGTTTGCATTGGTTTAAGCCTTACACGCAGGTTAAGAACACCAGCTTCGCTGCCGGTAAAGTAAAGATTAACTGGTTTAGTGATGGCATATTAAACGCCAGCTACAACTGTCTGGACCGCCATTTGCCAGAGCGGGCCAATCAGGTTGCCTATTATTGGGAAGGCGATGCACCAGAAGTACAGAAGTCGGTAACCTATAGCGAGCTGCATCAGCAGGTGTGCAAGCTGGCCAATGGCATGAAAGCGCTGGGCGTGAAAAAAGGTGACAGGGTCACTATTTACTTACCGATGATCCCTGAAGCGGCAGTGGCACTATTAGCTTGTGCCCGTATAGGTGCAGTACACTCGGTCGTTTTCGCCGGTTTTTCGCCGGACGCGCTGGGCAGCCGCATCGTCGACTGTGACTCTAAGCTGGTGATTACTGCAGATCAGGCGCTGCGTGGCAGCCGGGTCACCAATCTTAAAGATAATACCGACATGGCGCTGGCGCATTTAGGCACTGACTCGCCGGTGCAAAATGTCATTGTGGTGAAGCATGTGGGTAAAAATGTCGATATGCAGGCCGGTAAAGATGGCCGCGATATTTGGTATCACGAGCTATTAAGCCAGCAAAGCAGTGACTGCCCGGCTGAACCAATGAACGCTGAAGATCCGCTGTTTATCCTCTATACCTCCGGCTCTACCGGCAAACCTAAAGGTGTGCTGCATACTACCGGCGGCTATATGGTGTATGCCTCTATGACCCACCAGTATGTGTTTGACTACCACGACAGCGATGTTTACTGGTGCGCGGCCGATATCGGCTGGGTTACCGGCCACAGCTATATTGTGTATGGTCCACTGGCTAACGGTGCGACCAGCGTAATGTTTGAAGGTGTGCCTAACTACCCCAGCGTAAAACGCATGGCACAAATTGTTGATAAATATCAAGTAAATATTCTTTATACTGCACCAACTGCCATTCGCGCTTTGATGGCACACGGTGATGCGCCGGTAGAAGGCTGTTCACTGTCATCGCTGCAGACACTGGGCAGTGTGGGCGAACCCATTAACCCTGAAGCCTGGAACTGGTATCACGACAAGTTTGGTAAAGGCAACTGCCCGATAGTAGACACCTGGTGGCAAACAGAAACCGGCGGTATTTTAATTACGCCTCTGCCAGGCTGTACCGAGCTTAAACCCGGCTCGGCCACACGGCCTTTCTTTGGTGTAAAACCGGCGATTGTCGATAACGAAGGCAAAGAATTGCACGGCGAATGTGAAGGTAACCTGGTAATTAAAGACAGCTGGCCTGGGCAGATGCGCACTGTGTATGGTGACCATGAACGCTTTGAGCAAACCTATTTTAGTACCTACCCTGGTTTGTACTTCACCGGTGACGGCGCCAAACGTGATGCTGATGGCTATTACTGGTTAACCGGCCGCGTCGATGACGTATTAAACATCTCGGGCCATCGTTTAGGCACCGCCGAAATTGAAAGTTGTCTGGTGGCGCATGATGCCGTGGCTGAAGCCGCTGTGGTAGGTTACCCGCATGATATTAAAGGCCAGGGTATCTATGTGTATGTAACGCCGCGGGTTGGCGTAGAGCCAAGCCCTGAGCTGACTAAGGCACTGCGCGACTGGGTACGCGAAGAAATATCGCCTATTGCCACACCGGATCTGATCCAGTGGGCGCCAACCGGCCTGCCCAAAACCCGCTCTGGCAAAATTATGCGGCGTATTTTACGCAAAATTGCCGCCAATGAGCATGACCAGCTGGGTGATATCTCCACCCTGGCCGATCCGTCTGTGGTAGAGACCCTGGTCAACAACAGATTGAACCGTAAATAAGTAACAACGACAGTGCATGCTTGACAGTATGCTGTACTAACCTCAGTATAAAAGGCCGCTTAAGCGGCCTTTTACTTACAAAGACCCTGATAATGACAATAAGAATAACAATCCGGCCTGGAGGATAAGATGGCAAAACTGATCGTCGCTGATGACCATCCGCTGTTTCGCAATGCCTTGATCAATGCCATCAGCAGCACTTTTGCCACCAAAGCCACCATTGAAACGGATAGCTTCGACAGCACTTGTGCGGCGCTGGAACAACACCCCGACACCGACTTATTGCTACTGGACTTACATATGCCGGGTAACTGCGGCTTTCTCGGTTTAATTCAGCTGCGAAAAAGCTTTCCTACCTTGCCGATAGTGGTGATTTCTGCCAGTGAAGAGCTGGACGTGATCCGCCGGGTAATGGCGTTTGGCGCTTCGGCTTATGTGCCTAAATCAGCTAACCCTGCCGATATCAGCGCCGCATTAAATGCCGTACTGGCAGGAGAGCTTTGGGTGCCAGCTAACCTGAAAAAGCAGGTACTGGAGCACCAGAGTACAGAAGCTGAGGATGATTTGGATCTGGCCGCCAAAGTGGCCCAGCTTACTGCCCAGCAGTATAAGGTCCTGTACTACCTTACCGAGGGGTGGTTAAACAAACAGATCGCCTACGATTTACATATCTCAGAAGCCACGGTAAAAGCCCATATCACCGCCATTTTTCGCAAACTTGGCGTGACTAACCGCACCCAGGTGGTGATACAGGCGCAGCGTCTTACGCTGGAACCGCCAGTAAACAAAGCGATGGCGCAGCAATAACCGCTACGCCGTGAATGACAGCAGTGGGCAGCCCGGTTAGTCCGCCCCGCTGCTGCGTTTTAACATTTTCAGGTGATTTAAACTGGCCCGCAGTGCGGCTGGTTTAATCGGTTTGGCTAAAAACAGTAAACCGTATTGTTTAGCTTTCATCGCAAGGCCAGCCTCGGGCGAAGCTGACACCAAAATACCGTTCACTTTACCCCAGGCTAATCTAATTTTTTCATATAGTTGCAGCCCGTTTAACTGCTGCCCCAGTTGATAGTCAATCAGCAGCGCGTCTGGCGCCGGGTGATTTCGCGCATATTCTAATAAGCTGTCTTCATCATAAAAACACATGACATCGGTAATTTGCCACTGCGCCAACAATACCTTCAGAGCCTCCAGGTTGGCGGCATCATCGTCGACACAAACCACGGATAGCCCAAGCACTGGCCGCTGCAAAGTACCACTGGGCAGCGGTAAGCTTTCGCGCACCGCTGCGCTGGCAAGCGGCAAGCGAATACTGAACATACTGCCTTTACCCGGCCATGACGCCACATTTAGCGGATGCCCCAGTAATTTTGCCATCCGGTTAACTACGCCAAGGCCCAGCCCTACGCCCTGCTGGCCTTTAGCGGTAGCATCAATACGGTAGAAGTCTTCAAAAATACGCTGCAAATCCATTTGCGCTATGCCAGGACCGGTATCCCACACCTGGATAAGTAGCGCCTGGCCTCGCCGGCGACAGCCCAATAAAATGCCGCCCTGCTTAGTGTATTTAATGGCGTTAGACAGCATATTTTGCAAAATACGTCTTAAGTAAGTTGGGTCGGTCTGCACCTGATAATCAGCCGCGCGCACACTCAGCGCCAGGCCTTTTTGCTGTGCCAGCAGGCTAAATTCGTCTGCCAGTTGAGACAGCAGCTCTTTAAGTGGCACCGGCTGCACATCAGGTGTTAGCTTACCATCGTCCAGCTTGGCAATTTCCAGCAAGGTGGAGATAAGCTCTTCGGACGCTTTAAGTGAATTGTCCAGCTGACCGATAATATGTTGCTGCTGCTGGCGCTCGGTACTGCCAGCCAAGGCCGCAGTAAACAGGCGCGCCGCATTGAGCGGCTGCAGAATATCGTGGCTTGCCAGCGCCAGAAAGCGCGTTTTCGAGGCATTGGCGACCTCGGCCTCGGCTTTGGCTTGCAGTAACTGCTGCTCAGTTTCGCGCCGGCGCCGCACTTCGGCCAGCAATTCGTGGTTAATCTCTGAAATAGTATGGGTACGCTCGACTACCCTATCCTCTAAATGCTGTTTTGCCTCGGCCAGTGCCTGCACCGCTTTTACATGCTCGGAAATGTCGGTAAAACTGGTAACAAAACCACCGCCTGGGATCGGGTTACCACGCATTTCAATAACTTTGCCATCTGGCCTGACGCGCTGAAATACATGCGGTGTGCCATTTTGCATGTGGGCAATGCGCTTTTCCACATGCTCATCGGCACTGCCCGGCCCGCACAGGCCGCGTTCGGCATTAAAGCGCACTATGTCAGCAATGGGCCGGCCCACCCGCACCATGGCTTCCGGGTAGTCGAACATGTCAAGGTAAGCCCGGTTCCAGGCTACCAGTTTCAGCTCGCGGTCGACCACGCTAACGCCCTGACTTAAGTGCTCTAAGGTGGAAAACAGGATCTTGCGGGAAAACTGAATCGCTTGGGTGGTATCGTCAAACAGCGTAACCACATCTTCAAACGCCAGCTGTCGCCCTTCCAGTACCGCATTAACCATCGCCGATGCTGAAGAAGCGCCGATAACCCCCGCCAGCTCGCGCTCTACGTGCTCTACCAGGCCAATACTGGGGTAATCATCCAGCTGTAATTGTTGCTGCTGGCGCCGGCCGTATTCCTGCAGACATTCTGCCGCACGATTAGCGCCAACAAAACGCTCCAGCAGAATTTTCAAATCGGTATTGCGGATGCGGATGCGCCGCGCCGGCGTATCCTGATGGTTTACCGGCAGGTTGGGCTTTACAAAAGCGACGGCTTGTAAGCGGTCTTGCAAGGTGCCACGGGTTAGCATTGAGCCCAAAACATAAAACAGCAGGTTAAAGCCCAGTGAAAACAGCACGCCATGACTTAAACTGTCCAGCTGAAGACCAAACAAGGCGGTGGGCACCAGTACCTGCCAGCCAAATAAGCCCGTTTGCATAATATTGCTGTCTATCGCGCCGGTGCTAACCAGTTGCGGTAACATCAGGGTATAAAACCACAAGACGAAACCGACCGCTAAGCCCAGATAAACGCCAAAGGCATTACCACGGCGCCAGTACAAGCCACCGATAACCGCCGGAGCCAGCTGGATCACCAGCGCAAAGGCCAACAGCCCCGTCTCAGCCAGCTCGTAGTTACGGGCAAACACCCGGTAGTATAAATACGATAACGCCATCACCACGATAATCATGCTGCGACGCACTAAAATGATCAGCAAACTATAGTCATGGCCCAGGCCCTGACGCTTACTGCGCCGTAGCAGCCCCGGCATGATGACATCATTACTGATCATGGTAGACAGTGCCAACGTGGCGATGATAATCATTGAGGTTGCCGCAGAAAAGCCGCCGATAAACACCAGCACACTTAAGGTATCCCAGCCCGATTGCGCCGGAATTAACAACACAAAGCTGTCAGCGGCATTAAGCGCCTGCGGAAACAACTGCATACCGCCAATCGCGATAGGCACCACCACCAGGGTTACCAAAACCAGATAGAGCGAGAACCAGCGCCGGGCATGGCGTAAATGATGGTGCGACACATTTTCAACAAAGGCGACATGAAACTGACGCGGTAACAAAAACACCGCCACAGTAGCCAGAACGGTTTTGGTAATAAACTCAATGACGCCAAATTCACTGGCGTGGTGCAGCGCCATCGCATGGTCACTAAAGCGGCTGAATACATTGCTGCTATCACCCAGCACAAACACATACACCGCCAAACCTAAGGTGAGTAATGCAAACAGCTTTACTACCGATTCAAAGGCAATCGCCACCATTACACCACGGCTTTGCTCGGTTAAGTGCAGTTTTCGGGTACCGAATAAAATGGCAAAAAACGCCATGGCGACGGCGCTCAAAAAGGCGCTGTCCAGCCACCACTGGCTGGCATCGTCGGTAAAATCTCCGCCCAGCAGCACATGATAGGAACTGGATACGGCTTTTAACTGCAGTGCGATATAAGGCACAACCACCACCAGACAAATCAGTGATGCCACCAGCGCCACGTTTTTGCGCTTACCATAGCGCGAGGAGATAAAGTCGGCCACCGAGGTGACGTTTTGCTTTTTGGTCACATACAGCAATTTAAACAAGAACGGCTGGGCAAAAATAAACAGCAGCACCGGCCCCAGATAGATAGGAATGTAGTCCCAGCCCTGGGTTACTGCCGTGCCTACCGCACCGTAATAGGTCCAGGACGTACAATACACCGCCAGCGCCAGGCTGTAGATCAGCCCCCCATACTTTCGTATTAGTTTATCGTCGGCATGGCGCTCGCCCCAGTTGGCGATAACGAACAGTCCACCTACATACAACAATGCCAGTATGGCAACTACCCAAGCGGCCAAGGCGCTCTCCCGTTTTTTGTTTTGTCTTACTTTGGGCTCAATGGCCGGGCCCTGTCAAATATCCGGCCGGACACTTCGACTAAAGTCGGGCTTTCACTTGTGTTAACTGCTGCTAGATTAACTTTGCAAGATAAAAATAACAAAGGAAAGGAGTGTATTTATGACAGAGCACGATCGCAATGCGGCGGCTTACTGGTCAGCGAATCTTCGCCTGATCATTGGCAGCCTAATCGTCTGGGCACTGGTATCGTACGGCGGGGGCATTTTATTGCGGCCTCTGCTTAGCGGCATCAGCATAGGCGGTACCGACCTTGGCTTCTGGTTTGCACAACAGGGGTCCATCTTAACCTTTATCGCGCTGATCTTCTTCTATGCCTGGAGAATGAACCGGCTCGACAAAGAATTTGACCTGCACGAGGAGTAATAGCGTCATGAGTCAATTTGCAATCAATTTGATTTTCGTTGGCGGCTCCTTTGCGCTCTATATCGCTATCGCGATTTGGGCCCGTGCAGGTTCTACCAAAGAATTCTATGTCGCCGGTGGCGGCGTTAACCCGGTAATGAATGGTATGGCGACGGCAGCCGACTGGATGTCTGCGGCGTCTTTCATCTCCATGGCAGGTTTAATTGCTGCCGGTGGCTATGCCAACTCAACCTACCTGATGGGTTGGACCGGTGGTTATGTGCTGCTGGCTATGCTACTGGCGCCCTATCTGCGTAAATTCGGTAAGTTTACTGTACCAGAGTTTATCGGCGATCGGTTTTACAGTAAAAACGCCCGTTTTGTTGCAGTAGCCTGTTTAATTATTGCCTCAGTTACCTATGTAATCGGTCAGATGACAGGTGCTGGTGTAGCCTTTTCGCGCTTTTTAGAAGTCGAGAGCAATACCGGCCTGATGATCGCCGGTGTAGTGGTATTTTTATACGCCGTTATGGGTGGTATGAAAGGTATTACCTACACCCAGGTCGCGCAGTATGTGGTGCTGATCGTTGCCTACACCATTCCTGCCGTGTTTATCTCGCTGCAGTTAACCGGTAACGCTATCCCGCCACTGGGTTTGTTCTCTGAGCACACCGCTTCAGGTATGCCTTTACTGCAAAAGCTGGATTTAGTGGTGCGCGACTTAGGTTTTGTTGATTACACCGCTGATGTGACTAACAAACTGAACATGGTGCTGTTTACCTTATCACTGATGATAGGTACTGCAGGCTTACCACACGTAATAATCCGTTTCTTCACCGTACCTAAGGTATCAGATGCGCGCTGGTCAGCCGGCTGGGCACTGGTATTTATTGCCCTGCTGTATTTAACCGCGCCGGCAGTAGCCTCAATGGCACGGCTGAATTTGTTAACCACTATTTATCCTGATGGCCCAACCGCTGATGCGATTCAGTACACCGAGCGGCCAGACTGGATTAAAAACTGGGAGCAAACCGGCTTAATTAAGTTTGAAGACAAAAACAGCGATGGTCGTATTCAGCTATACAACGACACCGCAGCGTTTAAAGAAACTGCCCAGGCACGTGGTTGGAATGGCAACGAGCTAACGGTTAATAACGATATCCTGGTATTGGCTAACCCTGAAATTGCCAACCTGCCAAGCTGGGTTATCGGTTTAATTGCTGCCGGTGGTTTAGCGGCCGCACTGTCTACCGCTGCAGGCTTGTTGTTGGCCATCTCGTCAGCCGTAAGTCATGACTTAATTAAAGGCTCCATTAACCCCAATATCAGCGAAAAAGGCGAACTGTTAGCCGCGCGTATCTCAATGGCAGTAGCCATAGTGGTGGCGACCTGGCTCGGTATGAATCCGCCCGGCTTTGCGGCGCAGGTAGTGGCATTGGCGTTTGGTATTGCTGCGGCGTCTATCTTCCCGGCGCTGATGATGGGTATCTTCTCTAAGCGGGTAAATAACAAAGGCGCCATCGCCGGTATGCTGGCAGGCTTGCTGTCTACCGTTATTTACATCTTCCTGTATCTGGGCTGGTTCTTTATTCCTGGAACAGCAACCTTTGCCAACACACCGGATAATTGGCTGTTTGGTATATCGCCACTGTCATTTGGTGCTGTAGGCGCAATGATCAACTTTATCGTAGCCTTTGCGGTGTCTTCTGCTACTGAAGCACCACCGAAGGAGATTCAGGAGTTGGTTGAAAGCGTACGTTACCCTAAAGGTGCGGGCGTAGCGACCGGTCATTAATGGCTAAGCCTTGCAATCAAGCCGTTTGCAAGGCAACAATGACGACACGGGCTTTCATGGTGAAAGCCCGTCTTTTTCAGGAATAACACTATGATTTGGGAATTGATTGCTACAGTTTGTGCTGGCCTTGGCGCTGCAGGTATTGCCCTGCTACTGCGTAAACTCAGCGCTAACAAAGCACCGCGCTGGTTAATACCGGTGTTTGCCGGTGCGGCTATGCTGGGCTTTCAAATTCACAGCGAATACACCTGGTTCGACCACCATCGTAGCAGGTTACCTGCTGGGGTAATGGTGGTAAAGACCATTGAACAAACCGCCATTTGGCGGCCCTGGAGTTATCTGTACCCACAAACCTTACGCTTTATCGCCGCTGATATTGCTAATGCTTCGGCTAACCAGCAAGACCCGGCACTGAAACTGGTCGACTTATACTTCTTTGAACGACGCGCCGCAGCGCGCCGCGTACCACAGGTGGTTACCTGCACCCACCAGGCACAAGCCGATTTTACCGCTGAACTGGCCTTACCCTCAGCCAATACCACGCTGAGTAAAGATTGGCGCCCGCTGGCAGCTAATGATCCACTGTTGCTGGCACTGTGCAGCAACAAAACCAGCTGACAACACGCGGAGAGCATTATGGAAGTGGCTGATGTTATAAATTTTCTTGCTGATACCACGCCCTTTAATCAGTTAGATAACGCCGCGCTTAGCCAGTTAGCGGCCAACATCAGTGTGTATTATCATCAGCGCCAGGATCAGGTTGAAATCAGCAGCGAGCGGTTGCTGATTGTCCGCACCGGCATTTTTACCCTGTACAGCGATCAACAACAATTGCTCACCAAGCTACAAAGTGGGGACTTCTATGGTTACCAACAGCTGCTCACCGGCCTGACTGATGACGATTCTCTGTTATGTGAAGAAGATGGTTTAGTCTACTGGCTTAAGGCTGACGCTTTTCACCACTGCCGCTACCAATACAAAAACGTCGACATTTTTTTTCAGCGTCTGTTTAGCCGGCGGTTGCACCAGTACCGCGAGCAACAGCAAGGTAGCCGCTTTACGCTGAAAATCAGCGATATAGTGCAGCAACGTAAAATTGCTATCCGGCCAGAGCAAAGTGTGCAGGATGCTGCCCGCTTAATGTCAGAGCAGCGGGTATCCTCTTTACTGGTGGAAGAGCAGGACAAACTGGTGGGTATTATTACCGACCGTGACCTGCGTAATCGGGTACTGGCACATGCCCTGCCCGCCAGCACCCAGATCAGCCAGGTAATGACGCGCCAGCCACAGCACATTGACCGCCACGCTTATTTGTACGAAGCGGTGCAGCAAATGAGCCAGCACAATATTCACCACTTACCGGTGATGGAACAGGGCGTGTGCTGCGCTATGCTGACTGCCACCGATATTATTCGCAGCCAGCAAGACCATCCGGTGTATTTAATTGGTGAAATTCACCGCCAAACCAGTGTCGATGGCTTAGAGCGCTGCAGCCAGCAAATCAGCGCACTGGCATTAACCTTAAGTAAGCAGCAGGTACCGGCTTATGAGGCTGGCCATATTATTACCACTATTACCGACGCCATTACCCAACGTTTAATCTTTTTGGCGCAGCAGCAACTGGGCGAGCCGCCCTGTGTGTTCAGCTGGCTGGCTTTTGGCTCACAGGCACGGATGGATCAAAGCTTAAACGCTGATCAGGACAATGCGCTGTTACTGGAAAAAGAGCCACAAGGCGAAATTGCTGATTACTTTGCTGCCTTAGCCGACTTCGTCTGTCAGGGTCTGGCCCGCTGCGGCATTAGCCTGTGCCCGGGTAATATTATGGCGTCTAACCCAGAGCTGCGGCTTAGCCTGAAGGGTTGGTCTGGCCGCTTTGCCCGCTGGATTGCCACCCCGACACCAGAAGCCCTGCTAAAGGCCAGCATCTTTTTTGACTTGCGGGTCATTGACGGTAGCAAAGGCTTGTTTAACGCCTTGCAGGAAGATATTTACCAGCGCACGGCACAGGCACCACTATTTTGGTATCACCTGGCACAGGCTGCATTGCAGCGCACTGCCCCACTGGGATTTTTCAAAAACTTTATATTAGAGCAAGATGGTAAACACAAAAAAGGGCTGGACCTTAAAAAACGTGGTATCAGCCTGATTACTGATTTAGCGCGGGTTTATGCCTTGTCGGTCGGCCTGCATGAAATCAACACGCGCAAACGACTGCAACACCTGGCAGCACAAAATGTGTTAGACAGCAAAGACAGCCAAAACCTGTTAGATGCCTTTGACCTGCTGGCCCAACTGCGCTGGGAGAAACATCAGCACGACTTACAACAAGGCCATGATGTGACCAACCTGCTTGATCCGATGGAAATTTCCGGCCTGGCGCGTCATCAGCTAAAAGACAGCTTTGCTGTTATTAATGAGGCGCAAAGCAGTTTAAAGCACCGCTTTTGCCGGGACATGTAAATGTTAGGCTGGCTATTTACTAAAAATACCGCCCTCAGCGCTGTGGTAGACCGTTTTGCTAACACGCCGTTACCGGCCGCCAATACTGCGGTAAAAAAAACCTGCTTTTTGGTGCTCGATTTAGAACTTACCGGGTTAAACCCGAAAAAAGATCATATTGTCAGTATTGGCTGGGTGCCTATCCGTCAGCAGGAAATTATCTTAGCCGAAGCTAAACACTATTTAATTACCAGCCCGGTCAGCGTTGGCCAAAGCGCGGTGTATCACGGCTTGCATGATCATCAACTAAAACAAGGCGAAGACTTAGCCAGCGTGCTAACAACCTTATTAAACCAATATGCTGGCTACGTGTTTGTGGCCCATCACAGCGGCTTAGACGAGCAGTTTTTGCGCACTGCCTGTCAGCGCTGTTTTGGCAAAATGCCACGCTTTAAATTTATTGATACGATGAAAATGGAGTGGCAGCGCCTGCTGCGTCAGGGCAAAGTGGTAAAGCATGATGCGTTAAAGCTGCCTAACTGTTTAAAACGCCATGGCCTGCCAGACATGGCCAATCACCACGCGTTAGAAGACGCCTACAGCAGCGCCCTACTGCTATTAAGCCAGCTTAAACTGGGTGGTAATAATATGACGCTAAGTGACTTATATCTACTATCACGCTAAGGTTATTGCCCGGTTACAGCTTTAATGACACGGCATGGGTTGCCTGCTGCCACTACACTGGACGGAATATCCTTTGTGACCACACTGCCGGCAGCAACCACACTGCCGTTGCCTATCGTAACGCCGGGCAAGATTATTGCGCCACCGCCAATCCAGACGTCATCCTCAATCACTACCGGCAACGCCTGCTCGATTAACGTATTGCGCGTTTTGGCATCTAACGGATGATTTACGGTATAAATTTGTACCGCCGGGCCAAAAAATACATTATTGCCAATACGTACTTCAGCCACATCCAGAACAACACAGTTAAAGTTAAAAAACACTTTATTGCCGGTTTTGATGTTATAGCCATAGTCACAAAAAAACGGTGGTTCAACGTAAAAATGCTTGCCGGTATTAGGTAGCCATTGCTTAAGCAATTCCCGTCGAAGCGGGGTGTCATCAGGACAGCTTTGATTAAACTGATGCTGCAGTTTACGTGCAGTCAAACGCTGCGCACTTAAAGCTTTATCCAGTGGGTTATACCACTGCCCAGTTAACATTTTTTCTTTTTCTGTTGTCACGGTCATATTCTCAGACATGAAAAAAGGCGCCGTAGCGCCTTTTAAAATTTAACCGGCCGATATTATTTGGCGCGGCTACGGTACTCGTCAGTACGGGTATCGATTTCGATTTTATCGCCTTCTTCTACGAAAGCTGGCACCATCAGCTCAAAACCGGTTTCGATTTTTGCCGGTTTCATCACTTTGCCTGAGGTATCGCCACGGGCAGCTGGCTCGGTGTAAGTTACCGTGCGCACAACAATCGTTGGCAGGTCAACAGAGATCGGACGCTCGCCGTAGAACACCACTGAACACTCCATACCGTCGACCAGGTATTTCAGCGCTTCGGTCATGTTTTCAGCTTCAACTTCAAACTGGTTATATTCCTGATCCATAAATACATACATAGGATCAGCAAAGTAAGAATAGGTTACTTCTTTGGTTTCCAGCAGAACCTGCTCAAACTTATCGTCAGCACGGTAAACTGTTTCCATACCCTGACCATTCAGCAGGTTTTTCATTTTCATTTTTACAACGGCAGCGTTACGGCCAGATTTATTAAACTCGGCCTTTAAAATTACCATTGCTTCGTTGCCAACCATAATCACCTGGCCCGCACGCAGTTCTTGAGCTGTCTTCATCATGACTGAAATATCTTCTCGTTAGGAAAAATTGCGTCGCATTATAAATTTTTTTTCAACAAAGTGCACGAGGTTGCTGGCAAGATCTCCGTTGGCAGTTAATTGCGCGCGCCAATGCTGGTTATAGTCAGTGATTTGCTGGCATCTTGCAGCGAATTGTTGCCAACTTTCAGCTAAATGACTATCTGTATTCCAAGCCAGCCAGAAATTGCGTATGCTGTCAGCCAGCTCTTTATCCATCGCAGTACAGTAGCGCTGCATAAAGGCATTAAGTTTTTCCAGATGTGTCTGCTCAGTTTGGCGATAAATTTGCCAGATAAACGGCTTGGCTGCCCAATGTGCGCGGATAACCGAATCTTCGCCACGCACAAAGTTAATATCGCAGGCTGCCAGCAGTTTGTCGTAATCGTCCTGTGGCATAAACGGCAGGATCACCAGCGTTAACGCGTCTATAGTCAAATTGCGCTGTGCACTCAGCTCAGGGTATAACGTCGTCAGCTGCTGCGCCAGAGCCCCCTCCGGCACCAGACACAGTAAAGGTGCACTGTGTGCTTGCCAACAGGCCAGCAAGCTTTCAAGCTGTGGATGGTCGTAAGCAAATAACGAGATTTTTTGCTGATACCTACTGCTGTTGTTAATGCCTAAAGCGGCCCAAAACTGCTGCTGTGCCTGGGTATCGACAGCGAAAGATGCTAGACGCTGTTGCAAAGCCGCTTCTTGCAGCAGGCCACCAGTGGCAGCGGTAAAACCCGGGAAGAAAAAGTATTTATTCAGCGGCAGATGCGGCTGCGGCGATGGCAGCGCATGGCAGCTTTCAATCCAGTCTTCTGCAGATAGATATTCCAGATTTAGCCACAAGGGCATGGTACTTTGTGCCGCCATTGCCTGCTGATAGGGCATGGGTATGGTGCAAGCTAAAGCTTCTATCACCACATCGGCGACCTGCTCTGCGGCCCAATCCGTCTGTGCCGACCACAGCCTTACCGTCACACTCTCTAACTGCTGCTCTGTCTGGCGGGCATCAAGCTTGGGACAAATTTTGTTAAAGCTAACCAAATCGTCAACCCAGAGCCTGACGCTGATACCATGCTCTGCAGCTAACTGCCGGCTTAACCGCCAGCAAATACCTATATCACCAAAATTATCGATAACAGCGCAGAAAATATCCCAGCGCACAGCAGCTTGTGTCATAACGGCCACGTTAGCTAAAAAACAGGGCGGCTATTATACCTTTAAGCGTGCGCAGACCAAGATAAACCGTGGCAAGCAGCAATAGTGAAGTAACAACGGCTAACAGGTAATACGCCATATAAAGCAGTTTGCACTTGAGCTTATGCCATAAACCGCTACCTGCGCCGGCCTGCGGCAGGGGCCGGCTGAACAGCACAGCCCACAGCCATGACAACATGGCGCTGACCGCCAGTACCACAGCACTTAACTGCCAGCGCCGGCTAAGCTCGCCGCCAACAATCAATAAGCCGATAAACGCAGACAGTGCCAGCATCGTCAACAACACAAATAGCCAGCGCAACGGATAAAGCCTGTGCGCCCAGCGCTGATAAAACGCCAGCATCAGCCATGCTCCAGCACGGTTAACGCTGGAGGATACAGCGCCAGTATGCCGCTTTGGCCCTGCATATCACCGATAAGCCAAATCTGTTCAAACGGATGCTGTTTCGGCATATGTAACTGGCGATAGTGCTGTAGTATATCGCGCCGGGTCCAGAGCGGATTGGCATTGCGGATCACCAACCAGACGCGTTCGGTGTGATAAATTTTCTCTGCTTTGTTGCAAATCAGCCGGTTAAGACCGGTAAGCAAACGGTGCTGCGCCGGCGTGCGTAGTAATGCCAGCAACTCTTTATGCGTATTTTCACCCAGCTCCCGCCCTAAAATATGCATGGCCTCTACTTCACTGCCATACAAATGGGCAATTTCTAAGTCCAGCTTTTGATCATCGTAGTAACAGGACACATCCGGCCGCGCCGGCTCGTTATGCCAGATATGGCGCATTTTAATGCCAAAACGCTGCTCATAAAGCCGCATAAACAGCCGCGCGGCTTCATGCTCCAGTTTTACTTTTTCTTCACTGCCGTTCATTTCCGCTATACCCTGCCCGGTATTAAACCTGCGTTACCGGGGTAAAATAATAACGCCAAATCTCCAGCAATACCGGCACGACTGATAACACTAAAATAATGGCCATGGTGATGTTAAACAAGCGCTGAAACAACGCTTTCGTCAGCACTTTACGCAGCACAGCCCCAAACACCAGCCAGACACCAACACAGGGAAAGGCCACCAGTAAAAAGGCAGCGGTAATAATACTGACTTCAAGCCAGTACACGCCACCTACGGTGGTAAAAGCAGCTATAGCGCCACTGGCCATTACCCAGGCTTTGCCGTTAATCCACTGAAACAGCGCAGCCTGCATAAAGCTAAAGGGTTTGCTTTTGCCCTGCTCAATCGCTTTGGGCTCGGCGCTGGCAATACGCCAGGCCAGCCACAACAGATAGGCAACGCCTAATACTTTAATCAGTTGATGCAAATGCGGGTAACGCTCAAACACTACGCCAAACCCCAGGCCTACCAGCAACACCATTAATGGAAAACCCAGGCAAATACCTAACCAATGTGGCAGGCTGGCTTTAATACCATAGTTTACGCCGGACGACATGATCATCACATTGTTTGGGCCGGGCGTAATGGTAGTAGAAAAAGCAAAAAACAACACCGCAAGCAACAAATCCATGCTAAACCTATATCTTAATTGGACATTTGTTACTGATAATACCAGACTTAATGGGCTTTAATAGTGGTTTGTCCGCGCTAAGTGCCGGTTTATAACGCCGGTTAAAACAACAATAACAGGGAGAACATGATGAATAAAATTATCGGCTTAGCCGTGCTGGTGGCAGGCGTGGTATTACTGTATTTCGGCTACACCGAATATAACTCTACCGCATCACAGGTGACTGAAATGGTAACCGGTAACCCCACCGATAATGCCATCTGGTTTTTAGTCGGCGGTGCTGTGGCGGCCATTATCGGCCTGGGGTTATTGCTGAAAAAATAACGCCTAAGGCTGACAATAAAAAAGGCCGCATTGCGGCCTTTTTTCTCTCAAAGCAACAGCTTTTATTCTTCTTCTTTACCCCAGCTATCGCGCAGGCCGACAGTGCGGTTAAACACCAGTTTATCGGCAGTTGAGTCGCGGTTATCGGCGCAGTAGTAGCCTTCGCGTTCAAACTGATAAGCTTGCTCAGCAACAGCCTGCTGCAAGGATGGCTCGACCAGCCCCTGCTTTATCACCAGCGAATCAGGGTTTACCACCGCTAAAAAATCATCTTCTGCTGCCGGGTTAGCGACGCTGAACAGGCGGTCATACACGCGAAACTCGGCCGGTACAGCATGAGTAGCTTCCACCCAGTGAATAACGCCGCGCACCTTGCGGCCATCGGCCGGGTTTTCACCCAAGGTTTCCGGCAGGTAACTGCATTTCAGCTCAACAATATTGCCATCGCTGTCTTTTACCGCTTCATCGGCGTGGATCACGTAGGCATTACGCAGCCGCACATCGCCGCCTAACACCAGACGCTTATACTTTTTATTCGCCTCTTCACGAAAATCAGCGCGGTCGATGTACACCACAGCAGCAAACGGCAGTTTACGGCTACCCATGGTTTCATCTTTAGGGTGATTGGGTGACTCTACCCACTCGATACCATCCGCCGGGTAGTTAGTAATAGTCACTTTTAATGGGTCCAGCACCGCCATGGCACGTGGCGCTTTGGCATCTAAATCCTCACGGATACAGGCCTCTAACGCACTCATTTCAATCACGTTATCTTGCTTGGTAACACCAATGCGCTTGGCAAACTCGCGAATAGCCGCCGGCGTATAACCGCGACGACGCAGGCCGGCAATGGTTGGCATACGCGGGTCATCCCAGCCAGCAACCACCTTTTGCTCTACCAGCGTTTGCAGCTTACGCTTACTCATTACCGCGTATTCCAGATTTAAGCGGGAAAACTCAATCTGCTGCGGATGGCAATTAATGCTGATATTGTCCAGGATCCAGTCGTACAAGCGGCGGTTATCCTGAAACTCCAGCGTACATAGCGAATGCGTAATGCCTTCCAGCGCGTCTGAAATACAGTGGGTAAAGTCATACATCGGGTAAATGCACCAGTTATCACCGGTTTGGTGGTGATGGGCAAACTTAACCCGGTAAATGACCGGATCCCGCATGCACATAAAGCTGGATGCCATATCAATTTTAGCGCGCAGCGAACACTCGCCTTCTTTAAAGCCGCCAGCGCGCATTTTTTCAAACAGCGCCAGGTTTTCTGCCGGGCTGGTGTCGCGCGTTGGGCTCGCTTTACCGGGCTGGGTTAGGTTGCCGCGGTACTCGCGCATCTGTTCATTATTTAAAAAACAAACATACGCCAGGCCTTTATTAATCAGCTCGACGGCGTAGCCGTAAAGCTGTTCAAAATAATCAGACGAGTAGCGTACCGCGCCATCCCATTGAAAGCCCAGCCAGTTGACGTCGCGCTGAATCGACTCAACAAACTCCACGTTTTCTTTTTCCGGGTTGGTGTCGTCAAAGCGCAGATTGCACTTACCCTGATAATCCTGCGCAATACCAAAGTTAAGGCAGATAGATTTTGCATGGCCGATATGCAGATAGCCGTTTGGCTCGGGTGGAAAACGAGTTTGCACACTGCTGTGCTTACCAGAAGCTAAATCGGTATCAATGATCTGCCGGATAAAATTTGTGGGGCGATGTTCTGCGTCCGCCATAGAATGCACTGTCCTTTTGTTACGGGAGCTCAGTTAAGATGCGGCATTATAGCAGCAGAAATGCCGCTGACTACTGCCTGTGATAAGTTGTCTCAGAATTTTGCCTGGTGCCTGCTGTGCTAACTGCCAGCGCCAGTCAGCAATTGCTCGACACTGGCAATACACTGCTCCATGCGCTGGTAGTAATCGGCCGCCTCTATCACCACAAAACGCTCGGTGGCAAAACCATAGTGCTGGTACAGCGCCATCAGTTTATCAAAGCTCAGTGAGCGCACTTCCGGCGTACCCAGCTCGCGCATACCATCGGCTACCCAGGGTACTGTTGGTTTAAGCGCAATCACCAAATCATATTTGGCGGGATCAATAAAGCTCTCGACCCGGCTAGCCACTTCGCCTAAAAACACCTGGCTAAAAAACGCCGTCACTACGGCATCAGTATCAAAAAAACACACCTTGTTTGCACTGCGCAGTGCGGCCAAATCCTGCTCGTATTGCAGATGCGCTATACGGTTAAAATCTTCTAAATCGAATAAATCGCCATTACCGCCCACTACATCATGCTGGTAATCACGGCCGAGCTCTTCCGACCAGGAGCTGCAATAGACCTTAGCCAGTTTGCGGGTTAAGGTAGTTTTACCGCAGGACTCCGGCCCGGTAATAAGCACCTTACGGGCAAAAAACGGCCTGGCGGCGCCGGCAATATAATCCCAGTGTTTATAGGGGTGCTCACGAATTTCCGTGCCGCTAATCGGCCACTGCGTACGTTGCGGGTCCAGCACCTGATAATCGATACCGGGGAAAAACTTGGTATGGCCGTCGCGGTAACTTTCTTCACCACCGAAAATGACACTAAAAGGCTCTGGCACCGTATCTTTAAGCCGGCTGGCGTATTGCCCCCAGCCCTGCGGAAAAGGCGGCGCCGCATCATCGTTTTGCAGCAGTACGTCAATACCCAACCCCTGCAATTCTTGTGATAACCAGCGCTGGCGCAGCACACCATTGATATAAGGCAACCCAGCCTGACGGCACAGCTCACCATCTTCTGACGTGCGCTCACTAATTACTACATAGAGTTTGTCACACAGCGCATGGGCGCGCAGTATAGCGGTAATATGGCCACGATGCGGCGGTAAAAACTTACCCGGAAAAACGCCTGTTTTCATCAATCTTTGCCCAGCCTGGTTTTGCTGCGATGCTGTAGCGCATTAAAGCCCATTTTAGCCACAGCGAGAAGCACTTAACGACACTTTTATGCTGGTGCTGAAAACAAAAAACCCGCTGGATCAGCGGGTTTTTTACTTTAAGCGACCGCTATTACCAGCCAGTCAGCTCTTTTAATGCCTTGCCGATGTCGGCTAAGCTCTTAACCGTCTTAACGCCAGCATCTTCCAGTGCAGCAAATTTCTCATCAGCAGTACCTTTACCGCCAGAGATAATAGCGCCAGCGTGGCCCATACGCTTACCAGCAGGTGCAGTAACACCAGCAATGTAAGATACTACAGGCTTAGTCACGTGAGCTTTGATATAAGCTGCCGCTTCTTCTTCGGCAGAACCACCGATTTCACCGATCATAACGATGGCTTCAGTTTGTGGATCTTCCTGGAATAACTTCAGGATGTCGATGAAGTTAGAGCCTGGAATTGGGTCACCACCGATACCAACACAGGTAGACTGGCCGAAACCGTAGTCAGTAGTCTGTTTTACCGCTTCATAGGTCAGAGTACCTGAACGTGACACGATACCGACTTTACCTGGCTTGTGAATGTGGCCTGGCATGATACCAATTTTACATTCACCCGGCGTGATAACACCTGGGCAGTTAGGGCCGATTAAGCGTACGCCTAATTCGTCACACTTCACTTTGGCATCCAGCATATCCAGGGTAGGAATACCTTCAGTGATACAAACGATCAGTTTGATACCACCGTTAGCCGCTTCCAGGATAGAGTCTTTACAGAACGGTGCTGGTACGTAGATTACTGATGCTTCTGCACCCGTGGCTTCTACTGCTTCTTTTACCGTGTTAAATACTGGCAGGCCTAAATGCGTTTGACCGCCTTTACCTGGTGTTACACCGCCAACCATCTTAGTACCGTAAGCAATCGCTTGCTCAGAGTGGAAAGTACCCTGGGCACCAGTGAAACCCTGACAAATGACTTTGGTATCTTTATTAATTAAAACGCTCATTGCTTACCCCTTATGCCTTAGCCGCTGCCGCTACAACTTTCTGTGCAGCGCCAGTCAGGTCTGTATCAGCGATAATGTTCAGGCCGCTTTCAGACAGCACTTTTGCACCCAGTTCAGCATTGTTACCTTGCAGGCGAACAACTACTGGTACTTTAACGCCAACTTCTTTCACTGCGCCGATTACGCCTTCAGCGATCATGTCACAACGCACGATACCACCGAAGATGTTGATGAATACGGCTTTAACAGCGTCATCAGACAGGATAATTTTAAACGCTTCAACCACGCGCTCTTTGGTTGCGCCGCCGCCAACATCCAGGAAGTTAGCCGGTTGGCCACCGTGCAGTTTAACGATGTCCATAGTACCCATTGCCAGGCCAGCACCGTTAACCATACAGCCGATGTCGCCACCTAAAGCT
>JAANMY010000676.1_pt1 | contig 45779 bp, 45 predicted proteins | sample 7279691 | NCBI WGS metagenome assembly JAANMY01 (sample SAMN14094543, study PRJNA606508) | bioreactor metagenome | isolation source: A lab-scale SPAN reactor treating ammonium-rich wastewater day 388 | place: Ireland: Galway | collected 2018-02-07 | reverse complement strand
CAAACCACAGCAATAGCTTGGCTATTGCGAGGATTTGCAACGACGCAGACCGCCCGAAGCCGCGCCCGCACACCCATGAGGAGATCGTGAACACGTTCTCAGGCGCGGGGCAAGGTCACGCCGTGCTGGCCTTGGTATTTGCCGTTGCGGTCTTTGTAGCTGGTTTCGCAGACTTCATCGCTTTGGAAAAACAGCACCTGGGCACAGCCCTCACCGGCATAAATTTTGGCGGGCAGCGGCGTGGTGTTGGAAAACTCCAGCGTCACATACCCTTCCCACTCGGGCTCAAAAGGGGTCACATTGACGATGATGCCGCAGCGGGCGTAGGTGCTTTTGCCCAAGCACACCGTCAGCACATCGCGCGGAATGCGGAAATACTCCACCGTGCGGGCCAGTGCAAAGCTGTTGGGCGGGATGATGCAGTAATCGCCCTCGAAATCGACAAAGCTTTTTTCATCGAAATTTTTCGGGTCCACCACGGTGCTGTGGATATTGGTAAAAACTTTGAATTCGCGGGCGCAACGGATGTCGTAGCCATAGCTGCTGGTGCCGTAGCTGATGATTTTCTTGCCGTCGGCCTGGCGAATTTGCCCAGGCTCAAAGGGCTCGATCATGCCGTGCTGCTCGGCCATGCGGCGTATCCATTTATCGCTTTTGATGCTCATGCGCGCTTCTCTCCCGTCATTATTAGGGGGCAGTGGTATCGGTAAAAATCCGCACTCTACCTGCAACGCCAGCGGCTGCGCAGGAAAAACCCATCCGCCATCCATAAAAAGGAGCCCTCTATGCCCATGTTTGTTGATACCTCGCCGCCCGGTGAATGCATTTTTTGCAAACTCGTGGCCGGCACCCTTCCCAGCGCCCAGGTGTATGAGGACGAGCTGACCCTGGCCTTCATGGACCTGGGCCAGGTCAATCCCGGCCATGTGCTGGTGGCCAGCAAGCGCCACGCTGTCACGCTGCTGGAGCTGACCGCAGAAGAAGCCGGTGCCGTCATGCAAACCGCACAACGCATGGCGCACGCCATCCAAAGCGCATTCGACCCCGAAGGCATCACCGTGCTGCAAGCCAACGGCGCTGCGGCCGAGCAAACCGTGCGCCACTTCCACCTGCATGTGGTGCCGCGCTACCAAAACGATGGCATCACGCTAGGCTGGCCACGCAAAGAACCTGGCCCCGCTGCGCTGCACGATTACGCCGAGCGCCTGCGCAAAGTGCTGTAAGAACGTGTTTACGTTCTAAGCGCAGCACGGCGGCCCCGCCACCACCCCACACCCCCTGCACCCCAAAATGCAGGGGGTTTTTTTATGCGCAAAAAGCAAAGCAATCAATAAAATTTCAAAAAATACGCTAAACATCATTTTTTAAAGCGCCAAGAAATCAATATGTGCAATTTATTTTTGTCACAATCGCGCCCATCATGACGACGAAAAACCTCCATCTCTGGGACATTCTGGCCCTTGGCTTTATGACTTTTGCCCTCTTTCTGGGGGCTGGCAACATCATTTTTCCGCCCATGGTCGGGCTGTCTGCCGGAGAGCAGCTGTGGCCGGCCGCCCTGGGCTTTTTGCTCACCGGTGTGGGCCTGCCGCTGCTCACGGTGGTGGCCTTGGCCCGCGTGGGCGGGGGCATGCCGGCGCTGACCGCACCCCTGGGCAAGGCCGCCGGCATTGCCTTGGGCGTGGCGGTGTACCTTTGCATTGGCCCCCTGTTTGCCACCCCGCGCACCGCCACGGTGTCTTTTGCCATGGGGGTCGCTCCCTTTGTGGGCGACACCCCAAGCCATTTGCTGATCTTTACCTGCGTTTATTTTGCGCTGGTGCTTTTGCTCTCGCTCTACCCTGGCAAGCTGATGGACAACATCGGCAAAATCATCACCCCGGTGCTGATTTTGGCCTTGGCCATTGTGGGCGGGGCTGCCTTTTTCCTGCCGACCGGCCTGCTCAGCGCCGCCACGGGCAACTATGTCCACCAACCCCTGGCCGAGGGCTTTTTGCAGGGCTACCAAACCATGGATGCGCTGGGCGCACTGGTGTTTGGCGTGGTGATTGTCAATGCCATCAAAAGCCAAGGCATCCACGATGCGCGGCTGCACACCCGCTACGCCATTGCCGCCGGGGTGATTGCGGCGCTGGGGCTGGGGCTGGTGTATATCTCACTGGTTTACCTGGGGGCCCACAACGCCCATTTGGCCGCCAATGCCAGCACCGGCGTAGAAGTTCTCACCCGCTACGTGGAGCATACTTTTGGCAACCCCGGCTTGTGGCTGCTGGCCACGGTGATTTTGTTGGCCTGCCTGACCACGGGCGTTGGCCTGGTCAGCGCCTGCGGGGTGTACTTTAGCCAGCTGCTGCCCCTGTCCTACCGGGCCGTGGTCATCTTGATTAGTGCCTTTTCACTGGGCGCGGCCAACTTGGGGCTGGCCCAGCTGATTGCCATTGCTGTGCCGGTGCTCTACACCATTTACCCGGTAGCGATTGCGCTGGTGGGGCTCAATTTACTCAGCCGCTGCTGGCGCAATCCGCGCACGGTGTTCGCTCCGGTATTGCTGGTGGCGCTGATTTTTGGCTTAGTCGATGGTTTGAAGGCGGCTGAACTGCAGGCATGGATTCCCAGTCTGCTCCTGAGCTTGCCCGGTGCCTCGATGGGGTTGGGCTGGCTGCTGCCTGTGCTGGTGGCCTGCGCCCTGGCGGCAGCATTTGATCGCTTGCGCCCCTGCCCGCCATCACGCGCCGCGCATTGATGGCCTACTAGCCTCCAGACTTCGCACTGGAGGCTGCCTTGGCCGAGCGCAGCAAGCGGCGCACATTCCACACCACCCACAACACAATCGCCAGCGGAATCCATTCGGCTTTCAACACCAGCAAGCCCAGCAGCACCATGCCAAACACAATGCTGGGCACCTTCATAGAGGCAGCGGGCAGGCCAGGCTTGTCTTGCCCCGCAGAGGCGGCCTTGCTTTGTGCCAGCATCTGCGTCACTTGGCGCACCACCTCTTCTTTCTTGCTTTCCTTCTTGCTGGCAGCCTTGGTGACTGCGCTCGCCTTGGCCCCCACTTGGCCGACATGGGGCTGGGCAGTCGGCAGGGCAAAACCGCCCGTGCGGCGATGCTCTTGCTCTGACCACTGCATCAGCTGCTCAACATAGCGCACATAGTCCCCATTGGGGGGACCGCTGTAATCGGCCAAAGCGGGGGGCGGTTGGTGGCGTAAGCCAGATGCGGGTTGGTTCATAGCCTGTCTGCCCCTGTTGGAAGTAAATAAAAGGCCGTCACGGCAAACGCCGTGCGATTTCTGCAATCAGAGCATGGCCCAGCTGCGCCTTGCTGGCCCGGGGCAAGGCACTGCTGCCGTGGGCATCAATCAGCAGCAGCGTATTGTCATCCTGGCCAAAGGTCGCCGGGCCAATGTTGCCCACCAGCAGCGGAACGTTTTTGCGCACCCGCTTGGCACTGGCGTGGGCGAGCAGGTTGTCACTCTCAGCCGCAAAGCCCACACAGTACAACTGCCCCTGCTGGGCGCGATCACTGTTGGCCACGGTGGCCAGAATGTCGGGGTTTTCGACAAAGGCCAGGCTGGGCACGGCACCACTGCCGTCTTTTTTGATTTTTTTAGTAGAAAAATCGGCTGGACGCCAATCTGCAACTGCGGCAGCAGCTATGAAAATAGAAACATCCTCCAGCGCCGACTGCACCGCTGCCAGCATGTCCCGCGCCGATTGCACATTGATGCGCTGCACACCCCGGGGCGTGGGCAAATGCACCGGGCCGGCCACCAGCGTGACCTGCGCCCCCGCCGCGCGGGCCGCCGCCGCAATGGCAAAACCCATCTTGCCGCTGGAATGGTTGGTCAAGCCGCGCACGGGGTCCAGCGCCTCAAAGGTCGGCCCCGCCGTAATCAACACCTTGTGCCCGGCCAAGCGTTTGGGCACCAAGCTGGCGGCAATGTCTTGGATCAACTCTTCAGGCTCCAGCATGCGGCCATCGCCGCATTCGCCACAGGCTTGCTCGCCCTGGCCCACGTCCAGCACCTGGGCCCCGTCGGCCGCGGCCTGGGCAAAGTTGCGCTGCGTGGCCGGATGCGCCCACATTTCGCGGTTCATGGCCGGGGCCAGCAGCAAGGGCTTGCCGTGCGGCCGCGCCAGGCACAGCAAACTGAGCAACTCATCGGCCCGGCCCTGGGCCAGCTTGGCAGCAAAGTCGGCACTGCACGGGGCAATGACGATGGCATCGGCCGCGCGGCTCAAGTTGATGTGCGCCATGTTGTTCTCAGGCCGCGCATCCCATTGCGAGGTAAACACCGGACGACCCGATAGCGCCTGCATCGTCACCGGGGTGATGAATTGCTGGGCCGCCTCGGTCATGACGACTTGCACGGTGGCCCCGGCTTTGGTGAGCAGGCGGCACAGCTGCGCCACCTTGTAGCAGGCGACCCCGCCGGTCAGGCCCAAGACGATGTGTTTGCTTTGAAGCTCTTGCATAGGCAAATGCTAGCAGAGGGCGGGGGTGCATTCACCCAAGGGGGCTGCAGTTGGCGGACGCTGCCCCCTATAATCGCAATTTCCCGCTACCTATACAACGGCATGACCAAATTCGTTTTTGTCACGGGCGGTGTGGTGTCCTCCTTAGGCAAGGGCATCGCCTCGGCCTCGCTGGCAGCACTGCTTGAATCGCGTGGCCTCAAAGTCACCCTTATTAAGCTCGATCCCTATATCAACGTCGATCCGGGCACCATGAGCCCCATCCAGCACGGCGAGGTGTTCGTCACCGACGACGGCGCTGAAACCGATCTGGACCTGGGCCACTACGAGCGCTTCATCGAAACGCGCATGAAGCAGGCCAACAACTTCACCACCGGGCGCATCTACCAAAGCGTGCTCGAAAAAGAGCGCCGGGGCGACTACCTGGGCAAAACCGTGCAGGTGATTCCGCACATCACCAACGAAATCCAAGAATACGTCAAACGCGGCGCAGGCATTGGCACCCCGGATGCGGTGGACGTGGCCATCTGCGAAGTGGGCGGCACCGTGGGCGACATTGAATCGCTGCCCTTTTTGGAGGCCGTGCGCCAATTGGCGCTGAAGCAGGGGCCGAACAACACCGCCTTTGTCCATCTGACCTACCTGCCCTACATCGAAACGGCGGGCGAGCTCAAAACCAAACCCACCCAGCACACGGTGCAAAAGCTGCGCGAAATCGGCATCCAGCCCGATGCCCTGCTGTGCCGCGCCAAGCACAGTGTGCCGGCCGACGAGAAGGCCAAAATCTCCCTGTTCACCAACGTGGCCGAGTGGGGCGTGATCAGCATGTGGGATGTGGACACCATCTACAAAGTGCCGCGCATGCTGCACGAGCAGGGCCTGGACGGCATGGTCTGCGACAAGCTGCGCCTGAACACACCGCCGGCCAACCTCAAGCGCTGGGACGATTTGGTGTACGAAACCGAACACCCCCAGGGCGAGGTGCGCGTGGCCATGGTGGGCAAATACGTGGAGCTGTCCGATGCCTACAAGTCGGTGAATGAAGCGCTCAAGCACGCTGGCATGCAAAGCCATGTGCGCGTCAAGATCGACCACATTGATTCGGAACTCATCACCGATGCCAACGCGGCCGAGCACCTGGGCGGCTACGACGCCATTTTGGTGCCCGGTGGTTTTGGCGAGCGCGGCGTGGAAGGCAAGATCGCCACCGCCCGCTTTGCCCGCGAGCGCAAGGTGCCCTACCTGGGCATTTGCCTGGGCATGCAAGTGGCCACCATCGAATTTGCCCGGAACGTGGCGGGGCTGGCCGATGCCAACTCCACCGAGTTCAAGCCCGACACCCCCCACCCCGTGATCGCCTTGATTACCGAGTGGAAAGATGCCGACGGCAAGGTGTACACCCGCGATGCCAACTCCGACCTGGGCGGCACCATGCGCCTGGGGGCCCAAAGCTCAGACGTGCAAAAAGGCACGCTGGCGCACGGCATTTATGGCGACGTGGTCACCGAACGCCACCGCCACCGCTACGAAGCCAATGTGCAATACCTTGATCGCCTGCGCCAAGCCGGGCTGGTGATCTCGGCGCTGACGCAGCGCGAGCAACTGACCGAGATTGTCGAACTGCCCACCAGCGTCCACCCCTGGTTCATTGGCGTGCAGTTTCACCCCGAGTTCAAATCCACGCCATGGAACGGCCACCCGCTGTTCAATGCCTTTATCCGCGCGGCTTTGGCTGAAAAGAAAGATTAATAACAGGAGCTGCTTGCGCAATAAATTCGGCCAATTAAGGGCTAAAACCCCTTCAAAAGCTGAAGAATAAAGCGCAAACAGCTCTGATTATTCAAAGACCACTATGCAACTTTGCGGTTTTAACGTTGGCTTGGACCAGCCCTTTTTCCTGATTGCCGGCACCTGCTCAATCGAGGGCTTGCAAATGTCGCTGGATGTGGCCGGCCAGCTCAAAGAAAGCTGCACCGCGCTGGGCATCCCGCTGATCTACAAAGGCTCGTTTGACAAAGCCAACCGCTCCTCGGGCAACAGCCAGCGCGGCGTGGGGATGGATGCGGGGCTGAACATCCTGGACGAAGTGCGCCGCCAGTTGCAGCTGCCCATCCTGACCGACGTACACGAAGCCGCCCAAGTGGCCGAGGTGGCCAGCGTCGTCGATGTGCTGCAAACCCCCGCCTTCTTGTGCCGCCAAACCGATTTCATCCGCGCCGTGGCGCAATCGGGCAAGCCGGTGAACATTAAAAAAGGCCAGTTCCTCGCCCCCTGGGACATGAAAAACGTCATCGACAAAGCCCGTGCGGCCGCGGCCGAAGTGGGCCTGAGCGAAGACCGCTTTCTGGCCTGCGAGCGCGGGGTCAGCTTTGGCTACAACAACCTCGTGGCCGATATGACCAGCCTGGCGCAGATGCGCCAAAGCGGTGCCCCCGTGGTGTTTGACGTGACCCACTCGGTGCAAAAACCCGGCGGCCTGGGCGCTGTCAGCGGCGGTGCCCGCGACATGGTGCCCGTGTTGGCGCGTGCCGGTGCGGCCGTGGGCGTGGCCGGTTTTTTCATGGAAACCCACCCCGATCCGGCCCAGGCCTGGTCGGACGGCCCCAATGCCGTGCCCCTCAAGCACATGCACGCCCTGCTGACCACCTTGGTGCAAATTGATGCCATCACCAAGCAAAACGGCTTCTTGGAAAACGATTTTTCGGCCTGAGCCCCCACCGCGCCAGGCCCCAGTTTTTTGAAACTTCAAAGGAAACACCATGAGTGCAATTGTTGATATCGTCGGCCGCGAAGTGCTGGACAGCCGCGGCAACCCCACCGTCGAATGCGACGTGCTGCTGGAATCGGGCGTGATGGGCCGCGCCGCTGTGCCCTCGGGCGCCTCCACCGGCTCGCGCGAAGCCATTGAGCTGCGCGACGGCGACAAAGGCCGCTACCTGGGCAAGGGCGTGCTCAAGGCCGTGGAGCACATCAACCACGACATCGCCAATGCCGTGATTGGCCTGGATGCGGCCGAGCAAGCCTTCCTCGACAAAACCATGATCGAGCTGGACGGCACCGACAACAAATCGCGCCTGGGCGCCAACGCCATGCTGGCTGTGTCGATGGCCGTGGCCCGCGCTGCGGCTGAAGAAGCCGGCCTGCCCCTGTACCGCTACTTTGGCGGCATGGGCGGCGTGCAACTGCCCGTGCCCATGATGAACGTCATCAACGGTGGGGCGCACGCCAACAACAGCCTGGACCTGCAAGAGTTCATGATCATCCCCGTGGGCGCGCCCTCTTTCCGCGAAGCCGTGCGCTGGGGTGCCGAGGTGTTCCACGCGCTCAAAGCCATCATTCACGACCAGGGCATGAGCACCGCCGTGGGCGATGAAGGCGGGTTTGCCCCCAGCGTGGAAAACCACGAAGCGGCCATTCAACTGATCATTCAGGCCATCGAAAAAGCGGGCTACAAGGCTGGCGAACAAATCGCCCTGGGCCTGGACTGCGCCGCCAGCGAGTTCTACAAAGACGGCATGTACGTGCTGGCCGGTGAAGGCAATATGACCCTGACGGCCGCGCAATGGACCGACATGCTGGCGGGCTGGTGCGACAAATACCCCATCATCAGCATTGAAGACGGCATGCACGAAGGCGACTGGGACGGCTGGAAGCTGCTCACCGAGCGCCTGGGCAGCAAGGTGCAACTGGTGGGCGACGATCTGTTCGTGACCAACACCAAGATTTTGAAAGAAGGCATCGACAAGCGCATTGCCAACTCCATCCTGATCAAAATCAACCAGATCGGCACGCTGACCGAGACCTTTGCCGCCATCGAAATGGCCAAACGCGCCGGTTACACCGCTGTGATCTCGCACCGCTCGGGCGAAACCGAAGACAGCACCATTGCCGACATCGCCGTGGGCCTGAACGCCGGCCAGATCAAGACCGGTTCGATGAGCCGCTCTGACCGCATCGCCAAGTACAACCAACTGCTGCGCATCGAGGAAGACCTGGGCGACGTGGCCGAATACCCGGGCCGTGCAGCGTTCTACAACCTGCGTTAATGCGCCCCTCAATCCATTAAGGACACCCCAAAAATGCCCTCCCCGTGAGGGCGTTTTCAAGCCGCCATGGTTGGACGCATCGTCACCCTCGTTTTGTTGGCCCTGCTGGCCCTGATCCACAATCAACTGTGGCTGGGGGACGGCGGCGTGGCCCGCGCCCAGGCATTGCAGGCCCAAATTGACGCACAACAAAAAGCCAACGCCTTGGTGCAGCAAGAGGTCGATCGCCTGCGCTCAGAAGTGCAAGACCTCAAAGACGGCAACGAGATGGTGGAAGAAAAAGCCCGGGGCGAGCTGGGCATGCTCAAACCCGGCGAAATTTATATTCAAATCACCCAATAAGGCTTACTGCGTCTGCGCAACAAGCTATAAAAAAAAGCTGCCTTGGCAGCTTTTTTCAATGGGGTTTATTGCACCGAACCGGGTGCCGTGTGGCTGGTATCGGTAAACAGCTGGGTAATGTCAATCGGATCAAACCGGTACTGGGCCCCGCAGTAATCACACCCCACCTCCACCGAGCCGCGCTCAGCGACCACGCTGGCGACCTCTTCCTGGCCCAGGCCTTTGAGCATGGTTTGCACCCGCTCACGGCTGCAGGTGCAGGCAAAGTGCGGCCCGTTAGCGCCTGTTTGCGGGACAAAGCGCAGCAGTTTTTCCTCCCAAAACAGGCGGCGCAAAATGGTATCGACATCCAGGCTGAGCAACTCCTCGCGCGTCAAACTCGCGGCCAAGGTGGCGATGCGTTGGTAGTCTTCGTTTTCGCCCTGGGCATCCTCGGCATCGCTGGCGCTTTCGGTGGCCCGGGCCAAATTGTCTTGGCCTTTGAGCGGCATGCGCTGAATCAGCAGACCAGCGGCCACTTCGTCATTGGCGGCCAGCACCACCGTGGTGTCCAGCTGCTCGGACTGGAGCATGTAGTGCTGCAACGCCTGGGCCAAGGTCGCCACGCTGTCGCCTTGCGCGTTTTGCAGCGACACCACGCCCTGGTACGGCTGCATGCCAGGTTGGCGGTCTTGCGGATCAAGGGTGATGGCGCAGCGCCCCTGGCCATGCACATTGACCAGACTGGTCAGGTCGGCACCACCGTCCACAGTGCCATGGACCGTGGCCGTGGCCCGCAGGGCCAGGTTGCTGTGCACCTCGGCGACGGCCACTTTGACCGGGCCATCGCCAAAAATTTGAAACACCAGGGCACCATTGAATTTGATGTTGGACTGCATCAGCACAGCCGCTGCCGTCATCTCACCCAACAATTCATGCACCGCAGGGGGGTAGGCCCCGGTTTCGGTATTGGCGGCACGGCGCTGCAAGATGGCTTGCCACGCATCGGTCAGGCGCACCACCATGCCGCGCACAGGCAGGCCATCAAACAAAAATTTATGCAGTTCAGACATTGTTTTCCTTTCGCCGGGGCAGACAAACGCGCAGTGCACCGCTTTAGCCGATGTGGCGCAGCCCCTTTTTAAAACGCTGCGCATTATCCCGGTAGTGCTGGGCGCTGCGGCGCAAGCCCTCGATTTGTGCCTCAGTCAGCTGGCGCACCACCTTGGCGGGGCTGCCAAGAATCATGCTGCCGTCAGGAAATTCTTTGCCCTCCGTGACCAAGGCCCCCGCACCCACCAGGCAGTGCTTGCCAATTTTGACCCCATTGAGCACCACCGCACCAATACCAATCAGCGATTCATCGCCAATCGTGCAGCCATGCAGCATGGCCTTGTGGCCCACAGTGACATTGCGGCCAATGCGCAAAGGCTGGCCCGCATCGGCGTGCAGCACGGTGTTGTCTTGGATATTGCTGCCCGCACCGATGTGCAAATGGTCAGTATCGCCACGGGCCACCACGCCAAACCACAGGCTGGCCTGGGCCTCTAAGGTCACGCGCCCGATCACCTGGGCACTGTCGGCCACCCAGGCCGAGTCGGCAATTTCAGGCACCACGCCATCCAGTTCATACACCGCCATACGGTCTCCTTGTTAAAACTTCAGGTTATTTACCCACTACCTACAATCGCACGTATGCAACTTCGACATCATGCCTTGGAGGTTTTGTGCCTGTGCAATCCGCAGGAAAAAGCCCAGGCCGCTATGGCCATGCTGGCCCAAGCACACCACTATGCGATTGCGCCGCAGGCGGTGCTGCACTGCCATGCCCCCTTGCCCGGCCACCCTGCCCGGCCGGTGCTGCGGCCGCACACGCAGGTGGCCCGGCGTTCGCCCGCCACCTTGCAAGGGCGGGCCGTGCTGATGCATGCCATTGCACACATTGAGTTCAACGCCATCAATCTGGCGCTGGATGCGATTTGGCGCTTTGCCGACATGCCTGCGGCCTACTACCTGGATTGGCTGCAGGTCGCCGGGGAAGAGGGCAAGCATTTTTTACTGATTGACTCTTGGCTGCAGCAGCACGGATTTGCTTACGGGGACTTTCCCGCCCACCAAGGGCTGTGGAGCATGTGCGAAAAAACCGCCGAGGACATCACCGCCCGCATGGCCTTGGTCCCCCGAACTTTAGAAGCGCGTGGCCTTGATGCCACGCCACAAATTCAATTAAAACTTCAAAAAATTGGCTCTGATGATGCGCTAGAAGCTAGCAAAATATTGGATATCATCTTGCACGAAGAAGTGGGGCATGTTGCCATTGGCAACCATTGGTACCACTGGTTGTGTTTGCAACAACGCGTATCCCCCCAAGCCCACTACACTGCACTGCTTGAGCGCTACCAGGCACCGTGGCCCAAGCCCCCACTCAATCGCTCTGCCCGCCACGCCGCAGGCTTTACCGCGCAAGAGATTGCCTGGCTAGAGATGGGCCCACCCGCATAATTGGCCGGCCTGTTTTCCGCCCCTTCGTTCGTTTTTTTATTTATGACTACCCCCTCCGCTGCCGTTGGTGCCTCTGCCGCTTTGATTGCCCGCCAGGCCATTGTCAATAGTGAAAAATCGGTCATCGGCTATGAACTGTTCAACCGCTCGCGCGCCCCGGCCGAGCACACGGCCGCCTCCGATGTGCTGCTGGTGTTTACGGCCATGACCCACGCTGGCACCGAAGACATCATGGGCGACAAACTGCTGTTTGTGAACTGCACGCACGAGAGCCTGGCTGGCGGCCACCTGGAGCTGCTCGACCCCAGCAAAATCGTGCTGGAAATTCAAGACCTGGGCCACAGCGCCAGCGCTGAAGCCCATCTGCGCCTGCCCATGTTGGAGACGCTCAAGCAACGCGGCTTCAAGCTGTCGTTTGGCCATTTTGTGCTCGATTCGGTGTACGCAGGCTGGCTGGCGCTGGCCAACTACATCAAGCTCGATTTAACCGTGTTGCCACGCGACCAGTGGCTGGTGCTGATTCAATACGCCCAAAAACACAGCACGGCGCAGCTCATTGCCGCAAAAATGGAGACCGTTGAGCAGTTTGAGCTGCTGCAACAAATGGGGGTCAAGCTCTTTCAAGGCTTTTGGTTTGCCCGCCCTTCGGTATTTGAAGCCAAAATTTTGGCCCCCCGCCAAACCAGCCTGGTCGAGCTCATCACCTTGCTGCGCCGCCAGGCCAGCACCGATGAACTCGAAGAGGTGTTAAAAAAAGATGCCGGCTTGGCCTTTAACCTGCTGCGCCTGATCAATTCCGCCAGCTTTGGCATGCAGCGCGAAGTCACTTCGTTTCGCCAAGCGGTGCTCATCATGGGGTTGAAAAAACTTTTTCGCTGGGCGGCCTTGCTTCTGGCCGCCACCAAATATGCCAATACCCCGCCCTCCCTGGGCCAAACAGCGGTGGTGCGCGGGCGCTTGATGGAGCTGCTGGCCGAAGAGTTTTTAAGCGAAGAAGAAGCGGACATGGCGTTTGTCACGGGCATTTTCTCGCTGCTCGATTTGATGCTGTCCATCCCCACTGCTGACGCGCTGCAATTGATCCATGCGCCTGAGCCCATTCGCCAAGCCTTGCTCCACCAAGTGGGCCCCTTGGCCGATTTGCTCACCCTGGCCAAGGCCTGCGAAAACAATAATGACTCTGTTTTTGACGAGGCTGCAGAAAAACTGGGCCTGACCAACCAACAAATCAACTGGGCCCACTTGCGAGCCCTGGCCTGGAGTGACCAGGTCAACGGTTAAAGCACCAAGGCGACATTGTGTTCACCGGCAATCGCGGTACAGTTATTTCATTAAGAGCAATCAGCCCTTGAGGCTTGGCATTATTCATTCAACGTATGAGCACCACCCCCGACTCCACCCATCCTGGCGCCACCCCCACCAAGACAGAGGCCAATGCGTTGGTTGGCCGCCAGGCAATCTTGAACGAGCAGCGCGAAGTCTTCGGCTATGAGTTGTTTGACCGCAGTGCGGCCTCGTTTACCGCCGCCAGCGATGCCGCCTTGCTGTTCAACGCCCTGTCGTACGCGGGCGCAGAGGCCTTGGTGGGGAAAAAACTGGTGTTTATCAACACCACCCACGATGGCCTCTCGGGCGGGCACCTGGAGCTGATCGCCCCAGAGAAAGTCGTCCTGGAAGTTCCCCCCATGCCTACGGGCAGCTGCGCCTTTGACATTACCACCCGCTGCGGCGTATTTGGTGCCTTGAAAGAGCGCGGCTTTCGCATCGCTTTTGACCAGCATGCGCTGACCAAGGACTACGCCAGCTGGCTGCCCCTGGCCGACTTCATCAAACTGGACATGATGCACATCAAGGCCGAGCAACTGCCCGCCGTTGTGCAATTTGCCCAGAAGTACACCAAAGCCCAAATCGTTGCCGAAAAAGTGGAGACCAAAGAGCAGTTCGAGTGCATGAAAGCCTTGGGCGTGAAGCTGTTCCAAGGCTATTGGTTTGCCAAGCCTGATGTCATCCAGGCCAAAACGGTGCGGCCCAATCAGGCGGTGATCATGCAGCTGCTCAACCTGGTGCGCAGCCAAGGCAGCACGGCAGAGATTGAGGCGCTCCTGAAAAAAGACCCCACCCTGTCATTCAACCTGCTGCGCTTTATCAATTCGGCCGGTTTTGGTCTGTCGATTGAGGTCACCTCGTTTCGCCATGCGGTCATGATTTTGGGCTTGAAAAAGCTCTTTCGCTGGGCCGCTTTGCTGCTGACCACGTCGCGCGGCAGCGACACCGCCCCCGCTGTGGGCCAAACCGCTGTGGTGCGTGGCCGCTTGATGGAGCTGCTGGCGGCCGAGATGCTCACCCCCGAAGAGGTGGACAACGCCTTCATCGTTGGCATGTTCTCCCTGCTCGATTCCATGCTGGGCATCCCCATGGAGATGGCCTTGGATGCTGTGGCCCTGCCGCAGTCCGTGCGCGATGCCTTGCTGACCCGCACCGGTGTTTTGGCCCCCTTCCTGGAGCTGACTTTGGCCTGCGAACAAGGCGATGACGACAACTTTGCCCGCCTGACCGATGCCCTGCACCTGTCCAACCACCAGGTCAATTGGGCCCATTTGCAAGCCTTGGCCTGGGCCGAAACCTTCGACGACATGAACTGAAGGGCGGCCCCCGCTTGCCCCCGCCCTCAGCCACGCGGGTGATGCTGGGCATGCAATTGCTGCAGGCGCGCGCGGGCAATGTGGGTGTAAATCTGCGTGGTAGAAATATCGGCATGCCCCAAGAGCAGCTGCACCACCCGCAAGTCAGCGCCGTGGTTGAGCAAATGCGTGGCAAACGCATGGCGCAGGGTGTGCGGCGACAGTGGCACGCTGATCCCCGCCTGCAGCGCATATTTTTTTACCAGCACCCAAAACATGGCCCGCGACATGGCGCTACCGCGCTGGGTGACAAAGCAATCGTGGCTGCGCTGACCCGCCAAAATTGCGCTGCGGGCTTGCTCTAAATACGACTGCAGCCAATCGCTGGCCACTTGCCCAAAGGGCACCAGGCGCTCTTTACGGCCTTTGCCCAGCACCCGCACAACCCCTTGTTGCACATCCATGTGCTGTAACTGCAAGCCCACCAATTCGCTCACGCGCAAGCCGCTGGCATACAGCAGCTCCAGCATCGCCCGATCCCGCAGGCCCAAAGGGGTGGAGGTATCGGGCGCGGCCAGCAGCTGCTCCACTTGTGCCTCGCTCAGCACATGGGGCACGCGGGGCGGGCGCTTGGCGGCCAACAGCAGCACACTGGGATCGTGCTGCAGGCGTTGCTCCTGCAAGGCCCAGTGGTAATAGCGGCGCAAAACACTCAAGCCCCGGTTGCTGGAGGTGGCCTTGGCCCCTTGGGCCGCACGCTGGGCTTGCCAGGCTTGTAAATCCTGCGCCTGTGCGCCATCCAGGCTCACACCGCGTTCGGCCAAAAACTGCGCACAGGCGCTGGCATCGCGCCGGTAGGCTTTCAAGGTGTTTTCAGCCAGCCCGTCTTGGAGCAGCAGGGTCTCCAAAAAAGCATCCAAACTGCTCCAGCTGGCAGCCAGCAGGGCCTCTTTATCGGTCGTTCCCGGATTGGTCATAGTCAGCAATAGTAGCCGCCGTCAATGGCCTTAAAAAGGCGGTGCTGGCGGTAGGCGCGGGTGCTGCGCCAAGGCCCACTGCACATGCTCGCGCACCAGCGCACTGGGATCGTCCAGGCGCGTTGCCAAGGTGGCCGCAATCGCTTGCGCCGTGGCCGCATCCGGGGCTTGGCGCAGGGCATTGCCCAGTGCCACGGCAATATTGCGTACCCATTTTTCATGGCCAATGCGGCGGATGGGGCTGCCTTCGGTGCGGCGCAGAAAGCTGGCCTCGTCCCAGGCAAACAGCTCGGCCAGGCCCACATCCTGCAGGCCAGGGCGCACCGCAAAATCGGCCAGCACGCTGGGCTGGGCAAACTTGTTCCAGGGGCAGGCCAGTTGGCAATCGTCACAGCCATAGATGCGGTTGGCCATTTTGGGGCGCAAGTCTTCGGGGATGCTGCCGCCGTACTCAATCGTCAGGTACGAGATGCAGCGGCGCGCATCCACCTGCCCCGGTGCGACGATGGCCCCCGTCGGGCAGGCATCCAGGCACGCGGTGCAGCTGCCGCAGTGCACGCTGACCGGCTCGGTCGGCGGCAAAGGCAGATCGACGTAGATTTCGCCCAAAAAAAAGGTGGAACCGGCCTCGCGGTTGAGCACCAGGCTGTGCTTGCCGCGCCAGCCCTGGCCGCTGCGCCGGGCCAGCTCGGCCTCGAGCACCGGGGCCGAATCGGTGAACGCGCGGTAGCCAAACGGCCCCAGCTCTTGGGCCATGCGCTCGGCCAGTTTTTGCAATCGGGCCCGCAGCACCTTGTGGTAATCGCGCCCTCGGGCATAGACCGAGATGATGGCCTCTTGCGGATGGCGCAGGCGCTGCCACTCGCGCTCTTGCCAATCGGCCGGGGTATCGGCCGGCAGGTAATTCATGCGGGCAGTGATGACGCTGACCGTGCCGGGCACCAGCTCGGCCGGGCGGGCACGCTTGAGGCCATGCGCCGCCATGTAGTGCATCTGGCCGTGAAAGCCTTGCTCCAACCAGCGCAGCAAACCCGGCTCACTGGAGGACAAATCCACACCGGCGACGCCAATTTGCGAAAATCCCAGCTCTTTGGCCCAGGCGGTGATGCGGGCCAGCCAGGCTTGGCTTGCTTGAGCTTGGTTTTCTTGACTGTGATTTTTTGCGTGCATAAGCGCCCGATTGTAAAAATGCCCGATTCCCCCCAACGCCCGCAGGCGCACCCCGGTGTCACGCTGACCTGGTCGAGTGAAGCCGATACCGCCGCCTTTGCCCAGCAATTAGCCCACAAGATGATGGCCAACTCGGCCCTGGCCCAGGCCTTTATCACCCTGCACGGCAACCTGGGCGCGGGCAAAACCACGCTGGTGCGCCATTTGCTGCAGGCCCTGGGCGTGCCAGGGCGCATCAAAAGCCCGACCTACGCCGTGGTTGAGGCCTACGACCTGCCGCAGCTGGCCATCTGGCATTTTGACTTTTACCGTTTTGACGATCCGCTGGAGTGGGAAGATGCCGGTTTTCGGGACATTTTCGCCAGCCCCGGATTGAAGCTGGCAGAATGGCCGGAAAAAGCTGTCGGCCTTGCCCCACAAGCCGATGTAGCTATCCATATCGAAGCCATTGACGACACCCAACGCCGCGTGCATCTGCGCCCCCTCAGTGCCTGCGGTACGCAACTTTTGCAAGCCTGGTTTTCATGAGCGCTAACCGCCCCCTTGTTTCCCACCCCCGCCGCCGTTTATTGCAAGCGGGCACCTTGGCCTTCCTACTGGGTCGCCAGCAAATTGCCTTTGGCGCCAGCGTGGTGGCCGTGCGGGTCTGGCCTGCGCCGGACTATTCCCGCGTCACGCTCGAATCGGACAAACCGCTCAAGACCACGCAAACCTTCATCCCCAATCCGCCGCGCCTGGCGGTGGATATTCAGGGCATGCAGCTGACCAACACGCTCAAAGAGCTGGCCGTCAAAGTGCAGCCCGATGACCCCAATATCGCCTCCATCCGCATCGGCCAAAACAGCCCCAACGTGGTGCGCATGGTGCTCGATTTGAAGCAGGCGGCCAATCCGCAGGTCTTCACCTTAAAGCCGGTGCCGCCCTACCAGCACCGCCTGGTGCTGGACTTGTACCCGGCGCAAGAGCTCGACCCCCTGGCCCAGCTGATTCAAGAGCGCCTGCCCGGCAGCAGCGAACTGGCCGCCAACACGACGGCTGCGACGGCGGCCCCCGCGCACGACGATGATCCGCTCAGCCAGCTCATCGCCCAGCGCCAAACAGCCCAAACGGCCCAGGCAGAGCCCTCAGCCCCGGCCACTGCAGCGCCCCCCAGTGCCCCGGCCCAAGTGGCCGCCGCCCCGGCGCAACCTGCGCAGCCTGCGCCCAGCACCAAAACCGCCGGGCCCACCGAGCGCATCATCATCGTCGCCCTGGACCCCGGCCACGGCGGCGAAGACCCCGGTGCCATTGGCCCCCGGGGCACGCGCGAAAAAGACATCGTGCTGAAAATCGCCCTGCTGCTGCGCCAGCGCATCAACGCCACCCGCATCAATGGCAACCCGATGCGGGCCTTTCTCACCCGCGATGCCGATTTTTTTGTGCCCCTGGCCACGCGCGTGAGCAAAGCGCGGCGCGTGCAGGCCGATTTATTCATCAGCATCCATGCCGATGCGTTTACCAAACCCTCGGCCAAGGGGGCCAGCGTGTTTGCCCTGAGCCCCAAAGGCGCGTCCAGCGCGGCAGCCCGCTGGCTGGCCGACAAAGAAAACCAGGCCGACCTGATCGGCGGGGTAAACGTCACCAGCAAAAACAAAGCCGTGCAAAACGCCGTGCTGGACATGAGCACCACGGCCCAAATTCGCGACAGCCTGCACCTGGGCAGTGCCGTGCTCAGCCACATTGGCGGCTTTGCCAAGCTGCACAAACCCAAGGTGGAGCAGGCTGGTTTTGCCGTGCTCAAGGCCCCGGACATCCCCAGCGTGCTGATCGAAACCGCCTTTATCAGCAACCCCGACGAGGAGCTGCGCCTGCGCTCGCCGGCCTACCAGGCCAAGCTGGCTGATGCCATCATGCAAGGCATCCGCCAGTACTTTGCCAAATTCCCGCCCACGGCCCGCTCGCGCTCTATTTAAAAGAAAGCTGCTTGCGCTGATAAAAAAAGGACTTCAAGGTGTTATTGCCTTGAAGTCCTTTTATTTAAAGCGGTAACAGCTATGCTTTTAAAGCCTGCTCTTTGCGCCCAGCGTGCCAGCTGCCGTAAATGGCGATCAAACCGGGCACCAAAATCAAGCCCCAGATGATTTTTTCCAAGTTGGCCTGCACCCAGGGCAAATTGCCAAAAAAGTAGCCCGCCGTGCCAATGCCCAGCACCCAAATAAACGCGCCGACCACATTGAACAGCGTGAACTTGCTGCGCGACATGGCCGCCACCCCGCCCACAAACGGCGCAAAGGTGCGAATGAACGGCATGAACCGCGCCAGGATGATGGTTACGCCGCCGTAGCGCTCGTAAAAGCGGTGCGCCTGCTCAAACGCGCGGCGGTTGAACCAGCGCGAATCCTCCCACTGGAACACTTTGGGGCCAATCATGCGGCCAATCGTGTAATTGCACTGGTCGCCCAAAATCGCCGCCACCAGCAGCACCACCATGGCCAAGCTGAAATCCATCAGCCCCGCGCCACACATGGCCCCCACAATAAACAGCAGCGAATCGCCGGGCAAAAACGGCATGACCACCACCCCGGTTTCGACAAACACAATCAAAAACAACAGGGCATACACCCAGGGGCCGTAGGCCACCACAAAAGCCTGCAAATGCTTGTCGATATGCAGAATGAAGTCGATCAAAAACGCGGCAATTTCCACAACACAGCCTCTGGGCATCAACAAAAGAACCGCGTACTGTAGCGCTGCGCACCGCGCTTTCTCACAAACACTCGCAATCGGGCAGAGAACTTTACCTCTGGTAAAGCCTGCTTACCGATTGCGCTGGCACAGTACGGGTATGCATAACATTATTCGGAGGATCATCTTATGACCCGCACCAAAACACTCATCCTCGGCACCACCTTGGCACTGGCACTGGGCTTGGCCGGTTGCGCCCACCGGCCCAGCAATGCCCAAATTGGCACCGGCGCGGGGGCCGTGGCCGGCGGCCTGCTGGGCGATGCCGTTTTTGGCACCACCTTGGGCACCATCGGCGGAGCGGCTGCCGGGGCCGTGATCGGCAACGAGATTGGCAAACGCAACGACGGCCACGGCCACTCGCACCAAAAACGCAAAAAGCACAACAAGCACCGCCACTACCACTACGACGACTAACGCCAGCAGCCGTGCGGCGCACGCACAGCGGCCAGATCCGCTGTGCCAAGCAAGGGCGGCCCAGGTGCATAAAATCGCAGCAATGACCAGCACCTCCGCCTTGCCTGCCCCCTCTTCCCCCCCGCGCCGCGCCATCCAAGACCTGCCCGACGAACTGATCAGCCAGATTGCCGCTGGCGAGGTGGTCGAGCGCCCCGCCTCGGTGGTGCGCGAATTGGTCGATAACGCGCTGGATGCTGGGGCCCGCCAGATCACCGTGCGGCTGCTGGCTGGCGGGGTGCGCCTAATCAGCGTGGAGGATGACGGTGGCGGCATCCCACCGGCCGAACTGCCCATTGCCCTGCGCCGCCACGCCACCAGCAAAGTGCGCGATCTGCAGGAGCTGGAGGGTGTGACCACCATGGGCTTTCGCGGCGAGGCGCTGGCGGCGATTGCCTCGGTCTCGCAAACCAGCATTCTCTCGCGCCCGCCCGAGGCCGACAGCGCCTGGCTGCTCGATGCCCGCAGCGGCGAACTGCGCCGCGCCGCCCGCGCCCCCGGCACGACGCTGGAGGTCAAAGAGCTGTTCTTCTCCACCCCCGCGCGGCGCAAGTTTTTAAAAACCGATGCCACTGAGCTGGCCCACTGCATCGAAAGCGTGCGCCGCCACGCCCTGGCCCGCCCGGATGTCGGTTTTGCCATCTGGCACGAGGGCAAACTGGTCGAGCAATGGCGGGCCGTGCCCCCCGAGACCGAGCCCAGCCAAGCCCTGGCGCGGCGCCTGGCCGATGTGCTGGGGCAGGAATTTGTGGATAACAGCCTGCCCGTACACCGTATTTTTAACAACGGCGCCATCACCATCTCGGGCCGCGCCGGGCTGCCCGATGCGGCCCGCAACCGCGCTGACCAGCAGTACTGCTATGTGAATGGCCGCTTTGTGCGCGACAAAGTCATCCAGCACGCCGCCAAGGCCGCCTATGAAGACGTGTTGCATGGCCACAAGCAGCCCATTTATGCGCTGTACGTCAGCATTGATCCGCTGCGCGTGGATGTGAACGTCCACCCCACCAAGATTGAAGTGCGCTTTCGCGACAGCCGCGAAGTGCACCAAGCCATAAAGCACGCCATCGAAGATGCCCTGGCCGTGCCCCGTGCCCAGCTACTGGCGGCCCAGGCCAAGCTGCCGGATGCCGCCCCCCAGCCTGCGCCCGCCAGTGCCCAAAGCACACCCCCGCAGCAGTTGGCCATGCCCTTGTCGGCCGCTGGGCCCTCGGCGTTCGCCCCGGCGTTCACCGCTGCGGCAACGCCTGCGGCGGCCACACCGCTGACCCCCACACACATGCAGGCCCTGTGGGCACCACTGCGCGAAGCCAGCCCGCCGCCCGCATGGCAAGTGCAAGAAAGCCACCCAGCCGCCACCACCGCCCCTGCTGCCAAAGCTCCCTTGGCCGAAGCCAGCGCACCGCCAGCAGCGGCCCCGGCCCAGCACTGGCCGCTGGGCCGCGCCGTGGCGCAAATCCACGGCATTTACATCCTGGCGGAAAACGCCCAGGGCATGGTCATCGTCGATATGCACGCCGCGCACGAGCGCATCGTGTACGAGCGCCTGAAAACCCAGGTGGGCCACGACCAACCCATTGCCAGCCAGCCCTTGCTGATTGCCGCCACCTTTGCCGCCACCCCGCAAGAAGTGGCAGCGGCCGAAGCGCACAGCGCCACCTTGGCCACCTTGGGGCTGGAGGTGGTCCCGTTCTCGCCCAAAACCCTGGCGGTGCGGGCCGTGCCCGCCCTCTTGGCACAAGGCGATGCGGTGGAACTGGCCCGCAGCGTGCTGGCCGAGCTGCACCAGCACGAGGCCAGCACCCTGGTGGCCCGCGCCCGCCATGAAATCCTGGCCACCATGGCCTGCCATGGGGCTGTGCGGGCGCACCGGCGCCTGACCCTCGATGAAATGAACGCCCTGCTGCGCCAGATGGAGCAGACCGACCGCGCCGACCAATGCAACCATGGCCGCCCCACCTGGCGGCAGTTGAGCATGGCCGAGCTCGATGGCCTGTTTCTGCGCGGCCGCTAACCCTGACGATTCCCGACGATTGGTTTGAACGCTATGCCTGTGCAACCCGCCCACCCCAACGCCACCCCGTTTTTGGCCCGCCTGCGCCAGATGCAGGACCAGCTCTCGCCCACCGAGAAAAAACTCGCCCTGCTGATTTTGGACACCCCCATCCACCTGGGCAGCTACAGCGCCAGCGAATTGGCGCAGATTACCGACGTATCCAATGCCACCATCACCCGCTTTGTGCGCCACCTGGGCTACGGCACCTACGAAGAAGCCCGCCGCCAGGCCCGGCTAGAGGCCGACGCTGCCGGCACACTGCCCCTGCCCCCGGCCGCCCAGGCCAGCGCCAACGCCCCCAACAGCCAAGCGCTGTGGCAGGCCCAGCAAGACAAGCTGCGCGCCACGCTGGCACAAATTCCGGCCAGCACCATGAACACCCTGGCCGCCGCCTTGCACCGCGCCCCGCGCGTAGTGGCCGTGGGCCTGGGGGCCAACCACCTGCTGGCCCAGCACCTGTGCCAATTGCTGCACACCGCCCTGGACAAACCAGCACAGGCCCAACCGGCGGCCGGCACCACGCTGGAAGAGGCTTTAACCCCTTTGGCGCGGGGCGACATGCTCATCCTGTGCGTCCTTGGGCGCATTCCCCCTGCGGTGCAAACCCTGGCCCAACAAGCCCAGCAGCGGGGCATTGCGCTGCTGTGCATCACCGACCTGACCAGCCCGGCCCCCACTTCCGACTGGCTGCTGCGCTGCGACACCAGCGCCCACGCCCCCATGGTGGGCCACCTGCTGGACACCAGCGCGGCGCACACCTTGGTCTATGGTTTGGTGGCGCACACGGTGCAATGGGGGGCGACGCCGTTTGAATTAGAGTAAAAAATAATGATTAAATAAAAGAGCTTAAAGCGCTTGACCTGCAAGGGTTTAAGCGCTTTTTTCTTATATTTTTTTACCCTCATCGCTCCCAACGATGCCTGGCAACGCAATGCAAAAGGCATGAAGTCATACATTTTTGGCATAATCCGCCGCATTGCAATATCGGTATGAAAGGCCGCTTTCCCATGACGCTCCCCACCCTTGAACACTTCCTGCAAGACATTGCCCGCCGCAACCCCGACCAGCCCGAGTTTTTGCAGGCGGTCACTGAAGTGATGGAGAGCCTGTGGCCTTTCATTTCTGCCAATCCGCGCTACGCCGATCAAGCCTTGCTGGAGCGCCTGGTCGAACCCGAGCGCCTGATTCAATTTCGCGTCTGCTGGCACGACGACCAAGGCCGGGTGCGCGTCAATCGCGGCTACCGCATCCAGCACAGCATGGCCATCGGCCCGTACAAGGGGGGGCTGCGCTTTCACCCCTCGGTGACCCCCTCGGTGCTGAAATTTTTGGCTTTTGAACAAACCTTCAAGAACGCCCTGACCACCTTGCCCATGGGTGGCGGCAAAGGCGGTTCCGACTTCGACCCCAAAGGCAAGAGCAACGCCGAGGTCATGCGTTTCTGCCAGGCCTTCGCCTCGGAGCTGTTCCGCCACATTGGCCCCGATACCGATGTGCCCGCAGGCGACATCGGCGTGGGTGGCCGCGAAGTGGGCTTCATCGCTGGCATGTACAAAAAGCTGGCCAACAACGCTTCGAGCGTGTTCACCGGCAAAGGCCTGAGCTTTGGCGGCTCGCTGATCCGCCCCGAAGCCACCGGCTACGGCACCGTGTACTTCGCCCAGGAAATGCTGGCCACTCGTGGCCAATCGTTTGCCGGCAAGACCGTGTCGGTGTCCGGCTCGGGCAACGTGGCGCAGTACGCCGTAGAAAAAGCCATGCAACTGGGCGCCAAAGTGGTCACCGTGTCCGACTCCGGCGGCACCGTGTACGACGCTGCAGGCTTCACCCCGGAAAAACTGGCCATCCTGATGCAGATCAAGAACGAGCAGTACGGCCGCGTCAGCGAATACGCTGCCAAAGTGGGCGCTGAGTTCCAGGCAGGCAAAACCCCTTGGCACATCGCCGTGGACATCGCGCTGCCCTGCGCCACACAAAACGAACTGGACGAGAACGACGCCAAGACCCTCATCCAGAACGGTGTGGTCTGCGTGGCCGAAGGCGCCAACATGCCCAGCACCAACGAAGCGGCCAAGGTCTTTGAACACGCTGGCGTGCTGTACGCACCCGGCAAGGCCTCGAACGCCGGTGGCGTGGCCACCTCGGGTCTGGAAATGAGCCAGAACGCCATGCGCCTGAGCTGGACCGCCGAAGAAGTCGATGCCCGCCTGCACGGCATCATGAAGAGCATCCACGCTGCCTGCGTCAAGCACGGCCAGCGTGCCGATGGCAGCATCAGCTACATCGACGGCGCCAACATCGCCGGCTTTGTCAAAGTGGCCGATGCCATGCTGGCCCAAGGCGTGATTTAAACCACCCGGCTGAACACAAAAAAAGCGCTACTGCAATGCGGTAGCGCTTTTTTTTATACTTTTTTCAGGCCCAGGGCATCAGGATTTTTTTAGAGCCTTCAGGCGCCTTTGCTTGTCCAGAAACAAGCGCACTTCTTTGTCGTTGCGGCGAATGTGCAGCGACAGCCAATCGCGCAGCAGTTGCGACAGGCGGGTGGCCACGGTGGGGCTGCCGCTTTCGTACAGCTCTTTTAAGCGCACCAGCTCGGCCACAAAGTGATCGTGCCCCTTGCGGTGGGCTTCGGATTCAGGAAAGCCAACGCTGGCCATAAAGCGCTCTTCGTGCGCCAAATGCTCTTTGGTGTCGGCCAGTAATTCCTCCAACAACCCAGCCACGATTTCTTGGCCACTGCCTTGGCTGGTGGCATCGTGCAAACGATTAACCTGATCGACCAAGCGGCGGTGGTCTTGGTCAATCGGGCCATCGTGGTCAATGACCATATCGCTCGCCCATTCAAAGTACGCCATCACGGCTCCTTGCTATAAAAATTTACACTTGCGGATAATCCTAGCGCCGTATGGTACTACCGTAATTACCCGCACCGCCCTGGATTACGCCCACGAACGCGCCAATTGCCCACGGGAAAAATCCAAAAATCCTTGTGCAGCAGGCGAGAGCGAACGCCCTTTGCGCGTAAAAATCCAAAAGCTGCGCTGCACCTGCGGATGAACCAACGGGCGCATGACCAGGCCGTTTTGCTCGACCAGCAAGCGCGCATAAGGCATGCACAAGGTAATGCCCAGACCAGCGCGCACCAACGCCAGCGCCGAGGTCATGAACGTCACTTGCATGAACGAGTCCTGCTGCAGGTCGCGGGCGGCATCGCCCGCATCGCTGACCAACAGATCGGTAAATTGCCCCTGCAGGGTGATCAGGGGCTGGGCGCTCAAATCCTGCCAGCGCACCTGCTCCTGCGCGGCCAGCGGGTGGCCCTTGGGCAGCACCACCATAAAGGGCAGGGTAAACAGCTCGGCGGCCTCGATGTCGGAATTGGTCTCGCGCTCGGGGCCGATGCCAATGTCCACCTCGCCCGAGAACACCCGCGCCATGACGCTTTCCACCGCGCAATCGACCATGCGCAGCTGCACGCCGGGGTGCAGCGCTTTGAAGTCGGCCATCACCTGCGGCAGCAGGGTGCAGGCCAAGAGCTGCGGCACGGCAATGCGCACCTTGCCGCGCTGCAGGGCTTTAAGGTTGCCGGCCTCGCTGACCACGCCTTCCAGGTCGTGCAGGATTTTTTCGATCTGCGGGTACAGCTCCTGCCCGATCACAGACAAACGCAAGCGCCGCGTGCTGCGGTCAAACAGGCGCAGGCCCAGGCTGCTCTCCAGTTCACGAATCAAGCCGCTCAAAGCCGACTGGGTGACAAACAACCGCTCGGCCGCCAAGGTGAAGCTGCCCGTCTGGGCCACGGCGATAAAGGCATGCAGCTGGCGCAGGGTGACATTCATAAGATGAACCAATAAATTGATAAGAAAAAACCGTTTGAATCATAAATAGATCTCCCTTGTAATGCAGCCAAGCACTGCCATTCAATTCAAGGAGAACCGCGCATGACCGAGAAAAAATTCGCCTCCCAGGCCGACCTGGAAGAAAAAAAGATCAGCTGGGAAAAACTCAGCGACAACGCCTACGCCTACACCGCCGAGGGCGACCCGAACACCGGGGTCATCATCGGTGACGATGGCTGCATGATCATTGATGCCACGGCCACCCCCGTGGCCGCGCAGGGCGTGATCGCCAAAATCCGCGAAATCACCGACAAGCCCATCAAGTACGTGGTGCTGACCCACTACCACGCCGTGCGCGTGCTGGGCGCATCGGGCTACAAAAGCGAAGGGTTGGAGCAGATCATTGCCAGCCGCGATACCTACGACCTGATCGTCGAGCGCGGCCAGCAGGACATGGATTCGGAAATCGGCCGCTTTCCGCGCCTGTTCCAGGCCGTGGAAAGCGTGCCTGGCCTGACCTGGCCGACCATCACTTTTGAGGGCGAAATGACCCTGTGGCTGGGCAAGCTGGAAGTCAAAATCAAACAAGTGGGCCGGGGCCACACCAAGGGCGACACCATCGTCTATCTGCCCAGCCAAAACATCTGCTTCTCGGGCGACCTGGTCGAGGCCGACGCTGCCTGCTACACCGGCGATGCCTACTTGGCCGACTGGCCGCAAACGCTGGACAACCTGGCCGCCATGCAGTTTGACAAGCTGATCCCGGGCCGTGGCCCCGCGCTGATGACCCCCGAAGCCGTGCAAAAAGGCCTGGCCTACACGCGCGATTTCGTCAGCACCCTGTACCAAAGCGCCCAAGAGGCCGTGGCCCAGGGCATGGATTTGAACGCCACCATGCAGCACACGCGCAAGGCCATGGACCCCAAGTTTGGCCACGTGTTCATCTACGAGCACTGCCTGCCGTTTGACGTGACGCGCGCCCACGACGAGGCCAGCGGCATCCGCGACCCACGCATCTGGACGGCCGAGCGCGACAAAGAAATGTGGCACGCGCTGCAGCAAGTCTGAAAAAATAAATAGCTTCTACCGCTGATAAAAAAACAATTTCAGATAGAAACTTATCTGAAACATAGCAAATACAAGCGGTAGCAGCTATCTTCTTAAAAAAATATTACCAAGACGGAGACAAAATGCTATCCACCTACACCTATCCCAAATTCGAGTACGTCTGCCCGCCCGAAGTGGCCGAGCAGCGCAGCGGCCACTACCCCGTGGTGATCGTTGGCGCGGGGCCTGTGGGCCTGTCCATGGCCATTGACCTGGCGGCCCAGGGCCAGCAGGTGCTGCTGCTGGACAACGACGACACCGTCTCCATCGGCTCGCGCGGCGTGTGCTATGCCAAGCGCACGCTGGAAGTGCTCGACCGCCTGAACTGCGGCGCGCCTGCCGTGCAAAAAGGCGTGTCCTGGAACGTGGGCCGCACCTTTTTTGGCGATGGCGAGGTGTTCAACTTCAACCTGTGCCCCCAAGAAGGCCACCAGCGCCCCGGCATGGTGAACCTGCAGCAGTACTACCTGGAGGACTACCTGGTGGCCCGCGCCCGCCAGTTGCCCAACCTGGAGATGCGCTTCAAAAACAACGTCATCAGCGTGGAGCAAGACGATGCCCAGGCCACCGTGCGCGTGGAAACGCCCGACGGGGCCTACACCCTGACGACCGATTGGCTGGTGGCCGCGGACGGCGCGCGCTCGCCCATTCGCACCATGCTGGGGCTGGACATTGAGGGCAAAATTTTCATGGACCGCTTCCTGATTGCCGACGTGGTCATGAAGGCCGACTATCCGGCCGAGCGCTGGTTCTGGTTTGACCCGCCGTTTCACCGCAACCAGTCGGTGCTGCTGCACAAGCAGGCCGACAACGTCTGGCGCATCGACTTTCAGCTGGGCTGGGATGCCGACCCCGAGGCCGAGAAAAAGCCCGAAAACGTCATCCCGCGCATCCAAGCCATGCTGGGCGACGAGCGCGAGTTTGAGCTGGAATGGGTCAGCGTCTACACCTTCCAGTGCCGCCGCATGGGCCGGTTCAACCACAACCGCGTGCTGTTTGTGGGCGATGCGGCGCACCAGGTCTCGCCCTTTGGCGCACGTGGGGCCAACAGCGGCATTCAAGACACGGACAACCTGGCCTGGAAGTTGAAACTGGTGCTGGACGGCAAAGCGCCCGCTTCGCTGCTGGACAGCTACAGCGCCGAGCGCTGCTACGCCGCCGACGAGAACATCATGAACTCGACGCGCTCGACCGACTTCATCACGCCCAAGAGCAACGTCAGCAAAGCCTTTCGCAACGCGGTGCTGGAGCTGGCGCAGGACTACCCCTTTGCCCGCGCCCTGGTCAATTCGGGCCGCCTGTCGGTGCCCAGCTGGCTGGTCGATTCGCCGCTGAACACCCCCGACAGCGACGCATTTGCCGGCAACATGGTGCCCGGCGCACCCATGGACGATGCCCCCGTCAGCGGCAGCCGCACCGGCTGGCTGCTGGGCGCGATGGACACGCGCTTTCAGCTGCTTTACTACGTTGAAGATGCCAGCCAGATCAGCGCCGCCCAGGCCCAGGCATTGGCCGCGCTGGCCCACGACCACATTGGCGTGCAGGCCGTGGTGGTGGCCAAAACCGGCGCGGCCCCGCACGGCCTGCTGACGCTGCTGGACACGCAAGGCAGCATTGCCCAGCGCTACGACCTGCAGCCGGGCACCTGCTACCTGCTGCGCCCCGACCAGCACGTGGCCGCCCGCTGGCGCAGCTTTGATCCCGCACGGGTGCGCGCCGCCGTGGCCCGCGCCACGGGCAACGCCGCCGCCAGTGCCTGAACCGTGAACCGTGAACCGTGAACCGTGCCCCATCCATAAAAAAACCCAAGGAGACCACCCCATGCCCCTAATCACCGCTGCCAACCTGCACGAACCTGGCAAACGCTACTTCCAGGCCTATTCGCCCGGCGATGATTTCTACGAAGCCCTGATCGACACCCACCAAGGCCTGAGCGACGAGCAAAGCCTGGCCGTCAATGCCCGACTGGTGCTGCTGCTGGCCAACCACATTGGCGACATCAGCGTGCTGCGCCAGGCGCTGGCCATTGCCCGCCAGCCTTTCAACAATTAAAAATCCATTCCACCCCCCACCCAAGGAGACAACCATGGCCTTTCTCAACGGCGTTCACCATGTCGCTTACCGCTGCAAAAACGCGAAGGAAACTGTGGAGTGGTACCAAAAGTACCTCGATGCCAATTTCATCCTCGCCATTGCCGAAAACCAAGTGCCCTCCACCAAGGAGCCCGACCCCTACATGCACATCTTCATCGACATCGGCGGGGGCAACATCTTGGCCTTCTTCGAGCTGCCGACCAAGCAGCCCATGATCGCCCCGTCGGATGCCAACACCCCGGCGTGGACGCAGCACCTGGCGCTGAAGGTCGATTCGGTGGAGACCATGCTGAAAGTCAAGGCCAAGATGCAGGCCGACGGCATCGAAGTGATCGGCCCCACCGACCACACCATCTTCCAGTCGATCTACTTCCGCGACCCGTCCGGCCACCGGCTGGAGCTGGCGGCCGACACCGCCACGCCCAAGATGAACCAGATGCTGGACGAGGTGAAGTGGGACATGCTCAACGAGTGGGACCGCACCAAAAAGGCCCCCACGCATGCCCGCTGGATGCACGACGGCAGCTACGCCAATTAATTGCATTGTCAAAAGGAAACCCCACCCCATGAAACTTGCCACCCTGCAACAAGGCGGCCGCGACGGCACCCTGGTCGTCGTCAGCCGCGACCTGAGCCGCTGCCGCGCCGTGCCCGCCATTGCCCGCACCCTGCTGGCCGCGATGGACGACTGGGCCACGGTGGAGCCGCAACTGCGCCAGGTGTACGCAGCGCTGAACAGCGGTGCCATCGAAGGCGAGCCGTTTGACCAGGCCGCCTGCCACAGCCCGCTGCCGCGCACCTGGCAATGGGCCGATGGCTCGGCCTACCTCAACCACGTCGAGCTGGTGCGCCGCGCCCGCAACGCTGAGGTGCCCGAGACCTTCTACACCGACCCGCTGATGTACCAGGGCGGCAGCGACGGCTTCATCGCCCCGCGCGCGCCCATCGTGGCCAAAGAGGCCTGGGGCATCGACATGGAGGCCGAAGTCACCGTCGTCACCGGCGACGTGCCCCTGGGTGCCACGCCCGAAGAGGCAGCCAAGGCCATCCGGCTGGTGATGCTGGTCAATGACGTATCGCTGCGCCACCTGATTCCGGCAGAACTGGCCAAGGGTTTTGGCTTTTTCCAGAGCAAACCGGCCAGCGCCTTCAGCCCCGTGGCCGTCACGCCCGACGAGCTGGGCGATGCCTGGCAGGACAGCAAGCTGCACCTGCCCCTGGTGGTTCACCTCAACGGCGAGCTGTTTGGCAAACCCAACGCCGGGGTGGACATGACCTTCAACTTCGGCCAGCTGATTGCCCACGTGGCCAAGACGCGCACGCTGTGCGCTGGCTCCATCATTGGCTCGGGCACGGTGTCGAACAAGCAGGGCAACCTGTGGGGCTCGTCCATTGCCAACGGCGGCGTGGGTTACTGCTGCCTGGCCGAGGTGCGCACCTACGAAACCATTGAGCAAGGCAAGCCCATCACCCCCTTCATGCGCCACGGCGATGTGGTGCGCATCGAGATGTTCGATGCCCAGGGCGCGAGCATCTTCGGCACCATCGAAAACCAGGTGGACACCCACAGCCTGGATAAATAACCGATCCGATAACGGACAACATTTCACACCCCAAGGAGACAAACACCATGCAAAAAACCCTCATCGCCCTGGCCTGCGCCAGCGCCAGCCTGGCCGCCAGCGCCGATCCCGTGATCCTGAAAGTGGCCCATTTTTGGCCCGCCACCGCGCTGTCGCAGCAAAAGGTGCTGGAGCCCTGGTGCGCCAAGATTGCCCAGGAGTCGAACAACACCCTGCAATGCCAGATCTACCCCTCCATGCAGCTGGGCGGCACGCCCCCGCAACTGATTCAGCAGGCGATTGACGGCGTGGCCGACATCGTCTGGACGCTGCCGGGCTACACCGCCGGGCGCTTCCCGTCGATGGAGGTGATGGAGCTGCCCTTTCTGACCAAGGACGCCGAAGGCGGCAGCCGCGCTGCCTGGGAGATTTACCAAAAATACGGCCAGAAAGACTTTGCCGGCCTCAAGGCCCTGGCCTTTCACGTACACGATCGCGGCCAGATTCACAACAACAAGCGCCCCATCACCAAGGTGGCCGACTTCAAAGGCCTGAAGATGCGCGCCCCCACGCGCCTGACCAACAAGATGATTGCCGCCCTGGGGGCCACCCCCGTGGCCATGCCCATGCCGCAGACCCCAGATGCCGTCTCCAAGGGCGTGGTCGATGGCTACGTGCTGCCCTGGGAAGTGGTGCCCACCATGAAGCTGCACGAGATGACCAAGTACCACTCGGAAATCAACCCGCCGCAGCCCGGCCTGTACACCACGCTGTTCACCATCGCCATGAACCAGGCCAAGTACGACAGCCTGACCCCGGAGCAGAAAAAGGTGATTGATGCCAACTCGGGCGTGGACTTCTCGGCCGCCATCGGCAAAGCCTGGGATGAATCGGCCCCCGCCGCCCGCAAGCACGCGCAAGACCGGGGCAACCAGTTCAACACCATCGGCGCGGCCGAGGTAGAGGGCTTCCAGAAAGCCACGGCCCGTGTGGCCACCGACTGGGTCAAAGAAGTCACGGCCAAGGGCTACGACGGCAAGGCCATGCTGCACGATGCCCAAACCCTGTCGGCCCAATACGCCAAATAAAAAACAGATAGCTTTTACCGCTTGAATTTATTGATTTTCAGCATGTTTTTAATCTGAAATCTTTTATTTATCAGCGGTAAAAGCTTCTTTTATTGAGTATCTGATGACTGAAGTTGTTCATTCCCCTGAAGGCGCTGCCGCCCCAGCGGCCCCGCAGGATGCGCTGGGCCGTTTCCTGCTGGGCTGGTCGCAACTGTCGGCCCTGTGCGGCGTGGCGCTGCTGCTGGGTATCTGCCTGCTGTCCACCTGGAGCGTGCTGGGCCGCGCCCTGTTCGACTCCCCCGTCATGGGGGATGTGGAAATCGTGCAAATCATTTGCTCGCTGGCCATTGCCTCTTTCCTGCCCTACGCGCAGATGAAGAACGCCCACGTCATCGTGGACTTTTTCACCCACGGCGCCAGCGCCCGCACCCGCGCCGTGCTGGACGTTTTGGCCGCGCTGGTGCTGGCCGTGGTCGCCACCTGGCTGGCCTGGCGCAGCACGGCCGGTGCCATTGAGGCCTACAGCAATGGCGAGACATCCATGATCCTGGACTGGCCGCTGTGGTGGGCGCACATCACCATTGCGCCCGGCTTTGGCCTGCTGACGCTCACGGCCCTCTACACCGCCTGGACACTGGGCAAGAACCTGAATAACCACCAAGGGAATGCAGCATGAGCGGCGTAACGATTGGCTTCTTGATGGGGGGGCTGGTGCTGGTGCTGCTGGTCATCCGCGTCCACATTGCAGTGGCGATGCTGCTGGCCGGGGGCATTGGCTACGCCCTGGTGGCGGGCATTGACCCGCTGTTCAACTACGCCAAAACCATGGCGTTTGCCCGCTATTCGGTCTATGACCTGTCGGTGGTGCCGCTGTTTTTACTGATGGGCAATCTGGCCTCGCGCGGCGGGCTGTCGCGGCGGCTGTTCCAGGCCACGAATGCCTTTTTGGGCCACTACCGGGGCGGTGTGGCCATGAGTGCGGTGGGGGCCTGCGCCGGCTTTGGGGCCATCTGCGGCTCTTCGCTGGCCACGGCGGCCACCATGGGGCAGGTGGCCCTGCCCGAGCTGCGCCGCTACAACTATTCGCCCGCACTGGCCACCGGCGCACTGGCGGCCGGCGGCACCCTGGGGGTGCTGATTCCGCCCTCGGTGGTGCTGGTGATCTACGCCGTGCTGGCCGAGCAGAACGTGGCTGCCATGTTCATCGCCGCCCTGCTGCCGGGCCTGCTGGCCCTGAGCGGCTACATGGTGGCCATCATGATTTATGTGCGCCTCTCGCCCGGCAGCGGCCCGGCTGCGCCACGCATGAACTGGAGCGAGCGCCTGCACACCCTGCGTGAGGTCTGGCCGATTGTGGCGATTTTTGTCACCGTGATCGGCGGCATCTACGGTGGCATCTTCACCCCCACCGAGGCCGCCGCCATCGGCACCATCGCCACCGGCGCACTGGCCCTGCTCATGCGCGAGCTGACCTGGCAAGGCATCGTGGATGCCGCGCTGGACACAGCATCGGCCACCGCCATGATCTTTTTGATCTTGCTGGGTGCAGATTTGCTCAACGCTTTCTTTGCCATCTCGCAAATGCCCGTGGCCGCAGCGCAGTGGGTGCTGGGCGCCGACCTGCCGCCCATGCTGGTGCTGCTGGGCATTGTGCTGATCTACCTGGTGCTGGGCTGCGTGATGGACAGCCTGTCCATGCTGCTGCTGACCATTCCCATCTTTTTGCCCATCGTGCTGGGGCTGGACTTTTGGGGGCTGGGCCAGACAGACAAGGCCATCTGGTTCGGCATCCTGGCGCTGATGGTGGTGGAGATCGGCCTGATCACCCCGCCCGTGGGCATGAACCTGTTCATCATCAACAGCTTGGCCAAAGACGTGCCGATGAAAGAAACCTACAAAGGCACGCTGCCCTTCATCGCCTCTGACATCGTGCGCACGGCCATCTTGATGCTGGTGCCGGGGCTGTCGCTGTGGCTGGTGCATGCGCTCAATTGACCTTGAAGGACACCTGCCCGACATGCTCACGCTCTACACCTACTTTCGCAGCTCTGCCGCCTACCGGGTGCGCATCGCCCTGGGGCTGAAGGGGCTGCCCTACGACAGCCACGCCGTCCACCTGGTCAAGGACGGCGGCCAACAGCACACCAGCGCCTACCGGGCCCTCAACCCGCAGGCCCTGGTGCCCAGTCTGCAAACGGAGGATGGCACAGCCACCCTCACGCAATCGCTGGCCATCATGGAGTACCTGGAAGAAGCCTACCCCCAGGCCCCCGCTCTGCTGCCTGCCGACTTGGTGGGCCGCGCCCGGGTGCGGGCCCTGGCCCAGGTGGTGGCCTGCGAAACCCACCCGCTGAACAACCTGCGCGTGCTGCGCTACCTCACCCAGGAGATGGGCCTGAGCAGCCAGCAAAAAGATGCGTGGTATGCCCACTGGATCGCCCTGGGCCTGGGCGCGCTGGAGGAGATGCTGGCCACCAGCAGCGCCACCGGCCAGTTTTGCCACGGCGATAGCCCCAGCCTGGCCGATTGCTGCCTGGTGCCGCAAGTGTTCAACGCCCGGCGCTTTGGCTGCCCTACCCAGGGCTATCCCACCATTGAGCGCATCGTGGCCACCTGCGAGCAATTGCCCGCTTTTGCCCAAGCCGCGCCAGGGCAGCAGCCGGACGCGGAATAAAAGAGCGCCTTGGCGCTCCTTGCCCGCTTCCCTGCCGCCAGAATGCTGCCATGCGCACCCCTTCCATCCCTGCCGCTGCCGAATCGGGCATCACCATCCTCGTGCTGGCACTGCTGCTGAGCATCCAGCCCGTCACCACCGACCTGTACCTGCCCGCCCTGCCCACGCTGACCTACGCCCTAGGGGCCAGCGTGACGCAGGGGCAGCTCACTTTGAGCGCCCTGCTGCTGGCCTTTGGCTGCTCCCAGCTTTTCTGGGGGCCACTGTCCGACCGCTGGGGCCGCAGGCCCATTTTGCTGGCCGGACTGCTGCTGTACACCCTGGCCTCCATCGGCAATACCCTGGCGGCCAGCATGGATCTGCTCATCCTGTGGCGCACCCTGCAAGGGGTGGCCATGGGCGCGGTGGTGATGTGCGGGCGGGCCATCGTGCGCGACCTGTACACCCCCGTGGCCGGGGCGCGGGCCATGTCCAAGGCGCTGACCGGCCTGGGCGTGGTGGCCTGCCTGTGCGCCCCCATCGGCGGTTGGCTGGCCGATGCGCTGGGCTGGCGCTCTGCCCTGCTGGCGCTGACCGCCTACGCCCTGCTCACCCTGGCCATGGTGTGGCGGCACCTGCCCGAATCCCTGCCCCAACCCAACCCGCAGGCGCTGCGCCCAGCCATCTTGCTGCGCACCTGGGGCCGGGTGCTGCGCCACCCCACCTTCTGGGCCTATTCGCTGCTAACCACGGCCTCCTACGGCGGGTTGTTCGTCTTCCTGGCCTCGTCCTCCTTCATCTTCATTGAAGTGCTGGGGCTGGAGCGCACCCGCTACGGGGCCGTGCTGTTTTCCACCGGCGTGGCCTATTTCGCCGGCACCTTTTTGTGCCGGGCACTCATGGCCCGCTTCGGCCTCACGCGCACGGTGGCCATTGGGGGGTTGCTCAGCGTCAGCGGCGGCGGCCTGGTCATGGCGGTGGCCGCAGCGGGCTGGCATACGCCGCTGGCCCTGTTGCCGCCGTTTTACCTGTTCATGCTGGGCCACGGCATCCACCAGCCCTGTGGGCAATCGGGCTGCGTGGCACCGTTTCCGGACGCAGCCGGCGTGGCCTCGGCCTTCAACGGGTTCATGATGATGCTGGTGGCCTTTGCCACAGGGGCCTGGATTAGCGCCCAGCTCAATGGCACAGTCTGGCCATTGGTGCAGGGCGTGGGGCTGTTTTCTGTGCTGCTGGGCGCAATTGCCTGGGGATTGGTGCAAAAATTCGGCCATCCCGATGCCAATACTTGAACCCTCCCCCCCCTCTTGCGCCCTCGCCCTGCCCTGCCTGGCCATTGCCGGCCCCACCGCCAGCGGCAAAACCGCCGCCGCCCTGGCCCTGGCCGCTGCCCTGGCGGCACGCGGGCAGGCCTGCGAGATCATCAGCGTTGATTCCGCCCTGGTCTATCGCGGCATGAACATTGGCACCGCCAAGCCCACGGCCGAAGAATTGGCCCAGGTGCCGCACCACCTGATCGACCTCCTGGACCCGCTGCAAAGCTACAGCGCCGCCGATTTTGTGCGCGATGCCACCGCGCTGATCGCCGCCATCCGCCAGCGCCACGCCATACCGCTGCTGGTGGGCGGCACCATGCTCTACTTCAAAGCCCTGATGGACGGCCTGGACGACCTGCCCACTGCCGATCCTGCCGTGCGCCAGCGCCTGGATGCCGAGGCCGCCGCCATTGGCTGGCCCGCCATGCACGCCCGGCTGGCCCAGGTCGATCCGGTCACCGCCGCCCGCCTGGCCCCCAACGACAGCCAACGCATCCAGCGGGCCCTGGAAGTGTGGGAGCGCACCGGCCAGCCTTTGTCGGCTTTTCATAAATCAAAAACAAGAGCTGTAACCGCAAGCCCCATCAGCGAAAACGGCTTTTTTTCTTTAGAACCTGAAAACCGCGCCTGGCTGCACGAGCGCATTGCCCAGCGCTTTGATGCCATGCTGGCCGAGGGCTTTTTGCAGGAGATGCAGCAGCTGCGCCAACGCGGTGATTTGCACCTGGATTTGCCCAGCATGCGCTGCGTGGGCTACCGCCAAGCCTGGGAGGCGCTGGACAGCGCCGCCGCCCACCACCAATCCGTGGACATGCCCAGCCTGCGCGAAAAAGGCATTGCCGCCACGCGCCAGCTGGCCAAGCGCCAAATCACCTGGCTGCGCAGCATGCCCCAGCGGCAAACGATTGCCTGCGATGCGCCCCAGGCGCAGGCCACCTTGGTCGCCCGCGCTTTGGCGGTGTGCCGGGCGATATAGTCCCCGCTTGTTTACCGCCCAAGGAGCTGTTATGAAATCCCGTGCCGCCGTGGCCTTTAAGGCTGGAGAGCCACTACAAATCGTCGAAATCGACGTCGCCCCGCCCAAAAAGGGCGAAGTGCTCGTCAAAATCACGCACACCGGCGTGTGCCACACCGATGCCTTTACCCTGAGCGGCGATGACCCTGAGGGGGTCTTTCCCGCCGTGCTCGGCCACGAAGGCGCGGGCATCGTCGTCGAGGTGGGCGAAGGCGTGACCAGCGTGCAGCCGGGCGACCACGTGATCCCGCTGTACACCGCTGAATGCGGCGAATGCCTGTTCTGCAAAAGCGGCAAAACCAATCTGTGCGTGGCCGTGCGGGCCACCCAGGGCAAGGGCCTGATGCCCGATGGCACCACGCGCTTTTCCTACCAGGGCCAACCCATTTACCACTACATGGGCTGCTCAACGTTCAGCGAATACACCGTGGTGGCCGAAGTCTCGCTGGCCAAAATCAACCCCGCTGCCAACCCTGAACACGTCTGCCTGCTGGGCTGCGGGGTCACCACCGGATTGGGCGCGGTCAAACACACCGCCAAGGTGCAAGCGGGCGACAGCGTGGCCGTGTTTGGCTTGGGCGGCATCGGTTTGGCGGTGCTGCAAGGGGCCAAGCTGGCGGGCGCAGGGCGCATCATCGCCATCGACACCAACCCCAGCAAGTTTGAGCTGGCCCGCACCTTTGGCGCAACCGACTGCGTCAACCCCAAGGACTTCGATAAGCCCATCCAGCAAGTGATTGTGGAGATGACTGGCTGGGGCGTGGACCACAGCTTTGAGTGCATTGGCAACGTCAATGTCATGCGCGCTGCGCTGGAGTGCGCCCACCGGGGCTGGGGGCAAAGCATCATCATCGGCGTGGCCGGTGCGGGGCAAGAAATTTCCACCCGCCCCTTCCAACTGGTCACCGGTCGGCGCTGGCTGGGCAGTGCTTTTGGCGGGGTCAAGGGCCGCAGCGAATTGCCCGGCATGGTGGAAGATGCCATGGCCGAGCGCATCCAGCTGGCCCCCTTTGTCACCCACACCATGGGGCTGGAAGACATCAACCACGCTTTTGATCTGATGCACGAAGGCAAAAGCATCCGCAGCGTGCTGCACTACGCGCCCACGGCCAAGGAGACGGCGGCATGAGCCTGCAACAACTGGAAAACCACGCCTGCTTTGGCGGGCAGCAGCAGGTGTGGCAGCACCCCAGCGCCAGCCTGCACTGCGACATGCGCTTTGGCGTGTACCTGCCGCCCCAGGCGCTGGCGGGGCAGCGCTGCCCGGTGCTGTATTGGCTCTCGGGCCTGACCTGCACCGAGCAAAACTTCATCACCAAAGCCGGGGCGCAGCACAGCGCAGCGCAGCACGGTTTCATCCTGGTGGCACCGGACACCAGCCCGCGCGGCACCGATGTGGCCGACGATGCCGCTTACGACTTGGGGCAAGGGGCCGGGTTTTACCTGAACGCCACCCAAGCGCCCTGGGCTGCGCACTACCGCATGGAAGACTATGTGGTGCAGGAGCTGCCCGCGCTGATCGAAGCGCACTTTCCCGCCAGCACGCACCGCGCCATCAGCGGCCACTCGATGGGGGGCCATGGGGCCTTGACCCTGGCGCTGAAATACCCTGGGCGCTACGCCAGCGTGTCGGCCTTTGCGCCCATCGTGGCCCCCAGCCAAGTGCCGTGGGGCGAAAAAGCGTTCACCGCCTACCTGGGCACCGACCGCAGCGCGTGGCAGGCGCACGATAGCGTGGCCTTGATTGCCCAGGAGCGCCCAGAACGCCTGCCCTTGCTGATCGACCAGGGCCTGGCCGATGACTTTCTGGCCGCGCAACTGCGCCCCGAGCTGCTGGAGGCCGCCTGCCAGGCCGCAGGCCACCCACTGACGCTGCGCCGCCACGCGGGCTACGACCACAGCTATTACTTTATTGCCAGCTTGATCGGCGACCACCTGGCCCACCACGCCCAGGCGCTGGGCGCTTAGAACGTATTTACGCTCTCACCCCATCTGGCTTTGCAGGTAGTTTTGCAGCCCAATCTGTTCAATCAGCTTGAGCTGCTTTTCCAGCCAATAGGTGTGGTCGGCCTCGGTGTCGTGCAGCTGCTGCAGCAAGATGTCGCGGCTGACAAAGTCGCCGTGCTGCTCGCACAAGGCCATGCCTTGGCGCAGGTTGTCGCGCACCGCGTATTCGGCGGCCAAGTCTTTGCGCAGCATGTCGGGCACGTTCTCGCCCAGGGTCAGCTCTTTGGGGCGCATGTCCGGGCGGCCACCGAGCAGCAAAATGCGGCGCAAGATGGCATCGGCGTGCTGGGTTTCTTCCTGCATCTCGTGGTCGATGCGGGTAAAAAGCTTGTTCAGCCCCAGGTCTTCATAAATGCGTGAATGGGCAAAGTACTGGTCACGGGCGGTCAGCTCGCCGCGCAGCAGTTCTTTGAGGTAGTCGATGACTTCAGGGTGGCCTTGCATGGTGTTCACTCCGCTCAGGTTGCAAAGCCTGCAGTATCGGGCACGGGGGCGGCGGCCACCGGCTGGATGGACACAATTCCCTGGTGCCCGTGGTTGGGATGCAAGTGGTAGGCAAAGGCATTCGCATTGCCAAGCCGAGCACGCTGCGCAAGCCAAAAAATCATATAAACCAAAGCTGTTTGCGCTGAACAAGTAAGATTTTTTCAACTAAAACCCGCTAAAAATCATATACAACAAGCGGTTATAGCTATTTATTTAATAAAACTTCCATGCCCAACCCAACCCACGCCACCTTGATTGGCCTGATCGCCATCGTGCTGTGGAGCGCCATCGTCGGCCTGATCCGCAGCGTCAGCGACCACTTGGGGCCCACGGGCGGCGCGGCCATGCTGTACAGCGTGGCCTCCTGCTTTTTGCTGCTGACGGTAGGCGGTGCCCGGCCGCGTGACCTGCGGGCCTTTCCCCGACGCTACCTGCTGTGGGGCAGCGTGCTGTTTGTGGCCTATGAGCTGTGCCTGGCCCTGTCGATTGGCTACGCGCACACAGCGCAGCAGGCGATTGAGGTGGGCATGGTCAATTACCTGTGGCCCAGTTTCACCATCGTGGCGGCCATCGTGTTCAACCGGCAGAAGGCCAACTGGCTCATCGTGCCGGGCTTTGGGCTGTCGATCATCGGCATCGGCTGGGTGCTGGGCGGTGCGCAAGGCTTTGACCTGCGCGGCATGGCGGCGAACGTGCAGGACAACCCGCTGAGCTACGGCCTGGCCTTGGCCGGGGCGCTGATCTGGGCGGGCTACTGCACCGTCACCGCCCGCATCGCCCAGGGCAAAAATGGCGTTACGCTGTTTTTTATTCTGGTGGCGCTGGCGCTGTGGGTGAAGTACGGGCTGGAAGGCGGCGGGCCGATGGATTTCACCCCAGCGGCCATGGTTTACCTGGTGCTGGCCGCCGGGGCCATGGGCTTTGGCTACGCGGCGTGGAACGTGGGCATCCTGCACGGCAACGTCACCATCCTGGCGGGCGCGTCGTATTTCATTCCGGTGCTCTCCTCGGCCCTGTCGGTGTGGCTGCTGGGCGCGTCGCTGTCCTGGGCCTTTTGGCAGGGCGCGGCCATGGTCTGCGCCGGGGCGATTCTGTGCTGGCTGGCCACGCGGCGCTAGCGCATGGCGGCGCTATACCTTGTAGCTTTTGCTGGTAAAGGGCACTTCGTCCAGCCCCCGGCGGCGATTGACGACCAGCGTCATTAAAAAGAACAAATTGCACATGGCGTTGCAGATGCGCGGCAGCACGTCGGGGATGGCGTGCCCCTCCTGCTCAACCCGCACCAAGGCGCGAATGGCTTTTTTGGCGCAGGAGCGGGCCAGGTGCAACTGCGGCACCGGCACCGTGCCCCGGGGCAGGATGAAGGTGTGCTGGCGCGCGCCCAGTTCATCTTGGTAGTGGCGCAGGCGCTGCACCACCCATTGCACATCGGCTTCTTCCACCGCCAGCGTGCCACGAATCGAGCCATTGACGTGAAACGCCAGGGGCTGCAAGTGGTCAAGGTCGGCCGCCAGGTCGGCCATTTCAGGCGGCATGGCCGACAGGGCCATACCGATCAGGGTACACAGCTCGTCGGTGACCATTTCAAAGTCGCACAGCGTGGACGTTTCGTGGATAAAGGGGTAGCACAGCTCCCCGTAGTGGCGACTGGATTTCATCAAGATGCTTTCATGGTGCAGCGGGCGCTGGCGTGTGCCCGGGCAGCTGGCTCAGGCACCGCGCCAGGATGCGGGCCGCTTCGACCAAACGCGGCCCCGGGCGGGTGAGGGTGCGGCTCTCGGGTGCGGAAAGCTGGCACACCTGCCCCAGGCGCAGCGCCCGCAAACGCCCCCAGCCCGGGCGCTGGGCCAAAGCGTGCAAGCTGGCCGCCGTGTGCGACTGGATGATGAGATCGGGATCGGCCCGCACCACATATTCCGGCGTGAGCTGGGGAAACGGCGTGCTGCTGCCAGCAGCAATATTTTCGGCCCCCAGGTGGCTGAGCAGCTCGCCCATGAACGAGTCGGGGCCGGCGGCATACAGGGCGTTGTCCACTTCGATGTACACCCGTGGCGGCGGCAGACCAGGGCGGCGCGCCTGGGCCGTGCTTGCTATTTCTTGTAGCTCTTGGCGCATGTTTTTAATGGCAATTTCCGCTGTATGAAGCTGCAAAGCCTTATCAATCTTGCGCAAAGCGCTCTCAACATCGGCAATGGTGAGCGCATCCACCTCCACCACGTGCAAGCCCAGGGCCTGCAAGCGCTGTTGCACGGGCGGGGTGCGCCCGGTAAACACCACGTCGGGGCGCAGGTGTACCACCGCCTCAATCGACGGCTCCCAGGTGCGCCCCAGGCGGGGCAGTGCCTGCACCGGGGGCGGATCGAGGGAAAAATCATCCACCCCCACCAGGCGCTCACACGCGCCCAGGGCGCACACTGCCTCGGTGGCCGAGGGCAGCAGCGAAACGATGCGCTGCGGGGCCGGGGCTGCCGCCGGGGTTTGCGCCCCGGCGGCCAGCACCACGCTGGCGGCCACAGCAGCTACAGCGGCTACAACGGCCTGCCGCCAGCGCCACGCCATTAGCGCATGGCCCATTTCAGCGTCAGGTAGGCGGCGCGGCCCAGTTGGTTGAAGCCGTAGGCGGTTTCGTAGCGCTTGTCCCCCAGGTTGGCCACGCGCAGTTGCACCACCAGATCAGGGCGCAACTGGTACTGCACCGAGGCATCGACCGTGGTGTAAGAGGGCAAGCTCACCGAGGTGGCGGGGAAGGTGGCAAAGTCCGCATCCTTGCGGCTGCCCACGTACAGCAGGCTCGAACCCAGCGTCCACGCGCCCCATTGTTTGCCCACGTTCAGGCTGGCCTGGTGCTTGGCACGGCGCAGCGGCGTTTGGCCGTCGGCTTGTTGGGCATCCAAATAGTCGTAGGCGGCGGCCACGGTCCAGCCCTTCATGGCCAAGCCGTAGGCCGCGCTCCAGCCTTTCAAGCGGGTGGTGCCGGGCACGTTTTGCATGCCGGTGGTGCCGCTTTGAATCAGCTGGCTGATTTTGTTGTCAAAGTGCAGCAGCTTGGCGCTGTGCGGGCCATGGTTCCATTGCAGGCCAATTTCGTTGTTCTTGCCTTGCTCGGGCACCAGATCGGGGTTGCCGCCCCAGGCCATGCCCGGCGCGGGGTAGTACAAATCGTTGAACGATGGGGCGCGCATGCTCTTGCCATGCGAGGCGTAGGCACGCCAGCCCGGTGCCAGCTCCAGGCCATAGCCCAGACCATAGGTGGTAAAGCCGCCAAACTGCGAGTTATCGTCCCGGCGCACATTGGCCTGCCAAGAGTGGCGACCGGCGCTGCCATTCACGCCGACAAAAGCGGCATTGACCGTGCGCCGATTGACCGCGTAGTTGTTCGAGGTGTCCACCTTTTGCTCCAGGCGCTCCCACCCGGCCAGCACCGTGCCCACGGGGGTGGCCAGCTGGTTGTCCCACTTGAATTCGGTCTGGCGGGTGTTCAGGTGGCTATCGCCCCAGGCGGCTTGCCGATTCACGAGCTTGTCGGTCGATTCACCGAGCGACACGGTGGTTGTCCAGATCGGCAAAAGCTTGCCTTTGAGCGCGAGCCGGCCCACTTCGGTGCGCATGTCGGCGTAAGGATTTTGGGTGCTGGGGCCATCATCCACCCAGGCTTTGCCTTGCGATTGCAGCCACTGCCCTTCGATGCGCCAATCGGCATTCAAAGCGTAGCCCAGCGCCACTTGGGCGGCGGTTTGCTGCAGGCCATCGCGGTCGGGGTGGTAGCTGAACACATCCTTGGCATTGGTCGCTGAAATGCCGTGCTCGGTTACACGGCTGAGGTTCACTTGGTAGTCAAAACCGTTTTGCTCGCCGCGCAGCCCCACGGTGCCGGATGTGTGGCCGTATTCGCCCAGCGTCACCTCGGCATTGGCCAGCAATGGCTTGCCTGCGCCCTGGCCGCGCTGGGTAAACACCTGGATGACCCCGCCCACGGCTTCGCTGCCGTACAGGGCCGAAGCCGGGCCTTTGACCACTTCAATGCGCTCGATCAGCTCCAGCGGCAGGTTGGCCAGCACCGGCGCTGCCGTGTTGGCCGAGCCGTAGCGCACGCCATCGACCAGCAGCAAGCTGTGGTTGCTGCCCGCACCGCGCAGAAAAATACTTTGCGCTTGGCCACGCCCGCCGTTGCTGGACAGTTGCACACCGGCCAGGCGCTGCAGCACTTCGGCCACCGAGCGGCCCGGGCCCACCGCATCCAGTTGCGCGCGGGTAATGACGGTCACATCGGCCAAAGTTGCATCCAAACGGCTTTCGGTGCGTGTGGCGGTGACCACGGTTTCTTGCAGCGCGGCCTCTTGTGCCATGGCGGTGTGGGTGAAAACGGCGCAGGCGATGGCCGCCAATGAAAAATGCACTGGCAGGCGCGCACCGGTAGGCGACGCGCAGGAAAAATTCAAGTTTTGCATGGTAAAAAATCAGAACAGACCCGCCCCGGCGTCCCCGCCACGGCGATCATTCACTGGCATGCAATTGCTTGGCTTGCACGCCAGCCCCCTTTTTGGCCGGTATCCAGACTGGCGTTTTCCTTGGCCGTCGCCTTCCCACAGCCCAGGGCTGCAGTGGCTTTACGAGACGGAAGGAGGGCCTTGGAACGGCTTCCAAGGCCCTTGCGCACACTGTTGCGGGGGCAGTACATGCAGCGCTGCGCGTCGGTAGCGACGCGCCAGCGGCCATGTTTCCCGTTTAACCGCAGGGACAGAAACGCCCTGCGAGCACCAAAGGGGCCGATTCTAGAGGCTGTTCAGGCCCCCAAGGCGTATTGCGGCCGGGAAGATGCCGGGGTGTGAAACACGCTGACTGTGTGCACCAGGGCCTGCGCCTGGCTTTGCAGCGACTGGGCCGCAGCGGCAGCCTCTTCCACCAGGGCGGCGTTTTCTTGCGTGACCTGGTCCATTTGCTGCATGGCCTGGTTGATTTGGGCAATGCCCACGGTCTGGTCCTGGCTGGCTTCGCTGATCTCACGCATGATGTCGGCCACGCGGCGCACGCTGACGACGATTTCATCCATGGTGCTGCCCGCTTTTTCCACCTGGGTGCTGCCGTTGCTGACGTTGCCCACCGATTCAGCAATCAGGCCTTTGATTTCGCGGGCCGCATCGGCACTGCGCCCAGCCAGGGCACGCACCTCGCTGGCCACCACGGCAAAGCCCCGGCCCTGCTCACCGGCACGGGCCGCTTCCACCGCAGCGTTCAGCGCCAAGATGTTGGTCTGAAAGGCAATGCTGTCGATGATGCCGATGATGTCGGCAATCTTGCGCGAGGAGGTGTTGATCGCCTCCATGGTGTCCACCACCTCGGCCACCACCTTGCCACCGCGCATGGCCACCTGGGCGGCGGTTTCCGCCAGCGCGGAGGCCTGTTTGCCGCTTTCGTAATTCTGCGAAACGGTGCCCGACAACTCGTGCATGGCCGCCGTGGTTTGCTCCAGGGCGCTGGCCTGCTCTTCGGTGCGCCCAGACAAATCCAGGTTGCCCGTGGCAATTTGTGTGGTGGCGGTGGCAATGGCATCGCTGCCCTGGCGCACGTTGGTGACGATTTGCACCAGGCTTTGGTCCATCTCCTGCAGGGTTTGGAGCAGATCGCCCGTTTCGTCAGAGCGATCAATCACCATCGCATTGCCCAACTGCCCTTGCGCCACAGACTGTGCCACCCCAACGGCTTGCACCAGCGGGCGGGTAATGGAGCGGGTGATCACCCACGCCAGGCCCATCCCCAAGGCTGCGGCAATCAAGCCCGTGGCAATCACAATCCAACGGGCCCAATCGGCAGCGGCCACGGCCTGGGCACCATCTTCCTGGGCCAAGCGGTTCTGTAAATCGGACAAATCCTGGCAATACTGCGATATCAGCGCCAATTGCACCAGGGTGACGGTTTGCAGCTCATGGGTTGCCCCCTCCATGTCGCCTGCATCCAGCAGGGCATAAAACTTGGTCTGGGACTGGACGTAAATGCCCCGGGCCTGCTCAATTTTTGCCAGCAGCGTTTTGCCTTCATCCAGAAAAAGCAGCTCTTGCAGACGTTTGATGGACACCACGAATGCCTCGCGCGAGGCCACAATTTCATCGCGCAATTGCTGGCGGCGCTGCGGATCGCTGAAGACTTGCTCCGCCGTGCGCCGGGCATTGAGCGCCGCAATCAGCCCCAGCCGGGAAGCGGCATCGGCTTTAGCCCACGTTACCTGCGTCATGTGGCGGGTGGTATGGCTCAAAGTATTGAGGTTCCACACGGCGACCACGGCAACCACCAGCAGCAAAGCCAGCACGGCACCAAACGCAACAAACAAACGGGCACCGATGCGCCAATGGTGCAGGGGAGAGAGAAGTTTGAGCATGCACATTCAACGTTGAAGGAAATAAAAAAGTGCGGTGAAGATCACTGCACGTTACCAACCGAAACGTGCCATTAAAACCCAGAACCGGGTTTACTCAAGTATTCCATCTCGTCGGCCGTACTGCGGCGCCCAAGCGGGCTGTTACGGTGCGGAAAGCGGCCAAACTGTTCAATCACGCTCTGGTGGCGCTGGGCGTAATCCAGCGCTCCCGCCAAGAGGCGGCTGACCTGGGCATCCCCCACCTCCTGCGCCTGCGCGGCCAGGTCTTCAAAGGCAATCACGCTGTGCGTTTGCAAGGCGGCATCTTCGGCGTGCTCCAGCGGCAGGTAGCAAAAAATCCGCGCCGCCAGGGGGATGGCCCGGTCTTGGTCCCAGCCCGCATCAATGCCCTGCTGCGCCAGGGCCAGGGCCTGAACATCGCCCGCAAAGGCTTTGGCCGTGCCCCGGTAGGCGTTGCGCGTGAACTGGTCCAGCACGATGAGCAGGGCCAGCCAACCCAACGGGTGCTGTGCCTGGGCGTGCAGCTTGCCGGCCAGGGCTTCGAGCAAAACAGCACCAAAGCGCTTGCGGATTTCTTCGTCGGTGGCCTCGGACTTGGTGAACCACAGGCTTTGTCGGGCCAGGGCGCTGGTGTTGCTGGGGCGCTCGCTGCCCAGCCAGTATTCCAGCACCTGGGCCAGGCGGGGGTCGAGGACGGGGGCAGCAGCAGAAAAATCAAAGGCAGTCATGGCTACGGGCTTTCTTTTAACGGGTTCCAGACACAAGCAATGCAAAAGCGGGTTAGCGCATTTAAAACAAGAGCTTTAAGGAAATCCTGCAAAACCTCCCCCTCTGTTTGGTAGGTGTCAGCAGGCCGTGGCATCGTCTCACCGCATGAAGCAAAGCAGCCTTGATCTGAACCT